>Ga0247727_10003460_pt1 | contig 34906 bp, 23 predicted proteins | sample WisWelCaveWW1625_FD_202498 | JGI IMG/M metagenome (GOLD analysis project Ga0247727, IMG submission 202498) | Biofilm microbial communities from Wishing Well Cave, Virginia, United States - WW16-25 | ecosystem: Environmental > Aquatic > Deep subsurface > Groundwater > Cave microbial mat | place...
AGGCGTTCGAAAAACTAGGCCTGCGGGGCATCTGCCTCTTCCCGGCCATGCACAAGTTCTCGCTCCACGACGAGCGGCTCCGGCCCATCCTAGAGTTGGCGGGATCCGTCCGGGGCGCGGTGGTTTTGTCCACTGTGGGGTCTTGAGCGTCGGGGTGAGGAAGAAGCTCGGGCTGCCGTCGCCCTTCGACATGCGCTTCTCGAATCCCCTGGACCTGCACGGCGTGGCCCTTCAGTTCCCGCAGGTGAACTTCGTGGTTCCCCATTTCGGAGCGGGGTACTTCCGCGAGACCTTGATGCTGGGCGATCTGTGCCTCAATGTGCACGTCGACACCTCGAGCAGCAACTCCTGGGTCCGGTACGCCGCCGGTGTCCGCGATCTCGAGGAGGTGTTTACGCGGGCCCTGGAAGTCTTCGGACCGCGCCGGATCCTGTTTGGATCCGACTCCTCGGCAGTGGCTCAATTTGAGGACGGGCGGCGCGAGACTGAATTTGGTCTCGGGAGCGATGGGGCTGACGATCACCCCTTACGGCTTTATTTGGCAATAATGCTTTCCGCGATATAAAAGGTCTTCGGGTACTGGATTTGTCATGACCTGCAGGACAAGTTGCGCAATGGCCATTCCTGGCACTAGTTCGAGAGGCACGGTTCCCGTATTCGCGAGTTCCAAGACCACGACGCCGTGAAACCCGGGTGCGATCGTTGTGGCGGTCGCCACCAGGAGACCCAATCGGCCAAGGCCAGACTTACCTTCCACAAACGCCATTGTGTCTGGCGGTAGGGCTATAAACTCCAATGTTGCTCCCAACAGGAGGTCGCCAGGATGAATCAGGAACGTCTGGCCCGGTGAAACGAAAACTTCTTCGCGCCCGACCGACATCAACAAGCGCTCACCAGCCTCGTCACCCAGCTTCACGGCGCTCAGCCTCGTTCGTCGTGCGATGACGAACCAGTTGCCCAGATGAACGTCGAGTGATGCTCCTTGCAAAGCCCTTCTCTGCCATGGGATCACCGAAAGACGCTGCTGGTGTCCGAGGGGCAACTGCAGCCGAGCGACGATGTCCGGCCCGCTGAGAGTGCCTGATCTTGAGAGAACGCCATCGTCTAGACTGGACTCCGATGGGAGATCGTCGCCGCCACCCGTTGGTATCAACTCGACTGCTTTTAGAACGAGTTGACAGATTCTCGTGTACTCATCATTCTGCTCTGCCAGCTCTCGCATGGCATGTTCCCTCTCTTCGCCAAAGAGGAATTGATACACCCACGCTGCGGCTGTGATCTCGGCGAACGACTCGGCATTCTCGCCTGGACACGATGGAGGCAGATGCTGTTGGAGCAATTGGATCCGTTTGAAAAAGTTGGTACCCATCCTGCAGCACCGTTCCGGCGGCACCGCTTGCTTCGCCAATTTCACAAGTTCGCCGTGAGCTTTGCCAACCGCCTGCACGGCAAGCTGATTCAGCGCATGTGCAAGAGGGTTCCCGGACGGGGCAGAATCGCCGGCAACCGGTACGACTCTGTCCTTCCATGAACAGACATACTGGTCAAGACCTGCGGCAATCGAACCAATCTCATCAGAAGCAGCGGTGTACTCTTGGAGAAAACTCCCGAAATCGCAACCGTCGGGATCGAGAAGGTGCTCAAGCACAAGGCGCAGTCGGTACTTGATACCGGGGTAGCCGGAATTTGTAAGTGTCGGCTGTGGCCACGCCGCCAACGCCTTCAGGAACTCTGAATGTGCTCCAAAATAGCCGAACCCCATCATCCTTGTGGCTAGGAGGTCCGCAATAATTTCCCGGAGCGCCACGAATACCCTGTCCACGAGGGCCTTGTGGTGCAAGGTAACATCCCTGGGGGCTACGCTTGACTTCAGATGCTCTTCAAGGACCTGGCGCACCTCTTCCTCGCGTATTCGCGCCGCGTTGGTGACAGTTGGCGAAACACTAAGGGCTCTGCGATCGCTATGATCAATGAAGTGCCCCAGTTCGTGGGCAAGGAGCGGGTATAAAAGCGTATCGTGCGTATCCAGTCCGGCGAAAGATAAAACGGCCACCTGCTGTGGCGGTGCCGGACCGAGCTTCTTGCGTTCTTCCTCGTCGGCGACCTTCGAACAGTGCCGCGTCCACAACTCAACCAGCATTGAGTCTGGTTCCGACGCCCCAAGCGATCCATTCGGATCCAAAACACTTGGCAGGAGGATCCGATCCCTCAGGATTCCCGTCATTGAAACGTAGGTAAGGTTGTACTTCCACTGCGGTCGAACGAGGCAGATTGCATGCTCGCTGGGGAAATGCAGCTTGGTGAGGAGGTTGAGGGCACCCTGTACACCCGGTGGTGACTGCCGTGGTGAACTCGCCCAAAGGTAGCGAAGGGACGAGTGCAGCTCATGAAGTATGCCGGCGAGCGCCCGGGTTCGAGAAAAATCGCCATCACCCAAGGCTTCAAATAGTTTGGCCGGGTTGTGCATCGCCCAGAGTTCGCTGAGCACATGCTCCGCGATGCACTCGAAAACGTGCTTGATCCTGCAAGCCTCCGGGAGATACTCCTGATCGTTGATTCTGGCAAGTTGCCGCAGAAGCGAGGCTGCTTGAAACGTTACGGCCCCGAGGGACGGCGACGCAACGAGGGATGCAATCTGCGTCTCGCCCAGCGGCATAGGCCCGGGCTAGCGCGTTTTGAAGCCAACCGGAAGCTCGTATCCCACGCCGCGCTCATAGGCATCAGACTCGCCTTCTTGCTTCAGCCACAGAAAGAACGCATGAAGAGATGACAAGGTATCGAGTTCAGCCTCGTTGAGCCCGCCCGGCTGCTGAAGCTTGTCAAGCAGCGCCTTCTGCCTGCCTAGCGTCTCTTCGACGTCGGCACGTGAAGCGTCTGCCCGCGCAGCCCGCACGGCGTCGGCGGCAAGGGCGTATGCGTTGATACTGGCAGGGGGGTTGCCGGGTGTACCATCACCAGCCGCTTCAAGAACAAGCCTGTAAAACTCCCGCGCATCGCGGTAGACACCAGCCGGGATTTGAGCGGCGGCCGTCTGCTTGGCGTTGCGGATCTGTTGAAGCCTTTCTGCCATCACAGAGGCCATGTAGGCCCAATGGCTCGGACCAACGACACCCACCGACACTGTTTGCGACATGCCTTCTCCTCTTTACAAGCCTAGGGCAGCAACATTGTACAAGATGCCCATTGGCATCCACCGGTCTGTCAATTCTTCCTGCCCCCCCCGTGCAAGCGGTTCACCACAAGGGCTTCCTTCGATCGACGGACGTTTAATCAAGTAAACTTTACTTGACTCACACCAGAAAGTCAAGTAGTCTGTTCGACCCGGGAGCTTTTCATCATGCCGGCGTCGAGACCGATGGACGAACTCAGGAAGCAGGCTGCTGACCTGATCATCGACCGTCTCAAGACAAAAAAGGTGGCCGCCGTCGCCTCCGATTTAGGTATCAGCCGTCAAGCGGTATACGACATCAAGAAGGGGAAGTACTGCCCTTCCCTTTCCCTCGTCCAGAAGGCGTGTGAGGTTTGGAAGTTGGCGTTCACTTTTCGCGGCATTTTGATCGACAGCACGAGTTTTAGGGCGAAGGGAGACGGACCGCCGCCACCGGTGGCAACACAGGGAGATCTCTTTGAGGCCCTTGGGCAACTGGACAAGCGCAGCTTCGAGGTGATTGACACGAAACCGATGGGCCACGCCCTAGAGATCACGCTACGCTTGACGCTTCCGGCACAGAAGGCCGCTGGAGGTTAATAGGGCCGCACCTCAGAATTGGGCCCTTGCCCGGCATCCCGGTTTTATGGCAGCCACGCCACTTTCAAACTGAGCCACTACCGAAGAGGGCATTCAGACCGATGCTACCAAGTCAGGTAACACACAGGGCAAAAAGAATCTCGCCGGATCTGTGACCGCCCCAACGCCCCGAGGGTAGAGTTGAGGGATGCAAACACCGTGGGGTGAAGTTGATGTTTCCGACGCGCACGCGCACTTCTTTTCGCGGCCGTTCTTTCAAGCCCTGGCGGGGGGCGCGCCAGTAGAGAACCTGGGCGCCAGGCTCGGCTGGGACATCCCCGGGCCGGACCCAACCGAGCTGGCCGGCCGCTGGGTCGCCGAGCTCGATCAACACGGACTGAAGCGGTCGGTGCTGATCGCGAGCCTGCCAGGTGATGAGGGCTCGGTGGCAGACGCCGTGCGCGCCTACCCCCAGCGACTCATCGGATACTTCATGCTGAATCCACTGGCCGCCGACGCGCTCGACCGTGCTCGCCAGGCGTTCGAAAAACTAGGCCTGCGGGGCATCTGCCTCTTCCCGGCCATGCACAAGTTCTCGCTCCACGACGAGCGGCTCCGGCCCATCCTAGAGTTGGCGGGATCCGTCCGGGGCGCGGTGGTTTTTGTCCACTGCGGGGTCTTGAGCGTCGGGGTGAGGAAGAAGCTCGGGCTGCCGTCGCCGTTCGACATGCGCTTCTCGAATCCCCTGGACCTGCACGGCGTGGCCCTTCAGTTCCCGCAGGTGAACTTCGTGGTTCCCCATTTCGGAGCGGGGTATTTCCGCGAGACCCTGATGCTGGGCGATCTGTGCCTCAATGTGCACGTCGACACCTCGAGCACCAACTCCTGGATCCGGTACGCTGCCGGGGTCCGCGATCTCGAGGAGGTGTTTACGCGGGCCCTGGAAGTCTTCGGACCGCGCCGGGTCCTGTTTGGATCCGACTCCTCGTTCTTCCCGCGGGGCTGGAACGCCGAGATCCTGCGGGCCCAGGTGGAGATTCTGGCTCGGCTGAAGGTCGACGCGGCCGGTGTGGCCGAAATCCTGGGCGGGAACCTGGAAAGGCTGACTGTGACCGGGACATGATGATCGACTCCGGCGCCTTTCCATCACGAGGGGCCGGACGCGGAAACCATACCGGAACTCATGAGGGCGCTGATCCGTTCTCTCAACCGCGAAGATGGTCACCATGTGATGGTCAGAGCCGCCATGGGGCACCTGAATCTGGTGATGGTCCACCCATTTTCTGACGGGAATGGCCGGATGGCCCGCTGCCTCCAGACGTTGATCCTTGCCACGATGTACTTGCCAGGGTGGGACAAGGAAGATGGTCACCTGGCAATGACGTCCGTTCGTGGATTCACTTTTGCCTGACGGCGCATTATCGTCAGGCGGCTACCTTGCTGCGGCGCACCAAGGAGATGGAGCGCATATGGAACGAACTGGAGATCGAGGTAAAGAAGCGGGGATTGCCGGAACGAACCATGCTTGCCCTATCCGACGCCACGGTTGGTTTTAAGGTCCGAAACGCAACCTACCGGTCGGCCGCCATGATCACAGACACGCTTGCCAGCCGGGACTTAAGAGAATTGGTCAAACACGGACTGCTGGCGCCAGAGGGTGAAAAGCGGGGCCGGGCTTATCTGGGGGCCAAGATCTTGAGGGACATTAGAGAGCGGACCAGGGAGCCCAGGACTCCTGATCCGGCGCTGTGGGCTGTGGTACCATCCCTTGCAGGAGCCAAGCCATGAAAGCCTCCAAGAGAATATCGCGCCGGGACATGTTTCGAGCCTCGGGCCTGACGGCGGGCGGCCTGTTGACCGCTTCGGCGGCGGCCTCTGGCGCGACACCGGCCACCAACCGGGCCGCCAACCTCTACACCCGCATCGGGGTGCGGCCGTTCATCAACTGCACCGCCACCTACACCATCAACGGCGGCACCCTGACGCTTCCGGTGGTCAAAGCAGCCATGGACGAGGCCTCGCGGTACCCGGTCAACCTGGACGAATTGATGGAGAAGGTTGGGGAGCGGCTGGCCGAGTTGCTCCAATGCGAGTTGGGCATCGTGACGGCCGGGGCGGCTGCGGCGTTGACCCACGCCACCGCGGCCTGCGTGGCCGGCGCCGACCCCGAGAAAATGAAGCAGCTGCCGGATTTGAGCGGCCTGAAGAACGAGGTCATCATGCCCCGGCAGTCACGCAACGTCTACGATCACGCCATTCGCACCGTGGGGGTGAAGATGGTCGAGATCGACAGCCGCGAGGAATTCCACGCCGCGCTCGGCAAGCGGACGGCCATGGTGGCGGTGCTCGGAACCGGCGAGGCCAGGGGCAACCTCCGCCTGGAAGAGATGGCCGAGTCGGCTCACAAGATCGGCGTGCCGGTGCTGGTCGATGCCGCCGCCGAGCTCCCCACGCCACCGAATCCGTACCTCAAACGCGGCGCCGACCTGGTGGCCTACAGCGGCGGCAAGATCATCCAAGGACCGCAATGCTCCGGGCTGCTGGTGGGCCGCAAGGACCTGGTGCAGGCGGCCTGGATCAACAGCTCTCCACACCACGCTTTCGGCCGGGCCCTGAAGGTGGGCAAGGAAGAGATCATGGGCCAGCTGGCTGCCATCGAGTATTGGGTGAGGGAGCGCGACCTGAAGGCCGAGCACCGTACCTGGGAGGGCTGGTACGCCCACATCAGCAAGGTCGTCACGGCGCTGGGGGGCATCCAAACGCGAGTGAACCCGGCCGCTGGCGCCAGCCCCTTCCCGGTTCTCTACGTGGAGTGGGAGGCCGCCAGGTACAACCTGACGGCGGGCGAGCTGGGCCAGAAGCTGCTGGAGGGCGAGCCGCGCATCATGTCGCACGCCGGGGGCGAGGGCCATTCCTTCATCATCCGGCCGGTGGCCATGCAGCCCGGCGAGGAGAAACTGGTGGCGGCTCGTCTGGCCGAGATCTTCCGCCAGTCGGCGGGTTCCTCCAGACCGCAGGATCTGCGGTCCCCGGCGCTGTCTATGGCCGGCCGCTGGGACGTGGAGGTCCGGTTCGTCTCGGGCTCCTCGAAGCACACCCTGTACCTGGAGCAGGATGGCAATAAGATTACCGGCGCCCATCACGGCCGCTCGCTGAAGGGAGACTTGGTGGGCGCCATCGACGGCGACCAGGTTCGCCTGTTGAGCTCCTTCCGCTACGAGGGAGCGGCGCTGCGCTACGAGTTCACCGGCCAGGCCGCCGGCGACTCCATGGAGGGCGGAATCGATCTGGACGAATACGGCAAAGCCAGCTTTAGCGCGCGGCGACACCGGTACGCCGGCCGAGGGTAAGAGGGCTACCGCCCCTGAACGGCCAGGAAGCCGCCGGGCGGCGTGCGGAAGTCCCCTACCTGGACAGTCACCGGCAGGTCCCCTTGAGGGAGACCAGCCGGCAATCGTAGATTAAGCTGATACAATCCAGCCAGGCCGCGAGTGACGCCAGTGTAAAGAACGTCTGCGGACGCCAGCGGCGCCCCGCCGATCGTGACCGTCACGGGGAGGGCGACGAAGGCGGCCGCGGTTGGCAGCTCGCCAGCGGCAACCGGGGGATTCGTCAACCCCAGGCCGGTCAGGAAGAGGGTCAGCACGTCTCCCGGCGAGGCCGCTTGCCCGGGGCGGCTGGCGTTGATGGCCGCGATGGGGTTGCGCCCGTCCTGGTTGTGGGCCAAGTAGAAAAACTCGGGTGAGGCGGCCTGGGCCTCGACCATCTGGATATTGCTGCGGGCTTCATTGGACTCCCCGCAGTTCAGAATCACCTCGACCGCCACGTTCGAGGCCGGCGCCAGGGTTGGCGCCTGAAGGTTGATTTGGGCCGGAAAGATGTGGAACAGCGGGGCCCTCTCCGGGCCGATCTGGACGCACACACCCGCCAGGCGCGTTGGCAGGCGTCCGTCGACAAGGTCGGCGGTGCTCACCAGGCGCTGGGTTCCCGGCGGCGCGAAGCCTTCCCCGAAGATGGTCACAATGGCGTTCGGCGAGATCTGGCGGACGCTCGGGAGGCTCAGCCCGGCACCCACCACCGCGGCGATGCGGGGTCCGGCGGGCGCCACAGCGGTGGCGGTTGCCGTGAACGTCACCGGCGAGAGACCCGGAACCGAGGCCGTGATGGTCACCTCGCCCGGGGTGTTGCCCAGCGTGACCGTGATGGAGGCAGTTCCGGCGGGGTCAGTGGTGACCAGCGAAGCGCCCAGAGTCGCGACACCGGAGGTGACGGCAAAGGTCACCGTGACGCCAGGCAGGGGTAAGCCCCCAGGGCCCAAAACGCGCACCGCCAAGGGTCCGGGCAGGAGGCTTCCGGCCGGGGCGGTCTGATTGTTGCCGCTGATGAGGTTGAGCGCCATGGGAACGGCCGGCGTCAGCTTGCGGATCCGGTGGTTCAACGTGTCAACGAAAAAAACATTGCCGGATCGATCAATAGCCACGGCCCCGGGCAGATTCAGACGGGCAGCGGTAGCCCGGCCGCCGTCGCCGGCGAAGCCGGGCGTGCCGTCCCCGGCGATGGTGGTGATTAGGCCGGCGGGCACGGTCAGCGGCGTCAGGACCCGGCGGATGCGGTTGCCGAACTGATCGCTGATGAACAGGACGCCGCCGGCGTCGAGGGCTACGCCACGCGGCAGGTTAAGCTGGGCCGCGGGGGCCGGGCCTCCATCGCCGCCCGAGCCGGCCACGCCCGAGCCAGCCACCGTCCGGATCACGCCGGCGGAGTTGACGGCCCTGATCCGCTGGTTGGAAGTATCTGCAATAAATACGTTTCCGGCGGTGTCCACCGCCACTCCGGTCGGGCCATTCAGCCGGGCCGCCGCAGCCTGGCGGCCATCAGCGTCGAAGCCGCCGTTACCCGGGCCGGCGGGACCGCTGCCGGCGAAGGTGGTGATCAAGCCATCAGGCGTCACTAGCCGAACCCTGTGGTTGCCGCTGTCGGCGATGTAGAGGTTCTCTGCCGCGTCGACGGCCACTTCGGTGGGGACGTTCAGCTCCGCCGTGGCGGCCAACCCGCCGTCGCCACTGAACCCGGCCAACCCGCTTCCGGCCACGGTGCGGACCCGGCCGTCGGCCTCGATCCGGCGAACGCGATGATTGGTGCTATCGGCGAAGTAGACCCGGCCGGAGGGCCCCACCGCCACGCCGCGCGGGAATGCCAGGGCGGAGGTGAGGCCCGGCCCGCCGTCACCCTCGAAGCCCGGCAATCCGCTGCCCGCCACCGAGCGGATCACGCCGGCCGGATCCACCCGCCGGATGCGGTGGTTGTTGCGGTCCCCGATGTAGAAATTGCCGCCTGGCTCGACGGCCACGCCATCGGGGAAGAACAGCAAGGCGGAGGTGGCGGGTCCGGTATCGCCGCCAAAGTGACTGGCGCCGGCCAGCGTGGCGATGATCCCACCACTCAGAGCTCTTACCTGGTTGCCGCTCTGATCGGCGATGTAAAGGATGCCGCTGGGGCTGACCGCGACTCCGGTGGGTTCGCTCAATCCTGTTGCGGCCATCGTAGTGATGACACGCGACGCAGCGGCCGACACCCTCCGGAGGCGGCGGTTGGCGGTGTCGGCGATGAACAGGTTGCCGTCCGCGTCGGCGGCCACGTCGCTCGGCGAGTTCAGGGAGGCCAGCAGGGCTGGGCCATCGTCCCCGCCGGCGCCGGGGGCCCCGTTGCCCGCCACCGTAGTGATCAGGCCGGCGGGGGAGACCCGGCGGATGCGGTGGTTGCCGGAGTCGGCAATGTAGAGGTTGCCCTCGCGGTCGAAGGCCAGGCCGGCTGGAAACCTGAGCCGCGCCGCCGCCGCCGGGCCGCCGTCGCCGCTGAAGCCCGCGCGGTCCCCGGCGCCGGGGCCCGAAGCAACCAGCCCCGCCGGCAGGATCACGCGGCGGATGCGGTGATGATTCGAGTCCGAAAAGTAGACGCTGCTGTCCGGGCCCACCGCCAGGCCTCCGAATTCCGGCGAGAGATCCAGGTGCGACTCAGTCCCAGGCAGGCCATCACCGTTAAAACCGCTGATCCCGGTGCCGGCGATGGTGTCGATCCGCTCCGCCGGGGTCACCCGCCGGATCCGCTGGTTTCCGCTGTCGGCGATGTAGAGGTTGCCCGCTGCGTCCACCGCCACGGCGTTCGGGGTGTTGAGCTGAGCTTCGGTGGCCGCACCGCCGTCGCCACTGAAACCTACGGTGCCGTTGCCGGCCACCGTGTTGATCTCCCCCACGGGGGTGATCCGGCGAACGCGGTGGTGACCCTTCTCGACGATAAACAGGTTGCCGCTCCGGTCCAGCGCCACCCGTGACGGGGCAAACAGCAGCGCCGCCGCGGCCGGCCCGCCGTCGCCCAGCGGGTAGAGTCCGGCTACGGTATGGATGACATAGGAGGGAACCTGGCTTCGAGCAGGCGCGGTCCAGAGCAACAGGATAGCGGCAACGCCCGCCGCGGCCCGCGCCCGGCCGGGTGTTTCAGGCTCTTTCATGCGCTTACTACTTTAACCTGGAGCCATACCGACCGCCGCTGCTACCCCAGCTTCCAGCCGCTCCGAATCTTGGGCTTGATGTACTGGTTGGCTTCCTTGTGGTTGGTGATCTTCATGTTGGCGCTGTCCCACTCCAGCTTGCCTTCGAAGCGAAGCGCCAGCACCCCAAGCACGATCCACTCCGTGAACGGCCCGGCGATGCTGAAGTCCGAGCAGGCCTTCTCGCCGCCCTTGCAGGCGCGGATCCAGTCGCGGTAGTGGCCGGGCGAGCGGGTCAGCAGCGGCGGCGGGAACTTGTAGTCTTTCATTCGCTCGGCCGGAACCAGGCGCGTCCCCTCGCCGTAGGTACCGGTAGTGATGAAGCCCTTCTCGCCGACGAAGAGGCTGCCGTTGCTGGAGGGAGGAATCCGGACCTGGCCGGGACCCTGGGCCGGCGCCTCGGGTGACGCTTCCGGACGCCGCTGGGGCGGGGCGGGATCGGGGGGACCTTCGCGTGGAGCCGCTTCCGGTGGGTCTCCGGCGCCGGGCCGGCGGCGGAGACTCCTGGGCAGGTCGCCGAGCAGCTCGCTCTCGGGGAGCCCCTCCGGCCGCGGCGGCGGTCCCGTCATGCCGTCGTACCAATAGATCTTCACCGCCGGCATGGCGGCGCGAGCCGGGAAATCGAACCGGATGACGGATTTTTTGGGGAAGGTGTAGGGGCTTTTGCCCTCCTGCCGGAGGCATTCCACGCTAACGGGAGCGCCCAGCATCAGGGCCACGTTCGGGGCGCCCAGGATGTGACAGGCCATGTCGCCCAGCGCCCCGCAGCCGAAGTCAAACCAGCCGCGCCAGTTGAACGGCAGGTAGGCCGGGCTGTATGGTCGCATACTGGAAATTCCGAGCCAGGCCTCCCAGTCGAGCGTCTCCGGAACCGCCGCTTCCGCCGGGAGCGCCTCGAGACCTTGCGGCCAGATGGGACGGTTGGTCCAGGCGTGCACCTCTTTGACCTCGCCGATCTCGCCCGCCCAGATCATCTCGGCGCACTGCCGGGTGCCATCGTTCGAGTAGCCCTGGTTGCCCATCTGGGTGGCGACCTTGTATTTCGCGGCCGCCTGCGCCAGCAGGCGCGCTTCCCAGACGGTCCGAGTCAGCGGCTTCTGGCAGTAGACGTGCTTCCCGCGCTCCATGGCCCACAGGGAGGCGGCGGCGTGCATGTGGTCCGGCGTCGAAACGATGACGGCGTCGATATTCCTGCCTTCCTTGTCCAACATCCGCCGGAAGTCGGCGTACTTGGGCGCCTTCTCGTAGGTCTTGAAGGTGCGCTCGGCGCGCTTGGAGTCCGGGTCGGCCAGGGCCACGATGTTCTCAGTGGCGCAGCCGGCGATGTCGCTGGCGCCTTTGCCGCCGGCGCCGATGGCGGCGATGTTCAGCTTCTCGTTGGGCGATTTGTGGCCCAGCCGCGCCAGGGAGGCCACACTGCCGAATCCGCCGGCCGGAACCGCGCCGGCCAGCAGCGTGCCGTAGAAAAAGTGCCGTCTCGAAAACCGATCATAAGCCATGGGACACTCCCCACCCTAACAGGCGTGTTCTTCACCACGAGGTTACCACAATGCAAATAGCACCTAGGGGACGGCCTAGGAAGCCTGTGGGATACCGTGAGGAAGCTCCACCTGCTCGATTTTTTCTTCTTGGACGAGAGGCTTTGCCACGATGTCGATAAACCACTGCACCACGATTTCGGGGGAACTGGCGAGCAATGCATCCAGGAATTCCGCCATCCCGATTGACCTTACCGTGTCCCAACCGTGCTGCTTGCAAAAGTGCGTTGCTCCCTTGATCGTGAAGCCTACGTACCGCTTTCGTCCCGGTTGGGGAAAGTAGCTGTCAATCAATACCGTAACTCGGTCATTCACGCGTTCTTCCACGACGCTGCAATCTCGTGCGATGACCCGAATGCAATCGAGACGTTCATCGAAGAACGCGCATGGACGGAACCTAACGGGATCGCCCGAGAAGGTATTGTTGACGAGAGTTTCTAGTGTCTTCATATGCTTCTGCTCCACAGTTTTTCGCCGTAGCGTAGCTTCCAGCCTACGGGCGCATGCGGCAGTTCTGGATCTTGGTTAACCCAATTCCACCGCTCAATCGATCCGTAAACACGTCCAGTGTCGGCGCCTGGTTCTTCTCGGACCAGGACGACGAACACCCTTCCCGGAAGGGGGGTGAGAGCCACTGGGAGTCCATCATGTGGGCTACCTTGCCACTCGTAGTCGACCAGAGAACGCCAAGTATACACTACGACCCCTCGGTCAGCATCCATATCTTCGCCCAGCGCCAACGGGCGCTTCAGCCCGCGAAAGGCGTGCTGCGCCGAAAGCATACCATCCTGGACGATTCCATAGTACTGGGCTATGGCCGTTGCAAGCCCACGGCCCCTGTACTGGCGGATGGTGGCACTCCTAACACCCAACTTTACCGTACTTTGCGGATCATTCGGAGATGGAGCTTCAACGGTATCGTCATAGATTCCAGTCCGCTGAAAATCTCTCATCTACAAGGTGCCTCCAAACTCAAACTGGGGAGAATCGTTCCGAATTGCAGCCAGGCCGATCTTCCCTGGATTGTAGCCTTAAACAAAACATTGGTCAAGGACAATGTTTTATAGTGGACACCACCCCTTGCCAGCCTCTCCACCGCTGTGCCAAGATGGGGTTACCACAGGGGAGGTCTATCATGTACACAAGGCATTGGAGAGCTCTGCTCGTCGCCATAATGGCCGGGAGCGCCCTGACGGCCCAGATCGGCGGCAGTGGGTCGATCCAGGGAACGGTCTCCGATCCCACCGGGGCCGTGATCCCGGGGGCTACCGTGACCGCCGCCAACGTCGCCACCGGGGTCAGGACTACCCGGCAAACCACCGGCGCCGGTGTTTATTCCATCGCGCCGCTGCCGCCGGGGGATTACACCGTCTCGGCGTCCGCCGACGGCTTCCAGACGCTGGTGCAGGAGCGGGTCATCGTCGACGCCCTCGGCATCGTTGGCCTGAACCTGACGCTGAAGGTCGGGGCCACCACCGAGCAGGTCACGGTATCGGATACGCCTCCGCAGTTGAGCACCGCCGACGCCCGCATGGGCAACACCATGCGGAACGAGATGTACACGGCCTTGCCGCTGTCGATGTCGTCGGCCGGGCTTCCCCGAAACCCACTGGCTTTCATTTATTCCCAGCCCGGCGTAACCAGCACCAGCCGCTGGGGAAACTTCCTGGGCGGCCAGGATTTCTCGTCCGACGTTACCTGGAAGGCCTGGCCATGACCGACCCGGTCCAGCAGGGCGAGGGTCGCAACGTCACCCAGGCTATCTCGGTCGAAGCCGTGGAGCAGTTTCAGGTGGAGACGGCCGGCGCCGCCGTTATGTACAACGGGCAGGGGGCCTCGAATTTCGTGCTGAAATCGGGGACCAACGCTTTCCATGGCGCCCTGTTCGAGTACTTCCGAAACACGGTTCTCGACGCCCGCGGCTTTTTGGCCCTTTCTCGCCAGGTGCAGCACCAGAACGAGTTTGGCTTCAACGCCGGCGGGCCGATACGGAAGAACCGCATTTTCTTCTTCGGCTCCTACGACGGATATCGCCATCGCATCGGAGCGCAGGCGCGGTTGGTGTCGATCCCGCCCTCGGCCCAGCGCCGGGGGGATTTCAGCGCTTTGCCTGTGGCGGTCTTCGACCCGCTCACCACCAGCGAAGCCGGCGGGACGCGCACCCGGCAGGCGTTCCCAGGCAACGTGATTCCGGCCAACCGCATTTCTCCCATCTCCAATTACTTCCAGTCGTTCCTGCCCAGCCCCGACAACCCCAGCCTTCAGAACAACTACCTCGGCTCGGTGCCGGTGGGGTTCAACAACAACAACACCAACAACAAGGTGGACGCCAACCTGTCGAATCATCACCAGCTCGCCTTCGTGTTCAACCACGGGAAGCGAACCCAGAGCGGTCCCTACCGGGGAGGGGCGAATAACCAGACCTTCGTGCCGCTGCCCTACACCGAGACGCGCCTGGTGGAGGAGGTGCCGACCTCCACACAGGTGAAGTACACCTGGGTCATCCGGCCCACGCTGCTGACGCAGTTGAGTCTGGGGTTCTCGCGTCTCTGGGTTCCTATTACCAATGCGACCATCGATGGCCAGCACCCGCAAAAGGCCGGACTCAAAGGATTGCCGCCCGGAGAAGCGGACTCCTCGTTCCCGGAGGTTTCCTTCGCCGGGCCCAACGCCCCCATCCAATGGCGCGGCACCGACGCCCGGGCGTTCACTGAGGCGCTGAATACCTACACGGTGCAGGACAACGTGCAGTGGGTGCGCGGGAAGCACGCTCTGACCTTCGGTTTTCAGGCGCAGCGCTTGCAGGCCAACGAGTTTGATCGTCCCCACGGCGGAACTTTGGCTATGTTCGGCTTCAGCAATGTGCAAACCGCGGGGTTTGGTCCCACCGGCACGCTCCTGACCACCAACGGCCATGCCTACGCCAGCTACCTGCTGGGCTACTTGAGTACCACCACCGTAATCGAGGACTACGTGGTGGGGACGGGCGCGCGATTCCGCAGCTACGCCTGGTGGGTGCAGGATGATTTCAAGGTGACGCCGCGCCTCACCTTGAATCTTGGCCTCCGCCACGACATCATGTCGCCCTACAACGAATTGAAGGATCGCTGGTCGTACCTGAACCCCGACCTGCCCAACCCAGCGGCTTCCGGGCGGCCCGGCGCCTTGCAGTTCGCCGGTTTCGGGGAAGCCAGTTGCAAGTGCCGGACTCCCATCAAAACCCACTACAAGAACTTCGGTCCCCGGATTGGCTTCGCCTACAGCCTCACCAGCACGACCGTGATCCGCGGCGCCTACGGGATCATGTACTCGCGCCGCGGCTCCGTCGGCGGCAGGGGCGGCGCGCGGGACGGCGGAGGCCGGCTCGGCTACACAGCCAACGCGCCGTTCGCCAGTCTGGACGGCGGTATCAGTCCCGCCTACGATTGGGACAATGGCGTACCCCCGTACCGGAAGCCGCCGTTCCTGGATCCCACCTTCAACACCGGGTTCACCACCACCGTGCCGCAAGGCTTCAGCATCAATTACCCGGATCCGGTGATCGGCCCGCCTCGGTATCAGAACTTCAGCCTGGGCCTGCAGCGCGCCGTCTCGCCGGCGACGACCGTGGGCGCCAGCTATGTCGGGAGCAACGGCCACCTGCTGGGCGGCGGCGGTCGCGGCATCTGGACCAACCAGCTCGATCCCAAATACAACGCCCTCGGCAACCTGCTGCGTTCGGCGGTCACACCGGCCAACCTGGCCGCCGCGCGGGCCATCGTGCCCGACGCCGCTCTGCCGTTCGGGAATTTCTCCGGCATCATCGGCCAGGCGATGCGCCCGTTCCCGCAGTATTCAAACGTCACCGATGTGTACGGCGACAACGGCAACTCCAATTACAATTCGCTGCAAATCACCCTGACGCGGAGACGGTCCGACGGCCTGATCGTAAACTTCAACTACACCTTCAGCAAGCAGTTCGACGACACCAGCGGCAGCCGGTCGGCCTACAACTGGGTTACGGAGAAGGCCGTCGGCGTGAACGACCAGGCCCACATTTGGAACGCCATGTTCGTCTACGAACTGCCGTTCGGCAAAGACAGTCATCCGGCGCTGCGCAGCGTGGTGGGCGGATGGCGAGTCTCCGGCATCACGACCTTCCGCACCGGCCAGCCGCTGGGGACCATGGCGGCGGCGTGCAATCTGGTCAACGCCGGCAACTGCTACGCCGACTACAACGGGAGCTTTTCGGGGCCGGTTCGCATCAACGGCGACTACGGCAGCGGCGACATCCGGGGGGCTCAGCCGGCCTTCCTCGACCGCAACGCCTTCACCTCGCCGGCCCCCTTCACCTATGGAAACACGCCCCGAACCCTGGCCTTCGGGCTTCGCCAGACCTACGCCTTCAACCAGGACATCAGCCTGCGGCGGGATTTCAAGATCCGCGAGAACTGGCGGTTCGGGATCCAGGCCGACGCTTTTAATCTCTTCAACAATGTCCGCTTCGGCGGCATCGGGACGAACATCACCAACGCCAACTTCGGCCGGATCAGCAACCAGGCCAACACGCCGCGCGTGGTGCAGTTCAACGCCCGAGTGGAGTTCTAAACAAGGAGACAGAAGTTAGCAGGGCCACCGGCGGCGCCGGATGGAACCGGGTGAGACTCCGCCTCGAGCCCGCAACGGCGTTATGGTAACAGCGAACACGGCTGCAGCTAGGGTCCTTATTTCATCGGTGCACTATGCCCCCAGGCCCCCATGTCAGCGTGGCTCCTGGAAGGCGATAGAACATTGGTGAGGCCCTTGTGGCACTCCCCTTCTAAGTAACTGGCCCGCAAAACCTTGAAACTAAAGGATCTCCATGTCCCGGTAGACGGTAGACAGTAGACTGTAGACAGTGAGGAAGCTGGTCAAGGTCGCGGCGGCCCTAATAGTAGTCGGGCTGGGGGTGTGTCTGGGTGGGTGGGTCTTGTTGCGCAGTGATTGGTTCCGCGAGAGGCTCCGGCAGCGAGTGGTGGCGGAGATCGAACGGGCCACCGGCGGCCGTGCCGATATCCACCGGCTTAGCTTCGATGCCCGCACGTGGCGCGCGCGGCTGGATGGTCTGACCATCCACGGAACCGAGCAGTCTGCTGAAAAACCGCTGCTCCAGGCCGAAGCGGTGGAGGTCGAGTTGCGGGTGGTGTCGTTTCTGCGGCGCCGGGTGGACGTGGCTGGCGTTCGCGTGGTCCGGCCCGAGGTGCGCGTGCTGGTCGCCCCTGACGGTTCCACCAACCTGCCGTCCCCAAAGCAGAAACGCAACCGGCCATTGATGGACGAAATCCTGGACCTGGCGGTTGGCGAGTTTCAAATCGAGCGCGGCGAGCTGTGGCTCAACCAGCAGCGCTATGCGCTGGATTTCGCGGTAGCGGCCTTGCGCGCGCAGGTACGCCTGGTGGATCGCGACCGTTACCAGGGCGAGTTCGAGGCCGGGCGCGTCACGATTTCCTCCCAGCCGCGGCTGCCGCCGGTCGAACAGGCCCGGCTCCGGTTCGATCTGCTGCGCGACCGCATCGAGATCCATGAGCTTTACGCCCGCTCGGCCGGCTCCGAAATCAAAGCCGCCGGGACGGTCGAGGATCCCGTGAAACCGCGCTGGCGGTTCCGCTATCAGGCGGCCGCGGATGCCCGGGAGCTGGCAGCCGCCATTCCGGCGCCGGAACTGCGCGCCGGGCGCTTGGAAGCCCAGGGAACCCTGGAAGCCGCAGCCGGGGAATGGAAGACGCAGGGGAAGCTATCCACCGGGGAGCTGTCGGTGGTTGCGCGGGAGTTCCGGCTGGGCGACGTGTCGGCGGCCGGCCAATACTTTGCCGATCCGCGCCAGGTGCGGGTCGAAGAGATCACCGCCAGGGTCCTGGGGGGCCTCTGGTCCGGCAGGCTGGCGGCCGCCTATCCGCCGGAGGCGCGCATCACGCTGGATGGCCGCCTGGAGGGCATTCGGCTCGAAGCCGTCCTGGCGGCAGCAGCCGCCCCCAGGCGTCCCTTGACCGGGCCAGGCTACAGCGGCCTGATCAGCGGCACGCTCTCGGCTCAGCTCACCTGGCCGTTCTCGCGGCGGCGCATGACAGCCGATGCCGACCTTACGATCGTCCCCGCCGGCGGTCCCTCGCCGCTCGAAGGCCGGCTGCTTGCCTCTTATCGGGGACCAAAGGGCGAGCTGCGGCTGGAGGAAGCGCGCCTGGCTACTTCAGCCACCCAGCTTTCCGCTTTCGGCCGCCTCACCGATGCCGGAGACGCCAGCATCCAGTTCCGTCTTCGGACTTCGCGCCTCGAGGAGCTAAGCGCCGCGTCCCAGGCCGTGACCGGCGCCAGGCCCGAGATACCGATGCGGCTGGATGGCAGCGCCGCCGCCCAGGGGCGCCTCACCGGATCGGTCGAACAACCGGAGTTGACCGCCGCCGTCGACGTCACTCGCTTTGCCCAGGACGGGCGCGAATGGGACTCTCTCAACGGCCGCCTGGAGTGGTCTCGCCGCCGGGCGCGGCTCACCGGTGGGCGGCTCGTCAAGGGCAACGCCGTGGTGAGCCTCAACGCCGTCGCGCAACTTGACGACGGCCGCTTCACCGATAGATCCAGCTTCGAAGCCGAGGTGGGTGTGCGCGAAACGCCGCTCGACGCCCTGATGTCGCTGGCAGGCCAGAAGCTGCCCATCAGCGGCCTGGTTACGGCTTCGATGAAGCTCAAGGGGACGCAGGAGGATCTGCGCGGCGCCGGCTCTGTCGAGTTGCGCCGTGTGGTGGCCTGGGGCGAGCCGGTCGATTCGGTGCGCGCCGGCCTGGCGCTGGAGGACGGCGAGATCCGCGCCCACGGCCTGCGGGTCGCCAAAGGACGGGGCGCTGTAACCGGAGCCGCGGCCTGGCATCGGGAGCGCCGGATCTTCCGGCTGGACCTGCGCGGGGAGAACCTCTCGCTTGCCGATCAGCGCTGGCTTGCCCGAACCGGGTGGCGCCTGTCAGGGGACGGCGGTTTTACCTGGGCCGGCTCGGGACGGCTGCAAGAGGATTCCTCTCTGGACAAGCTCATCGGAGAAGGCGTCCTGGAGCTGCGCTCCCTGGCGGTCGACGGGCGCCGAATGGGGAACCTCTCGGCACGTTTCCGCTCAGCGGCGGAGAAGATTCTCCTGGAAGCGCAATCGGACTTGCTGGGCGCCGCCATCACCGGCGCGGGCCAGATCGAAACCAGCGAGCGATTTCCGATCCAGGCGCGACTGGAGGTCCGCAACCTGGACCTGGGGCGGGCCGCGCAGGCGGCCGGCCTTGCCGATGCCGGGGCCCCGGCCGGGGCTGACGGGTATGTCGAGATCCAGGGCGAGATTACCCGCCCCGAAGACATCACCTGGAAGGGAACGGTGACGCGGCTGGAAGCCGGCTGGCCCCAGGTCGCGGGAGCCGCCGGCCGGCCCCCGGCCCTGCGCAATGCCGGCCCGGTTGTCTGGCGAATTGCCAACCGGCGCTGCACCTTCGAGCCGTTTCGCCTGGAGGGGGAAGGCACCTCCCTGACCGCTTCCGGCGTCATCGACCTGGCCGCCGGCGGCGGCCTGAAGCTGGCCGTCCATGGCGGCCTGAACCTCGCGGTGCTGGCAGCCTTCCATCCTGACCTGAAGACCTCCGGAAACTCGGCTCTGAACATCGACGTCGCCGGCACGCGAGAGAAGCCCGTCCTGGGCGGCAAACTGGAGCTCCGCGACGGCTCCTTCGCCTGGTCGGACTTCCCTTTGGGCCTTAGCGATGCCAGTGGGGTGGTGACGTTTTCCCAGGGGCGCGCCACCATCCAGAAGCTGCTGGCCAAGGCCGGGGGCGGCGAAGTGAGTTTCTCGGGTGACGCCGATTTCTCCGCCGGCGCGGTGCACTATCGTCTCCGCAGTGAGGCCCGGCGGGTGCGGGTGCGCTTCCCGCAAGGGCTCACCACGGTCGTCGACGGCGAATTGGCCCTGGTGGGGTCCAACCGCCGCAGCCGCATGGAAGGCGAGATCCAGATTGTTCGCCTCGGCACGCGCGGGGCCGTGGATCTGCCCACCATTCTGGAAGCCCTCAAGCAGCCGGCCCGCACGCCCTCGGCCAGCGACTGGCTCCAGGCCACCCAGCTGGATGTCAGGATTGTTTCGGCCCCCGAGGCCCGTTTCGAAACCTCCCTGGCCCGGAACTTGCAGGCCGAAGTCAACCTGCACCTCTACGGCAATGTCCTGAACCCTGCCCTGCTCGGCCGCATCAACATCGCTCAGGGCGAACTCGAATACCAGGGCTCCCGCTACCGGATCAGCCGCGGCGACATCTTCTTCACCAACCCCTTCCGCATTGAGCCGGTGCTAAACATGGACCTGGAGACCCGGGTGGCGGTCTACGACATCACCCTGACGCTGATCGGCCCGATGCACAAGCTGAACGTGACCTACCGGTCCGATCCGCCCCTGACCTTCAACGAAGTGCTGCAACTGCTGGCGGTCGGTCGGGCGCCGACCCAGGATCCCACCCTGGCGGCGCAGCAAACCCAGGTGGTGGCCGACGCCGTCATCGGGCAGGCCATCTCCCGCCCCTTGACCGGCCGTCTGCAGCGCTTCTTCGGAGTCAGCCGCATCAAGGTCGATCCGGAGAACTTCGGTTCCGAGGGCAGCCCCAATGCCCGCATCACCCTGGAACAGCACGTGGGCAACGACATTACGTTCACTTATACTTACAACGTCGCTTCCGCGCAGGAGCAGATCATCCGCATCCGGTGGGCGGTCAACCGGGAGTGGTCGATCGAAGCGGTGCGCGACCAGAACGGCCTGTTCGGCATCGATGTGCTGTACCGCCGGCGGTTCCGATGAAAGACTGGGAGAAGCTGCGCCGGCAGATGGTCGACAAGCAGCTGCGGCGGCGGGGCATTCGCGACCCGCGGGTGCTGGCAGCCATGCAAACCGTTCCGCGCCACGAGTTTGTGCCGGAGCGCTTTCGCGACGAAGCTTACGTGGATGAGCCGCTGCCAATCGGCGCCGGTCAGACCATCTCCCAGCCCTACATGGTGGCCGCCATGGCCGAGGCGCTGGCCCTGGGCGGCGCCGAGCGCGTCCTGGAGGTCGGGGCGGGGTGCGGTTATCACGCCGCGGTGCTCGATGAGCTGGCCGCGGAGGTCTACACCATGGAGCGGGAGCCGTCGCTGGTGGAGCGAGCGCGGCGGAACCTGGCTCGCACCGGCCACTCCGGCGTGCACGTCATCCAGGGCGACGGATCGCTCGGTTATGAGGAGGCCGCCCCCTACCAGGCCATCTCTGTGGCCGCCGCCGCTCCCGACGTCCCGTTTCGACTGCTGGATCAGCTCGACGAACACGACGGCCGCATGGCCATCCCGGTCGGCACCCTCGACGACCAGGAGCTGCGGCTCATCCTCAAGCGCCCCGCCGGCATCCATACCCGCGTGGTCAATTACTGCCGCTTCGTGCCGTTGCGCGGCGCCCTGGCCTGGAGGCTCGACTCGTGAACCTCATCGTGGGCACCGCCGGCCATATCGATCACGGCAAGACCGCCCTGGTCAAGGCCCTCACCGGCATCGACACCGACCGGCTGGAGGAGGAAAAGCGCCGCGGCATCTCGATCGACCTCGGTTTCGCTCACCTGCGGCTCGGCGAGCTGGAGCTGGGCTTCGTCGACGTGCCCGGCCACGAGCGCTTCGTCAAGAACATGCTGGCCGGCGTCGGCGGCATCGACCTGCTGCTGTTTGTGGTGGCGGCCGACGAATCCATCAAGCCCCAGACCCGCGAGCACTTCGACATCTGCCGGCTGCTGGGCATCCGCCACGGCATCATCGTAATCACCAAGACCGACCTGGTCGACCCCGACCTGGTCGAGCTGGTGAAGCTGGAACTGGAGGAGTTCGTCGCCGGGTCGTTTCTACAGGGCGCCCCCGTGGTGGCGGCCAGCTCGCGCACCGGCCAGGGACTCGAGGAGCTGAAAGCGGCCCTCCAGCAGGCCGCCAGCCGCCTGGAGCCGAAAAACCCCCGCCACCATTTTCGGATGCCCGTCGACCGCGTGTTCATCATCAAGGGCTTCGGCGCCGTGGCAACTGGAACCCTCATCGCCGGAACCGTCGAAAAGGAAGCCGAGATTGAGGTGTATCCGATTGGGCGGCGAGCTCGGGTGCGGGGGGTCGAGGTCCACAATCGCCAGGTGGGGCGCGCCTCCGCCGGCCAGCGGACCGCCCTCAACCTGGCCGGCGTCGACACCGAGCAGCTGGCGCGCGGCATGGTGCTGGCCGCCCCGGACAAGTTTCAACCCACCGCCCGCCTGGATTGCTCGCTCGACCTGCTGCCCTCCGCCCGGCCGCTGAAGCACCGGGCCCCGGCCCATTTCCACGCCGGTTCCGCCGAGGTCGAAGCCCAAGTCTACCTGCTGGGCGGCCACGCGAAACTGGACCCGGGCAGGCGCGGCTACGTCCAGATCCGCCTGCGCCAGCCGTTGCTGGCGCTGCCAGGCGACCGCTTCATCCTTCGGCAGTTCTCCCCGGTCGTCACCATCGCCGGCGGAGTGGTGCTGGACAACCTGCCCGGCAAGCACCGCGCCGGCGAAGACGTGGAGACACGCCTCGGGCGGCTGGAGTCCGGCCGGCCGGAGGTGGTGTTGGAGACCATGCTGGAGGGGGCGCCGGCCGGCATGGGTATTAAGGAGATCATTGCGCGCACCGGCTGGCTGGAGACGGAGGTGGAAGCGGCGGGCGCGGCCCTGGAGACGGCCGGCTTGGCCGTCCGGGTGACCGCAGCGCCCCTCTGGCTCGCCCACCGGACCCACTTCGCCCAGGCCTCGGCCGGCGCCGTCGCCGCCCTGGAGCAGTTCCATCGCGATAACCCCCTGGCTCCCGGCCCGCCCAAGGAGCTGCTGCGGGCCAGGCTCTTCCCCGACGCCCCCCCGGCGCTGCTCGAAGCCCTGCTGGGCCGGCTGTCGCGGGATCACAAAGCGGTCGTCGAAGGCGAGATTGTCCGGCTCGCCTCTCACCGCATCGTTCTGAAGGAAGACGAGAGCGAAGCCCGCCATCGGATCCTGGCGGCCTTCGAGCAAGCCGGCCTGGCGGTTCCCGCCCTCGCCGAGGTCCTCGGCAAAGTGGTCGTCGAGCCGGATCGCGCCCGCAAGATCCTCCAGATCCTGCTTCGGGAGCGCCTGTTGATCCGCGTCACCGACGAGCTGGTCTTCCACCGCACCGCCATCGAGAACCTCAAAGCCTTGCTGGGCGCTCAGAAGAAGACCAGCGCCCGCCTCAGCGTCCCGCAGTTCAAGGACCTCGCCGGCATCAGCCGCAAGTACGCCATCCCGCTGCTGGAGTTTCTGGATCGCGAGCGCGTCACCCGCCGCCAGGGCGACGAGCGTATCATTCTGTAGAGACTCCCCGCCCGCGCAATGGAACCACAGATGAACACGGGGGGACGGAACCACAGATGAACACGGATGAACACGGATACCCCAAAAACCGCCTCCCGCTCGCGCAATGGAACCACAGATGAACACGGGGGGACGGAACCACAGATGAACACGGATGAACACGGATACCCCAAAAACCGCCTCGGGATCCGATCCGTGTTCATCCGCCGGGTCACGGCCCCGCGTCACTTCGAAGGATGCGGTCGCGCGCCCGGGTCACCTCCGGATTCTTGGCGTCGTTCAGTTTTCGGGGCCCGCCGAGCCTGGGCGCCGGCTTCCTCAAGCCGCCCGGCGCGCTCCAGCAGCTGCGCCAGCATGCAGCCCAGGGTGACCACGTACCCGGTGAGGTTGAAATTGGCCGTGTAGGTAGTTCTGCGCCAGCGATGTTGGGCTATTCCCGGTGGGGCTGGTCGAGTCGCTTGACCCCGGGTGCGGTCGTCCTCAATGCCCTGCGGGAAAGGCTGGAACGGCAAAAGAGAACGAGCTCAACCCTGGGCCAAGGACATGCTACGCGAAGTGCGCCTCCGGCTCCGACGAAATCTTGGGTTACGACGACCGGGGGCTGCCCCGCTAATGGTCATCGACACCTCCGGCATCCGGCGGAGCTAAATTTCGGAGACTGCTTTTCCTACGCGCTGGCGAGAGTAACCGGTGCACGTCTGCTGTTCAAGGGTGACGACTTTGCTCGGATCGATGTGAAGACAGTCCGCGCGGCGAGGATGTAAAGTCAGGGTAGCTGCCCCAGGGCGCTCCAGGGCTTCACCGCCCCAGGATGCGGTCGCGCGTCTGGGTCACCTCCGGATTCTTGCCGTCGTTCAGCTCCGCGGCCCGCCCGGCCTGGGCGGCGGCTTCCTCAAGCCGCCCGGCGCGCTCCAGCAGTTGTGCCAGCATCCAGCGAGGCTTATACCAGCGCGGCGCCCAGTCGATGGCGGCGCGCAGGGCCTGCTCGGTTCCGGCGGCGTCGTTCTCCAGCGCCCGAAAGGCCGCCAGGTTGTAGAGGGCGTTGGGCCTCTGCTCGGATCTGGCGGCGGCTCGCTCGGCGGCGGCACGGGCCTCGCGCCAGGCCGTTTGACTGGTCGCCTCCGCTCGGATCTTGCCGGCGGCGGCCAGAAGAGCCCGCGAGTACCACAAGTCGGTATCGAGACCCGGGAGGGCGAAACGCCGCGCCCGGCGGTAGTCCTCCAGGCCCTGTTCCACGCGGCCGGCGTCGAGCGACTGGCGGGCGCGCTCCAGCCACCAATCCGTCCAGGCCAGGCCGCTGGCCCCCAGCGCCAGCAGGATCACCGCCGGCAGGGCTGCCAGGCGGCGCACGGGCCTGCCCTGCCCGGCCGTTCCCAGCGCCACCGTCAGGTAGAACATCAGCGCCGTGGGGATCGTGAAGACCACAAACTGGTTGGCGACCAGCGAGGCCAACATTCCCGCCAGCAGCGCCGGCGAGGAGCGCAGCCCCGCGATCCCCAGAGCCGCCAGTAGCGCCAGGATCGCCAGGCCGGGCAGGCCTTGGGACGCCAGGGCGTCGAGAAAGATGTTGTGCGGGGACTCGTAATACCTTTCTGGAAATCTCCGGGCCAGCGACTCCGACTGGAAGCGCGGGTACTGGGAAGAATACGTCTCGGGACCGTAACCAGTGAGCCAGCGCGGCGCCGCCATCCGCAGGGTGTCGGCCCACAAGCTGAGGCGGGCGCCGCCGAACGGGTCCTCACGAAACCAGCGGGCCCGGGCTCGGAGTTGCAGGCCGGCGGATGAAAAATAGAATCCCGCCACCGCCGCGGCCAGCAAGGCGGCCAGGGCCAGGGCGCGGGTCGCGAGGCGGGGCCTGTGGCTCCAGCCCAGGACCACGGCCCCAGCCGCCAAGCCGAGCAGGGCCGCCCGCGTGCCGCTCAGCACGATGGCCGCCACGGCCAGCGCCGCCGCCGCGGCGCCGCCCCACTTCCAGCGGCGCTCGTTTTCCTCCCACCACAACGCCAGCCCGGCCGAGGCCACGTGCAGCAGGTAGACGGCGAAGTACCCGGCGTGGCCGAGGGTCCCGGGGGGCCGCACGATACGCCAGACGCCCTCGCCGACGTGGTAGCCATGGCGCGGCAGCCAGGGATCGAACCCGAAGAACTGGGCGATGCCGTAGAGGGCCGCCAGCGCCCCGCTGGCCGCGATGACGCGCAGGAGGGGTCGCCGGAGGTCCGCATCCACCGAGTAGGTATAGGCCAGCAACCCCAGTTGGACGATCAGGCCGAAGCGCCGCCAGTTGGTGCCGGCCACCGACAGCGCCGCATCGGTGGAGAACAGCGTCGAAAACACCAGCGAGGCCACCTGAGCAGCCAGCAGCCATCGAAGCCACTTCGTTTCCCTTACCAGGGCCGGCCCCCGCAGGCCGGCGGCGGCCGCGGCGCCGGCCAGCAAGACGACCGCCTTGGGCGTGACGTCGAAGTGGAAGAGCGCCCCCGGCAGCAGGGCGAGCGGCACCAGCGCCGCGACAGCCAGTTGAGGCAGCCTGGCTGCCTCGCGCCACGCACTGGACCAGCGATATTCCACCGACGCCGCAGCCAACCCGGCTCCCACCGGGTTCTCCTCAACTAGCTGCCTACTGCCATCAGATCTGGCGGCCTCATGAGCCGCGGGGTTCAACCGCCGGATGCGGAAAACCGCATGTCCGGCGGTGTGGGAGGGTGGCGGGGCGCCATCCCCGTCAGCCGACCCGATCGGCTTCCTCCGACAGGCAGGAATGCCTGTGTCACCAGATAAACCGGCCGCTGTACTGGAGCTGGCGGCCGGCGAAGCCCGGGCGCTGGCGGACAACAGAACCAAAGACGCCGCTGGCGCGATCCGTGGTGGGGTTGTCGCCGAAAAAGTTGTTCGCCAGGTTGTAGGCTTCCATGCGGAGCTCAAAACGGACGCGCTCGGTGATGGGGTGCTCTTTGGCCAGGCTCAGGTCCACGCTCTTGAAAGCAGGGCCGTGGACGCCGGAGTACTGCCAAGGGTTCGAGCGGCGGGTGAACGCCGGCTGCCTCTCGAAGACCGCAGTGTTGAAACGAGCCGCGTTGGAGGCGCTGTCGATGCGCGGGTCGCCGTTGACCAGCAGGGTTCCGAAGCGCAGGAACTGGCCGCCCTGGTACTGCGAGATGCCGCTGACGGACCAGCCGCCCAGGATGGCCTCGGCCACCGGGTGTGCTTGCGACATCAGTTTCCGCCCCTTGCCGAACGGCAAGTTATAGATCCCGACGATGGCCAGCTTGTGCCGGAACCGGTTGCTGGGCTGGTAGGTGAGAAGGGAGTCGAACTCGTCCTGCTCGTCGTACCAGAACTGGTCGCGGGCGCGGTTGTAGTTGTAACCGACGGCGAAGTTGAAGCCATTGGCGAAGGGGCGCCGGGCCTGGAACTGGAAGGCCTGATAGCGCTCGCTGCGGCCGGGCAATCCTCTCAGACTCAGCGGTCCATACTGCGGATACGGTGCCAGCAGGGTCCGCACCGTGACGGTGCTCTGGTTGCGCAACTGTCCCGGGAACTTCTGCGGGGTCAGGATGTTGAAGAAAGGGTTGTTGACTCGCGCGTCCACGGCCGACTTGTGGGTATAGGCCAGCCGGGGATCGACCTGGTTGAGGTTCTTGACGGGGTGCGACTGGTCGTGGCCGAGGTTCACGAAGTAGGTGGCCTCTATCACGATCTGGCTGAAGATCTGCCGCTGGAGGGTGACGTTGAAGCGGTCGTTGATGCCGGCCTTCCAGCTCTGGTTGAACCAGGTGAGGTCGGCGCCCAGGCCGGTGTAGCGCCCCAAGGTCTTACCGATGGGTGCGATGAGAGGGTTCTCGCGGGCCGGATAGGGATCACTCAGGCGGGCCCGCGGGATTCCTTCGAGCACCGAAAGCGGGTTGGTGGTCTGGTCATACCCCGGGTAAGGCATGCTGCCCAGCGGGTCGATGGAGCGACCCTCCAGGTCCGACGGGGTGGCGTAGCGGGCGTAGCCGGCGCGGAAGGCGGTGCGGTCGTTGATGCGATAGGCGAGGCCGGCGCGCGGCAGCAGCAAGGGGATCTGCGATTCCCAGGTCCCGCGATGGTCGTCGTCGGTGAACACCCAGGCCCCGTTCAAGACGGGCGCCGGGGCGCCGAGAGCCCGAACCTGTGCCGGTATTACCGGCGCGCCGGCGCCCTGGAACTCGGCGATCGGACTGGTCAAGTCGAGGTACCGCGACAGACGGTCCTCCGGGTCCCGATAGGAGGTTTCGTATTCCCAGCGCAGGCCGAGGTTCAGCGTGAGGTCGGGGGTGAGCTTGAAGTCGTCCTGCACGTAGGCGCCCCAGAAGTCGATGATGGGCTTGTTCATCGGGATGTTCTGGATGCTGGAGCTGTTGTCTACCACGCCGAGCAGGAAAGTGGCCCACGCGTCTCCCCGGAACCGCGTGTCGGGGCTGATGAAGGTGTCGGCGGTATGATCTTTGACAAAGACGAAGTTCATAGGCCTGGGACGCGCAGCCAGGGTGCGGAGCTGGCGGAACTCGCCGCCGGCCTTGATGTAGTGCGCCCCGGCCTGCTTGGAGATTCTCGACTGCAAGTTCCACACCTTGGGCTCCTGGAACCAGAACCCGCTGCGGCCGAAGGTGGCCGTGGTCTCGCCTCGAACACTCAGGCCCGGATAATAGACGGCCGGCAGCTCCTTTGTGTATGCTTGATACCATGGATTGCCTGGCCAGAACTCCTCCAGCCCCTTTTCGCCGATCTTGATCCGCTCGGCCTCGTAGGAGTCGGTGATCTTGGAGTACGATCCCCGGATGTTGAAGACCGTGGTGGGGTTGATGGTCCAGACGGCGTCGCCCTGCACCTGCGTGGTGTGGCGGGCGCTGCCGGCCAGCGGCTCGGCGCGGGAGCCTGTGATGTTGGAATCGCTCTGGATGGTGTGGAAGCGGCTGATGCGGCCGAAGACGGTCCACCTCTCGTTGACGGTCCAGTCGGTGCGGTTCGAGAGGTTGTAGTACTCGTACTTGCGGGGGAAGGTGATGCGGTAATTGTCGGCGCGGGTGAACCCTTCGCCCGGGTGGTTCGGTTTCCAGATGTCCTGCATGAACTTGCGGGAAGCGGTGTCGATGCGGCTGGCCGGGACGGTGTTGTTGGCGAAAAGCGCGCGGGAGGACCTGTTGTTGGCGCGGTCGAAGACCGTGGACCAGGGGTCGAAGATCTGGCGGACCTCGCCGCGAGGATTGAGGGTCTGGGAGAAGTTGCCCTCGCGCTCCAGGTCGGTGGGCAGCGTGCCCTGCAAGGGCAGCGGCTCGCTAACGTTCTGCGCCTCGTAGGCAAAGAAGTTGAAGATCTTGTTCCTGACGATAGGGTTGCCCGAAGTGCCCCCCCAGACATTGTTGCGGACCTGGTTGCGCGTGCGGGTGGTGCGATCCGACAAGGCGTTGAGCGCTGGGTTGCGGCCGAAGTAGTAGGCGGTGCCGTGGAATTGGTTGGTGCCGCTCTTCATCTGGACGCCGATGATGCCGCCGGCGGAGTGGCCAAACTCGGCGTCCACGCTGTTCTGCTGGATGGTGACCTCGGCGACGGCGTCCATGGGGGGCACATAGGCGCCCTTCTGTCCGACGATTTGGGGCGCCCCGTCGACCAGGACGTCGTTCTTGGTGGAGGTGTTGCCGCCGACGTCGATCTGGCTGGCCGCCCAGTGGTGATAGGGACTCTGCTCAGTGGAGGACTGAAGAGTCACCGCCGGGTTGGCCACCGCCAGCAGGAACGGATTGCGGTGGATGATCGGCAGGCTGTTGGTCATCTTGGTGTCCAGCGTGAGCTGCATGGAGCTGGAGTTGAACGACACCGAGACCGGGGCTTCGGTGACGTTGACCGTCTCGGCGACGGCCCCGACCTTGAGGACGGCGTTCACGGTGATGTCGGCGCGGGTCTCGGCCAGAATGTTCTCCTGGACAAAGGTCGCGAAGCCCGGCATCTCGACGGTGATGCTGTAAGCGCCGGCGATGACAGCGTCAAAGACGTACTGGCCGGCCTGGTTGGACTCGCGGAGCGTTTCGACGCCGGTGTTAACGTTGCGTAACCGGATCTTGGCGCCCACGACTATGGCGTTGCTGGCGTCAGTAACGCTGCCTTGAACCCTGGCGCGCAAGTCCTGAGCGGCGGCCACGCCAGCGAACCCCAGCAACACCACTACACCGACACCTTGACGGAACCACATAAGCGGCCCCCCTTTCCTTATGGCCCCATTGTAACCGGCCCCAGGGGGCCAGTCAACGGGGAGGTTTGCGGGGGCACGACATAAAAGTGAGGGCAACGTCTCGTGGCGGTAGCCGGCTCCGGCGCGATTGTCATGCCGAGCGTAGCGATTGTCATCCCGAGCGTAGCGAGGGATCTGCTGTTGTGTGCTGTTCGACAACTGAAGCGTGGAGCAAACGCATGAGCCGATGTACAAGAAGCGGATCAGAGGCACACGGCGCCGGACGAGCGGGCAACTGACCGCGAAGTCTACCGAGAGTTGCGGCTTGGGCCCGGCTGTGATAGGTTTCGGCCCATGATACGTCAGCTACTGCTGCTGTGTTTGACCCTGGGCCTGGCATCGGCGGCCGATTTCGTTCTCATCAAGGGCGGAACCTTGCGAGCCGGCCTGCGGCTGGACGACTTCGAGATGCTCGACCACCCCCTTACCAACGCCGAATACAAGGTCTTTGTGGACGAGGCCAGGTATCCGGCCCCGCTCCACTGGGAGGCCGGGCGTGTCCCCGCCGGCACTGAGAACTTGCCCGTGGTTTTCGTCAACCGGTACCGGCGAAACCAACGGCAGCGGGGCCCATTACATCGCCGTCGCTGACGTGGACGGCGACGGCAAGGACGAGGTGTTCGATGGCGCCACGGTGCTGAATTCGGATGGGACAGTGCGGTGGTCGATCTACCGGGGGCATCCCGACGTGGTGTCGATCAAGAGAATCCTGCCGGGCTCGCCCGTTCGCCAGGTCTACTACGCCGTGGAGAACAACGCCCACGCCGGCATCTACGTCGTGGACGCCAACACCGGAAAGCTCCACTGGAAGGTGAACCGGGAGGACGATCCACGCTGGGAGCATGCCCACACCGGTTGGGTGGCGGACATCTGGGAAGCCTCTCCCGGAATGGAGATGATGACCAACCGCGACGGGCACACCAACCGGGACACGGTCCTTTACTCGGCCGATGGCCGGCTCCTGCTGAACCCCTTTCCCCGCGGCTGGAGGCCTGTGAACTGGCTCGGCGGCGCCGTCCGCGAGCTGATGTCGGGCGACGGCCGCCGTCTGGGGCGATTCAACGGCCAGGATGTCGAGCCGTTGCCGGCGCCAGGGCCGAACGAGCTTCCACCTGGCCAGGGAGTCGGGCTCGCCGCCGGAGGTTGCAGCATGACGGCCGACCTGGCGGGAGACTTTCGCGACGAGGTGGTGTGCACCGGCCCCGGCAGGTCCGGCGGCCGGGCCAGCTATATCTACACGAATACCGAACCAATCCGGAAACGCGAGCTCACCCGGACCGCGGATCGGGAATACCGCATGTGGCTGGCCCGCAACATCGGCGCGGGCTACGGGTCGTATTTCGAGTGGCAGCCCTAGGCGGCTAGGCTCACCAACCTTTCGATCGCTGGTGCTTTCCTGCTCAAAGACCTTCCTGAGACCGTCTAACCTCCTTAGATTCCCCAAGTCGTGGGTGTGGCTGGCAATCGCGCGCTCCCGGTCGGCGCCCAGGATCATCTGGCTGGAGAGGTTGTACCAGCCCTCGCGGCCGACGTCTTCGACGCCATGGCGTCTAGAGGGGGCGCCGTGCCATGATCGAGAATCCATGCGATATTTTTTCGCCCGGCGCGCGCCGCCCATGACCCATATGCTGGTCATCGAGAGCGGCAGTAGATCGATCCTCGAAAACGGCATACCTCGCTTCCGGGCGGTCTTCGGGGACCAGATCCGGATGGACTTGCTGACCTGCCTGCCGGGACTGCCACAAGCGCTCGATGCGGCCTCCACGCGCGTATGGCGGGTCACCCAATGCCGTTCCGCCGCCGACCGGCGGCGGCTGCTGGCCCAGTTGCGGGCCAGGCGCTATCCGCTGCTGGCCATGATCTGCTCCGACGAGCCGGTCATGACCCCCTGGAAGCTGGCGGCCGCCCTGGTGGCGCCCGCCAAGATCCTGGTGTTCAACGAGAACGCAGACTTCTTCTGGGTCGACTGGCGACATCGCCAGGCCCTGCGCCAGTTTGTCCTGTTTCGGGCCGGACTGCTATGTCGCCGGCGACGCTGCCTGTTTCGTGGACCCCTTCACGGGTACCGGGCTGCTGGCAGCCGTCCAGACCGGTGTTTGGGCTGCGGAAGCCTTGCTGAGCGCCACGCCGCTCAAGAGTCACCGGCGCCGGTGCGGAACGTTTCAGTGGAGGCAGTTGGCAGCCACCACCATCATCCGCAGGCTGCTCGACACCGGCTGGGCCGAGCCGCTGGCCGCCTTCCTGCCCGGGGCCTGGTTGTTCGGCTGGACGCGCCCCGGCTAGTAGGGTGGTGTCCCTCCTAAGACTTGACAATACAGCACTGCCATTGTGGGGCGGGCTTTAGCCTTGGCTTTAGCCCGCACGGGGCTTTCGCCAGGCTTTAGCCCCGCCCAAGCCGGACTGAAGTCCGGCTGCGGCCTAAAGGCGACCCCACCGCTTGCCTCCGAGCGGTTGTCAAGCGTTGGCCAGGACACCACAGTAGAGTCCTTCAGAACTTATACGTCGCGAACACGTAAGGGAACGTCGTGCTGCTGCCCGGAGAATTCTCCTTCAGAAACCTCCCGGGGGCCAGGTGGCCGTAGCCGGCGCCCAGGATCATCTGGCTCGAGAGGTTGTACCAACAGGCCAGGTCCAGCTCGCGACCGACGTCGGTATGCCGGGCGCCGCCGCGCGGGCTGCGCACCGCGATGCCCAGGCCGGCGTTGTAGAGATGATCGTTGCGGTTGGCCAGCCAGAACCAGTGGTGGTCTAACGCCAGCTTCCATTTCTTGTGCGGCTTCAGCTCCACGCCCACCCGGGGATTCTTGATGTTCTGCCAGCCGACCAGGTCAGCCAACCCGTAAAAGAGGTGATTGGTCGGATATAAGTTGTCGAAGGTCTGGACACGGCCATCACCGGGCGACTTGTCGCCGGAAGCGTAGCTGTACTCGGCGTTGAGGCGCGGCAACCAAGGCAGGCTTTTCACGGTGTAGCCAGCGATCAGGTAGCCCGCCCAGGCCGAGACGGCGTCGGAAGCAAAGGCGCCCCACTGGCGGGCGAACTCGAGGGAGTAGTCGTAGCCGGGCTGGGCCGCGCGGTGAATGCGATACCCGGCGGTGTAGAGCTCCAGCGACCCGCGCCCTCGCGAGCCGATGACCCGCGGGTTCGTCTTCAGAAACAGATAAGGTTCGAAGATCGCCCCAGGGATAACCGACTTGACGGCCCCATAAGCCCCGTGGAAGTTCTCTCCGTCGCGATGCCGGTCGAAATGCGCCGGATCGATCCGGACCACCGAGGACAGGAACAGGTCGAACCGGGCGTTTTTGGTGTAAAGCTCCACGCGGGCGGCGTCGAAGCTGCGGGCGGTGTTGGTCCAGTCGAGGGGGCCCACCAGGCGCTGGCCGCCGAACAGCAGGTCCTGCCGCCCCACCCGGACCCCCACCGGACCTGAGTCGCCGCCCCGCAGATAGAGGTAGGCCTGGCGCAGGTCAAAGGTGTCCTTGAACAGCGGCCCGACCCGCGACCGGTCTATCCAGCCGACTCGCGAGTCCTGTCCCTGGATGAGCATCTGCATCCAGGAGGTGGGCTTCAGATCCACGTTGACGCGCAGCCGGGACAGAACATAGGCGTCATCATTCCCTTCGCGGTAGCCGAAGGCCGTCCGGCCTTCCAGCCGGGCCCGAAACTCGCCGCTCAGCTTCAGCCACTTGGGCAGCTCGCGGTTGATGTAGGCAGAGGCCGGCCGGTCCAGCGCCCGGGCTTGCTGAGCCAGGGCCGGCACAGTGCTCGCCACCAAAAAGAGGGACAAACAGTAGAATCTCATCACCATCCTCCTACTTGCCCAGGATCCCCAGCAGGCGGGACTTCAGGCCGCTGAACGATTCCTGGAGCTGATAGCAATACACCGCCGAATCCTCGGCGCGCATGGCGTTCTTGCTGGCGGCGGCGGCCAGGGAGGCCAGCGATTGCGAGATGTCACCGGCGCCGCTCCGCGACGCGGAGGTCGCCTCGCCGCAGGCCCGTGATTGCTGCTCGGCTTCCATTACCAGGTCCTTGCTGCAACCCACCACCGAATCGACCTTTTCGGAGAACCCTTCGACTTCCCGCACCGAGACCTCCACGGGCCGGATGATGGAGCGGAACAGCACTCCGCCCAGCAGCCCGAACCCGACCACAAAGATTCCTGCCAGGGCGGCCAGCGACTGGTTACGACCGGCCGCCGCCATGGCGGCCACCTGCTGGACCGGGATCTCCACCCGGATGGCGCCCATCAGCTGGTGCAGTTTCCAGCTCTTGCCTTGCTCGACCCCGGCCGATCGCCGCAAGGATTTGACGTCTTCCTGCTGCTCGTAGTTGTTGTGGCAGATCACGCAGGGCGGCGCTGACGCCGGGTCGGCTTTGGCATATCGCAGCAGCGGAGCTCCGTTCACGGTCTCGAAGCGGTAGACCGGCCTCCAGGGGTACCCGGCGGCGCCCGGCTCGCCGGCGACAAAAGCCTTGTCCTGGACCGCCAGCTTTTCCCACGCCCAGCGGTCGAAATCATCCTTGAGCCCTTGGTCGGGATTCAGGTTCCACAGGCTGATCAGCGAATAGGAATAAAGGCCCCCAGCTTGCCGCTTCACCCGCTGGGCGACGTTGCGCACAAACTGCGCCGGCAGCTGGATGAACCCAGGCTTGCCGGCCGCGTCGCGCGACGCCCCATAACCATCCTTGGTGAGCTTGCCCACCAGGTTTTGGGTGTACTCGGCGCGGTCATTCACCACCTGCGTGGAGACGATCTCGGCGATCCTCACGGCCTCCATCTCGATCAGCGACCGGTGGGACTTCTCCAGGATGACGTAGGTACCCAGCGTCACCGCCACGCCGATCACGGCGATGACGACCAGAAACTTTCCTCGAATCCCCATGATTTTCTCCTATCAGCGGGGCCGCTCTAAAGCGCAGCCTCGATCTTGCCGGCCAGCTCGGCCTGTTTCCCCTTGTCGGGGTGAAGATAGAGGGTGGCCGAGGCGGTCAGGTACTCCAGCACGCCGCGCAGCTGGTCGACGCTCACCGTGTCTGCCGTCGCCCGGCACCGCGTCAACTGCCGGTCCAGGGCCCCAAAAGCGGTGTCCTCCCCGATGTACGGGGCCATCGTGGCGATCAGTTTCTTGTACAGAGCGTTCGGCATCACGACCTCCCTTGCCTCCCGTAGCCTTATCGGTTCGGCGCGCCCTCCCCTTTAGGAGGGAGCCGTGCCATGATCGAGAATCCATGCGATATTTTTTCGCCCGGCGCGCCCCGCCCTTGACCCATATGCTGGTCGTCGAGAGCGGCAGTCGATCGATCCTGGAGAACGGCATACCGCGCTTCCGGGCCATCTTCGGGGACCAGATCCAGATGGACTTGCTGACCTGCCTGCCGGGACTGCCACAAGCGCTCGATGCGGCCTCCACGCGCGTATGGCGGGTCACCCAATGCCGTTCCGCCGCCGACCGGCGGCGGCTGCTGGCCCAGTTGCGGGCC
>Ga0247727_10003461_pt1 | contig 34903 bp, 33 predicted proteins | sample WisWelCaveWW1625_FD_202498 | JGI IMG/M metagenome (GOLD analysis project Ga0247727, IMG submission 202498) | Biofilm microbial communities from Wishing Well Cave, Virginia, United States - WW16-25 | ecosystem: Environmental > Aquatic > Deep subsurface > Groundwater > Cave microbial mat | place...
TCGTCGGCATCAAGCCGCTGATGGCGGCGATCGCGGCCTGAGGCGCCCAGTCTTCGGCCGCTGCGGCGCTACAGCCCGCTCAGGATCGCCGGACGACGCGCCAGGCTTGCCTCCGGAACCCAAATCGCAAAAATATGCTCAAAACGGTCGCGTCGCATTGCGTCCGGCCCGTCGCCGTCCGCCGAGACCCCCTCCAGCGCGTTTTCACACGGCCAAGACCCATTCCGGTCGAAGTTGCCTCCCTGCACTGAGTGTGGCCGCTCTGCACTTGGACCACGTTGCCGCGATCTTTCTCTATGCGAGCGCCGACGCCGCGCAGGCGATAGCGTTGCGGGAATGGTTGAATTTGCCGAAGGCTGGAACGAACTCTTCCGACCCCGACCGCGGTATCGCAGCCGGCGAGCGCTGGGAGCGGGCACTAATGGCGGTGTTGTTTTTGGCTTGGTGTTTGCCAATATTGCCGGTTAGACGCCCGCCCCCATGCGCGACGACATGAGCAAGGTGATCGTGGAGCGCCCGCGGCAAAGCGCCACGAAACATGCAGCACCTCACCTACACCGATCCAGCCGGACGGATCGCCCCGGCGCGCCTGCCCAGAGCGCGTGCAAAATCGTCGCGCTCATGCATAGATCGCGTTAACAATGTCCGATCGAATTCGAATCTTCACAGCTGACTTCCTATTGGCTACTGGTCCATAGGAGCCACCGCGCCATCACTGCTTTATCGCAGTTATAGTACAGCTATTATACTTATCGTAGCCGACACCGCTCATCTTTCCTGGACCAACCAACCGCAACTTTTCGTATGAGTAAACGTTGCCAGGATACTTAGTCTTGTACTTCAGAGAAATGGTATTACCTGACACTATGCCGCCGACGTACGGCCATACCATGCCGTTGTCATCAATGCCTTTGCCGGTGACCGAAGTTGCCGATGGCTGCTCAAGCAACATGGTGGAAGCGCCCTGGTAACTTGTCTGCTGCTTCGTAAGCGTGCACCGAAAACTCGCTCGCCATCTTCCCGCGAATGGCCTCTCATCGGCGGCACCCTTCTCAGTCTCTTGCGCAGGCCGGGGCATTGAAACTGGTGGTGCCGCTAGCGCCAATTTCTTGCGTTCTTCTTCGATCAGGCGGCGCTCCTCGGCGAGGCGCGCCTTCTCCGCTGCGATTGCTTTGCGCGCATCCTCGGTTTCCGTGCCCAAGACGGCTGCGGCAGCCTTCAAGTAGATCGCATCACCGCCGAGCGTACCGTACAGGTGCGGCTGCTGCCTGTTGCTCGTCGCGCGCGCCACGTCATCGCGCACCCGCCGGAACACAAAGCTGATCTCCAGCCCAGGCGTGGCAATGTGCTTCAGAAGCGCCGCCGTGAACGGGCTGTGACGTGTACCTGCACCGTCATCGGCCAGCGTGCCCTCCTTGGCCGCATACACAACAAGCGTGTTGTCCTCCGGCTCGATGCGCGCCAGTCCTCTCGTCACCGAGCGCCGCGCACCGGCAAGCGGGAACACGTTGTTGCGGCAGGCATCCAGGATCACTAGCTTCAGCTTGCTGGCACCGGCGATCTGATCGAGCACGATGGACAGCCCTATCGCCTGCAGGTCGAGATCGCTGGCCCGATCCAGTTTCGCATCGACTGGGATCAGGTAGTTGCGCCCATCCCGCTCGGTGCCATGACCCGCAAAGAACACGGCCGCGACGTCGGCGCCGGCCGACTCGCGTGCCATCTCGGAGAGAGCGGTACGGAACCCCTCGACCCCGAGGTTCTTCCTCAGCAGCACACGGTCGAACCCAAGCGCCTCGAACGCTGCGGCTACAGCATCCGCATCATTCGCTGGATTGGCAAGCGGCCCAACCTTGTACTCGGAATTGCCGATCACCAGCGCCACACGCTTCTCGGCGTGGGCCGGGACAGCCCCCAAGCACACCGCCGCGACCAACACCAGGCTCACCAACAACGGACGCCAGCTGCGCATCGCCACCCCCAGGCCATTGTAAATAGCCCGTGTGCCTATTGACGCATCATAGATCAGCTATCGGGATGGCGGAATGGGTATATCGCTTGACGCGGCGCAGCCCCGCCAGCGTTGGGGGAGACACTCTGCACTCGTAAGGCGGACCGGCGGCAAACAAAGCACCTGCCAACGGATCGATAAGCAGTGCAATGCCCGAATTTGGCACATGACGGAACCGCCGCGACTGGCAGCTTCCGGGGCATTGCGGCCGTTCAGCGAGCCAACTGTGCGCGGGGTCCTGGCGCTTGCAGCGTTGGCTGAGGTAATGGACCTCACACCGCCTTCCCCAGGTACACCCGGACCACGCCGGGGTCAGCGAGGGCCTCCTCGGGCGTGCCGGCGGCGATGACGCGGCCGGCGTTCAGCACCACGACGGGAGGGTCCGACCCCAGCGTCCCGATGAAATGTTCCTGCATATTCGGTTCACAGCCCATTCAGGCTCGATCGCTCAAGCTGCTCGTGCAACGTTGCCGGTAGGCATCGCTCTGCCGCCGCAAAACCCGGCTGTGCCATCGATTGGCGCAAACGAAGGCGACGTGAGCCGTGGGCGTGAGATTTTCGGCGACGCCATGACGCGCACGAGCTCATGCACTGGGAAGGAAGACGAAGGAGGATTCGATGAAAGCCTACAGACTTTCTCTTGCCCTGGCAGCTGCCGCAGCCATCGCACTGACCTTGGCGTGGCCCGATATACTCGTGGCCCAGGTGAAGGCTCCCAGCACCGAAAAGCTGGTGGTCGCGCCGCCAAAGCCGGCGCGCTGCTACAGGCCACCTCAGGTGCGGCCCACGGCGACACCCTTGTCCAAGCTGCCGCCGCCCGGCCTGTGCCTGGGGGTCATTAGCGGCAAGAGCTGCATCGTCTGTCCGGGTCACCCGGGAAGCCAGGTCATTCAGGTCATTACAGGCAAGACGGTCAGCTGCTACAGGGCCTGCACAAAGGGCTTTGTGTGGAACCCGAAGTCTCGGTTGTGCTGCCCCGGGACGGCGCCGCCGCCTCCAGTGATCAAGTGAGATGAGACGGTAGGACACCGCGGCCTAAGCCTCCGCGACGGAGGGGTCAGACCCGCCGGGTCTGACCCCAGTGTCACACGCTCTCGCCCAGATACACCCGCACCACGCCCGGGTCGGCGAGGGCCTCATCGGGGGTGCCGGCGGCGATGACGCGGCCGGCGTTCAGCACCACGACGTGGTCGCAGAGCGAGCGGATCGCATGCATCACGTGCTCGACCATGACGATGGTCAGGCCCTCGTCGCGCAGCGAGCGCACCAGCGCGATGCCGGCTTCCAGCTCGGTCGGGTTGAGGCCCGCCAGCCACTCGTCGAGCAGCAGCAGCTCGGGCGCGCAGGCCAGCGCGCGAGCCAGCTCGATGCGCTTGTGGTCGAAGTAGGTGAGCGCATCGCCGTGGGCGGCGAGGTTGCCGGCAAAGCCGACACGGCCGAGCAGGCGGTCGGCCTCGGCGCGGGCCGAGGCGACATCGAGCCGGCGCCGGCCGTACATGGCTGCCACGGCGACATTGTCGAGCGCATCGAGCGCATCGGGGATGCGGGCGAGCTGGAACGTCCCGGCAATCCCGGCCCGGCTGATCGATTCTGGCGTGTGCCCGGTGACGGGCCTGCCGTTGAAACGCACCGCGCCGCCCATCGGCGGCAGCCGGCCGGACACCACGTTGAGCAGCGTGGTCTTGCCCGAGCCGTTGGGGCCGACCAGGCCCATCACCTCGCCGCGCTCGACCGCGAACGAGACGCCGTCGACGGCCGCGAGCCCGCCAAAATGGCGGCTGAGGCTCACGACCTCGAGCAACGGTCTGGCGGACGGGTGCACGGCAGGCCTTTCGCTCAAGACGGGTTCGGTGGCGGCGGCGACGGGCGCTGCACCGCAGAGCCGTTCGCAGTCGGGGGCGCCACCGGCGGCGGTGGGGCCGCGCCCGGGTTGCCGCCGCGCAGGCGGTGCGCGAGGGCTTCGAGCAGGTCGGCCAGGTTGCGGGTTCTGACCGCGGCCCGGCCGGAGTGGATGAGGCCGATCAAGCCGTTCGGGATGAAGAACACGACACCCAGCAGCACCAGGCCCAGCAGGACGCTGAAATAGCGGGCATACTGGATCGAGAGGTAGTCCTGGATCAGCAGCAGCGGCACGACGCCGAGCATCGGCCCCCACGCCGAGTTGGCCCCGCCCAGGAGGGCCATGATCACGGTCAGGAACGAGATCTCGGGGTTGAAGGCGTTGCCGGCGTCCATGTAGGACCGCCGCGGCGCGAGGATGGCCCCGGCCAGCGCCATCACCACGGCGCTGACGATGAAGGTGCCGATCTTGAGCGCCACGGTATTGATGCCGATCTGGCGCGCGACCGTCTCGTCGGCACCGAGGGTCTTGAGCGCGAAGCCCATGCGGGTGCGGTCGCGGATCAGCCAGAGGGCGATGATGGCTGCGCACAGGAAGAGCAGCTGGTAGTAGATGTGGGTGGGCGTGATGGACATGAAGAGGTACCAGCCCGCCTGCTTGGCGACGTTGAACTCCCACCAGTTGACGGCCGCGGCGACCAGCGAGGCGAGGCCGAAGGTGAAGATCACGAAGTACATGCCGGAAAGGCGCAGCGTGGCGAGGCCGACGAAGGCGGCAAGCACGATGGTGAGCGCGACCGCGGCCAGCAGCGCGACCGGGTAGGAATAGTCGGCAGCGAGCACGGCAACGGAATAGGCACCGACGCCGAAGAAGGCGGAGGCCGCCAGCGAGACGTAGCGCGTCGGGCCGGAGAAGAAGGCCCATCCCGTCGCCAGCGCCACGTAGGTGAGGATATTGAGGGCGAGCGCGAGCCAGTAGGCATTGGCGAGCAGCGGCACGAACAGCAATGCCGCCAGGGCTGCAATCGCGAGCGCCTCCTTGGGAAGGCGAAATCCGCCCTGAACCGTCAATCTGGTGCTGCCGCCGAACAGGCCCTGCGGGCGCCACAGCAGCACGATCGAGAAGATCGCGAATGTGATGATGGTGCCGAGGCCGGACTGGCCGAGCTGCGCCGACAGGGTCTGCGCCATCCCCAGGATGAGGGCGGCAACGAAGCCCCCGGCCACGTTGCCGATGCCGCCCATGACGATGACGATCAGCGCGTTCAGCGTGTAGGCGGCGCCCATGGTCGGGCTGACGCCGACGAAGGATGAGAGCAGGACTCCCGCGATGGCTGCCAGCGCGCCGCCGGTCGCAAACGCCAGGGCGCTGTAACGACCCACATCGATACCCACGAGCGGCGCCGTGTGTGAGCTGACGGCGATGGCGCGCATGGCGCGACCGGCCGTCGTATAGCGCAGGAAGGCGAACACGCCCGCAGACAGGGAAAGGGCGGCAATGATTACGATCAGGCGGTTGTACTGGATGCGCGTGCCGAAGATGGCGATCGAGTCCGATAAATAGCTGTACACCCGCTCCGTGCCTTCCCAGGCCACCAGCGCCACCCCCTGCAGCAGGAACAGCAGGCCGAAGGTGGAGAGGATGGAATCGACCTCGCGCTTGCCCGGATCGCCGGTGCGCTGAAGCAGCGGATGCAACACGAAGCGGAACAGCAGCCAGCTCAGGCCGAACGCGGCAGGGATCCCGGCCAACGCGGTCAAGAGCGGCGGAGCCCCGAGCAGCAGGAAGCCGAAGAACGCAGCGTAGCCTGCCAGCATCAGAAACTCGCCATAGGCGAGGTTCAGGACGCGGGCGACGCCGTACTGAAGATTGAGGCCGATGGCGATCAAGGCATAGATGCCTCCGATCACCAAGCTCCCGAGGAGGAAGTCGAGGAAAGCGAGCAGCATACCTACGCCTTGCGTCTACCCTGAGCCTGCCCTCGCGCAGGCTTCAAATTGGGCCCCGCGGCGTCGCTGTCGCAAGACTATGCAAAAAACGGGCCCGCGCCGGTTCGCGCGGGCCCTGCGACGTCACTGCCGCGTTCACTTGATCAGCGGCGCCTTCGCACCCGACCGGTTGGCCGGAGCGACGGCGTAGAACTCCCCGCCCTGCCACTGGCCGATGTGCCAGGCCGCCTTGTCGCGGTTGCCGTCGAGCTTGAGATCGCCGGCCACCGTCTTGAACGTGCCGGTCTTGATCTCCTGCATGATCTTGGCCCGGTCGATCTCGCCGACGCGCTCGATCGCCTGCTGCAGCATCTGCAACCCGGCATAGGTCGAGGAGCTGGCCCAGCGGTCGGCCTCCGCCCCCTTGTTCGCCGGCAGGGCTTTGTGACGCGCGAAGTAGTCCTGCATGCCCGGTCCGTTCGGGTCCCACCCGCCGAGGCCGAAGATGCCGTTCACCTTGTCGCCGAACTTGCCCTTGTAGCTCGGGAAGGCGACGCCGACGCCCAGGAACTTGATCTTCGGGTTGAAGTCGTTCGCCGCCGCCTGCTCGGTCAGCATGAAGGTGTCCGGCGGATAGGACAGCGCGATCATGGTATCCGGGTTGGCCGCCTTCGCCGCCTTGATCTCGGTCGAGAGGTCCTTGGGCGGGAACGGATAGTTCGTGTCATACACAATCTTGAAGCCGGCGCTCGCCAGCTGCGGTCTCAACGACGAGCTGTACTCCTGGCCGAACGGGTGCTGCACCACGAACACGGCAACGGCGTCGTTGATCTTCCCCTGCTTCTTCAGGTCCGCCATCATGTCGACGAGCGACTTCACCTGCTCGCCCGGCTTGCCGAGCAGCCAGACCATGGTCGGGAACTTCTGCACCAGCTCCTCGAGCTTGTCGCTGCCGGCGGTGCCCATGATCTGCGGATAGCCGTATTTGGCAAAGGTCGGCGCAGCCTGCAGGTTGGGCCCGGTGCCCCACGGGCTGAGCACGATGTCGACCTTGTCGACGGCCATCAGCTTCTCGACCATGCGCACCATGTCCTCGTTCTTGGAGCCATCGTCGATCTCGATGGCCTCGACGGGGATGCGCTTGCCGTATTTCTTCAGCATCAGGCCGCCGGCCTTGTTCACCTCATCGATCCAGAGCCGATAGTTCGGCACCGTGGTCAGCATGGCCCCGGCCGCCTGCGGGCCGGAGAGCGAGGTGACGTAGCCGACCTTGATGGACTTCGGCGCTTCCTGCGCATAGGTGCCGCCGCCGAAAGCGACCGCGGTCACCAGCGCCGCCGCGCCGGAAACGAGATTGAACAGCCTTCGCATCGTTGCCCTCCCTAGGAGCTTGCTACCAGAGAACCGATCTGAGTTGATTTTTCGCTAGCCTATTGGTTTGCCTGCCCATCGGTCAAGGAGGACGCAGGGCAAAAGCAGGCCCGGCCGATGTCAGACGGGACCCGATCCAGGCGCGGCGGCGGGCCGTACCGTCATTGGCGCCAGATGTTGACGGTCCAGTCGTCCTCGGCAGGCTCGCGGGCGGAACGGGGGGCAACGCTCGCTGCGTCGGAGAAAAGGGTTGAGGGCCAGGCGATTGACCGCTTCGCCAGCGGATGACCGGCCCCGGCCAGGCGCTTGCGCTCGACCTCCTGCCGCGCCAGGGCGTCATAATCGGCCAACGTTTCCGCGCCGGCCTTGGGTGTGACGTGCACGACCCTGAAGCCGCGCTCCTTCAGTGCAGCCAGCAGAGCAGGAAGCGCCTTTGCCGTCGACGCATGGATGTCATGCATGAGGACGATGCCCCTGCGCTTTGCAGCGAGCTCCCTCATGACGCGCTCATGCACGGCAGTCGCATCCCTGGTCTCGAAATCCCTGCTGTCGATGTCGATGGAGAACGCGGCAAGCTGCCGGCCTTGCAGGTAGCCGAGCGATGCAGCGGTATCCCTGAGATAGGGAAAGCGAAAGAAAGGGGCGATCGGCTTGCCCAATGCCTGTTGCACGGCGCTGAAGCCCATTTCGATCTCGGCCTGCGCTTTGGTCAGCGGCAAGCCCTGCAGGTTGCCATGCGACCAGGTGTGCGTCGCCACCGTGTGGCCGTGCCGCGCGACTTCTTTCACCATTTCCGGGTCGGACATGGCCATCCGGCCGACCATGAAGAAGGTCGCCTTCGTGCAGTGCGCTGCAAGCGCCTCGAGTATCGGGCGCGTGTAGGGGCGTGACGGGCCGTCGTCGAACGTCAATACAACCTCGCCATCCTTCAGCAAGGTCGCGTCCTTGTACTGGGCGCCAAACTGAGGTCCCTGCGACGTATCAATGACAATCGAGCGGGATACGCCCAGCTTGCCGGAGTCGGGCACGCATGTTTGCTGGGCAAGGGCCGGCTGCGACAAGCCGGCCGACGCACACAATAGTAGAACGCCGGCACTGACGGTGCGCATTTCCTGCTATTCCCTCTCGAGGCGATGCGGGGTCTTCGTAGACGCGCCGCCTCAACGTGTTCTCTTCATCGCCCAGCGGAGCGAGCGAGCTTGTCTGTTACACCGGACAGGCTCAAAAGACTGTGACCAGCGCGCATCAGGGGTGCGCTTCGAGAAGGCTGTCCACGGTTCGCTGGGCTGGACGCGTGGCGCGCTCCCGGTCTATTCGCCGTACAACCCTGGCGCGCGGAAGACGGAATGCAGGCTAATCGGGCGAGCAGCCACATGCATGTGCGACCACTGGAGATGCGAGACGGGGAAGCATGGCGACGGCTTTTCAAGGCCTACATCGATTTCTACGAGGCGATTGTGGCAGAGGAGGCGATCGATACGACCTGGCAACGGCTGATTGCCGGCGGGGAAGGGTCTCACATCGCGCTGATGGCGGTCGATGATGCCGACGCCCCCCTGGGGCTGGCACACGCGTTGTTTCACCGCTCGACCTGGTCGGCGACCTGGTATTGCTATCTTGAGGATCTGTTCGTCGACCCCTCCCAGCGCAAGAAGGGCGCCGGGCGAGCGCTGATCGAGGCGGTCTACCGCGAGGCCGATGCGCGCAAATGCACCCGCACCTATTGGGTGACGCAGGAGTTCAACGCCACGGCGCGCGCGCTCTATGACCAGGTGGCGACCAAGACGCCGTTCGTTCAATACCGGCGTTAGTGTTGCGACTCTGACGAAGCGAGCCCCGCTGTCATGCCGGGACTTGTTCCCGGCATCCAGCCAACCTCTTGCTCTGGCGCTTGCTTTTCACTGGATCCCGGCAACACCGGCCTTCGCCGGTGCAGGCAAGTGCCGGGATGACATGGAACCAGCGTTGGAGCCATAACATTAGCGGCCGTCTCAGTAGCGGGTACGCATGCCGGTCATGAGTTCGTTGTTGAGCCGGTGCTCCGTCGTGTCACACCACGCGATGCCACCATACCGTCCCGCCATCCTGTCTTCTGCGCGGGGGGACAACTTCCGTCTGAGGTTGGCGAAGCCCCCCAAGAACTTGGCAAATACTGAAAGTTGATCAGCCCGCTTTGCCAAGATGGGATTGGCTGTCCGAGACTGGGACACTTGCATGGTATCCTCCGCTGTCTGGTTGCCGCATCCTCCTGGGATGGCGGCCAGTTGCGGGCACACTGATCCTGGCGGAGCCAAAAGTCAGAAAGGCGCCCCGAAGAACCTCGGAAATGTTTCCGAATTGGCGACAAATTGAGGGATGGCGAGGATCTACACGCTCGGGCCGTTCCGCCTCGATGCGGAGGCCCAGGTTTTGTTCCGGGGCACCGAGCCGACCGCGCTCGGGCAGCGTGCGGTCGCCTTGCTGCGCGTTCTCGTGGAACGGTCTGGCGATGTGGTCTCGAAGGACACGCTGATCGAGGCGGCGTGGCCCGGCCTTGCAGTCGAGGAGAGCAACCTCACCGTGCAGATGGCGGCGCTGCGCCGGACGCTGGCTGAGGAGCCGGGCGGCGAACGCTGGATCGAGACGTTGCCTCGCCGCGGCTATCGCTTCGTAGGTCCAGTGGCCACCGACGACGACAAAGCACTACCTGCCACGGCTCCAGAGAGGGGTCTCCCGGCACTTCCCGATAGGCCTTCTATCGCCGTTCTACCCTTCCAAAACTTGAGCGGCGATCCCGAACAGGAATACTTCGCTGACGGCATGGTGGAAGACATCATCATGGCCCTGTCGCGCATACGCTGGCTCTTCGTGATCGCGCGCAATTCGAGCTTCACCTACAAGGGGCGCGCGGTGGACGTTAAGCAGGTCGGTCGCGAGCTGGGGGTGCGCTACGTGCTGGAAGGCAGCGTGCGTAAGTCCGCAAAGCGCGTGCGCATAGCCGGCCAGCTCATCGATGCCAGAACCGGCACGCACCTCTGGGCAGACCGTTTCGACGGTGGCTTCGAGGACATTTTTGATCTGCAGGATCAGGTTACCGCGAGCGTGGTCGGCGCAATGGCGCCAAAGCTGGAGCAGGCCGAGATCGACCGCGCCAAACACAAGCCGACGGATAGCCTCGATGCCTATGACAATTTTCTACGGGGGATGGCGAGTTTCCATGCGCGAAACAAGGACGCCAACGCAGAAGCCCAGGAGTTGTTTTCCAACGCTATCAAACTCGACAGTGATTTCGCCGCCGCATATGGCATGGCCGCTTGGTGCTACGTCTGGCGAAAGTTGAATGGCTGGATGATCGACCGAGCGCAGGAGACGGCAGAGGCCGCACGGCTCGCCCGGCGTTCCATAGAGCTGGGCAAAGACGATGCGATCGCCCTTTCCAGAGGGGCGCATGCGCTGAGCGTGCTCGTTGGCGACCTCGACACTGGAGTGGCAACCATGGATCGAGCGCTCTTGCTCAATCCGAATCTTGCGTCGTCGTGGTACCTGAGCGGATGGCTTAGAGTCTTTAACGGCGAGCCGGATCTCGCGATTGAACACGAAGCGCGTGCCATGCGCCTAAGCCCACTCGATCCGTTCCTACAACATGCAGGCTGGGACAGGATTCGCGCACATGTTCGCCGGACGCTACGACGATGCAGCCTCATGGGCGGAGCGAGCGTTCCGGGACCAGCCGAATTTCGTTCCTCCAGCCCGCATCGCAGCGGCAAGCCATGCACTTGCCGGCCGGATCGCGGAAGCGCAGAAGTTCATGGCTCGTGTCCGCGAACTCGATCCCACGCTGCGTCTTTCCAATGTCAAAGACCTCTATCCGTTTCGCCGACCGGATGACTTTTCTCGATGGAAGGATGGCCTGCGGAAAGCTGGGCTCCCTGAGTGACTGCCTGCTGGCAGTGCCTGACGCCATGTCGAGCGCAAGAACGGATGTGCGGTCTGGCTGCCGCATCCTCCTGGATGGGCCGCGAGTTGCGGGCACACTGATGTTGTCTGGGGTGAAAAGTCACAGCGGCGCGAATTGGAGACAAATTGAGGGATGGCAAGGATCTACACACTCGGACCATTCCGCCTCGATGCGGAGGCCCAGGTTTTGTTCCGGGGCACCGAGCCGGCCGCGCTTGGGCAGCGTGCGGTCGCCTTGCTGCGCGTTCTGGTGGAACGGTCTGGCGATGTGGTCTCGAAGGACACGCTGATCGAGGCAGCGTGGCCAGGCCTTGCGGTGGAGGAGAGCAACCTCACCGTCCAGATGGCGGCGCTGCGCCGGACGCTCGGTGAGGAGCCGGACGGCGAACGCTGGATCGAGACATTGCCTCGGCGCGGCTACCGCTATGTCGGGCCGGTCGCCACCATGGAAGACGGTCATGGGGCTGCCGCGGCAATCGCGCATGGGATGCCAGCCCTTGCGTTGCCCGACAGGCCTTCCATCGCGGTACTGCCTTTCGCCAATCTGAGCGGCGACCCAGAGCAGGAGTATTTCGCCGACGGCGTGGTCGAAGACATCATCACAGGGCTTGCGCGCATCAGATGGTTGTTCGTAATCGCACGTAATTCGAGCTTCGCCTACAAGGGGCAAACCCTCGATGTGAAGCGGGTGGGCCGCGAGCTTGGCGTGCGGTATCTGCTCGAGGGAAGCGTGCGCAAGGGGGGGCGCGTCTGCGAATCAGTGCACAGATGGTCGAGGCTGAGAGCGGCACGCATCTATGGGCCGAGCGTTATGACCGTCCGCTCGGAGATATTTTCGCACTTCAAGACGAAATCACCTTGAGCGTGGTCGGTGCGATCGAGCCGAGCCTGCGCGATGCGGAGATCGAGCGCGTCAAGCGCAAACGGCCGGACAATCTTGACGCCTACGACCTCGTATTGCGTGCACTTCCTCATGCCTTGCTCGCAGTGCCGGAAGAGGCAGCCAGGGCCTTGCCCTACCTCGAGAGTGCGCTCGCGCTCGAGGCCGACTACGCTGGTGCCCACGGCTTCCTCGCTTGGTGCCACGAGATCCTCTTCGTCCACGGCGGCTTCGGCGACGAGAGCCGCACCGCGGCAATCCGCCATGGTCGCGCCGCCGTCAGCTATGGTCGCGACGATGCGACGGCTCTCGCCCTCGGTGCCTTTGCCATTGCAATGGTGGAGCACGACCGTGCCACCGCCTTTGAAGCCTTCGAACAAGGGCTCGCGATCAGCCCATCGTCCTCCTTCACGCTTTTCTTGGGTTGCCTGGCGCTGGCTTATGCCGGCGAGGCAGAGCTCGCTATCGACTGGGGGGAGCGCGCGCTTCGGATCAGCCCGTTCGACCGGCTGAACTATGCTTCCTATCACGGGCTTGCCGTATCGCATTTCCTGCGCGGCCGCTACGAGGAGGCGGCGAATGCCGGACGCCGTGCCGTGCAATCCAATCCCGGCTTTAGCGTTTCCCACAGCCTGCTGGCGGCACCGCTTGCCAAGCTCGGACGCATGGAAGAGGCGAAAACGGTTGCCATGCGCGTGCTGGCGCTGCGGCCATCCTTTAGCGCAAGCGGGTTCTGCACAGCCCTCGCGCTTCCGGCCGCGCTGGCCACGTCGATGACGGAGGCCTGGCGCAGCGCCGGCTTGCCTCCGTAGGGCAGACCCATTGGCACCCCATGCCGCCGTTGGCCGCTTGGGGCCGCTCCCCAGTGACATCGCAAATGTTACTGGGAACTTCCCCAAGTCAGGCGTACCGTACCGGGCGAGGTTGCGCCGGGGGTCACGCCAGCACAAGGGAGGTGTCCCATGTCAAGGACAATGGTCGCGTTGGGCGGGGCCGCACTGGCGCTGCTCATGGTGTCAACCTTCTCTGCCCCGGCCGATGCGCGGCGTGGCGGAGCGCACGGGTGGAACGGGGCCCGGGCCCATATGGGCGCTGGGCGTCATTTCCAGCACCGTCCCCATATTCAGCATCGCGCAGATTTTGCGCACCGGCACCGGCACCACAGGCATGCTCATCGGCGCATCTTCGTCGGCGTGCCGCTCGCCTATGGCGCCTATTACTACAACAATGGTTGCTACTGGCTGAGGGAGAGGGCGCTCTACACCGGCAGCCCGTATTGGTGGAACCGCTACTACGCCTGCCTCGACGGCTACGGCTACTAAGAGCTGCGTCCTTGGGCCGGGAAGTGTTGGGCTGCCCGGCCCAGCTTGGTGCAGCCCGCGTCGGTTTGATCACCCGACGTGTTGGGGGGAGCGCCGCTCACCACAGCCGGCAAGGCTTGGCGCTCGCCGTGCAATGCTTGGCGCTGGCCCCGCCGCCGCACCTGATCTCGCGCTCCTCGGCCTTCGACCAGAGGCTATATCGCCACCCGTGGGTATCGCGCACGCGGCGCTTCCAGTTGGCGGTGGCGTTCTCGCGCGCACGCCGCTCGCGCGAGGCGTCGCTGAGCTGGGCGGCCGAACGGGCCTTCGCGCTGATCGCGTCCTTGCAGACCTTGGTCTGCGCCGTCGCCGCAACCGTCACAAGCCCCGCTGCCAAGCTGACAGCGACAAGTCCGGCAATCATCCGCATCGGCGTTCTCCCGGTTCCTTTGACTACTGCGGCGTCAACTTCCACGTGCCCAGCTTCGCCTTGGCAATCTCATCGCGCTTGGTAGCAATGGTGATGTATTCGCCTTTTGCCCAGCGCCTGGCAAACGATCGATAGAACGGCGACAGGGGATTGCCTGACTGGCCGGTGGTCTGGATATACAGCGAGCGGTCGAGGTCGGCAAAATCGTAGATCGCCCGGAAGCTTGCGGCATGCCTGCTGGCGAACGGCGGCTCCTCGCCGAACTCGGCCTTGCCACGATTGAGCGTGTAGTTACCGCCGGGGCTGGCGACCTCGACGTTGAAGAACCAGGCAAGATAGGCCACGGCGCCGAACGGGCGGTGCTCGCCGAAGGCGTGGTGCGCCTTGCCCCAGCGCCATCGCGAGCGGTCCTTGCCGTAGCGCAACTCCAACTCCCGCAGCGCACGATCGAGCGCCGCGGCCAGCACGGCGCCGCAGCTCTCGCGCTCCGGCGTGGTGCGGTCGTCGCACCAGTCGCGGCCCTTTGCCCGCCCCTCCAGCAGACGGATCAGCGCCGTGGCCCGGTAGTCGAAATAGCGGTCGAACGCCGCGCCCAGATCGTCGCGGTAGATGGCCTTCACGGCCTCGCGCATCCACGCCGTGAAGATCAGCGGCTCGGGCCGGTCGCCACCCATGGTCGCGTCCCAGGTGGTGAGCTGGTCGAGCACCGCATTGTCGACCGGACCGCCCGCCTGCGCGGCCGCGATCATCATCGGCTGCAGCTTGGCAACCGCCAATGAGAGCACATCGACCTGGGCCGCGCGCATGCTGGCAATGTCGTGCTTGTCGCGATCGAAGATCAATTCCTTGATGCGCTGCTGGCGGAAGGCGGGCTCCCAGTCGTAGGTCAGGTGGTGCGGGTAGTCGGGATCGACCATGCGCGCGTTGGCCGTGCCGATGGCGCCGACGTTGGCATCGTCCACCCGCGGGAGCACCTCGAACTTGAGATATCCCTTCCAGTCATAGGTCTTGTCCCAGCCCGGCACCGGTGCTCGGCCGCCCACCTTGTTCTTGGGATCGCGCACCGGCACGCGGCCAGGCGCGATCATGCCGATCCTGCCGCCGATGTCGGCAACCACCATGCTCTGCATCGGCACAGCGAACTGGCGCATCCGGGCCATGTAGTCGGCAACGGTCTTCAGGCCGGGGTCGAACATGCCGGCCGCGATGGTGGTGTCGTCGTCGCTGAGCGCGGTCCACTGCAGCGCCGCTACGTGATTGGCGCCGAGCAATCCTTCGAGGTTGCGATAGAAGCCCGGCAGCACCGGCCCGTGGCGCGTGCGCCGGCGCTCGACCTTGCGCACCTCCGAGCCCTTGACGGCAATGGCCATCTCGTCGATCGCGAACGGCCGCCAGCCGTCCGGCGTCAGGTACTCGCGCGGGTTGTCCGGGTTGACCCTCTCGATGAAAATGTCCTGCGCGTCCGAACCCGTGTTGGTGAAGCCCCAGGCGACGTGGTCGCCGCGGCCCAGTACGACGAGCGGCATGCCGGGAAGGGTCGCACCGGCGACATTGGCGGCGTCCAGGCCAGGCTGCTCCAGAGCCAGATGGGCCAGGTACCAGACGGCGGGGGCCCCAAGCCGCAAGTGCGGATCGTTGGCGAGCAGGGGCTTGCCGGATTTGGTGCGCGCGCCGGACACCACCCAGTTGTTCGAGGCGCCCGTGCCGATCAGGTTGTCGACCAGCGTGGAAGCGTCGGCCCGGCGCTCTGCCGTGGTAGTACGCTTCAGGGGATAGAGCTGGGCGATCTCCGGCAGGGGAGGCGGTGCGTCGGCCGCGTCGAGCGGCATCAGGTCCTCGATCTCGGCCGAGGTCAGCCCTTGCGCCGCCAGCGCCAGGCGAAGCAACTCGTGGTTGATGTTCATGGACAGCTGCAGCGCCATCAGCTTGATGACGACAGCGCTGTCGGCCGGCCGCCACGGCTCGGGCCGGTGCCGCAGCAGCAGGAACTCGATGGGCAGCCGCGGCTCCAGCCAGCCGAGACGGCGCCTCATGAAGGCGTTGACGCCGCGCGCGTAGGCCTCGAGCGCGCTCCTGGCTTCGGCGGGCAGCGCCGCCAGCGATCGCTCGGCATGACCGTAGAGATCGAGCGTGCGCAGGAATACATCGGTGGTGAAGGTGCGCTCGCCGAAGATTTCCGACAGGCGCCCCTGGCCAGTGCGGCGCTGCAGCTCCATCTGCCACAGCCGGTCCTGCGCATGGACGAAGCCCAGCGCCGTGTAGAGGTCGTCGGTGGTCGTGGCGAAGATGTGCGGCACGCCCTCGCGGTCGCGCACCACCTCGACCGGCGCGGACAGGCCGGCGATGCCGAGCGCGCCCGAAGGCGAGGGCACCGTGCCCCTGAGCACGGCATACCCCAAGCCGGCCGCGAGCAGGACAAGCCCGGCCAGCCCCGCCGCTCCAATGCCAATCGCTTTCAGAATTCGCTTCATGCTTCGCATAGCCGGCAGCTGTGCGATGACCTCGGTCACCTCCAGTCCGGCAGTTCTCCATTCCGGGTGTAGAAACCGTCAAGAGTGAGGCATCGCCAACGGTTAGCGTGGAGTCAAGCCAGAGGGTCTCGCAATCGGGCACCTCACACGCCCGGGGGGCTGATCCGGCTGCGCGAGAGCCTCGCGGGGGCTATCCCACGGTATGCCGCGCACCCGGTTCGAGCGTGCGACGGCATGACCACGGTTTCGCCCTGCCGCAGGCGCTACAAGATCACGCCCAATGATCCCTAAGGAGACGTGCATGCGAGTTTTCGAAGCAGCGAAGGTGATAGCCATCGCCTTCGCTACCGTAGTGGTCGGCTGTGTCGCCGCCGCCGGCCCAACGACATCGGCGACGGCGCAAACCCCAGGAAAGACCATGACCACCGCTTCAGGCCTGCAGATCACGGACGCCAAGGTCGGCACCGGCGCCTCCCCCAAGACCGGCCAGATGTGCGTCATGCACTACACGGGATGGCTGTACCAGAACGGCGCCAAGGGCGCGAAGTTCGACAGCTCGCTCGCCGTGGTCAGCCATTCGAATTTACCATCGGCGTCGGCCAGGTGATCCGCGGCTGGGACGAGGGTGTCGCCGGCATGAAGGTCGGCGGCAAGCGCACCCTTATCATCCCGCCCGACCTCGGCTACGGCGCCCGCGGTGCGGGCGCTGTCATACCCCCGAACGCCACGCTGATCTTCGAGGTGGAGCTGCTCGCTGTGAAGGGGTAGGCGCGTAGGGCGCAATCGTGCGCCAGCGCGATTGCGCCGAGCTGAGCTCTCCACACGCGGCGGGCCGGGCTGGGCGAGCGTGCATCGGTGCAATCCCGCTCCGCAGGATTGCACCCTACGGCCCTGGCGGACGGCCGCAATAGGCGGCCAATAGACCAAGGAGGTCATATGCGAGCTTTCGGAGCGGCCGGTGCGATCGCCGTCGCCGCCCTGGTGGCTGGCTGCATCGCCACCGTTGAGCCGCCAGCCGTCGACGCAAAATCCGCTGTAAAATCCGAAAGCACGACCTTCAGCCACGCCTCGGGGCTGAAGATCGCCGATATCAAGGTCGGCACTGGCGCCTCTCCCAAGGCCGGCCAGACTTGCGTCATGCACTACACCGGCTGGCTGTATCAGAACGGACAGAAGGGCGCGAAGTTCGACAGCTCCGTCGATCGCGGCAAGCCGTTCGAGTTTCCAATTGGCAGAGGCGCGGTGATCAAGGGCTGGGACGAGGGCGTCGCCAGCATGAAAGTCGGGGGCAAGCGCACCCTGATCATCCCGCCCGACCTCGGCTACGGCGCCGTGGGCGCCGGCGGCATCCCACCGCACTCGACGCTGATCTTCGAGGTGGAGCTGCTGGCGGTGAAGGGCTAGAGCCCTCACGCACATCGCGACGCGCGATTCGCATGCATTCGTCAGTCCAGGTGGTGTGCCGGGTCCTGTGACGTGTGGCGCACCCGCAGGATGTGCACCTCTTGGGCGTGTTCATCGACGGCGTAGAAAACGATATAGGGATAACGCACAATCGGCAGTTCGCGGATGCCCGGTACCTTGCTCGGCCGTGCGCTGTAGGGAAAGTCGGCCAGGCGCTCGATTGACTTCTTGATGGTGCGGACAACTTTGTCCGCGGCCGCAGGGCTATGGCTCGCGATGTAGTTGAAAATCGCGTCGATTTGGGCGAGCGCCGTCGGGCGGTAACGGACTTTCACAGGCCATGCTTAGCGTACATGGCGACCACCTCTTCATCGGTCGCCAGCTCTCCCCGCCGCGCGGCCGCCAGCTCGGCCTCGAGCTCGGCGCGCTCAAGTTCGGTGAGTGAGGTGGGCGGATGCGAGAGCGCTCGGACGCGCTCGATCATTTCAACGGCCACCAGGTCCTGCTGATTGAGAGGCAGGGCGCGTGCGGCGTCGATGGCCTGCTCCAAGCGCTTCGAGATCTGGCTCATGGGTCCAACCTTTCGGGAAGATAGCACAATTCACGAGGCAATGTCTCCGGGTGGCAGGTGGCGCCTTCCGTAGCTGGTGGCGCGCGGGGCATCTTTATTGTTGCCACTTCAGTCTGATCTTCACCAGGGTATGCCCGAGTTCCTTGTCCGTCTCCGAAGATGGGTGCACGAGGGGATCGATCAGGTTCCCAAGGGCGGTGCAACTTCTTGCTTCTTGCCAGCGCACCGGGAGCAAGTGGCATCTTCGTCAATCAGGTCATCGCCTCAGGCCAATCCAAAGACTTGCGCTACCCTAGTCACCATCCTATCGTCCGTGCCGTTCGCCTATCGCACACATGTTCGGATATCGAACAACCTGCGTAACAGTGGTTGGTCGGGAGGAGAGGCGGAGAATGGCCAAGGCCAGATCTGAAAAGGCGGATCGCGAGACGTTCGCGAGGAGGCCCGAGACGATTGGCAAGGTGGCCGCCTCGGCGCCGCAGACCGGCGAGGAGTACCTCCAGTCCCTGCGCGATGGCCGCACCGTCTACATCTACGGCGAGCGGGTGAAAGACGTCACCACGCATCCGGCCTTCCGCAACACCGCGCGCATGGTCGCCCGCCTTTACGACGCGCTGCACGACCCCAAGCGCAAGGGCAAGATCCTGGTGCCGACCGACACCGGCAACGGCGGCATGACGCATGCCTTCTTCAAGGCGCCCAAGAGCGGCGCCGACCTGCTGGCGGGCCGGACGGCGATCGCGGAATGGGCGCGCATCACCTACGGCTGGCTCGGGCGCTCGCCCGACTACAAGGCGGCGTTCCTGGCCACACTCGGGGCCAACGCCGAGTTCTACGATCCCTACCGGGACAATGCGCGGCGCTGGTACAAGTTCAGCCAGGAGCGGGTGCCGTTCGTCAACCACGCCATCATCCATCCGCCCATCGACAGGGACCGGCCTCCCAACGAGGTGGTGGACGTGTGCGCGCACGTGGAGAAGGAGACGGATGCCGGCATCGTCGTGTCGGGGGCCAAGGTGGTGGCGACCGGCTCGGTGCTGACCAACTACACCTTCGTCGCGCACCACGGGTTGATCCCGGTGCAGGACAAGAAGTTCGCCTGCGTGTTCATGATCCCCACCGGCGCGCCCGGCGTGAAGTTCATCTGCCGGACCTCCTACGAGATGACATCGACGGCGATGGGCTCGCCGTTCGACTATCCGCTCTCATCGCGCATCGACGAGAACGACGCCGTCTTCATTATGGACAAGGTGCTCGTCCCCTGGGAGAACGTGTTCGTCTACGGCGACATCGACAAGGCCAACAATTTCTTCCCGCGCACCGGGTTCCTGCCGCGCTTCGTCGTGCACGGCTGCACCAGGCTTGCCGTGAAGCTCGACTTCATCGCCGGGCTGCTGCTGAAGGCGACCGAAGCGGCGGGCACCAAGGACTACCGCGGCGTGCAGGCCAACGTCGGCGAGGTGATCGCCTGGCGCAACCTGTTCTGGGCGCTCTCCGACGCCATGGTGCGCGATCCGCGGCCCTGGATCGGCGACTACGTGCTCCCCAACATGGATCCTGGCAACGCCTACCAGATCATCGCCACCATCGCCTACACCAAGGTCAAGTACATCATCGAGCAAACGGTGGCCTCGGGCCTCATCTACCTCAACAGCCACGCGCGCGACTTCCAGAGCCCCGAGATCCGCCCCTACCTCGACCGCTACCTGCGCGGCTCCAACGGCTACAAGGCGGAGGAGCGGGTGAAACTGATGAAGCTGCTGTGGGACTGCATGGCGACCGAGTTCGGCGGCCGGCACGAGCTCTACGAGATCAACTACGGCGGCTCGACCGAGGAGATCCGGCGCTACTGCCTGTTCGGCGCGCAGGCCTCGGGCAACGCCGACAAGTTCAAGGGCTTCGCCGAGGAATGCATGGCCGAGTACGACCTCGACGGCTGGAAGGTGCCGGACCTGACCGACCCGGGCGAGCTGAGCTACCATGCGATGCGCGCGGGACGCTGAAGGTTGCGTCCGCACGTAGGGCGCAATCGTGCGCCAGCGCGATTGCGCCGAGCCGAGCCCTCCACACGCGGCGGGCCGGGCTGGGGCGAGCGCGCGTCGGTGCAATCCCGCTCCGCAGGATTGCACCCTACAAACTAAACTGGATAGACGCCGGCCATGACCAAGCAGAAGACTAAAGAAAAGACGGGCGCGGTCGATCCCGCGCTGTTCCGCAAGGTGATGGGCTCGTTCGCCACCGGCGTCACGGTCATCAGCACCGAAATCCGCGGCGAGATCCGCGGCATGACGGCCAACGCCTTCATGTCGGGCTCGCTCGATCCTCCGCTATGCGTCGTTTCGGTGGGAAAGCGCGCACGCCTGCATCCCTGCCTCATCGAGGCCGGGCACTTCGGCGTCAGCATCCTGGCCAAGGACCAGGAGAAGCTCAGCACGCATTTCTCCGGCGGGCCGGTGGCCGACCTGGCGCCACAGTTCGTGACGGTCGGCCGCACGCCGGTGCTGACCCATGCCGCGGCAACCATCGCCGCCGAGGTCGTTGCGCAGCACGACTGCGGCGATCATACGCTCTTCATCGGCCGCATCGTGCACCTCGCTGCCCACGCCCGCCCGCCGCTGGCGGTGCACGAGGGCCGCTATGCCAGCTTGAGCTATTCGCAGGAACGGGCGCCGGATTGGGTGGCGGATTTCTGGTGAGACCCTACCCGTCATCCCGGCCGAAGCGATGCGAGCCATCGGCGAGCAGCGCTTCGAGCCGGGACCTGACTCAGTTCGACTCGCTTCACGAGGTCCCGGATAGTCTCGGCTACGCCTCGACTTCCGGGATGACGGGTAGCGCATCAACCCTGGCGCCGCGGATCGGCGACGTCCTCGATCACGAGCTCGCGCCGGTCGCGGCCGTTCCAGGTGTCGCGGCGCAGGTGTCCGGCGATGTGCAGCGGCATTCCCGCCGACGACAGCAGTGCCGCTCCCACCGGCTGGTCCGCGGCGCGAAAGGCCACGGCGTCGAGCCGCACGCCGTCCCCGCCCTCCAGCACGCAGCGCACGTGCGCCTTGCCGACGACCTTGGCGAATTTCACCCGCTGCGCCGGAAAGGCGAACCGCGGCTCCGGGTTGCCTTGCCCGAAGGGGCCCGCCCGCTCGATCAGCGCCATCAGCTCGTCGGTGACGCTGATCGGCGTCAACGCGCCGTCGATGTCGAGCGCGTGGGCAAACCGCGCCGCCTGAGTCTTCTCGCCCAGCCGCTCGCGCATAAAGACCCGCAGCCTGTCGAGGCGATCGCGGGCAACCGTCAGCCCGGCCGCCATCGCGTGGCCGCCTCCCTTGCTGAGATGGCCCGCCAGTGCCGCCGCCCGCACGGCCGCGCCGATGTCGACGCCGGCGATGGAGCGCAGCGAGCCCGTGCCTTCGTTACGTTCGTCCCAAGCAATGACACACGCGGGCCGCCGGAACCGCTCCACCAGCCGGCTTGCCACCAGCCCCACGACACCCTTGTGGAAGCTCTCGGCGGCAACGATCAGGATCGGCACGTCGGGATCGGCTTCGACGCAATGATCGGCGAGCGCCATCGCCTCGTCGAGCATCGCCGTCTCGATCGCCTTGCGCTCGCGGTTGAGCTTGTCGAGCAGCACGGCGATGCGGGCCGCCTCCGTCGCATCGTCGATCGCCAGCAGCCTGGCCCCCAGCCCGGCATCGCCGATGCGCCCGCCGGCGTTGATGCGCGGCCCGAGCACGAAACCCAGATGATACGGCGTGGGAGGGACGGCCAGCGCGGCGGCGTCGGCAAGGGCCTTGAGGCCGATGTTGCGGCGCTGGCGCATTATCTGGAGGCCCTTCGTGACATAGGCCCGGTTGAGGCCCTGCAGCGGGACCACGTCGCACACCGTCGCCAGCGCGACCAGGTCGAGCAGCTCGAGCAGGTCGGGCTGCACAATGGTGCCCTGGTAGTGGCCGCGCCGCCGCAGCTCGCGCGCCGTGGCCACCAGCAGCATGAAGACGAGGCCCGCCGCGCACAGATGGCCGAGCCCGGACACGTCATCCTGGCGATTGGGGTTGATCAGCGCCACGACATCGGGAAGGCGCTCGTCGGCCTGGTGATGATCCACCACCACCACGTCGGTTCCCAGCTCCCTGGCGGCGCCGAGCGCTTCGATGCTGGTGGTCCCGCAATCGACGGTGACGATCAGCCTGGCGCCGTCCATGGCGAGCGCCTCGATTGCCGTGGCGTTGGGGCCGTAGCCTTCGGTCATGCGGTCGGGGATGTAGCAGCGCGCCGCAAGACCGTGCGCGCCGAGAAAGCGCAGCAGCAGCGCGCACGAGCAGGCGCCGTCCACGTCGTAGTCGCCGAAGATCGCCACCGCCTCGCGGCGCTCGATCGCATCGGCAAGCCGGGCCGTTCCCTTGTCCATGTCGCGCAGGACGCTGGGGTCCGGCATCAGCGCCTTGATGCTCGGGTCGAGTGCGACGGGTACCTCGTCCAGGCCGATCCCGCGCGCTGCCAGCACGCGGCCCAGCAGCTCCGGCAGGTCGTGGCGCTGACTGATGGCAACGGCCGTGCTCGCCGCCGCGTGATCGACGCGGTCGCGCCACGCAAACCCGCGCACGGATGCGGTGACGCCCAGATATGCGCCGTCGGCAGTTTCCACCGGCCTTGGCTTGCGAACCGCCCCCATTGCCCTCGCCCAAGCCTGCCCCGGCGCAGGCCGGGGTGCGCGACCATCTAGCCGCACCACAGCTGCAAGAACATCGATTCGCTCGTCTGTTTCCACAGAATGTCTGTGGTGCGCAGCGCTCACACCCCAAGCGCCGCCTTGGTGCCGATCATGCGGAAGCTGGTCTTGATGCGGCGCACGGTGCCGGTCTTGGAGCGCAGCACCACGGTCTCGGTCTCGGCAAAGTTGCCGCGGAAATGCACGCCGTCCAGGAGCGAGCCGTCGGTGACGCCGGTGGCGGAGAAGATCACGTCGCCGGAGGCCATCTCCTGCATGCTGTACTTGCGCTTGATGTCGCCGATGCCCATCTTGCGGGCGCGCTCGATCAGCTCGGGCCTTTCCTTTTCCGCATGCAGCTCCGGAGCGAGGCGGCCCTGCATCTGCCCGCCGATGCAGCGGAGCGCGGCCGCCGCCAGCACACCCTCGGGTGCGCCCCCGGAACCCATGTAGATGTCGATCCCGGTTTCCTTGGGGTCGGTGGTCCAGATCACGCCGGCGATGTCGCCGTCGGGAATGAGCTGCACGCCGGCGCCGGTCTTGCGCACCGCGGCGATCAGCTCGGCGTGGCGCGGGCGGTCCAGAATGCAGGCCGTGATTTCCGCCACCGGCACGCCCTTGGCCTTTGCCAGCTTGCCGATGGTGTCGCCGGGCGGCGCATCGAGGTCGACGATGCCGTCCGGATAGCCGGGGCCGACGGCAATCTTGTTCATGTACATGTCCGGGGCATTGAGCAGGCCGCCGCGCTCGGAAATGGCCAGCACCGCAAGCGCATTCGGCATGGCCTTGGCGCAGATGGTGGTGCCTTCCAGCGGGTCGACCGCGATATCGACCTCAGGGCCGTCGCCGGTGCCGACCTCCTCGCCGATGTAGAGCATCGGGCTTTCGTCCATCTCGCCTTCGCCGATCACGACCCGGCCTTTGATATGGACCTTGCCAAGCTCCTTGCGCATGGCATCGACCGCCGCCTTGTCGGCGGCCTTCTCGTCCCCGCGCCCCCGGAACCTTGCGGCAGCGATCGCGGCGGCCTCCGTTACGCGGGCCACCTCCAACACCAGGACGCGATCAAGACCGCTCCTCTGCTCGACCTTGGCCATAACCTCGCTCCCCTGCTGCCGCTAAGGTCCGCTTTCACAGCGGTTCTATGCGTATCATTTGCGGCTTCTCGGACACGTTGCCGTCACGGTGGATCGCCTCCAGCGCCTGCCGGATGGCTTCCTCCGTCGTCTCATGCGTGATCAGGATGACGGGTGTCGGCGCGCCGGGCTCGGGCCGCGCGTTGATGCCGATCTGGGCGCCGCGGGGGCGGCGCTGCACGATGCTCTCGAGCGACACGCTCCGCTCACCCATGCGCCCGGCAATGCCCGCCATGGCGCCCGGCCGATCGTACACGGAGAGGCGAACGTAGTAGGCACCCTGGTGCCGCCCGAGTCGGGCCCGCACGTAGGGCTGCAGTTTCGCGGCGGGCATCCGGAACGGATGCGACATCGCCCCCCTCGCGATGTCGAGGATGTCGCTCATCACCGCCGAGGCCGTGGCCGTCGATCCGGCACCGGGGCCCACCAGCAGCAGGTTGCCGACGAAATCGCCGTCGATGGCAACGCAGTTGGTGACGCCCGAAACCTCGGCGATCGCCGAATGTTGCGGCACCATGGCCGGATGCACGCGCTGCTCGATGCCGCTCTCGGTCAGAAGGGCGACGCCGAGCAGCTTGATGCGATAGCCGAGGTCGTCGGCGGCCTCGATGTCGGCTTGGGTGATCCCCTCGATGCCCTCGACGTCGATCTGGTCGAAGGCGACGCGGGTGCCGAACGCCAGGCTGGTGAGCAGCGCCAGCTTGTGGGCGGTGTCGAAGCCGCCGATGTCGAACGTGGGATCGGCCTCCGCGAAGCCCTTGGCCTGCGCCTCCTTCAGCACGTCGGCGAACGCGCGGTGCTCGTCCTGCATCTTCGTCAGGATGTAATTGCAGGTGCCGTTCAGGATGCCGTAGACGCGGCGGATCTGGTTCGACGCCAGCGCTTCCCGCAGCGTCTTGATGACCGGGATGCCGCCCGCTACGGCGCCCTCGAAATTCAAGGCAACGCCGTTGTTCTCTGCGAGCTTTGCCAGGTCCGTGCCATGCCGGGCGAGCAGCGCCTTGTTGGCGGTAACCACGTGCTTGCCGGCCGCGAGAGCGGCCTCGACAGCCGCCTTGGCCGGCCCTGTGTCGCCGCCGATCAGCTCGACGAACACATCGATTGATTGATCGGAAGCAAGTTGCACGGGATCGGGGAACCACTTGATGTGGTCGAGTGGGATGCCGCGCTCCTTGCCGCGCGCCCGGGCACAGACGGCGGACACGACAATCGCGCGCCCGATCGTCTCGGCCAGGCGATCTCCGTGTGCCTGAACGAGCCGCAGCAGGCCGGCTCCGACGGTGCCAAGCCCGGCAACTCCCAATCTCAACGGTTGGCTCATGCAGTCAGGCTAACGCGATGCCGCTTGCGGAATTGGGATCACGTTATGCATGGTTTTGTGCGAGCGCGCGAGGAACTTTTTGATGCTGCGAGCAGCCTGGCGGATACGATGCTCGTTCTCGACTAGCGCGATGCGCACGTAGCCCTCGCCGTACTCGCCGAAGCCGAGGCCCGGCGATACTGCGACGTCGGCCTCGTCGATGAGCAGCTTCGCAAATTCGACCGAGCCGACTTCGCGGAAAGGCGCAGGGATCGGCGCCCAGGCGAACATGGAGGCCTCCGGCGCGGGAACATGCCAGCCGGCGCGGCCGAAGCTTTCGACGAGACAGTCGCGCCGTCCCTTGTAGATCTTGCGGATCTCCTCCACGCACTCCTGCGGCCCATTGAGCGCAGCAGCCGCCGCCACTTGGATCGGCGTGAAGGCACCGTAGTCGAGATAGGACTTCACGCGCGCCAGCGCTGCGATCAGCCGCGCGTTGCCGACCGCAAAGCCCATGCGCCAGCCGGGCATCGCATAGGTCTTGGACAGCGAGGTGAACTCAACGGCGATGTCCATCGCGCCCGGCACCTGCAGCACGGATGGCGGCGGATTGTTGTCGTAGTAGATCTCGGCATAGGCGAGATCTGAAAGAATGATGAGGTCCAGCTTCTTGGCCAGCTGGACCGCCTGCGTGTAGAAGTCCAGATCGGCGGTCGATGCCGTCGGGTTCGAAGGGTAGCTCAGCACCACCGCTAGTGGCCGCGGGATCGAATGCCTGACGGCCCGCTCCACGCCGCGCAGGAACTCCGCGTGGGGGTCTCTGGTGCCAGCCACCTCGCCGGTCGTGGGAATGTGACGGATGGCGGCTCCTGAAATGATGAAGCCGAACTCGTGAATAGGATAGGTCGGACTCGGGACCAGCACCACGTCGCCTGGAGCCGAGATCGCCTGCGCCATGTTGGCGAAGCCCTCCTTGGACCCCAGCGTCGCTACGACCTGCGTTTCCGGATCGAGCTTCACGCCGAACCGGCGCGCATAGTAGGCCGCCTGCGCTTTGCGCAGGCCCGGGATGCCCTTGGATGCCGAGTAGCGGTTGGTGCGCGGCCGGGCGACGGTCTCGCACAGCTTGTCGACGATGTGCTGCGGGGTCGGCATGTCCGGATTGCCCATGCCGAGATCGACGATGTCAGCACCCCTCGCCCGGGCAGCCGCCTTCAGGCGATTGACCTCGGAGAAGACGTAGGGCGGAAGGCGTTTGACGCGATGGAACTCTTCGATCACGGGACTTACCGACATAGGGGAGTGCAGACAACGACCAGCGAGCTTATTTGGCCTTCTCGATCTCCTTGGCCGCTTCGGCTTGGTGAGTTTGCGCCTTTTCGGCCATCGAGTTGACGGTCTTCTGCTGCTCCTCCTTGCTCAGGAGCTTCTCGGGCAGCTTTGTAACATTGGGCAAGTCGGCCAGAGACAGGGTCTCGGCACAACCGAGCAGGGCGGCAGCCATGATAGCCGAGGCAACCAAAGTCAACCCAAGCTTGCAACGGACCGCCATCAACCCCTCCATCTCGCCGCACCGCAAGGTGTAGCACTCTCGCACTGCGAAGTCTTCGCCGTTTGTGGATGACCGCTAACTGATTCTGGCCGGCCTTGACATGGAGGTTTAAGTTTTTTTGGTGCAACTGAGCGGCGGGCGTCAAGTAGCGCCCATCGGCGCGCGAAGCAGAGTAGAGTTGCTTCGCTGGACCCGACTCCCGCGAGACCCCACGATGCAGAAACCCGCCACCGAAACCAAGAAGCCCCTGCCCCCGGCGATCGACCTCGGGGCCTACCAGATTGCCGATCCAGAGGCATTTGGCCGCAATGTTCTACGCGTGATGGAAGAGGGCCAAAGAGTCTTGAACGGGCTTCTCGATCGCGCCCGGGGCGCAGCCGGTCCCTACACGACCGCGAGCGAGTTGACGGAAGCCGCCAAGCTGTTCTCCGAGATCGCACAGCCCTGGATGGCAGACCCAGCCAAGCTCGTCGAGGCGCAGGGGGTGCTGTTCAGCAGATACGTGCAGCTCGTGACGAATACCGCGCAGCGTGCCATGGGCGGTGAGATGCTTCCGGTGGCCGAACCGGAGCCGGGCGACAATCGCTTCAGCGACCCGGAATGGAGCCGCAATCCCTACTTCGACTTCTGGAAGCAGGCCTATCTCATCACGACGCGCTGGCTCGAAGACATGCTCGATAGGACCGCGGGTCTCGACGAGCGCACGCGTCAGCGCGCGAGCTTCTACCTGAAGCAGATCGTGAGCGCGTTCTCGCCCTCCAACTTCCCGCTGACCAACCCCGTGGTCTTGCGCGAGACGGCCGCTTCGAGCGCCGAGAACCTCGTGCAGGGCATGGCCAACCTCGTGCGCGACATGGACAGGTCCGGCGACATTCTCAACATCAGCCAGACCGACGTCGATGCTTTCGAGGTGGGCCGCAACGTCGCCACGGCGCCCGGCAAGGTCATACTTCAGAACGACATCATGCAGCTCATCCAGTACGCCCCCTCCACCGAGGAGGTGCACGAGCGTCCCCTACTGATCGTTCCGCCCTGGATCAACAAGTTCTACATCCTCGATCTTGGCCCGGAGAAGTCGTTCATCAGGTTCGCCGTGTCGAAGGGGTTCACGGTGTTTGTGGTGAGCTGGGTCAATCCCGACCAGAGCCTCGCCCACAAGACCTTCGAGGACTACATGACCGAGGGCATCCTCGCAGCCGCCGACGCCGTGAAGCGTGAAACCGGGACCGACAAGCTCAACGTCATCGGCTACTGCGTCGGCGGCACGCTGCTCGGCACCACGCTCGCCTACGTTGCCGCTCGCGGGGAGGAGCCCTTCTCGTCAGCGGCCTTCTTCGCCGCCCAGGTGGACTTCACCAAGGCCGGCGACCTGATGGTCTTCATCGATGACGCGCAGCTCAAGGCGCTCGAGGAGATGATGGCCGAGCGCGGCTATCTCGACGGGGCACGCATGGCCACAATCTTCAACATGCTGCGCCCGAAGGACCTGATCTGGCCCTACATCGTCAACAACTACCTGCTGGGCAAGAAGCCGTTCCCGTTCGACCTGCTGTTCTGGAACCAGGACTCGACGCGCCTGCCCGCCGCCAACCACAAGTTCTATCTGCGCGAGTTCTATCACGAGAACAAGCTCGCCCGCGGCCAGATGACCATCGGCAACGTCAAACTCGATCTGGGCGCCGTAAAGCTGCCGATCTACGAGCTTTGCACCAAGGAGGATCACATCGCCCCGGCGAAATCCGTGTTCATCGGGTCGCGGCTGTTCGGCGGGCCGGTCACCTACGTGCTGGCGGGCTCCGGGCACATCGCCGGCGTCATCAATCCGCCGAGCAAAACCAAGTATCAGCATTGGACCAACGAGAAGCGCGCCGCCACGCTCGAGGCCTGGCTCGAGAGCGCGCAAGAGCACCCGGGCTCCTGGTGGCCGCACTATGCCGAGTGGCTCGCCAAATACTCCGGCGCCATGGTCCCCGCGCGCACTCCGGGCGCCAGGCACGGCGCGATCGAAGATGCGCCGGGAAGCTACGTGAAGGCGAAGGCGTGAGCCGGCGTCCAGTCACGTAGGGTGTCGATGCGGCGACAGCCGCACTGCACCGATGCTCGCGTTCCGCCTGGAACTGGCGTAGCTCGGTGCAATCGGGCTTCGCCCGATTGGCACCCTACGAATGCACGCCCAGCGCTTCGTGCAACTTCGTCAGCGAGGCGAGGGCATCGCCGCCGGTGAAGAAAAAGGGGTCGACGCCCGCGGCCTCGAGTGTCGCCTCCTGATCCTTACGGCCGCCTGCGAGCAGAACTCGCTTGGCCCCTGCTTGTTTCAGGACACTGGCGGTGGCTTCGCCGAGATCGGCGTAGAGCTGGTCCGACGAGCAGATGCAGGCCACCGAGGCGCCGCTCGCCGCAAATGCCTTGCGTGCGTCAGCCGAGTTGTGCAGCGGCTCACTCGCGATAGCCCCGATGCCGCCCGCCGCCAGATAGTTCCTCATCCAGGTCGAGCGGGCCGAGTGAACGGCAAGGTCGCCGAGGCAGGCGAGGAACACCTGCGGGCGCCGGCCGGTCTTGGCAAGATGCGCGTCGGAGGCATCGCGCAGGCGCTCGAACGGATCGGCGAGCCGGCGCGGCGTAAGCGGCTCCACCGATGTTCCCCCCTTCACTACGGGATCAAACGGCGCGTGCGGTTCGATCTTCACGCCGTCGTCGCCAAGCAGCGGAAAAGCCGACACGCCGGTGAGCTCCGCGCCGATATGGGCAATGTCACTCGCCCGCGCCTCGGCCACCTTGGCAATCTCGCCCTGGATGAATCCGCTCTCCAGCGCCCGCGCCATGCCGCCTTTGGCCTCGATCTCCTGCAGCAGCGCCCAGGCCGCCTTGGCCAAATCGTCCGATAGCTTCTCGACGTACCAGGCTCCGTGCGCCGGATCGATCACCCGGGCGGCGGCACTTTCCTCCTGCAGCACAAGGTGTGTATTGCGGGCGATGCGGCGTGCAAACGCGTCGGGCTTGCCCAGCGCCCAGGTGAAGGGCAGCACGGTGATGGTCTCGACACCGCCGAACGCGGCGCCCGCGCACGCGACCGTGGTCCGCAGAATATTCACCCACGGGTCGCGTTTGGTCATCATGCGCTCCGAGGTGGATGCTGTGAACTGCATCTTCTCCGCGGCGCTGCCCGCTCCGGACGCGTCGGCGACACGCCCCACCAGCCGGCGCGCCGCGCGCAGCTTGGCGATGGTGAGGAACAGATCGGCATCCGCGGCCAGCCCCACCGCGATCTGCCCGAGGGCCATGCGCGGCCGCAACCCCGCGGCCTCGCAGGCGCGCAGGTAGGCAACCAGCGTCGCCAGCATCGCCGCCAGCTCCTGGGCCTCGCTGGCGCCGGCCTCGTGGTAGGGGCGCCCGTCGGCAATGAGCGCCGTCACGTGCGACATGGTTCGAGAGTCGGCCGCCAGCTTGGCCGCGATCTCGCACGAGCGCTCGGCCGGGTAGTACAGCGTCCCCGTCTCGGCCAGCACGCCAAGCGGGTCGTAGTTGAAGGCGCCGCGGCGCACGTTCTCGCTGATGCCGGCCTCGCGCCAGATCTCGATCAGGCTGCCGGCCGCGTCGAGCGTGTTCTCCCGCGCGTCCAACGCAACCGTGCAGGCATTGAGGAACACGCCCGCGAGGGCTTCCCCAATAGGCCCGGCGCCATAGGGCAGACCGGCCTGCCCCGGAGCCTGGACCTGCAACAGAAGCGATGTGGCGCCGCTGCTCAAGTCCTCCAGGATAGCGGCATTGGCGGCCTTGGGGTCGGTTTCGATGTGGCGCTGGCGCACGTCCCAGCCGCCGGGATACCACGCGGACCGGCCAATCGTGGCCGTTCCCGCGACCGCATCGGCGCGCGTGTAGAGCGGCTGGATGGCGAGGCCGTCGGCAGCCCGGGACACGAGCCGCTTCTCGAAGTCGCCACCTTTCAGGACCTTGCTGACCAGCGCCAGCCACGCCTCGCGCGGGGGCGGCTCGAACTCGGCGGCGAGCGGCGTCTCAGACATGGTGCGTTCAGGGCCTGGATCAGCTACGGCGGGTGTCGAAGCTCATCTCCGACGACGCTGTCTATCTCATTTCCGGCGCGCTAGCAGCAGCAGCGTCTCGTAGCGGCGATGGACGACGCCGAAGCGGCCGACGACATCCTCGATGGCGCGGAAGAACTGCGTCTTCCGGGGCTCTGGTAGCATACAATGATCCGAATAGGTGCGGAGCAACTTCAGATAGTCAGCACCGCGATAGGTTTGGCCCCAAGCATGGCTGACCTCCTGGAGGTTCCCGAAGGCGCCGCAGCGGCGGATCGCCTCGCCGCAGGCGCGCGCCCTCTCGTCCAGCGACAGGGAGATTGGCTCGCCCGGCGTCCCGCGAAAATGGGCATCGTAGATCGCCTGTGTCGCGCGCCAAAATGGAGTCCCCTGGGATACATCGAGGTTCCAGACCAGCGCGATCGCGCCACCGGGCTTGAGCACAGTCGCCGCCTTGTCGCAGCCAAAGTCAGGTGCGATCCAGTGGAAAGCTTGCGCCGAAAGGACCAGATCGTAAGCCTTTTCCCGTGCGGGCCAGGCCTCAAAGGACTGCTGCAGGATTGCGATATTGGGGTAGGCGCGGCACCGCCGGGCGGCCAGCGCCGCCAACGCGTCGCCGGGCTCGAGCGCCAGGATCGTGTATCCGTGCCTGGCAAAAGGCAGGGTGATCTGTCCGGTGCCGCAGCCGATCTCCAGAATGCGGCCCCCGGGAGGCAGTCCCGCTCCTGCGATCGTGGCCTCGACGATGGCCGGCGGGTAGCCTGGCCGAACCTCGTCGTAGAGGGTAGCTACGTCATTGAAAACGTTGGCCGGGGGTGCAGGCATGCTTTCATCCCACCCGGCGCCGCCTTGCACCGCGACCGGCGTCGTGAGGTACCACCGCTAACCGGGCGGGGGCGAGACGGCGAAAGGCTTCGTCATAGGCCCTTCCGGCTCCTGGCCGGTTCCCATTGTTTCGTCTCCAATAGGCCACCAACTTATCTCCACGATGGACATGCAACCGCACATTGCCAAGGGCAGTGAGGCGTGTAATCAGCTGTGAAACGGGCTTTTTCGAGTCGTCGGAGGTCTGGGAGCAAGCCATGAGCCAGAGCGAGACACTTCTGGAGGAGGGCAAGATCTTCCTCGGCAAGAGCGGCGCCGGGGCCGAATGCCTCGAGCTCAAGCTCGCCAACCGGCACGGCCTCGTCACCGGCGCCACCGGCACGGGCAAGACGGTGTCGCTGCAGGTCATGGCCGAGGGCTTTTCGGCGGCCGGCGTGCCGGTGTTTGCCGCCGACATCAAGGGTGACCTCTCGGGGATCTCTGCGATGGGGACGCCCAAGGAAGGCCTCGCCAAGCGCGCCAAGGAGATCGGCCTCGACGACTGGTCCAACGCGTCGTTCCCAACCGTGTTCTGGGACCTGTTCGGCGAGGAGGGTCATCCCATTCGGGCCACCGTGCAGGAGATGGGCCCGCTGCTCCTCTCCCGTCTCATGGAGCTCAACGAGACGCAGGAGGGCGTGCTCAACATCCTCTTCCGCGTGGCGGCGGACGAGAACCTGCCGCTGCTCGATCTCAACGATCTGCGCTCGATGGCCAACGACATCGGCCAGCGTGGCAAAGCGCTCATGACCAAGTACGGCAACGTCTCCGCCGTCTCGGTCGGCGCCATCCAGCGCCGGCTTCTGGTGCTGGAGGAGCAGGGCGCCAACCACTTTTTCGGCGAGCCGGCGCTCGACATCGACGATTTCATCCGCACCGGCCCGGACGGGCGCGGCACCATCAACATCCTCGCGGCCGACAACCTGATGAAGACGCCGCGCCTCTACGCCACGTTCCTGTTGTGGCTGCTCGCCCGGCTGTTCGACAAATTGCCGGAGGTCGGCGACCCGGAGAAGCCGAAGCTCGTATTCTTCTTCGACGAGGCGCATCTGCTCTTCAGCGAGGCGCCGAAGGCCTTGCTCGAGCAGGTCGAGCGCGTGACGCGGCTGATCCGCTCCAAGGGCGTCGGCGTCTACTACGTCACGCAGAACCCGCGCGACGTGCCGAACTCCGTCTCAGCCCAGCTCGGCAACCGCATCCAGCATGCGCTGCGCGCGTTCACGCCCGTCGAGCAGAAGGGCATCCGCGCGGCCGCCGAGACTTTCCGCCCCAACCCCGAGCTCGATACCGAGCGCGTCATTCAGGAGCTGAAAGTCGGCGAGGCCCTGGTGTCCGTTCTGCACGGGGGCGGCGAGCCCTCGATCGTGCAGCGCACCTTGATCCGGCCGCCCTCGGCCCGCATCGGCCCCGTCACGCCCGAGGAGCGCAAGGCCACGATCGAGGCGAGCCCGATCTACGGCAAGTACGAGGAGGCGGTCGACCGCGAGTCGGCCTATGAGCTCTTGCACAAACGCACATCAGAGGCCGCGGCCACGCAGGAGGCCGACGCCAACAGCTGGGGCAGCATCCTGATGGGCGGCGGCACCGGCCGGCGCCAGGGCTACGGCGAGGCCTTCACCAAGTCGCTGATGCGCTCGGTTGCCTCCAGCATCGGCAATGCCATCGCCAGGGCCATCCTGGGCGGGCGGCGGTAGCCTGGGTCGCTCGACGCGTTAACCCTGACGATTTGCACTTCGTTAACGGTGGGATCCTGGCGGCGGCTGTGTCGCGCGTCGGCCTGCTGACGCGATTTTCTAACGCGGGGCCGGCATTTTTTTCGCGAGAACACTTCCCGCTACCCCCCTAGCTGCCGGGCCTGCGAAGGCCCTAAATGGTCGCCCCCGCGTTACGGGAAACGGCCTTGCAGCGAGCAGGGTCGATCCGGCCTTGACCGGGGACGGAGTCAATGGTTAACGGGCTCCTGGTCGCATGGTTTCGGAGGAGTGCCATGACCAACAGGCCGAACGATGAGGATCGGAGAGTGCCCGCGCCGCGGCCGACCTATGATCCGCCTCCGCCGCGCCGCGGCGGCTACCAGCGCGAGAGCCTCGGCGAGGCGATGGCCAAGTCGTTCATCCGCTCGGTCGCCTCGAGCCTCGGCCGCGCCATCGCGCGGGTCATTACGGGGCGGATGCGTTGAGCACCGAGACACCCAGCAGTCTTGTTGAAGCCTTTCATCGCCACACGCGCTGAACGCCGGCGCGTTTCAATTGGCGTTCAACCGGACCCGCGAGCATCGGAGACTCCTCGCGGGGACACGCTAACCCCCAGGTCCGGAACCGGTAGTCGCGTCGCCGTAAGGCGCACCATTGCAAGGCGTCGGGGATGGGCGCACGGTCAGGCCGCCGTATCATTTCCATCGGGGGATTTGCGATGCGCCTACGCAATGCCAGAGACCTGCTCGCCGGCTGCCTGTTTCTGGCCTTCGGCTTCGGGTTCCTCATCCTCGCGCAGGACTACCGGCTTGGCTCGGCGCGACGGATGGGGCCGGGCTACTTTCCGGTCGTCCTGTCTCTCATTCTGATCATGATCGGCCTTGCCACGGTAGCGCGCGGCTTTCTGGTGGCGGGCCCGCCCGTCCGTGATGTTGCCGGCAAGGCGCTTGCCCTTGTGACCGCGAGCATCGTCCTGTTCGGCTTTCTGGTGCAGGGTGCCGGACTTGGGCTCGCGGTGGCTGCGCTGGTTCTTGCCGCCGCCGCTGCCAGCCGCAATTCTCGCCTGCTGCCGGCGCTGCTGTTGAGCGCCGCGCTGGGCGGGTTCTGCGTGCTCGTGTTCGTCAGGGGCCTGGGGCTGCCGTTCCCTGCGCTCGGCTCCTGGCTGCAGGGCTAGGCGGGCATGGACATCCTCGCCAACCTTGCCACCGGCTTCGCCACCGCGCTCTCGCCGCTCAACCTGCTTTACTGCTTTCTCGGGGTGCTGCTCGGCACCCTGGTCGGCGTGCTGCCGGGGCTGGGGCCGGTGGCGACCATTGCAATGCTGCTGCCCGCGACCTTCGCGCTGCCGCCGGAATCGGCGCTGATCATGCTGGCCGGCATCTACTACGGAGCCCAGTACGGCGGCTCCACCACGGCGATCCTGATCAATCTTCCAGGTGAATCTTCCTCCGTTGTCACGGCGCTCG
>Ga0247727_10003462_pt1 | contig 34900 bp, 32 predicted proteins | sample WisWelCaveWW1625_FD_202498 | JGI IMG/M metagenome (GOLD analysis project Ga0247727, IMG submission 202498) | Biofilm microbial communities from Wishing Well Cave, Virginia, United States - WW16-25 | ecosystem: Environmental > Aquatic > Deep subsurface > Groundwater > Cave microbial mat | place...
ATTTAACGTTTACAATCCCCTCGGATGCGACCGTGAATGATAAATACGTGTTCCGGTATTTTCAAAATGACGGGTATTCCAGCGTGGCACAGAGTAATGTGGTGAGTATCGGTTCTCCAGCACCTCAACCTGACCTTGTTCCCAAAAAAGTTGGCGCATGGGCGAATAGTAATAGCGGCACAGGACAAAAAGACGTGCCAATAGTTTTTCAATATCAGGCTAAAAACAATGGGACTGTTGATGGCGGGTATTTTGCGACTCGGTTATATGTCAAGAAACCAAATTCAACAAATTTTGAGTACGTTTCTCCAGAAGAATTCTGGTCAAGCCCATTAGGTCCTGGACAGACGACCGGTCCCTCAGGAAGTGACTGTCAGCTCAGCGATGGGGCATTTTGTTTTACCCCAACCGTTGCTGGAACATATCAAATACAGCTTAAGGTGGATACTCTCAGCACGGAAAATATTTTAGATACAGACTGTGGCAAAGTTAAAGGGAACAAATCGGAGAGTATTGAGATAAATAACTGCACAGATGTGTATACGTTGGAAGTCAAGCCGGCAGATTTGGTGATAGCGCCCGATGAAGCTAGCGATGTCAAATGGTCAACAACAGTAACGCCTGGAACACTGGTGAAGTTTCCTTATAAAGTAACCAATCAAGGTGGGGATAAGGCGGGATATTTTGAGACGCGGTTGTATGTTAACGGCAATTACATACCGTTGGGTGAATTTTATAGTACATATTTAGAGCCAGGCGGTGTTTTACGAGCCCCAATATCGGGAGCGGATTGTCCCCACGAGCGTGTTTTGTGTTGGACAGCGCCGAGTACTCCGGGCACGTATACGGTAAGAATAAAGGTAGACAGCGGTTCGGCGGCAGCGTTGAATTGCAATGATGGGACAGGCGGCAACGTGCCTGAAGGAAATTCTGAGGACAATAATTGTTCTGCAGAGCATAGAATTGATGTTGTTGCTTCAGGGGAAGTGTATGGCCTAACGGTCCCCAAGACAGCGGCGGTGGGCGGAGAGTCAATTACGGTCACCTGGACAGCACCGGCGAGTCATGGGACACAGGATTGGGTAGGGATGTATAAGAAAGGGACTCCCAACAGCCAATATATCGGGCCATTTAACGCCGCGGATCATTATTTAGAGGCCGGGACCACAGGCACAGCGACGTTTACGTTGCCATTAGAAGGAGGAGAGATAGAGTTTAGGATTTTGTTGAATAACACAACAGCGACCAGTGTGGCGACAAGCCCAACGATAGTTACGCAATCGGGGTATAAGCTGAATGCGCCTGCGAGTGCGACTGCGGGGTCATCGGTATCAGTCAGCTGGAGTATCGAGAATGGGGGTAAAGCTGCTGGTAAGGATTGGATAGGGTTATATCATGAGACACAAACCGACAATACAAAATACATTGCGTATCAGAGACCGACGGCAGGGGCATCGAGTGGGAATTTAACGTTTACAATCCCCTCGGATGCGACCGTGAATGATAAATACGTGTTCCGGTATTTTCAAAATGACGGGTATTCCAGCGTGGCACAGAGTAATGTGGTGAGTGTGACGGGAGGAGGAACGCCCTATACTATTAAAATTACAACCCCGGCCCAGGTGAAGCCCACTGAGAATATAACTATTGAGTGGACAGTCCCCGTTGTGGAGCAACAGAATGATTGGGTGGCGCTTTATGAAGTAGCAGATCCTCCGAAATCCAACGATCAATATAATCCTCCGAACCTATGGAAATGGGTGAGGGATTTTCCTGGCGGGCAGGTCACGTTTCCTGCGCCGGGTAAGGTTGGTCAGCAGTATGAAGCAAGGTATATAAGGACTGTTGGGAATGTTTACACCACCAAGGCGACAAGTACCGAGAAGGTTACCATTTTACCTTTTGGCCAATCCCAAGGCCCGGTACGCGTTACGGCCGACCGTCGCCATCTTGAGGTTGACTTTGATAGAAATGGTGTTTATGAACCTTACACGGTTAAAGGGGTAGCCTACAGTCCTCATCCAATAGGCACATTCCATCATGGGCTATACGGAACCTGCCGGTATTTAGGAGGCAATCAATATAATTGTAAAGGCGAGGGAGAACCCAATGTCTACGATCGTCCAGCATTACTGGATCGTGATCTCCCACGACTTAAAGAAATGAATGTAAACACTCTGCGCACTTATCAAACTCAGCATATGGTTACAAAGAGCATTTTAGATAAAGCCGAAGCGATGGGGATAAAAGTGATCCTGGAATTTGATGTTGATCCTGTCAGAAATTTTACGGCTGAACGACAAAGTATCATTGATGAGTTTGGTAATTTTGTAACTCGTTTTAAAACTCAACAGAATGCTGTTCATCCGGCTATTTTATTTTGGGCGATTGGAAATGAAATGAATTATAAGCTAAGCGAAGGGAATAACTCTGCTGAATCCTGGTATTCGCTGGCCAATGAGATGGCTGCCACGGCAAAGGCGATCGAGGGAATTAATTATCACCCGGTAGCCGTTGTTAACGGAGATCTGGGTTATATTGGGGACCCGGGAGTGGCGGATGATAGCAAGGTGGGCGCTGTTGATATTTGGGGAGTGAATGTTTATAGAGGAGGCACTGGCTTTGGCGGATTATTCAGTGAATACACTTCGCAATCTCCCAACAAACCCCTCTGGATTGCAGAGTATGGCAATGACAACTATCAAGGAGCTAATGGAGGAGAGAATCAGGATGAGCCGGCCAGATTAAACCGGCTTCTCTGGAATGAAATCGTGGCTAACAATAATATCACCATCGGCGCTACAGTATTTGAATATTCCGATGAATGGTGGAAATACCGGCCTGACCCTCTTAACCCCTTTACGCCAACTGTTGTGGACCATGACAATCATGGAGAAAGTAAGTCGGGCGTGTACGATAATTATTTCAATGAAGAATGGTGGGGGATTATGGCGATCAGTAAGAATAGTAATGTTAATTTGCCTGACAACCTTACCCCGCGTAATTTATTTTGTTCCGTTAAAGAAGCGTATGGCAGTAATACCGGCAGCAACAATTTCTACGCCGGCCCGGAGAATAATAAATCTTGCGATAACACCCACACTTGTTGTCCAACCAATACGGGTAAATCCCAAGGTGGTCAGTGTGTGGCTTCCTGCACGACAATCGTTGTCCCCCCTGCTATAGAGTAGTTGTTGCTTTTCGGGCAGTCTATTTTCCTGAAAAAATCATTAAAAAAATCCCAAGAGCTTACTATAAAGATTTATGAAAGGTGGTAGAATATCGACATTTACGACAAGGCAAGTCAAATAAAGATTAGGATTTTGTGACAGATGTTTAGTCCCTTCTGGCAGCATGCCGGTTTTAAAAGGTATTTTCGAAATACCGCATGGTTAATGGCGGAAAAAATTGTCCGCATGATACTGGCGGCGTTCGTAGGCGTATGGATAGCGAGGTATCTAGGCCCAGAAAATTATGGAGTATTGTCCTATGTCCTTAGTTTTGTTACCCTCTTTTCCGCGTTAGCTTATCTGGGATTGGATGGTGTCTTAGTAAAAAATTTAATCGACAAACCTCACGATCGGGATACCCTCCTCGGGACAGGCTTTACTTTAAGATTCGCTGGAGCCCTGTTCCTTCTGTTCGCTACTTCACTGGCGGGCGCCTTTTTTGTTCATGATCAATTCTTGCAGCTCTTAATTTTTATTATTTCTCTTACGGCGATTTTCCAATCACTGGAAGTCATCGATTATTACTTCCAGTCTCAAGTTTTGTCTTATTATGTGGTGTGCGTTCAAATTGTGCAGATCGCAATTTCTACATTTATTAAAATATGGCTAATCTTGCAGAAGGGAACTTTGGTGTCTTTTGCCTTGGTATATTTGCTGGACGGCCTCATCGTTGCTATCGGGCTTGGGATTATTTATCACAAGAGAAAATTTTCGATATTGTACTGGAAATTGGACCTCAGCCTGATGAAACAACTACTCAAGCAATCATTGCCGTTTTTTCTGTCAGGAGCCATGATTTCTTTATACATGAGAATAGACCAAATTATGGTTCAACATATGCTCGGAAGTCGTTTCACGGGGGTATATGCCGCGGCCATAAATCTTTGTGAGATTTGGTACTTTATCCCGATGGTTATTTGTGCCTCTTTATTTCCAGCGATTATTACCGCCAAAAACATAAGCCCTGAGATTTATTCTAAAAGGTTACAACAACTTTATGACTTGATGGTATTATTGTCGGTGCTGATTGCTGTGCCCATGTCAATTTTTGCGGACAGAATCGTGGATATGCTTTTGGGCCCTGGATATCATGCGGCAGGCAACGTCTTAAGGATTCATACATGGTCAGGCGTCTTTGTCTATTTGGGTGTGGCCAGCGGCAAGTGGCTTTTGGCGGAAAATTTGAATCATATAGTTTTACAGAGAACATTTTGCGGTTTAGTGATTAATGTTATCTTGAATCTAATATTCATTCCTGGATTTGGGATTGTGGGCGCGGCGTGGGCGACCTTTTTTAATCTCATCGTTACGGCTTATTTCTTCGATTTATTTAATCGGAGTACTGTGATATCTTTTAAAATGAAATCTGAATCATTGTTAATTTGGAAGACATTTTTGAAATTAAAACATGCTAAAAATATTGTATAGGGTATACGCTTTTTTATTTTCCAGAACATTTTTTACAAGGTTTAATTTATTCGTTTATCACTTAGCTTTGAGGGGTCTTGGTGTCATGAATTATCAGAATTTTATAACCAGCGGTGAGAAATATGTACTGAAGCGCTTTATAAAAGGACAAAAACCCATTGTCATCGATATCGGAGCCAATGAGGGGAAGTATGCGCAATTAGTTAAGTCAGTCCATCCTGAGTCAAAAGTATTTTCATTCGAACCACATCCTAAAAATTTTTTTAAATTACAAGAAAATGCCAGGCATTCTGGATTTATGGCGTTTAATCTTGCCTTAGATAAGAGTGCTGGCAGTGTTCTCCTCTATGACTATCAGGACATGGATGGATCGCCACATGCCTCCATCTATAAGGGAGTGATTGAAGATGTTCAAAAAGGGATCGCTGTTGGGCAGCATGTTTCAACGACGTCTTTGGACATTTTTTTTGCTAAGCATCTTTTAGTAGATGAAAACATTGATTTACTCAAGATTGATGCAGAGGGCAATGAATTAAATATTCTGGTCGGTGGGCAAAGATTTCTATCAGAAAATAGGATAAAAATGATTCAATTTGAATTTAGTCAGTTAAATATAATCAGCCGGACATTCCTGAAAGACTTTTTTGATTTTCTTAAACAGTATAATTTTTACCGAATCTTACGGTGCGGATTAATACCCCTTGATCCATATGACCCCACTAACTGCGAGATATACCTTTTTCAAAATATTTTAGCGATTCATAAAAGGTATTTGGCTGAAGTGTTCAGATAATATCAATTTGGCTAAAGTGGATTTTTGGTAATCCTTATATGAATAACGATTTTAAACTGACAACCCCAGTCTTGGTTATTGCCTTTAACAGGCCCGAAATCGTTGCGGAGCTGTTTCGTGTTTTATGTGAGGCAAGACCGACAAAATTATTTGTCGTGGTCGATGGCCCGCGTAGAAATATAAAATCAGATATAGGGAAATGCAAGGAAGTAGAAAAAATTGTTGCCGCCGTTGACTGGGAATGCGATCTTAAAACATTATTTAGGGAAGAGAATATGGGCTGTTCTTTATCACCAAGTGGGGCCATTAGTTGGTTCTTTAGCCATGTGGATGAGGGGATTATTTTGGAGGATGATTGTATCCCCAATATCTCATTTTTTCGGTTTTGCCAAGAGTTGCTAGAAAAATATAGGGATGATCAACGGATCATGATGATTTCCGGTAATGATTTTGGTGCCGGTGACCAAAGGGAATCAGTAGACAGTTATTATTTTTCTTGGCTCAATTACACCCTGGGATGGGCGACCTGGAAAAGAGCCTGGACGCATTTTGATATCGATATGAAATTGTGGCCGGAAATCAGGGACGGGGGGTGGTTATCCAGAATCTTTTCCAAATCGCAACTCGACTACTGGACGGTGCGATTTAATATGGTTTATGAAAAAAAAATGACAACGGCCTGGGATTACCAATGGATGTTTGCCTGTTTAATTCAGAATGGATTATCAATCCGCCCTAAAATTAACTTGGTCCGACATATCGGTTGTACTGTGGGTGCAACGCATTCATTTGGAGACGATTATCTCACCTCTATTCCTGCCCAATCTATGGATTTTCCCTTAAAACATCCGCAATACGTAATGGTCGATTATCAGATGGATGAATTGACATTTAAAAGGCGCTATTCTATGCCTTTGTTCCAGAAAATCAAAAAGAGAATGAAGGTTGCCCGTTTAATGTTAAAGAAATATTTAAATAAGGAAGATTCTCTATTATGAAAGCAATTATTCTTGCCGCTGGGATTGGTAATCGGATGAAACCTTTGACTGATCAGACCCCTAAGACCATGCTACAGGTTGGAGGAAAATTCGTCATTGAGCAAATATTGCACAGCTTGTGGGACAATGGGGTGAACGATATTATTATCGTTACGGGTTATGAGCAGGATCAGTTACGTAACTTTTTGAGTAGCGTCTATCCTGATCGACCAATCAATTATTTGTATAATTCTCGATATCGGGAAACGAACAATATTTATTCTCTGTCGTTAGTCTTCCAAGATTTTGCCATAGATGACGATATCATCCTTATAGAGTCGGATCTTGTTTATGAACCCGTCGTGATAGAGCGATTGATTAAATCGAATAAGGATAATGTGGCTCTCGTGGGCAAGTTTCAAAGCGGAATGGACGGAACCGTTGTTACCATTAATGACGACAACATCATAACGAATGTTATCCCCCCACACCTGCAGGGAAAGAATTTTGATTTCTCAGATAAATATAAAACTCTTAATATTTATAAATTCTCAAGGGATTTTCTTAATAGGGCGTTTAAAAAATTGCTGGTTTATTATTCCAAAGTTTTTGATGACAATTGCTATTATGAATTGATTTTAGGAATACTAATTTATGTCCAGAAGGAGATCGTCTATGCTGAAAAATTAAATGAAGAGAGATGGGCAGAATTGGACGACCCCAATGATTTATCAGTTGCTCAATTCGTTTTTGCTCAAGACGAACAGTTTTCCATCTTGGAAAAGAAACTTGGGGGCTTGTGGAATCACAATGTAATGGATTTTTGTTTCTTACGGAATATGTATTTCCCTAATGATGCGATCGTAGCTGAAATGAGAAGTAATTTGGAAGATTTAATCCATAACTATGGAACTACCCAAGAGATTCTGAACCAAAAACTGGCTTATGTTCTATTATGTAAAAAAGAGAATTTGAATATCCTTAATGGGGCTTCTCAAGTTTATCCATTTCTGCGGGATTATCTCGCAGGAAAACGAATGCTTATGCCCGATCCAACGTTTGGAGAATATTTTCGGTTGTTCCCGAACCGCGATACTTACCGCGACGGCCCGGGCATTGACTTCACGGAGATTCAATCTAAAGCTCCTCTCTGCGATGTTGTCGTTTTTGTCAATCCAAACAATCCAACGGGTTCAGTCTTAAGTACTGAAGCAATTTATAGTTTTGCCGCAAGAAATCCGCAGAAATTTATTCTTGTGGATGAGTCCTTTATTGAATTCTGTGATGAGCCGTCCATTATTCCCTTGATGGAAAGAAATCCCCTGGGAAATATTATTGTCTTGAAAAGTTTTAGTAAGGTTTACGGGATTCCCGGCCTTAGGTTGGGGATGGTCTATTCTTGTCAGCAGGATTTTAACCGCTTCATTGGGAATGCCATTCCCATTTGGAATATCAACAGCCTTTGTGAATTCTTTTTGGAGGTTCTCTTAAAACATCGCGATTCTTTGCGTATTTCTTTTAGCAAAACTAAATTAGATCGGGAGGGGATGTCCACGAATTTAAGACAACTAAATTTTTTGGATAAGGTTTTCCCAAGCGGGGGTAACTTTATACTTGTTTCTATTAAAAAAGATATTACAAACGCCAACCGGATCCCGCACTTGTTATTGTCGAAGTATTCGTTATATGTGAAAGATGTCTCTGGAAAATTTCTTAACCAGCAAATGTATTTGCGCCTGGCTGTTAGAAGACCGGAAGAAAACCGGCTTTTGCTTGAATGTTTACAGAAGGTCATGGAGTCTTTGCATAAATAGATGTGAGAGATAAACATAATCAGAAGAGGAAGGCTATGTTTAAAAGAAAATGGAAAGAAGTTTATGAACGCTTGCCTATAGAGCGCAAAGAGGAGGGGCTAACCCGGATTTCCGGATTTACCAATTTTTGTAGTGATGCACGCTCGTTTCGTCTCAAAGTGCTGCAGAATTTACTTAAGGAGTTTCCCTTCGGCAGTGTTATGAATGTCTGTGAGGTCGGTTGCGGTTGCGGTGATAAATTAACTTTTTTTTATCAGTTGGGACATCGTTGTTTCGGGGTTGATTATTCTCATAATATGATAGAAAGGGCAAAAAAAGAAATGCCCGATGCTCAGTTGCATGTTTCACAAGCCAATCGTCTACCTTTCCCGGACAATGCTATGGATTTTGTTTTTTCCTACGGCGTTGCTATGTATTTTGAAAGTACAAAGTATCTTTATGAGTTCTTAAAGGAGATATATCGTATCGCCAAGCCCGGGGCAACGATATGTATCTGGGACGTCCCCGATGTGAAAGATAAGGGAAAGGTTCTTGCTTTCCGCGGTAAACATGCGAAAGGGTATGAGCATACGTATTATGATATGAATGATTTGATACAGTGGTTTAAAAGCAAAAAAATTTTGTCCGTGAAATGTGAGTATTCATTCATTCCCGAGTACAGATTTTCTTTTCATCGATTTAATATCACGGCTGTTTTAAATAAACGAGGAAAGCGGGGGAGTCGTCGTTGATAAATTATTTTTTCCCATCTTGGCGTTTTCAGAGGTTTTCGTTTCTAAAAGAAGAGGCTGTTTGGTACTCTGTTTTTATAACGGATTGGATATCGATCCCCTTGACCTATCTCTGCGCTAGGTTGGGCGGCCTAGTTAGCCCTAATGGCGTTAGCGCTGTTTCCTGCCTTGGTTTTTTTATTTCCGTCGTCTTGATGTTTACGTTGCCGGGGCAAAATTTGTACTATACGCTGGGATTTATTTTCTCAGCAATCTTGGACGATGTAGATGGGAAATTGGCGAGACTTCGCAAAGAAACTTCAACTCTGGGGGAACTTGCCGACGCCTTTTTTGATATGTGGGCCCATGGGTTAGGTTTATCTTTGGTCGGATTGGCGATGAGTTTGAATTCTCAAAGTATTTTTCCATTTCTGATTATTTTGCCCTACGCACTTTATATGGGAAATTACCATGCCACGCATATGACTCAAATTCTAAAGGGAATTCGTCCATCAGGAAAACGCATCATAGAGAAAACGGATTGGCAGAAATTTTGTGATCGTCGGGGGTTGTGTTATGATATCTATACTCATTCAGAAATAATCTTTATTAGCATTCTTCTTATTGGAATTAATCTAAAATCCCCTTCGTTATTTTTATTTCTTGCTATTTATTTGAAATTTTTACCTCAGCTGATTTCTCGATTAGTAGATAGAAATGGCCAATCTTGCAGTCCATAATATTCCCCTGTTTTCTCTGATTCTTTTGGAAGTTTTTCAATGAAAGTCGCCCCATGAATGGAAATTTAAAAGTATCGATTGTTACTGTTTGTTACAACGCTGAGAAATCTATTGAGGGGGCGATTCAGTCTGTCTTGTCACAAAATTATCCCGACAAAGAGTATATTATCGTGGATGGTCAGTCGATGGACGGTACTTTAGAGATCATTAATAAATATAAAACAGGCGTGGACCGGATCATTTCCGAAAAAGATCGTGGCATTTATGACGCCATGAATAAGGGCGTGCGTTTTGCCACTGGTGATGTCGTTTATTTTCTTAACGCGGACGACCGTTTTGTCGATCATCAAGTCCTGGCCGATGTTGCACAAGAATTCCTCCGCCATCCCTCGGCTGAAGTTCTGTACGGCAAAGTGCAAAGCCATAATCATCCCCCTGGTTACCCGCTAGACCAGAAGACTTACCTGTCTCCCATCCAGAATAAGATAGACCTCTTAATTCATGGCATTGGCCACCAAAGAATATTTTCTAAAAGAAAAGTTTTTGAAAAGACCGGGCCTTTTGATACCAGGTTTAAAATTTATGCCGACTTAGATTGGATGCTGAAGGCCTATCGGTTCGGTTGTACTTTTCATTTTGTGAACCGATTTGTCACCCGTTACAACACGCAGGGAGCGAGTTTCATAAAGCGTTACCCCGCCATCCCTGAGAAGATCAAGATTAGTTATGAAAATTCACAGTGGTGGGAATTTTTTATTTATTTTGTTTACGTTGCCGCACGAAAAATCATCGATCTGGCTAAGGAGCAATGGTACGTTCTGACGCATGGAGATGCAAAATTCTCTCTTAATAGAGAGGCGAAGGATAATGATGTTAACTCGTCTTAGTCCCGAACTAAAAGAAATTATTTTTTTAGTCCTCGCTTTCAAGCCAATCAATTTGATATTAATGTTTATTGGCCGCCTACTGGCTTCCCTCGGATTGATGGGCAAAGTGACGTCCGAATGTTTACCAGCAAGGGCGATGGTGAAGGTCAAATTATCTGGCGGTCGATTTTTTGTCATGGAGAATAGGGAAGGCAGAGATTTAGTCGCTAATTCTTTATTTTGGTTGGGAGCGGATGGGTATGAGTCGGAATCTATCCGCGTATGGTCACGGCTGGCCGAAGAAGCCAAGTATATTTTTGATATCGGCGCATATACCGGAATATATTCTTTGACCGCAGCCGTCTCAAATCCGGAAGCTGCCCTCTACGCTTTTGAACCCATTTTGAAACAATATCGCTGTTTCCAGCGGAATATTGAGATTAATCACTTTAAAAATGTTTATGCCTTTCCCAAAGCTGTTTCCGACTCTCAGGGGATTATTTTGCTTTATGTCCCGCGTCAATCGCTCTTTGCCACCACGCCATCTATAGAGAATATTTTTGATGATGGGAAAAATATGACGACAACTGAGGTCGATTGTGTAACGCTTGATCAATTTATAGATGACCAGCGCATCCCCAAAATTGATCTTGTTAAAGTTGATGTGGAATTGGCAGAAGCCAAGGTTATGAAAGGGATGAAAAAAACGATACATCAATCCCGGCCGTTTATTCTTATGGAGGTTTTACCCATCCAAACAACTGAAGCTTTCTTTGAGGAGTTTTGTTCTCAAACTGAATATACTCCATTTTGGATAACTTCCCGTGGCGTAGAGAACGTCGGAAAAATAAGGGGGGATACCTCGAATCGTTTCCGGAATTATTTGTTCGTTCCCCGGGAAAAAGTTGAACTGTTAAACAAATTATTAAATAAGTGAATCGTCAGCATAAAATACGTCTCACCATTATCCGCCATTCTATTCGCAATTGGGGCGCTGATCGATTGCTGCTTGATTATGCTTTATATCTGGTCAAGCGGGGTCATGCAGTGACGTATTGGACAAACAAAATCAATACCCGCTTTTCCATTGATCCCGGCATTGAGCTCAAGAAAATTCCTCTCCCCGGTGTACTCGGTACGATGATCTTTACCCTTGTAACTCGTTTTAAAACGGATATCCTTTTGGTCGATTTGGTCGTGATGTCGGTACTGGCGTGGTTTTTGAATAAAAGAACGGTTGTTTACCTAGCCCAGGACGATGACCGCACGTATTATTCTGGAGTATTTTTAAGAAAATTAACAGATTGGTTATATAAACTTTCTTTATCCGTGATGAAGATGCGGGTGATGAGTGTCTCCGAGTATTTGGCGTCTCAATTGAATCGTTATTCGGGTGGGCAAATTGTCGTTGTTTCTAATGGAATTGATCCGAAAAAGTTTTTTCCTGAAAAGGAATCACGTTTTTTAACAGAAAAAGGAACGAGGAAAGTTATTGCCCTGTACGCCCGGGGCGATTATAGGAAGGGGTTGGATATTGGGATCAAGGCCATCGAAGAGTTGGCGCGTTTGCGGGGGACCAAGGATTGGGAATTGTGGGCGATCGGGGCCCATCCGGTCAAGATCGATTCCGAGAAAATCCGCCTAAAGTGTCTGGGGCTTTTGCCGGATGATGATTTACGCGTAGTTTTAAGTGCTGCGGATATCTATCTTTCTTGTTCCCGGCATGAAGGGTTTGGTCTTATGCAATTGGAGGCTATGGCCTGTGGTTGTGTTATGGTTACGACAAAAGCTTTCTCACTCGTTAAAAACGAGGTTAATGGTCTGGTTTGTGATGTGGAAGATTGGCATTCCCTAGCGCAGAATTTGAATCGGGTGCTGGATGATCCTATTTTGATTGAACGACTTAAGAAAAATGGTTTCAAATTAGCCAGTGATTTTAGCTTAGAGAAAAGTTGCGTTCAATTCGAGAAAGCGCTGAGAGGCTTTTGTTATGAAAACAATCCCTGACAATTACATCGGCCGGTTCTGGCATAAGGTCGACAATGACCGCATCCTCTGTAACCTCTGCCCACGCAACTGCACCCTCGCCGACGGACAGAGGGGATTTTGTTTTGTCCGCCAGAATGTCGGCGGACAGATGGTATTAACCACTTACGGACGTAGCAGCGGCTTTTGCATTGACCCTATCGAGAAAAAACCGCTCAATCATTTCCTCCCCGGCACAAGTATTCTTTCCTTCGGTACTGCCGGTTGTAACTTGGGTTGCAAGTTTTGCCAGAACTGGAGCATCAGCAAATCCAAAGAGTGGGACCGGTTAAGCGACCAGGCAACTCCGGAAAAAATCGCCCGCGCGGCAAAAGAATTAGGTTGTCGTTCGGTTGCTTTTACGTATAACGACCCGGTGATCTTCGCCGAATACGCGATGGATGTGGCCGACGCTTGCCGGGAATTGGGGATTCATCCCGTGGCCAAGACCGCCGGGTATATCACCGACGAAGCACGGCCTGAGTTTTATAAGCACATGGACGCGGCGAATGTCGATTTGAAAGCTTTTACGGAAAATTTTTATAAGAAACTGACGCTTTCCGCCCTGCAACCTGTTTTGGACACTCTTGTTTATCTTAAACAACACACCAATGTTTGGTTCGAAATAACCAATCTGGTTATACCCGGTGAAAATGATAGTGACAAAGAATTTCATGATATGACTGAGTGGATCATGAAAAACTTAGGGCCCGACGTGCCGCTGCACTTTACCGCCTTTCACCCGGATTTTCGGATGCTGGACCACCCGAATACCCCGCCATCCACTTTAACCCGGGCGCGCGCAATCGCTTTGTCTAAAGGTTTACGTTATGTCTACACCGGCAACGTCCATGATGCTAAAGGAGGTAGCACCTACTGTCACAACTGCGGGAAGCTTCTCATTGAACGCAATTGGTATGAACTGGGGGAATATCATATTCACGACGGAAAATGTGCTTTTTGTCAGACCCCTTGCTCAGGATATTTTGAAAACAAACCAGGACGTTGGGGGGCGAAGAGACAACCCGTTAATTTAAGTTAATGGTCAACAAACTGGAGGTGAGAAATGCGTTCATGGTTAATCGTTCTCATGTTTAGTGCTATTCTCTTGACCACTCCATTGGTCTACGCGGCCAAGGCGGTCGCGCCCATTAAAGGGACGGCGGAAGGTTCCGCGATTAGCGGCGAGGCCATTTTGGAAGAATCAGAAGGGGGAATAAACCTCGATGTGAAAGTCCAGAATGTCCCAGCGGGTAAACACGGCTTTCACATCCATGAAAAAGGCGATTGCGGCGACACCGGCAAGGCGGCCGGCGGACATTACAATCCGGATAACGTTACACACGGGCTGGTGACCAAAGACGGTCTTCAACACGCCCATGCCGGTGATTTTGGAAACATCGAAATCGGCACGGATGGCACCGGGACGTTAAAGGCGTTTATTCCGGGCTTAACGTTAACTGGTGAAAAGTACAACGTTACCGGTAAGGCTGTTATCTTGCACGAGCGCGAAGACGATTTCGGTCAGCCCACCGGCAACGCCGGCGGGCGCATCGGCTGCGGGGTGATTATTCTATCTGTCGATAAATAATCTTGTCTTCCCCCAGAATGAAAAAAAAGAAAAAAAAATATAAACCATCTCTTCATGAGTTTAAAGGTCAGCCTACTCTCCCCAGGAGAGATGGCTTAATTTTGTTCTGCCGTATCCTTCTTATAGTTATCGGCTGTCTTGTCTACAGCAATAGTCTGCAGGGAGAGTTTATTTTTGATGACGTCCCCCAAATCGTCGATAACGGACATATCCGCAATATTTTCGATTGGGGGGCGATTTTTAAAAATACCCGGCGGCCGGTCCTTTATTTAACTTTCGCCGCCAATCACGCTTTGGGTGGCGTGAATGTCTGGGGATACCATGCGGTAAACTTGCTGATGCATCTTCTGGGTGCAAATATCCTCTTTAGTATTCTTCTCCGTACATTTATTTCCTCGCGTCTGCGCCCAGCGCTTCCTTTTCCGGAATCTTTGATATTATCCGGGGGGATTTCCTTGTTATGGATGGTGCATCCGTTATCAACACAAGCTGTTTCCTTTGTCGTGCAACGTGCGGAATCCTTGGCCAGTTTATTTTATTTGGTCACTTTATATTTTTTTATCCGTTACGTTGCCGCGGCTCAACAGAGGCGCTGGATGGCTGTAGGGATTATTTCTTGCGCGCTGGGCATGGCCACCAAAGAAATTATGGCCACAGCCCCGTTAATGGTTTTGCTTTATGACAGGATTTTTGTCACGGCCGGCTGGCGGGAAATCTGGCGGCGACATGGGCTATTTCATGTCGGATTATTTTTAACATGGTCGCTGGCCGTATTTTTACTCCTTGTCATGAAACCGGAATCCGTACCGACGGCGGGATTTAATATATCCAGAATGACGCCGTGGGAATACCTTTTAACTCAGTGCCAGGTGGTTGTCCATTATTTGAAATTAACCTTTCTGGGAGGGCCGCTACTATTTGATTATTATGACTGGCCCATCGTTAAAAATATCCTCACGGTCATTCCGGAATTTATTTTTCTTGCTGGGTTGCTGGGTATGACCGTTTGGCAGGTTCGGAAGAACTCGCCGTTAGGTTTTTGGGCGGCCTGGTTTTTTCTTATCCTTGCCCCGACTTCTAGCTTTATGCCGATCAAGGATGTGGCGTTTGAATACCGGATGTATCTACCGCTCGCTGGAATTTTGGCCATATCGTTATTGGGAGTTTATAAAATTTTGGAGAGATGGATAATCATTCATCGTTGGCGGCCGTTGATTTTAGCGGGAATCATTTTGGCCATCGGCATTCGCTTTGGGTATTTGACCTATGCCAGGAACATCGATTACCGTTCTGCTTTATCCATCTGGCAGGATACGGTTATGAAGCGGCCTAATAATCCCAGGGCCCATAATAATTTGGGCCAGACGTTGTTCACTCAAAATAGGCTCGAAGAGGCAGAAAAACACTATCTAGAAGCTGTCCGGTTGGAACCGGATTATGCGGATGCCTTATGTAATTTGGGTACGCTTTTTTCTTCTCAAAAAAAGAAAGAGCAGGCTTTTCTTTTTTTACGTAAGGCCTTGGCCATCGACCCTAAATTTGCCATTGCGCATAACAATCTGGGAGCCCTACTGGCGGACACAGGGAAGTTTGAAGAAGCGGTCGGTCATTACCAGGAAACTTTGGAGTTAGGTTTTAAGGATGCAGGCGTTTATTGTAATTTAGGTATTGCGCTAGCGCAGATCGGTAAGTATGATGAGGCCGTTATTAACCTAGAAGAAGCCCTGCAACTAAACCCCAAATTCACCATTGCCCAAGAAGAACTGCAGAACCTAAAGAATTTTTTAACGGCTCATCAAAGAAAATAAGGAAAGACGATGAAATCGAAATCCATGTTAGAGTTGGAAGAAAAGACCGCCAACGCCGATGGAAATTCGTTCCGTCAACACGTCTTAAGTTCGGCCAAACAGTTTAAAATGTCCTGGGTCGATCTGGGCCGGTCATTGTACACCGTCTGGAAAGATAAGCTTTTTAAAGAATGGGGATTCCAAAAATTCGATACCTATCTCACCAAGGAAATAGGTATCCGTAAACAGACCGGTTTGAAACTTTTGCGCTCTTATTTTTTTCTTGAGAAAGAGGAACCGCAATATTTAAAGGAAGAATTTGCCCAGGCCAGCGAAGCCAAGCAGCTTCCCAGTTACGAGTCTATCGACATCCTGCGCCGGGCCAAGGAAAAGAAGGGATTGGACACGCAGGATTATTCAAAGCTTAAAAAAAATATTTTTGAGAAGGGTCGGGATGCCGTTGAGGTCCGCAAGGACTTAACGGCCCTGATGAAGCAGCGTGAAGAAGTTTCGCCTGAGGAGACCTGGGCCAAGAACAAGGAGAAGAATATTAAGCGTCTATTGACGACCTTGCGCTCTTTGAAAAGAGAAGCGGAGGATTTAAAAATCTTGCCTGCCGCACTGGTCGCCGAATTGACCAAGATCATCGACCGGCTGGATATAGAATTGAGATAAGATTATGGAATTTTTTTTAGATTTGGTGTAATATAGCGCCAGGTTTTAGCAAATAAATTTTCAACCGTCGTTTTTCAATCTTAAGGAGGATATCCATGTCCAACGGATCAAATTTCGCGACCTGGCAGAAAGTTGCCGTTATTTTTATCGTTATTTTTGGAGTGATTATCGCGTTTAGCTATTTCCAATCATCCCATTTGCCTGATCAAGACCAGACCGCCCTTTCCAACCTGCCCCCCTTAGAGGAGACCGCGACACAAGCCTTAGACGTCGCCCCTCCCGCGCCGTCCTCAGTAACGGCTGGGCTAACTCCCGTTCAATCGCAACCGGTTTCAGAGCAGAAAATTCAGGACATCGGGGCCGCGGCCCCCCAGGACATTACGATTATTCCTCCAGCGCCCGCCGTGACGGCTTCTGTCCCTGAGAAAGTCCCGTCGACAAAATCCGTCAAAAAGGATGTCGCCGCCAAGACCACCCCGGCCAAAGGGACGTATAAGATTCAGGTCGCTTCTTTTAAAGAAGCCGCCAAGGCCAATAAACTTTTGGCAAAACTCAAAGACGGCGGTTATGAAGCCAAGATTGCTGAACGTAACCTCGGGGAAAAGGGGACTTGGTACCAGGTTTTAGTCGGGCCGTTTACCAATAAGGTGGAAGCGGAAACTAATCTTTCTGAATTAAAGACCACTTACAAGGAAAGTTTTATCAAACGCCAGTAATTTCTCTGGCGTTCTTTTTATGAGTCCTCAACGAAAAATCCTCGTTGTCGAGGATGAGCCCATCAATCAACAACTCGTTCAGGAAACTTTACAAAATTCTGGTTTTGACGTTATTTTAGCGGCGAACGGTCAGGAGGCTTTGGATAAAGTGTACGCCGAGCATCCTGACCTCATCGTGTGCGATGTCCTGATGCCGGTGATGGACGGGTACACGTTTTATAAAGAAATTCGCAAAGACGAAATCTTGTCCCAGATCCCGGTGATCATTTTGACGGCCCGGGGCAAGATGGAAGATACCTTTAAAACAGTCGGCGTCAATAGTTTTATCGCCAAGCCCTACAGCGCCGACATCCTTCTGGCGGAAATTAAAAAGTTATTGCTCACCCAACCGGTCTCCATCGCCTCCGGCGGCCGTCTCGGCCAACAGCTGTCGCCGGGAAAATCGTTAAACCGTAAAGTCATTATCGTGGGACGGGAGAGTACCGTTACCCATCAAATGAACAAACAGTTGCTTCAGGAGAATTGCGGTGTCCTGGTGATCAAAGATGAGAACCAACTCTCCTTGCATTTTGACCGGGTCAATCCGGACATGATTATCCTGCAGATTTTCGATGACGGGTACAAATCCACCTATGACGTTTTATTGGAATTAAAAAAATTAGTCCAGCGAAAATTTCAGGACGCCCAGCACCGGCCTTTGGCTGACGGGCAGTTGGAGTACCGCATGCCGTATATCCTTCTTTATAAAATCCCGGAGGAAGTTTCAGGGGTTTCGTCGATGGCTGGTAACATCGCGGACATAGAAAACTTCTTGACGAAATCTTCGGCCGTCCTGCCGTTTAAGTACATCGGGATTTATGTCGCCGATTCTTTTATCTCCAAAGTAAAGAAATTCCTTTCAGAATAATTCCTGCCTTAAAAAAAGTCTTCTTAAAGCGATCCGGATATCCCCCTTTCTTTATTCAAAAGTTTTAACTTGGAATTCTTCGCCCCTTGGGGTGTGGGTAATTGATTCTCTGCAAAATTTTGCTATTTTAAAGTTGTGTTTATTTACCTAAACAGTTGTTCACAATTCTCACCATTTCTCTTTTATTTTAGTTTCTATTGCTTGGTTGAATTGAATCCGGTAGGTTAATTCTTGTTACATATTATTGTATAAATAGTTATGATTTATTAAAATTTTTAATAATAATTATTTATTATTTAACCTTGGCATGCTTATTGCTACCTAGAAAAGTGAACATTGCTGCAATTCTGAAATTTAACCTTACACGGAGAATTATAATGAAAAAACTAACTTTTATTGTCTTGGCTGTTTGTACAATCCTCTCTTGTACGGTTAGACCCGCCTCAGCGATATTGCTTGTAGATCAACCCACAGATTCCTATCAACAACCTGCTTTTGATACCGGTTCATATTATTCGATCACTGGTACTCCAAGTGCGGGACAAGGCAATACAGGGACTTTGTTAACAGTTGCTTCAGCCCAAAACGGCAGTTTGGTGAATGCTAATCACCCTATGAGTATTCTGTATAACATTTTGGCGGGCGGTGGGTTAGCCAGCGCCAATGTTTTAGTTTTTGGATTAGACATTAACGAAACAGGTACTCCAGGAAGTAATACCTTGGATGTTAATACGTTAACTTTGGTTTTTAATGGTTCTGGTGGGCCATATACGTATAACTTGGGAGCTGAAGTCATTCGCGGGACAAATTATGGCGCCGGTCAAAGTGCCGGAGAGGTATTGTTTGCAACCTTGCTTCCCTTTGATTTTATGACTCAATATAATGCCAGTTCTACAGATAACTTTTCGATTTCTACAATATTAGCTAATGGCAATAATGGTCCTGATACATTCTTTTTAAGCAGTGGTTTTTCTTTTAATACTCAACCCCCGGGTGGTGGCAATCCCGTTCCTGAACCAGCTTCGATGGTTTTGTTAGGCTCTGGATTATTGGGTGTGCTCGGCTTACGGCGTAAAGTGTAAGTCCAAAAACAATCCACCAGTCACGGTTTAAAATTGTTTATCAAAGCGGAGGTATAAAAACCTCCGCTTTTTTTGTCTATTAATCCCCTGAACGTTGTCAATTTTTTTATACATCCCTTCCTTTAGAAAGTGATTTCGTTCGATTTTTTGTGGTTTTTATCGAAAAAAATATTTTTAGATACTTGGCAAGGATCTTGCTACGTTATTAGTGATATTGATTCATTAATTGCAATTTGGAGCATATTTTTGTAATTTATTATGAATAAAGAAAACTTTACATATATTGGAGACGATATCTTTTTAACCTCTTCCCAAGCGGCAAAATTTTTGAATATCAGTACTTCTACCTTAAAAAAATTTATTACCGCTGGTAAAATCCAAACGATTAAAACGCCTGGCGGTCACTACCGGATTAATAAAAAGACATTACTGGAACGCTTATATGAAGGATAAAACGTTATGAGAATAGGGGAAGCCCTAAAAGAAGCTGGTTTAATTAGCGAGCATGAGCTTGAGACGGCTTTAAGCGAACAGAAAAAGACTCATGACCGCCTGGGAGATATACTCCTTAAAATGGGTTTTGTCACCCCGGAGGAAATCATCCCCGCTTTAGCCGATTACTTTCATATCCCCTTTGTTATCCTTAAAAAAATTTATAAAGAAATTCCAGCCGAAGTCGTGGATTCGATTCCCCTGGAACTTGCCCGCCGTTTTACGGTCATCCCCATTGAGAAGAGTGATAAAATTTTGACGGTGGCCATGCTGGATCCTTTGGATATTTTGGTCATCGACACGTTGAGAATTAAGACGGGTTTCAAGGTCCAATGTGCCATGGCCATCGAGCACGACATTATCGAAGCCATTGAATATTGTTATTATCACCTGCCGCGGATGAAGGAACATATCCAGGAATTTGTCGAATTGGAAGTCCGCGGAGAGAAAGTCCATGATGAGGAGATGGATGCGCTGCGGTTTGGCGCGGATGATCAGCCTGTTGTTCAGTATGTGAAATCTTTGATTGTCCAGGCGATCAACAGCCGGGCGAGCGATATCCTCCTGCAACCCAAAGAAGATATTTCGGAATTGCGTTTGAGAATCGATGGTGTACTTTATCACATCGACCCTCCGCCCAAAGCCATGCTTGCCGCTATTACCACCCGCCTTAAGATTATTTCCGGATTAGATATCGCGGAGAGGCGTCTGCCCCAAGACGGGCGCTTTAAAGTCCAAATTGGCGAAACTGAGGTCGATATCCGGATTTCTTCTTACCCGACGATCTATGGGGAAAGTATCGTTATGAGACTTTTAAATACCTCATCGCCGTTGTTAGGGTTAGAGCAGCTGGGGATGTATGCGGAAGATCTTGATAAATTTAGAAAATTACTAAAACATTCTTATGGTTTAATCCTGGTCACCGGCCCAACGGGAAGCGGTAAGACGACCACCCTTTATACCTCCTTAAATGAGCTTAAATCCAAAGAGAAAAATATCATTACGATTGAAGATCCGGTTGAGTACCGTTTGCCGTTTATTCAGCAATCGCAGATCAACGCCCAAATCGGTTTTGATTTTGCCCGGGGGTTACGCTCCATCTTGCGTCAGGACCCGGATATTATCATGGTTGGCGAAATCCGTGACAAAGAGACGGCGGAAATTGCCATTCACGCCGCGCTGACCGGACATCTGGTTTTTTCAACCCTGCACACCAATGACGCCTCCGGGGCACCGGTGCGTTTAATCAATATGGGGGTAGAACCATTTTTGATCACCTCAACGCTACTGGGCGTTGTTGCCCAGCGTTTGATCCGCACCATCTGTCCTGATTGCCGGAAACCTTATAAAGTAGAAAATGATGTTCAAAATCAATTTTGTTTAGATTCTAAGACAACGCGTACTTTTCATGGAGAGGGTTGCCCTAAATGCCTTAATAGCGGTTATCGGGGAAGAATGGGGATTTATGAAGTTCTCATTCCCGATGAGACCGTCCGCAAACTTATCCTTCAACGAAAATCCAGCGAAGAGATTCGCAGCAGCGCCCAGAAGTCGGGCATGAAAACACTGCGCCAGATCGGGATTGAGAAACTTAAGCAAGGACTGACAAGTCTCGAAGAAGTTTTACGCGTTACCCAGGAAACAGAGGAGTATTAATCCATGGAATTTAAATATATTGCCACCGATAAACAGGGGAAACGGGTGATGGGGGTTACGCGGGCGGAGAGCATTTCCGCTTTAGTCATGCGCTTAAAGAACGAAGGCCGTGTTCCGGTTAAGATTTTTAAAGCTCAGTCGGCCAATAAAAAGTCAAAATCGTCGTTCAAATTTTTAACTCAACGGGTCAAAAGCAAAGAGCTTGTCATCTTTACCCGTCAGCTGGCGGCGATCTTAAGCGCCGGGCTTTTATTGTCAGAGTCTTTGGAAACGATCGCGGAAGATATGGAAAATGATTATTTCAGTAAGATCATCATGGATATCAAAAAGGACATCATGGGCGGGTCTGATTTCTCAATGGCTTTAGCCAAACATCCTAAAATCTTTTCCAAGACCTATACCTCCATCATTAGATCCGGCGAGGCGACCGGTAATCTGCACAAGACGACAACGGACCTGGCCAAGTATTTAGAGAACACGGACCGAATGAGAGAGAAGGTGAAGAGTGCCTTGCGCTATCCGCTATTTATTCTGGGATTCGCGGTTTTTGTTGTGCTCGTGATCGTATTATTTTTAATCCCTAAATTTACGGGGATGTTTGCCTCCGCTGGAGCGAAATTGCCTTTACTAACACGCATCGTCGCCGGCATTAGTAATTTCGCCGTCCACAACTTCCTGGCGTTTGTGATCATGAGTGTTCTTATATGGGCCACGGCCTGGTATTTATTTAAAATTCCGGAAATCCGTTTCTCTTTTGATCTTTTTAAACTTAAGCTTCCGGTCGTCGGCAAGGAAATTATTCAAAAAGCGTTGGTCTCGCGGTTTTGCCGCACGCTGGCGATATTGCTTTCCGGCGGCGTTGGGCTGGCTTCATCCTTGGATATTGTTTCGCAGGTGGTCGACCACCTGGGGATGAACCGGGCGATCGAACGTATCAAGGCCCGCGTTGTGGCTGGCGCGTCGTTGTCGGATGAGATCAAGGCCCAAAAAGTTTTTCCCCGATTGGTGTTCAAGATGACGGCGGTGGGGGAAAGGACCGGCCGGATCGATGAGATGCTTGAGCGCACAGCCGATTATTATGATGAAGAATTAGAAATTACTTTACAGAATTTGACGTCTTTACTGGAACCGGCGCTAATTATATTTATCGGCGGCATTGTCTTGATCGTGGTGCTCGCTTTGTATTTACCGATTTTTAAACTGTCAACGGCTATCCGCTAAAAGGATCCGTTTAATTTAAGGAGGTGGAAAAATATAGGCAAGAAAATTTAAATCCCAAAACAATCGAAATGTTTGAATTTATATAACAAAAATAAAAAGTAATAACAGGAGGTATCCAATGTCTAAGAAACAAGGTTTTACGTTAGTCGAGTTGTTGGTCGTTTTGGTTATTATCGGTATCCTGGCAGCTGTCGCCACACCGATTTATTTGCAACATACCCGAAAAGCCAGAGCGGCTGAAGCTGTGGCCACCATGGGGCTTATCCGTCAGGCAGAACGGGATTTTAGGGTAAATCGGAATGTTTATGTAGCGGTTGCGACCGATAATATTCAAGATTCTTTGCCGGGACCAGCTTTAGCCCCAGCCACAGACGGTTTAGAAATTGGTGCTACACCATGGGTTTATCAATATTTTTCCAATCATGCCTATACCGTTGCGACAACTGGTTTAGCTTGGAATGCTAACATTCCTGCTGCTCTTACTCAAGGTGTCGCTCCTGTAGATTTTTTAATACAGGCTACTGGAACCGCAAGTGTTGTATGTGGTGGCGGTACAACCACAGATTGTGCTGTTAGGGCCACGGATGTTAATGTGGCTGCAACCGCTTATTTATTGCAAATGGATAATAGTGGACGTGTTTTCGTTTCGTATGATAATGGCGCGACAGCGGCAGGGTGGAGCGCTTATTAATCGATTCGTTTAAAACGAGTCATCGAGACTTGAAACCCAGTGTCATTGCGAGGAGCCTTTTGGGCGACGAAGCAATCTCAATGAGAGTTTGGATTGCTTCGCCCCTTCGGGGCCCGCAATGACACGAATTTGGACAACCATAGTATGAAGCTTAAAATAAATAACCGCGGGTTTACCCTCGCCGAAGTTCTCATCTCGCTTTTGATCCTCGTGATAATCCTGGCGGGAGGGATGAAATTTTATTTTTATGCCAGTGAAGTCATTGGCCTCGTCACGCATAAAAAATTAGCGACCGAAATTGCCAATTCGACATTGGAAGATTTAAAAAGATCCGGCTATAGTAATTTACCGGCGCCAGGCCCTGGGACACCAACGGCTTTAACGAATACTGATGATCCCGTAGGTATCTTGAAAGATTTATCGGCGACAAAAACAGTAACCGTGACCGATGTGGGTAACCCCATCGACTATAAGCAAGTAGACGTAGCTGTGGCCTGGACCGAATCCGGCAAAAATACGTCACGGGAAACGAAATTGACAACCTATATCGCGCCATGAAAAGTAACAAGGATTGGACTTTCATGAAAAAAGGATTTTCTCTGGTTGAATTGCTCGTCAGTCTGGTTGTGGCGAGTATCCTTATTCTCATGGTCGGGGTGTTGTCCTCAATCGGGAACAAGGAATATTCCAAAGTGATGAATACGGAATCCATCTATAATGACATTTCCTATGGTTTTAAGCTTATGGAGAATCAAGTCAGAAGTTCGACAAGCATGACCATCCAGACTAATCCCACCAATCCTCCCTGGGAAAGCAGCCGGTTATTAGTGAAACATAAAAAAATTGTCGGAGCGGTGGCAACGTTCGTGCAGGGAGCATTTGGTTTATATCAGGCCAGTGGCAGTACAACCAAAGCTTTAGTTTATGTTCCAGACACATCCATACCAAACACCTTTGAAACTATATTGTCGATTTCTTCAACAGAAACTTTGAATTTAACCCTGACCCCTAACGGGAATTCCGTAACGGTCAAACTAGATGGCGTCAAAAATAACATTCCATTTGCTATCGCCAATGTTATTTTAAGGAGAACCCCATCCCCATGAACAATAACCGCGGATCCATTTTAGTCACCACACTAGGTTTCGCCTTAGTCTTCACATTTTTCGGTTTCTCATCGATCTATGTGGGTACCGTCCAAAATGAACTGGCGGAAAAAAGGCGGTCTTCACAGGAAGCTTTTTGGATGGCAGATGGCGCCGTTCAAAAAGCAAAGAGCCAATTACCGGGGTTATCAGTTCCCCATAATGAAAATAACACTTTATTAGGAAATGGAAGTTATGATCTTGCGGTTGTTCTTGTAAGTCCTTCCCGATGGAAAGCTACGAGTAAGGGTGTTATTGGCGACCAATCCCGGTCCATTGAGGCAGAAATTGGTCGATATAATATTGAGAACGCAATTACAACCGAAGGCACGCTCAATGACGATTGCCTACCTGACGGCAGTGCTCAAATCAGTGGCATCTGTGCCCAGGGCGCGGAGTTTTCTTTTGAAAGCATCTTCAACGGCCTGTCTAAAAATGACATAAAAAATCTTCCCGGGACTACGCAATACGACAATATTAATGGAAATGGTGTCACCGATATCCCCGCCAACGGTGATCTTCCCCAGGTCACTGGAGTTACCTATGTAACTTATGCAGGAAATAACAACGACAGTTTACACGTCCCGGAAAATAGCTCGGACAGCGGCTTTTTAATTATTGACGCCAGCCAATCCACAGGCTCCATAACCTTTAACGTGACGGGAGGAACATTTCATGGCATTATCTGGGTTATGGGAGATGTGAGTGTAACAGGTAATCCAAGTATTAGCGGTGCTATGTTTATTGAGAATTCCAACGATACGAAAATCGGGGGGACAGCCAACATTTCTTTTGATGCCTCCGATGTCGCCTCTGCGATCGAAGAACTGGGGACTTCCTTCACCAACAAAAAACCCGATATCGTTTCCTGGAAGGAAATCTGATTATGGAGACATCATTCATAGCCCTCGAGGCCTCATCACCGGAAGAATTAAGCGCCAAGTTGGCGGAAATCCCAAAGGCTGAGGATCCAACGAACAGGTTCGCGATTCTAGCCATCAGCGGGCCGCAGGTTTTAGTTCGCCCTTTCGAGTTTACCGGCGTCAGCATCAAAGAACTCAAAAATCGTTTGCAGTACGAAGCCGTGGAACTTTTGTCTTTGCCGGTGGAGGAAATCGAGTTTGATTTTCAAATTTTTATCTCTACCCCTGAAAAAATCAGCGGCGTCTTTGTCTGTGTGCCCAAAAAACTTTTACGGGACTACCTTGGCGTTTTGGACAAGGTTAAACTTATTCCAGTAAAGGTGACAGCGACTATCTTGGCCGTCATCGATTCTTTTTTTCAGCAGCATAAAATAAAGGAAGAAAGGTGTTGTCTCGTGGATTTTTCTTCGCAAAGGATCATCAATTTAGCCGTGTTTAATAGCCGCCAGTGCGAGCTTCTAAGGGAAATAACTTATGAGAACATTGACGAAGCCAGCCTGGAAGTTGTCCGGTCCTTAAGAAGTTCCTGTGCGAAGAGTACGGCGAAGCAATTTGAACGTATATATTTCTTAGGAGATCCGACAAATGTTGGGAAGTTAATATCAGAGGTGGAGGGTTTTACCACAGAAGTCCTGTTGGACAACTCTGAGGGTATTCCCCGAAATTTTAATACGGAAAATAATTATTTTAATTTGAACCTTATCCGTAACTACACGGTTTCTTCAGGTGAACGCAGGAGAATTATGGCGGCAGTGCATTATGTTATGATGATCTCCTTGGCTTTGAGTCTTCTTCTGGCTGTCATTATAAAAATAAATTCAATTCTGATTAATAATATCAGAGCTTCTTACACGGTCAACGAGTACGAACGTGCCAAGAACCTCGAAAAGCAACTTAAGTCGCTTTAAAATATGCCTAATAAGTTTATCCAAATTTTCACAATCGAGTCTCGATTAAGAATGAAGCTGGCCATCTTGATTGTCTGTGTCGTGGTCATGGCCATTGAGTTAAAAATATTTTTTGGGCAGGGGCATAAGCTTAGTAAGCTAAAATTGGAAAAGCGGTTGGTGGAAAGTATTACCGGCATGGAGAAGACAATCCTGGCGCACACCGTGAGGACAGCCGATAAAACACAACTATCCAAAGTGGAATTTATCTTTAGGGGAACAATCTTTAAGAATGGAATCCCTTATGCCTTGATTGACGATATGGTCTATGCCGAAGGCGATTCGATTGGTGAGTATACAGTTGCTAGAATAACCAGAAACGGGACCACCTTAGAGAATAAATTTACCAGAGAAATAAGAAAGCTATATTTTCAGGAATAAAAATTCCGCCACTTTTTCGGCTTTTTTGTGTTGAGGAAGTCCCAAGCTCATAGTAGAATACGCCCGCTATGTTAAGCGTATTCGATACCCTCCTTTTAGTCGTCGACGTTCAGGAACGATTATTTCCCCACATGCAGGACAAGAAAGCCCTTGTCCAAAGCCTGCAAAGCGTCATTAACGGCGCAAAGGTTTTTCATCTGCCGGTTATTTTCACTGAACAGGCCCCTGAGAAAATCGGCAAGACCATTTTGGAAATAAATTCCTTGTTGGGCGACGCGGCCCGTTTTGAGAAATTAACCTTCAGTTGCTGCGGCCAGACGGATTTTGTCAGTAAAATCGCCGCGCTTAAAAAGAAGAATATCCTTTTAACAGGCGTTGAAACCCATGTCTGCGTTTACCAGACCGCGGTCGATTTAATGAAGATGGGGTTCAATGTTCATGTGGTGGTCGATGCTGTTTCCTCGAGGACGAATTTTAATAAGGAAATCGGTTTGAACCTTATGGCCAAGGCTGGGGCCAGTTTGACCAGCGTTGAGACGGTTTTGTGCTCGCTATTGAAAAGAGCTGAAGGCCATGAATTCAAAGAAGTTTTAAAATTAATAAAATGATCCCCTCAAGGAATTCTTCTTTAGGGGATCACCCTGAGCGAGCCCGGAGGGCAAGTCGAAGGGTCATTTCTGCGAAAGGAGCTCTCTTTCATGAGTAATCCACCCCTTCAAGCCAACAACCAAACTGTTGATGCCTTGCTTCAAGAAAATCGGATTTTTAAACCGGCAGCCGGTTTTGTTAAACAGGCCTTGATCAAAGATGCTGCTATCTTCGAGGAGGCAAAGCAAAACCGCGAAGAATTTTGGGGAAAATGGGCCCAAAAACTGGAATGGTTTTCTCCGTGGCATAAAATTCTGGAATGGCAGGCGCCCTACGCGCAATGGTTTGTCGGCGGGAAATTAAATGCCAGTTATAACTGCCTTGACCGCCACATCAAGGCGGGCCTGGGGAAAAAAATGGCCTTTATCTGGGAAGGCGAGCCTGGTGATCAGCGTACGATCACTTACCAGGATTTATACAATGAAGTTAATAAATTAGCGAATGTCTTAAAGTCGTTGGGAATTCATAAAGGCGATCGCGTGGCGATTTACATGCCGATGATCCCCGAGGCAGCCGCGGCGATGCTGGCCTGCGCGCGCATTGGGGCGATTCATACCGTTGTCTTTGGTGGTTTTAGTCCGGAGGCATTAAAGGATAGGATCATCGATGCTGAGGCTAAATTGGTTGTGACCGCGGACGGCGGCTACCGGCGGGGAAGTGTGGTCGCCTTAAAAGAGGCGGTCGATAAAGCGGTTGCGCAGTGTCCGACCATAAAGAATGTTTTGGTGGTCCAGCGGACAAAAAGCGCGTTGACGATGAAATCCGGCCGCGACCACTGGTATCATGAACTGATGGTAAAGGCGCAAGATTTCTGCGAACCAGAGAAGATGGACGCGGAAGATATTTTGTTTATTCTCTATACTTCGGGGACAACCGGAAAACCCAAAGGGATTATCCACACCACCGGCGGATATATGACCGGCGTGACCGCTACAATGCAATGGGTCTTTGACATCAAATCTGAAGATATTTTTTGGTGTACGGCGGACGTGGGCTGGATTACCGGGCACAGTTATTTTGTGTATGGACCGATGGCCAATGCCGCCACGCAGATTATGTACGAAGGCGCGCCCGATTTCCCCGAGCGCAACCGTTTCTGGAAAATGATTGAAAAGCATAAAGTGACGATTTTTTACACGGCCCCGACGGCTATCCGGGCGTTTATGAAGTGGGGAACACAGTGGCCACAAGGGTGCGACTTGTCGAGTTTACGTCTTTTAGGCAGTGTAGGCGAGCCCATTAACCCCGAGGCGTGGATTTGGTATCGCGAAAACATCGGTCGGCAGAATTGCCCGATTGTCGACACCTGGTGGCAAACGGAAACCGGATGCATTTTAATTTCGCCTGTGCCAAGTTTAACGCCGCTTAAACCCGGTTCAGCGACAAAACCTTTGCCGGGGATTGACGCGAAGGTTCTGCGGGAAGACGGAAGTGAAGTCACGTTAGGCGGTGGGTATTTAGCGTTGACCAGTCCCTGGCCATCGATGCTGCGCGGCATTTGGGGTGATCCCGACCGCTACAAATCCACGTACTGGAGCAAATGGCGCCCGGATACGGGCGGGGAATTTTATTTTACCGGGGATGGTTGTAAACTCGATGAGGACGGGTATTACTGGCTTCTGGGTCGGGTGGACGACGTCATGAACGTCGCTGGGCACCGCATCGGGACGATGGAAGTGGAGAGCGCTTTGGTGGACCATCCCGCGGTGGCCGAATCCGCGGTGGTAGGAATTGCGGATGAAATCAAAGGCCAGGCCATTGCCGCGTTTGTCATTCTTAAAGAAGGCAAGCAACCCACCAAAGAAATGGAAGACGTTTTAAAACAGCATGTCGTTGAGAAAATCGGTTCCATCGCCCGGCCGAGTAAAATCATCTTTACCGCTGATTTGCCAAAGACGCGTAGTGGCAAAATCATGCGCCGGCTTTTACGCGACGTGGCCGAAGGCCGCGCCTTGGGCGATGTCACCACCCTGGCCGACGCCAACGTGATTGAATCGCTTAAAAAGAAATACGCCGATGAAGGATGAAGAAGGGAGGGTGTTAAAAAAGTTTCTGATTCTTCTGGGTATCCTCGCGTTAACTTGCCTTACTTTATCGCCTTGCCTACAAAATGGGTTCGTCAACTGGGACGACCCGAACTACCTGACGGACAATCTTACCGTACAAAATCTAACTTGGTGTAACCTCAAGGAAATGTTTTCTCCGTCAACGATAGTCAGCCAAGGGCATCTCTATCAACCACTGACGTTATTATCGTTGGCCGTTGACTGCTATTATTTTGGACTAAACCCTTTTTATTTTCATCTCACCAATTTACTCTTACATTTGATTAACGTGATACTGGTGTTTTGGTTTGTCTCCCTTATTTCTTCTTTTGCTTGGAGAGGAGAAAGGAAGGGGGAATACCGCGTGGCCGTCTTGACCGCTGTTTTATTTGCCGTTCATCCACTTATTGTCGAACCCGTGGCCTGGGTCTCGTCGCGTAAGGATGTCTTGTATGTTTTTTTCTATCTGCTGGCGCTTATCAGCTATATTGGGTATTGCCAAAAAATAAATGGACAACGAGTTTATTTTGCTCTATCCGTTTTGTTATTTCTTTTGGCTCTTTTAAGTAAACCGGTGGCCGTCACTTTCCCATTGGTTTTATTATGCATTGATTATCTGCACCAGAAATCTTTTAATCGAAGTCTCATTTTAAACAAAATACCCTTTTTCCTTTTGGCGGGAATTTTTAGTTTAGTATACCTTGGGCAGCGTTCTGCACAACCCGTTCCTTTTGTCCCTTATTCCATTTTTGAAAGGATATTGATAGTCAGTTATGCTATCTTTTTTTATCTAAAGAATATTTTTTTCCCTTTCCCATTATCCGCCCTTTACCCTTATCCAGAGAAGATTAACGGCTTCTTGCCGTATCATTTTTATATAGCCCCATTTATTTTGTTTTTTTTAATTTTCCTGGTCTGCAAGTTTTTTAAAAGTCATCGCGAGATTATTTTTGGAATATTCTTCTTTTTTCTAACGATCTGGCTGGTGGCCGGATTTTCGCCCACAGGCGATTACCTTTTGGCGGACCGATATATGTATTTACCATCTCTGGGCATTTTTTATGTCTTGGCGACAGCATATCAATTGATTTCTTCCTCAAGGTATGGGGCAGTGAAATGGTCGGCAAAGATATCTCTCTGGGCGGGATTAATTATTTTCTCGTTTATGAGTTTTCATCGTTGTCAGGTTTGGGCAAATAGCGAGACGTTATGGAGAGATGTTTTAAGGCAATATCCCAAAGAAACACGGGCCTTGGACAATCTGGCGGCGATATCGCTTGAAGCTAAAGACCGACAGGGAGCGCAGATGTACATACAAAAAAGTTTGGCGTTAAGACCAAAGAATGACGCCGCTTTCAATAACCTGGGTTTGATCCACATGCAGGAACAAAAGTGGGAACAGGCCGCGGAGAATTTTCGGGAGGCCATTAGCATCAATCCGAACTATTCTGTGGCCTATAATAATCTGGGGTTGGTTCTTATGCAAAAAGGGTATTTCGCTGAAGCCAAAGAGACTTTTACGAATGCCATGAAGATTAACTCCGAACTGCTTGAGGCGCGTTTGAACCTGGCGGAGTTGTATCAGCGGACGGGAAATACGGATAAGGCGCAGGAGATATACGAGCGGATCAACCGGCGCTATCCCTTCGAGCTGAACAGCCGGTATTATCTGGCGGCCATGTATTGTGAGCAAGGGAAATTCCCTCAGGCCTTGCGGATGGCCAAAGAAATTTTCAAACGCGAAACAGACGCGCGGCGGCTCAATGAGACGGGCAGTTTGTTTGCTCGAAATAATTTGCCCAAAGCCGCGCTAAAATTTTACAAAAAGGCTTTTAAGATAAACCCCTGGGAAACGACGACGTATCTGGAGATGGGGAAGCTGTATGGGAATTTGAATAATTTGGAAGCGGCGATTTCTGTCTGGGAACAGGGTTTTAAGATAGCTCCAACGGAAAAGCAGTTTCCTGAACTTATCGCGACCGCCCGAGAACTGATGAAAACTGATGAAAAATAGGATGTCGCCTTCGGCGAATTGATGATATATTAGGGCGCGTATATTAACATTTTCTTTCCCCGTAAAAGGAAAAATTATGCCGCAACAGGTGATCACGTTTCACTATCGATTAACCGATCAACAGGGGAAACTCATTGAATCGACCGAAGGGGCTGAGCCTTTGGCGTTTTTGGAAGGTTCTGGCCAGGTTATTCCGGGCCTTGAGGATCAACTGGTTTCTCTGAAAGTTGGGGATAAAAAAGATATTACTGTTCCTTACGCGCTGGCGTATGGGGCTTATGACCAAACATTGATCCAAAAAATTTCTCGCCAAAAATTTCCGGCCGGTGAAATCCAGGTTGGCGATACGTTTCAGGTGGGCAAAGACAACTACCATCAGCTCGTTACCGTGATTGAAGTCTCAGATGCTTCCGTTACCATTGACGCCAACTATCCGTTGGCCGGTCAGGATTTGAATTTTGCGGCCGAGATCGTACAGAAACGGGAAGCCACCGTCGAAGAAGTGGCCCACGGCCACGCGCACGGCGACGGAGGGCATCAGCATTGAGTAAGGCAGGTGTCACGTGTCCGGTGTTAGGTGCTCTGAACTTATCAAAAAAGCGAAATTTATTTCGGTCTTAACCGGCGCGGGGATATCGACGGGCGCCGGGATACCGGACTTCCGCGGGCCCAACGGGCTTTATGTGACCAAACGCTACGACCCGGAGAAGGTCTTTGACATCAACTATTTTCACCAAGACCCCAAGCCTTTTTTTGAGTTTGCACGGGATTTTATCAAGCTGGAAGACTCCATTAAACCGACCCGCGCGCATTATTTTTTAAGTGAGTTGGAAAAAAGTGGCAAGGACGTGGCCATCGTGACGCAGAACATCGATTCTTTGCACCAGATGGCCGGCTCTAAAAACGTGATCGAAATCCACGGCAGTTTCTGGGAAAGTCACTGCCAGGATTGCGGTGACCTTTTTCATTTTGAGGTGATGAAACAGAAGATTTATGCTGAGGACATCCCTCATTGCGGCTGCGGCGGGGTGATCAAGCCCGACATTGTATTTTTTGGAGAAAACGTTAAGCACTTGGATGAAGCTTTTCGCGTGGCGAGGGAAGCGGATTTATTTTTTGTCATAGGCACATCCTGTGTCGTTTATCCGGCGGCCATGGTGCCGACGATGATGCGGGGGGATATCGTGGTGGTTAACATGACCGAAGTGGACTTGCACCTGCCCAATGTCGTGCTGAGCGTGAAGGAAGAGATTGATGGGTTTTTTGAAGACGTGAGGAAATTACTGTAGGGAACGGTTAAAAACCGTTCCCTGCATGTTGGTCGGGTATGGGTCAAATTATTATTAAACAAGGCGACATCACAAAAGAAGATACCGAGGCGATCGTCAATGCCGCCAATACAACCCTCCGTGGCGGCGGCGGGGTGGACGGGGCCATTCATCGGGCCGCCGGTCCGTTAGTTTTGGACGAATGCATTAAAATCGGCGGGTGCGCGACCGGTGATGCCGTTATCACCAACGCGGGAAAATTGACGTGCCAGAAGATTATCCACACCGTTGGCCCGGTCTACAACGGCGGCCGGCGGGGAGAAGCCGATTTACTGCGCCATTGTTATGAAAAAAGTTTTGAATTGGCGACCCAAAATGGGGTAAAATCCATTGCTTTTCCGGCCATCAGCACCGGCGCTTACCGGTATCCAATTGAAGAAGCGACACGGATTGCTTTGGAGGAAGGGATAAAATTTCAGGGACTGTTTGAGGAAATTCGATACGTTTGTTTTTCGGCAAGTGATTTGGACGTCTATACGCGTATTTTTCAAGAGCTGAAGGGCTGTCACCAGCCGTGAAGTGGTAACGGGTCGGAGTAAAATGGTATGTTAAAAGCCACGGGCTTCATCCTAATTATTTTTTTATCGACAACCTATGTTTATGCACAACCACGAGGAGATCAGATGAAAATATCCAGCCCCGCTTTTCAACATAACGAATTCATCCCGCGCCAATACACTTGCCAGGGAGAGGACGTCAACCCGCCCTTGGTCATCGAAAATATCCCGAAAGCCGCCAAAAACCTGGCTTTGATTGTCGACGACCCGGATGCGCCGATGGGGACGTGGGTTCACTGGGTGGTTTTTAACATGACGCCCACCGATGAAATCAAAGAAAACAGCATTCCCGGCCTACAGGGGATCAATGATTTTGGGCAGCTCAACTATGGCGGCCCGTGCCCGCCCTCGGGGACACACCGGTATTTTTTTAAAGTTTATGCGTTAAGCAAAATGCTGAGCCTTAAAGAGGGAATGAGCAAAGGGGCTCTTGAAAAAGCCATGGCCGGGCATATTTTGGATGAAGATGAATTAATTGGACTTTATAAAAAGGAAAAATAAACCCGGGTAATCTTTTCGGCGCAGAGGGCCGAGGTTATCCCACATTTTGAACCACAAAAGTCAGGAGAAAATCATGTCCGCATTACCTTCAAGTTTTACGGGGCTGGGGATCGCCCCCAATCTTTTACAGCGTATTGAGCATTTGCGATTTGTCACTCCCACGGCGATTCAGCACAAGGCGATCCCGGTGGCCCTCGAGGGCCACGACATCGTCGGGGTCGCCCAGACAGGCACGGGCAAGACCTTATCGTTTGCGGTTCCTATCTTACAACGGTTGGCGCAAAATCCGGGTAAGGCCCTGGTGCTTGTTCCCACGCGCGAACTGGCCCTGCAGGTGGAAGAAGACTTCCGCAAACTCAATCAAAACCATGAACTGCGCAGTGTCGTTTTGATTGGCGGGGTTTCTTTCGGACAGCAACTGCGAACTTTATACCGTAAGCCCCGGGTGTTGATCGCCACCCCGGGACGATTGCTCGACCATCTCAAGCAAAAAAGTGTTTCGTTGAGCGACGTTCATATCCTTGTTCTCGATGAAGCCGACCGGATGCTGGATATGGGGTTTGCCCCGGACATCGCGCGGATCATCCATTTTGTGCCCAAGAGCCGGCAAACGATGCTCTTTTCCGCGACGATGCCCGCCGACATCGTGAAGCTGGCGACCGCGTACATGCGCTTGCCGTTTCAGATTGAGGTGGCCCCTCCCGGGACGGCCGCCGAGAAAGTGACTCAGGAATTGTTCATCGTCAAAAAAGAGTCGAAAAATATTATTTTAAAGCAGTTGTTGGCAAAATATCACGGGTCAATTCTCCTTTTTTCTCGGACCAAACATGGGGCGCGTCACATCGCCCATGCCGTGCGCACGATGGGGCATCGCTCAGCCGAGATTCATTCTGACCGCTCCTTAGACCAGCGGCGGGAAGCACTGGAAGGATTTAAATCCGGTAAGTACCGGATTCTGGTGGCGACCGATATCGCCTCGCGCGGGATTGACGTTAAAGGCATTGAGCTGG
>Ga0247727_10003463_pt1 | contig 34896 bp, 52 predicted proteins | sample WisWelCaveWW1625_FD_202498 | JGI IMG/M metagenome (GOLD analysis project Ga0247727, IMG submission 202498) | Biofilm microbial communities from Wishing Well Cave, Virginia, United States - WW16-25 | ecosystem: Environmental > Aquatic > Deep subsurface > Groundwater > Cave microbial mat | place...
AAGGCGGAAACGGTGGTGGGGTGGGTGGCGAAGCGAAACTCCTTGGAGGGCTCGGCGCTGGCACGAACGCTGGGGGACTCGCTCGAGTCCTTGGCGGGACCGGCGGAACCGGGGCAGGAGGTCACGGTGGGATCGCGCATCTCACAGGTGGAGACGCGGGTGCGGGTTCGGGGGGGAACGCCGGAGATGCGGTCCTCACTCCGGGCAGTCCTGATGGAGCCGGCGTCGCCGGCAAGATATCCCTCGCGGGTCCGGTGGACATCACCGACGCGAAGAACATCACTCTGGGGACGACCACGGGCACGAAGTTCGGCACCACGACGACTCAAAAACTCGCGTTCTACAATTCGACGCCCATCGTGCAAGGCGCGGCCGTGGCCGACGCCTCTGGCGGGGCGACCATCGATGCCGAGGCACGCACGGCCATCAACTCTCTTCTGGCACGGATTCGTTCCGTGGGACTCATCGCGACCTAATCGGCAGTTTCATCGCCAGGCTCACCATCTAGGGGAACGAGGCGACAGGATGAGCGGAAACGAAAGGCTGGAAGAGATGCAGGCGATTTTGACGAAACTGGCGCGGCGCGAGGCGGTACTCGTACAGGTGCTCATGTTGAAGCAGGCTGAGATCACCAACGATTCCGATCCGGAGGAATTGAAGGGCTGGTTGAGTCTCAGCTTCGAGGACGTGGCACGGGCCGTAGGCGACATCAAGGCCCAACGCAAAAGAGTCGCGCAGCTGCACGAGGACAGGCTGAAATCGCTAGGAGTCGTGACTGAGCCAGCGCAATCGCAGCAATCGGGGAGGTAGTCGGTGGCGGGCGAGATCGAGCTGGCGATCACCATCATCATCTCCGGCGGGATCGCCGGGGGCGCGGGTGCCGCGGCGGCCCGGGCGTATGTCAACACGCGGCTCGGGAAGGTGGAGGAGGCCGCGACCGAGAGCCGGGACATGAGCGCGATCCTGCTGCGTCGGGAGTGCGAGGCGGACGAGGAGTTGCGGCGCGACATCGCGCGGTACAAGCCCAAGCTGTACGACAAGTACATCAAGCCGTACCTCAATGGTGCGGCGGCCCCACGGACGGGCAGGAGGTGAACGATGAAAGGGTTAACCGAGCCGTTCCCGACCAAGAGAGCGCCAGGCTTCAAGGCGACGCTCTACATGATCGCGGTGATGGCTCTGATCACCGCCTATCCGCTCCTCACCGGAGGCCTCTCCGCGATGAACGCGGCGTCCATCGTGTTCGGCGTGGTGGGCATCGGCGTCGCGATCCTCCTCTTCGTGATCGCGCAGCGGCTCAAGGAGGAGACTTAGATGGCGTCCTGGAAGAAGATTCAGGACGGCAGCGTTCTTCCTTCCGCTAACGGTTTCCGCATCTTACCCCCCACGGACAGCGAAGCCATCATTACCGCCAACCGGAACTTCAAGGATGGGCGGTGGATCGAGTGGTTCGACGATGCCGTAGCGACCGCCGCCCGCTACGAGGCGCACGAGACGGCCACGCCCAACGCCGCGTTCACTCCTAGTTCTGTCACCGGCTGGACCCTCTATGCGATGGTACAAGGAATCGCCGACGAGTACCGCTTCGACATCGACGATGGCACGAAATCGGCCGCGTTCCTCGTGCGCACGGGCACGGTCCTTCTCGACGCCAACTCCTTCACCCTCGACACGCGCCTCCCCCGCCAGCTCCGCATCACCGGCCGGGGCACGACCTGGAAGCTCTACGTGGACGAGAGCGACAGCAGCTCGTTGAGCATCACGCCAGCGACGGCCAGCAGCGGCACGAAATCGCTGCGATTCGGCACCAACCTCGCGAACGCGCGCGCACATCTTCGCCAACTCGCGTGGAGCGAGGACGGCGACTTCATCCCGAGTCTCCTAGGTGCGCCGGATGTCCTCGCCACCTACATCTCCGTGAAGCAGCTGCGCTCCCACATGCCGGCGATCAGCGCGGACGCGCTCAACGACGCGGACCTCGCCGAGATCATCCGGCAGACGGAGAACCACGTTGACGCGCTCGTGATGGGTGCGGACATGGCACGCTCCCGGCTCGCGTTCGGCAGCGGCGCCACGGAGACGAACGAGGAGCACGACTACGAGGCTGGCGGCATGTATCGCTTGCGATACAACAGGATCACGACCATCACCACGGTCGAATACCGCACCGCCTCGGGGAGCGCCAACTGGACTGCGCTGACCGAGAGCGACCAAACGGGCTGGTTCGCGAGCCAGCGCGACAAGGAACTCGGGATCGTCCGCATCGCGCCGCGCGCGCTTCGATACGCCGCTGCGATCCGTGTGACGTACACTTGGGGCTACACCGCAGTCCCCGGTCCCGTGCAGGACCTCACGATCATGCTCGCGCTGCTCCGGGCATTCAGCGCGGCCACGCAGCTCGGGGTCCAGGACGTGTTCGGCGGACGGCGTCAGGCGATTCAGGGCGATGTGGACAAACTCCTAGAGGAGATACAGTCCCGGTTCCAACCCTGGGGGATCGCGTAGTGCCGAGCTGGACAATCGAGTACGAAGCGGATGCGCTCCCAGAGAACTCGACGCCTGCGTGGACGCGAGTGGGCGTTCCGACGGTCTACACCGCTGTCGCGGGAATCCTCACCACGAACTACAACGGCGCGGTAGTCTCGGGGACTAAGACCACGCTTACGATAGTCCTCGGCGCTTCGCTGACTGGCGGCGCGACGATGGTGACGCGGGCCAGGAACTTCCGCAGCGTGAACGAACCCGGATCGGAACTAAGGATGCGGATATTCACCGGAAGCAGACGAGCACAAATCATCATCATCCACACGCCAGGAGGAGTGAGCGCCGGGACCATCGCGCTGGAAGGCGGATCGAGCACGGCGTTTACCATCGGGACGCTCCGCAGGTTCAGGATCACGATAGATTCGCTTAATGTGACCAGACTCTATTCGGACTTCGCGGGCGGCGCGGAGGTCCTGTTGAGCACCGGCACGGGCATCGTGGACGCGACCGCGGCCAAGATCGAGTTCGAGTTCGTGAAGATCGGCGGAATCAACAGCGCTGGCAGCGTCTCAGGGGAATGGGACAAAGTCTACTTCACGGACCAGGGTGCGTTCACGCAAGACGAGCTGCCGGATGTTCCAGGTGGAGGACAGGGCGCGGGGCAGGACATCTGCCGGATTCCGGAGCGCATCCATACGCTCCTCGACGCGCGCGAGCCGTGGTCGTCGCTGCTGCGGAAGAACGCCCGCCCGCGCGAGGCGGCCTACCGGATCGAATGGGACCCAGCCTACCATCGGCCGTTCATCTTCACCTGGATACAGAACGGTCGCGTCCGCCGCGGCGGCCCGGGAGCCTGGCTTCACACTCTCCGAGTGATCAGCTGGGTCGCGTTCGAGGACCTGGATCAACCGGACGTCAATCGGATGGGTCGGCTCGAGGAGGACTACCGTGCCATGCTCAAGGCGAACATCGCCCTCAACGAGTTGGGCGATATCCACCGCGCCAACATCGCCGGGCCGGTGCGGAAGGTCGCCGAGCGCACGGCCTACCCATACGACATCCTGGAGGTTCCTCTGGACGTTGTCGTTGAGCGACGGTTCACCGAATCGCCGCAGGTGTTCACCGCTGGCAACGCCGACCCGGGCGAGGTCGCCTCTTCGCTACGCGCGATCATCGCAGACGACAGCCGATTCGCCGGAGTCAAGACTTACGGACTGAAGTCGAACCAGCCGGACAATTGGCCGGCGGCGTTCGTGACGCCCGGCGGCGATTCGGTGCGCCTGCACACGACCGGCGATCATCACTGGACGCTGCCGTTCACGATACGCTTCGAGGAGCGCGCGCTCCGCGCGACGCCCAGCTGCACGCTCTATCGTCGTGTGCTCGACTTGGAGGACCTACTCCAAGAGAAGAATTCGCTGGACGCCACGAGAGGCGTGCGCATCGCCCGGGTCGTAGAGTATAAGCACCTCTTCGGTGATAGGGCGGCGTACCCCTACGATGCGGCCGAGGTCATGGTCGAAGTCGAGACGGATCAAACGTAGGGACGGGATGCACAGATGGCACGGATAATCCAGCGAGAGGCGAAGATACCAGGATGGAACCCTGAGACTACATATGGGACCGACCCTGGCGGGACGCGGCTGGAGGTCGGCGGGATCGGCAAGCGCTTCCGCCCGAAGCTCGAGGAGAATGTCGAGGGCTACATCGGGATCGGCGGGAGCCCCCACGTCCGCAGCTTCTTCCGCAAGGGCCGCGAGGTCGAATGGGAACTGATGTATCTGCTGAAGCGGGACGCGACCACGAGCAGCCTGATCGCGATGGCGCTCGGCGACACGCCGGATGGCGGCGGCCTCATCACGCCGCGCCCGCACTCGACCGCCAACAACCTGCGCAGCATGACCATCGAACAGGGTTGGGATAGTGTAGCCAACGACCGCTTCTATCAACTGAAGGGCGCCGTGGTCCGCAACATGCGCATGACGTTGAAAGATCACATCGTCGAGATGCTGTTCAACGGTCCAGCAGCCGACAGGACGAAATCGGCCACGGCCGCCGGGACACTAGCCACGACGCTGCCCACGCCGCGGCCGTTCGACGATCAGGCCGACGCGACCTGGACGTTCACCGGCCCCAGCGGCGCGATCACCGGCGTAGACGTCGAGCAGGCTGTGTGGGACGTGCAGAACATCTTGAAGCTCAAAGGGACCCAGGCGGGAAGCGCGAGCCGGAACATCGGCGAGCCCCAGCTCGTGAACCGCGAGCAGACTCTCAAGCTCACACTCTGGCGGACGTCCAACGTTTTCGACGACCTCTACGCGGACAATGATCCGGCGGGCTCGTCAAGCGAACTGGACATCCAGGTGGTGCTCGCGAAGAACGCGAACGCCGAATACTTCCGGCTCACGCTGACGGATTGCCGGATCATCGAGGCGTACACCGTCGAGCTGAAGGACGAGGACGACGTCATCATGGAGGAGATCACGGTCAAGCCGGAGAGCTACGTGGTGGACCTCACCGCGTAGGCCGGTTGGAGAGGCGACGGGTATGGCGACAGGTGGACGAACGAGGTGGACGTGGCCGTGGAACGGAGGACAGAGACACGAGCGCCCGCGGGAACTGCCGCCGCGGCGCGGCGAAGGGCAGACAATCAGCGTGGGCGGTCGCCGGCTCCGCGCTCGCCGACAGCTGGAGAAGGAAGTCCGCATGGTGTACGACCGGCTGGGCTGGTGGGGCCACCAGTACGACACCGAGACGCTGGGCTCGATGATGGTGCTCGGCAAGACCCTCGACGATCCTGGTGTGCTGCATCTCTACGAGCAGATGCGCGACGCCTACAGCCGCGCGCGCGAGGTGGACGACGAACTCCTCATCGTCGGATTAGAACCGCTGGACGGGAAACCGCCCGTGACGCGGGAGTGGCTACTTGGGCTCAGTCGCGACGAGTACGCCGACGTCCGCGACATCGTGGGCGACGCGAACCGGGTGATGCTCGACCCGTGGTGGGTGCTCAAGGCGACGATCAAGGACGAGCTGAAACTCTCCGCCGAGCAGGCGAAGAAGGCGATCAGCCACATCGAACGGGTGCGCACCGGGAGGTGGGAGCGCCTGCTTTTTCGGCCTGGGCGTCAGGAGTGAAACTGAGCGCCAGCAAGATCGGCCCGCTGCACGCCGTCCTTCCCGACTTCGCCCACTATCTAGAGACTGGCGAGCTTCCCCGGCCGGGCGGCTGGGACGAGCAGGACGCAATCTTCAAACGCCGCGCGCTCGAGCTGAAGGGCGTGAGAGACAAGCCAGCAGAGGCCGAACCCGGAGGTGGGCGGGATCGCGCTCGGCGGTGAACAGCGGGTCGGCATCGCGGTCGAGGCCGAGTCGACCGGCGAAGAGGCGTATCGGACGCACGCGACCGGCGTGCGCGAGGTGACGACCGCCATGGAGCAGGCGACCGCGGCAACCGACCGCCACAGTGAATCATCGGATCGGAGCGCGGCCAAGTTGATGGCGCTCCAGGGCGCGCTCCTGAGCGTCGTGGGAGGGATGCGCCGGCTGAACCTGCTGACCGACGAACAGGTCACGGGGCTGCTCCAGGTGGTCGGGGTCGTGCAGACTGTGGTGGGCGTCTACCGGCTCCTGAGCGCGGAAGCCCTCAAGACCGCCGCGACGCTCTGGGCCAAGGCGATCGCGCGGATCGCGGCGTCCGGCCCGGCCGCGCCGTTCGTGCTCGCCGCCATCGGCGGGGCGGTCGCCGGAGCTTTAGCTCTGAAGGCCGCCAGCGGCCTCCAGCGAGGAACGCCGGAGGTAACGGAAGCCGGCATCTTCCGCGTAGGCGAGGGCGGCGAGGAGACGGTCTTTCTCCCCCGCGGCGCGGCCGTGGCTCCAGCACCCATAGACCGGATTGGAGGGGGTAGCACTACGTTCAACAACTACATCGTCGGGGAGCCGGCGGCCTGGGGCGGCTGGCTCCAAGATCAATACCAGCAGCGGAGGTAGACGATGGCGACGCGGACGGCAGTAGCGAGCGGAGACTGGCACAACGCCGCAGTCTGGGATACGGGCGTCCCCCTCCAGGCGGACACCGCGATCATCGCCGGCAACTTCACCGTCGACATCCGCGACGCGAGCGACGCCAAAGTGCGGCAGATCGAGCTGGGCGACGCAGTCAATCCCGGCATTTTGAACTTCATTCCGTCCCCCACGCTCGCGAAGCTCACGATGGACGACGCGTTCGCCTACATATGGTTCAAGCACGCCAGCTCCCGGCTGACGGAGATCGCGAACGACCAAGGTGCGTCGAGCCTGATCACGGTCCTGAACTTCCCGAACAACGTCAACAAGTGGTTCTTCCGAGTCAACGGGAACTACCTGCCCGGCGTCGAACTCGTCAGCGCCGAACTCCAGGGCTGCCAGCTCGGCATCTACATCAAGAACCTCACGACCGGCATCTGGCGCGAACTCACGATGGCGAACCTGCGCGCCAGCCGGCCGCCGGTCATCGTCGAGCAGCGCCCCGCCGGTCGCGACAACGGGATCACCTGGTGGAATGGCTCGGGCGCCGAGGTCGGAAGCGTCGAGGTCCTGTGGAAGCGCTACACCGACCCGTTCCTCCTCCGCGCCATCTCCTCGCGCAGCAGGCGCAACGAGGAGCTGCTGCTCGTGACTGCGCTCCGCCAAGTCAAGTGCTTCATCACCGACGTCCCCAGCTACCTCGACACGGACGAGTTCGCGGAGTGGGTCAAGCTCCAGTTCAAGGAGAAGAACGCGCCGTAGGGGAGTTGCATGGCCGACAACGACGTGCGCGTGCAGATCGGCGCGACCACCTGGATGTTCGGGACGGCCACGACTTTGCCCGACGGCGGCAAAGTCCACTACATCAAGAACCGCCCGAGCCGCGTCGTGATCGCGCTGACCGAGGGAGCGACGCCCATCCCGGTCGTTAAGGGCGACATCGTCAAGGTGTGGTTCAAAGACGTCAAGACCCCGACGGACTATCCGGACTTCGAGGGGAAGCTGGACCGCTTCAAGCGCACCCGGGACAAGCTCACCATCGAGGCCGAGGACATCCTCGGGGAAGGGCGCAGCCAGATATTCAACGAGGTGATGTTCGCCAACATCCGCAGGTCGGAGCGGTTCGCCGTCACGGACGACGGGCAGGCCATCGGGCTCGCCTCCGCGTTCAAGCAGGGCGCGGACGTTCCTCAATATCCGCTCATCAGGGTGGAGTACCGCGAGGAGTTCGTCGTTGCCGAAAGTGAAGGGACCACAGGCGACCTCATCGTGTCGAGCATCGTGGGCGACGTGCGGTTCTGCCAGCTGTTCAGGGCCGAAGGGCGCTTCCTGAAGAGTTTGGATTTCGGGGTCGTGATGAAAGCCGGCGTCGCCGCCATCTCCGCGCGCGTCAAGATCGTGCAGAACAACGGCAGCCTGAGCGATCCTCGCCCCATCCTCGACGCGCCCGTGCGCGGCCTCAACAATGTGCCGCTGTCGAGATCGGTCACGCTGGCCGATGGCGGCGTCGCCAACTTCACCAGTCTCGATTTCGGCCAGCCTGAGTTCGGCTGCCTCATCACCGGAGAGCTATATTGGGTAACGGTCGAACGCCTCGTCCAGACCAACATCTCCGAGATCGAAGCGAGAGGCAAGACCGCCGCGCCGCGCGAGATACCGTTCAGGTTCCTCCACGGCAACGGCACGACGCCCTCGACTTACACCGCCCACGACGACAAAAACATGAAGCTCGCCAACATGAAGGTCGCCACGCTCACCGAACGCAAGTTCGGCCAGGACTTCGACGTGGACGAGACAAACCATAAGATACGATGGGGCGGCTCGTCGGGATTCCAACCGAACACCGTGGGATTCTTCGGGCGCGCCTGGGCGTGGTACGCTCACTCGACGGAAGCTCTTGCCGGAGCAGGCAAGCCGATCAACTACGTGCTCGCCCGCTGCGGCATCGGCTCGACGAGGTATGACGTCGATGCCGCGGGGATCACCGCGACATACGGCGTGTTCGCGCTGAAGGAACTGGACGGCATCGAGGCGCTGGAGGAGATGTTGCTCAATCACTACGCGGACGCGCCGTTCGGCTCGACCGGCACGCGCCGCGGCCGGTTCTTCGCGAGCAGCACCACGGGCTCGGCTAAGGTGTTCGTGAAGGCGGAGAAACTGGTGACTGACGCCAGCTGGAAAACCATCAGGAACGGCAAGGACAGCCCGGCCGCCGGCGAGGCCATCCTGTTGGAAGACAATCTGGAACAGGTCGTCAAGTTCGGCGCGAGCCGCGTGGTCGTGATCGGCAAGGACGTCGGCGACCGGCCCGTGGCGGCGTTCGCGGAGAACCTGTCGCTGTTCACGACGCTCGGGCCGCGGCTCAAGGTCGAGCATGACCAGCACGTCCGCACCACTAACGAGGCTCGCGACACGGCGCAGGCCATCCTCGACCGCGACTTCGTCGAGTCGTACCAGGGCAACATCGTGATCGCGGGATTCTGGCCCGAGGCGACAGGTTACTTCAGCCTCAACAGCTTCAACGACGTGATCACGCTCTACGATTCGGACCTGGGGATCAGCAATCAGAAGTTCCGAGTCGAGGAGGTCGTGGTGGAGTGGGGCACCGGCGGCCCGCGCACGACACTCATCCTCACCCAGAAGGCCGACCCCAAGTTCATCCAGGGGACGATCCGCGAGGTGGACCGGCGGACGCGGCGGCGCGAGCAGCTGGACATCCCGAACGAGCTGGTGCTCATCTTCCGGGATACCAATGGGAACTTCGACGGGACGTTCGCCGAGATGCAGATCAGCGGCACGCCAGTCGTGGGCTGGGACGGACTCGTTCACCGGGCGCCGGTCGTGGCTCTGGGGGGCGGGCGGTTCGTGATCGTGTGGCGGGATCAGGTCCTCGACCTCGCCGGGGTGGACAACCCGACGGGCTCGCGGAACATCACTGATATTAAATTCTTCGATGCCTATACTGGCGGCACCTTGAAGCACACCCACACGTTCAGCGCGGATGATCGGGTCAGGCCGTTGAACTTCCAGCGAGTCATCTTCTGCGACAACCAGAACTGAGGGACACGATGCCGACGGATTGGTCTACGGAGATAATCGTGCGCGGGCTCGTCAAGAGCTTGTTGCTGGAGATCGCGCCCGACATCATCGCCGACCTGCTGGCGGCCGAGTCCATCCCGACGAACCCGGTGGACGCGCAGGACGTGCAACGATTGTCGCCGGTGGTGCCGAGGAGCGGGCTGCTCGCGGCAACTTCTTCAGCGCCACCCTCCACGATTGACTTCTACGACATCCAGCGATTCACCGGGGGAGGTCAGTTCTAGATGGCCAACTCATACGGGACTCCGACGGGGGTATTGCTCACGACGGCCGGCGTGGTGGTATTCGAGTCGCCGGCGGTCACGGACACGATGCTCCTGGTCACTTTCAACAACGTGGACACCGCGACGCGAAAGCTGAACGCCTACATCCATACGGGGGCGCTTCCGGCGGTCGGTCCGGCGCGCGACGCGCTCTCGGCCGTGCCCAAGGATTTCTCATTGGCGAAGGAGACGGGGCTCTCGACCGGACCGTGGTATCTGCCGGCGGGATACAAGATGACGGCATTCAGCGACGTTGACAATAAGATCAACGCCTTGCCGAGCACCATCAAGACCGTTTAGGTGAGGGATCATGGGTACTCCCCGGTTGATGTTTCCGCTCGTGTCCACGCATAAAGACGAACACAAGTCTGGCGGAGCGGACGCCTTTACCGCGACCGACCTCCTCGAAGCCCTCGTCAAGCGGCTCAGGGAAGGCAGCGGGGCCGACCTTCTTCTCGGGGCCATCCCGGACGGCGAGACGCTCAAGCGCAGCGGGACGAGCATCATCGGGAGCGGTACGGTGAGCGTGGTTGTCGCTCAAGGCCCGAGCGTCGTGGCAAACGAAACCGACACCGTTCTCGCGACCTTCACGCTGACCGACGGACAATCGGTCGTGGTTTCGATGGCAGCCCGCGGGACGGCTGCCGGCATCATCATCACCGGAGACACCGCATCGCCGATTTCCACGGGGGTCGCGCACTGGTCGCTTCGCAAGACCACGACCGCGGGCCAGCATGAGCTGAGGCTCAGGCATGATTTCGGGGTTTCCACCACCTTCGACTGGAAGGTAGTCAGGATATGACGCAGGCGGCCGCGCTCGAAGTGTTCTCGCTGGCGTACTGCCGGACCTGTCTTCCGCGCTGCTCCGTCGCGGCCAGCAGGGGAGAGAACGGGAATTTCAGGGTCGTGTCGCACGAACTCCGACTAGGCATCATCCATACTGACCTCAAGGTTATCAGGATCATCAACATCTTTCTCGACCCGGGCGAGACGCCCGCGCAGCAACTCTCGCGCATGGACGCGCTCTATTCGGGGAGGTATGTCTGATAATGCGAACGGGAATCAATGCGACGATGGCCGATCATCACGCGCTCGTGCGCCTGCTCGTCTCGAAGGGCGTCTTCACGCTGGCGGAATACCGGACGGCGCTCAAGGCCGAGGAGCTCAAGAGCATCCGCGGCGAGCGCGACAACATCACATGAGGCGATGGTGGAGTGGAACTTCAAGCCGGGCAAGGTCACGTATGAGACTGGAATGAAAGGCGACCTGTTGCCGCACTTGGAGATCGGCGTCTGGGCGGGCAAGCGGAAGATCGGATACATCGAGGTGCATCTGCACTCGCACCGCGGGCGGGACAAGAAGACGGACATATCGTTCGGGTTCACGGGCGTGGTCGAGAGGATGCCGGACAGTTCTTGATCACAAAGGCGGCAGCTCCGCAAGGAATCGCTCCAGCGTGATCCCGTCTCTCCGGCGGAAGACTGGTTGGCCCGAGCGCGTCCGCGAGAACTGTGACGGCCGACAGAACCGCCACTCGACTCCGCGCTGACCACGGGCGAGCTTCACGCGCAGCGCGTACCACACGTCGAGATCAGCGCGCTCCTGCCCCATCGCGACTGCATACTGTTCACGATCCCTCTTGCGGCGCGACGGGCGGTACTCCGCCTCTTCGGCGCTTACAGACTTGGCCTCGATGATCGTGCCGCCGGAGCGATGTGGGGAAATCTCGCGGAAGAACTGGTGGATGATCGCGAGGTCGCCTTCACCCATTGAGCCCGCCGACCGGATTATCGTGCGACCTGCGGCGGCGACCAGGCGGCGCAGTTCGCGCTCGTAGTCGGAGCCAGACACGCGATATCACCGCCGGAACAGTGGCCGGTTCGCCGCCGCGTGACGATTCACGCCCTGGACGAGCAGCGCGCAGAGCTTCGCCCGCGGCACGCCATCGAGTTTCATCTCGCTCATCAGCGCCTCGGCCTTCGGCATCTTAAGGAAACGGTCGAGTGTGGCATTGTTGCCGGCCTCGGCCACGACCTTCACCCAGCTCGCGCCGTTCTCTTCGACCATCAACTCCACCACGGGCGCGACCGCCTTCAGCATCTCCTCGCGCTCCTCTATCTCGGCAAGTTCGCGGTCGCGTTGTCTGAACAGTTTGAGCATGTCCTCCGTCTCCGCGATGCGCTCGGCAAGCCATCGCCGGTCAGTCGATGACTCGACGACCTCTTGGCATACCGCCAGGGCGAGACGCTTGCGTGGCACGTCCTGATCATAGATGTGAGCGAGTACGCTCAACGGCACTCGCAATCCGAGAACACCCGTCGCCTCTAACTTCCGCCTGCCCATCTGACCACGCTACGACATGGAGCGGAGAGTATTAAAATCCCGAACGTGCGATCCTCCTCGTGGTGTTTTCTTGTTGTTGTTATTAACTCTAACATCTATTCGGAAGAGAGAGGAGAGGAGGAGAGGAGAAGGTGGCGTTTCGTGTAGGCGAAGGTTTCTAAGCCGAGACGACAATCGGGTAGGCGGTGCTGGGCAACTTCTGACCACATCGGAAGCGATTCACCCCTCGGCGCCCCGGCCGGTGATCCGGCCGGTAACATCTTCTGTTCAGCGGGAACGCCCTACGGCGCCATCAAGGCGGCCATGAAAGAGCGCCGCGGCAACTCGAAGCGGTGGCCGCATTCGGCGCACCGTACCGGGCGCCGCGGCCAAGTCCACGTCTCGAACGCCTCGCCGCATCCAGGACAGGCAATCAGTTCGGGTTCCTCGACCTCGGCCACACGTCGGATAGGGCGCCTGCCCTCATATACTCCAGGCGATGCGGTGAAAGTGGGAGGACCCTGGGTATGCCCACCTAAAGGTAGATAAGCCGCCCCGGATATGGCGTGACAGGTGAATCGCGTGACGAACCAGGACGACGAGAGTGTGCCATCGGACGAGAGAACGAACGCATCGAGGACGGCCAAAGTGGGCGACCTCCTCTTCTTCCCATACGTGGGCTCCGCCGCCTCGTGGCGCAGCCCGCTCGACCCGGGCATCGCTGCGCGCGTGGTCAAGGCTGGTCCCAAGCAGCTCATCGTGATGGAGATCACCATTACGAAGGACGGCCAGCTCCAGGACTGTTATACGCGGCGCGTGGGCCGCAGCTGGGCGTCGGTGCCGCTGTCGGCCGAGTTGATCACCATTCTCGCAGAGATCAGGAAGCTCCGCGGCTTTCTCGCGGAGGAAATAGAAGTGGTGACGAAGGGCGTGAATGCGCAGGCAAAGCCGCTACGCGACGCCGCGCTGGCAGTTGCGGCTGCTCAGGGGGTGGCCTAGATGCCCCGCCCGAGCGCCGCCATCTTCCCGGAACGCGCCGCCCTCCTCGCCGCGGTGCAGCGCATCCTCGCGCAGTACGAGGACACGGCGGTGACCGTGAGGCAACTCTACTACCGACTCGTCGCCGGGGGGATCATCCCAAACAACCTCCGGTCCTACAAGAACCTCGTCGCCGCGCTCTCGAAGTGGCGCCGCTCCCGCGAGGTCCCCATCGAGGCGTTCGAGGACCGCACCCGTGGGATGAACCGGCTCGACAAGGGCCAGCGCCATGACGATCCCGCGGGCTGGGCGCTCGCGTACCTCCGCGCCGGCGTGCGCGAAGCGAAGAACTACCGCCTGGCGAAGTGGTACGGCCAGGAGTATCGCGTGATCGTCGCGGTCGAGAAGCAGGCGTTGGAGGGACCGTTCACCACCGTCTGCGAGGAGATGCACGTTGACCTCGCGGTGTGCCGCGGCTACCCCAGCATCTCGTTCCTGGCGGAGATCGCCGGCGCGCTCGACGACAGCGACGCGAACCGCAACGACAGAAAGAACGTGGTCCTCTACTTCGGCGACTTCGACCCGAGCGGGCAGGACATCCCCAAGGTCGTCGAGCGCGACCTCGGCGACGGCTTCTTCGGGCAGGACTTGGAACTCAAGTTCATCGCCCTGAACCGCGAACAGATCGACGACCTCGACCTCGTCTCGGCGCCGGCGAAACTCGGCGACTCGCGTGCCGAGAGCTTCATCGCGGAGCATGGTGAGGAGGTCTACGAGCTGGACGCCATCGAGCCCGCGCAGCTCCAGCAGATGATCCGCGACGCGGTCGGCGAATACTTCGACGACGACACCGACGGCGACCGCGACGACCTCGTGCAGAAGGGCCGCAAGAAGATCGCGGGAATCCTGGAGCGCGGCGGCGTGATGAAGCTGATGAAGAAGCTGGAAGCGCAGGCGAAGGCGAGCGGCGACACGGACGCGGGCGACGAAGCCGAGGATGACGGAGGTGAGGAGTGATGCACGTCATCGAAATCCTCGTCAACGTCCACGCGACGCGCAAGGTGCCAGGCGCCGTCCAATACAGCAGCGACGAGCACGGAGGTTCCATCTCGCTTCGTGCCTCGCTCTTGCCAGGCGAAGGCATCGAGCCCGTGATCAAGTACCTATGGAACGAGGCCGAAACCGAACTCGAACGGCGTGGTCTCACGGTCGTCAAGCGCGAGGCCGAGGTCGGCTTCACGAACCAGAAGAAAGCGATAGCTCCCCAGGCAACCGCCCAGCCACCTGCGCAACCGGCCGCACCCGCCTATGATGAGCTGAGGTACAAGGCGCTCTGCAAGGCGATCCAGCACGCGCTCGACAACCGCGAGATGCCGAAGCCGATCTATGCGAACCTCATCAAGCGCCTCCAGGCCGCCTACGGCAAGAGCGCCAAGATCGGCGACTACGCGAGGGTCGCGCCGGTGGACCTGCTCGCGTGGGCTGAGGAGAACAAGTTTCCGGGGGGATCGGCGTGAGCGAGGAAACGATCACCGTGGGAGTATGCCCTGCTTGCGGACAGGCGAGCCCGTGCCAAGTGGTGCCCATCTTCGGCGGCGATACGCGAGTGCTTTGCGACACCTGCATCCGCGAGAAGTACGCGCCCGAACTCCTCGAAGGGATCATCACCGAGGAGGACGCGGTGAAGGACCTATCCGCGATAATCGCCGAGCGCCGCACCATCCTCAAGGTTCTCATCCAGAACCTCGCCGGCTCCGGCGAGCGCAGCCCCGTCGAGATTGCCGCCGCGACCGCGGTGCTCGTCCAACGCACCGAAGTCCGCATCGTAGACCGCGGCACGTTCAACGACCACGCGAGCGTCGCGGTACGCGCCCAGGTCGAGAAGCCCGTGCCGGCGACGGTGGAGATCAACCAGACGAAGCTCCACAAACTCGCGCTCAGTGAAGCCGCGTTAGGCCGGGCCATCCCGGGCGTGCAAATTAGCGAGGCGTTGCGGCTCGAAGTGACACGGACGGACGGCTCGAAGGCACCCGCCGCGGCGCGTAAGCCCTACGCCGAAGTGAGCGGCGGCGCGACGCGCGAGGAGCGGGCCGCGAAGATCGCGGACGAGAAGATCAAGTGGGACCTCGTCCACGGATGGACGGTCGAAGGCTCGAACGGCAACAGATACAACGTCAGCCTCGACCCTCTCTCATGTTCGTGTCCCGACTTCCAGGCGAGAGGTCAACCGTGCAAACATTGTCTGGCCGTTCAGAAGAAGGTGGCCGCGTGAAGCTTCTCCCGCTCACGAAGGGCAAAGTCGCGCTGGTGGACGACGGTGATTTCGAGCGCACTTCGCGGTTCAAATGGACTGCGATGGAGGTCAAACGTGCACTCGGCTCACTGTGGTATGTGAGGCGATGTATCCGTCTGCCCGACGGAAGGCAACATAGCGTCCTCCTCCACCGCTTCATTCTCGAAGCGCCCGCGAACTTTGAGGTCGATCATGTCAATGGCGATGCTCTTGATAACAGACGCTCGAATCTTCGACTTGCAACGCCCTCGCAGAACCGCGTCAATCGGCGTGGTAAAGCTCGTCCTGGAACATCGCGCTATCTCGGCGTGATGAAACCGAGCAATAGGAAACGCTGGGAGGCCTTCGTCCACGGCCCGGATGGAAAGAATCATCGCGGCGGGTCATTCGATTTAGAAGAGGACGCGGCCCGCGCACGGGATGAATTGGCCCTCAGGCTCTGGGGCGACCGTGCTAGGCTGAACTTCTCAAGGGCGTGATCGCGTGCGACGGAACAGCAGCGCGGCGCGCGTTCGTCCTGGTTCGCGTGCCCGCTCCTCCGAGATCGCACGCGGTCGCCGAGTCGTTGCCGTTGACCTCTTCTGCGGCGCAGGCGGCACGAGCCGCGGCCTCGCCCGCGCCTGTGAGGACCTGAAGGTGCGCGTGGACCTAGTCGCGATCAACCATTGGTCCCGCGCCATCGAGACGCATACCAAGAACTACCCGTGGGCTCGGCACATCTGCGCGAGCGCGGAGACGCTGGACCCGCGCACCATCGTCCCCGGCGGAAAACTCGACCTGCTCGTGGCGAGCCCGGAGTGTACGCACTTCAGCACCGCGCGCGGCGGCAGGCCGGTCGAGGATCAGCTGCGCGCGAGCGCGTGGCAGCTCCTCCGCTGGCTCGAACTCCTCCAGGTGGAGTCGCTGCTCGTCGAGAACGTGCCGGAGTTCCGCACCTGGGGGCCGGTGGGCCGAAAAGGGCAACCGCTGAAACGCCGCCGCGGCGAGACTTACGCCGCCTGGCTCGGCGCGATCCGTTCTCTCGGATACAACGTCGAAGCGCAGGTACTCAATGCAGCGGATCACGGAGATGCCACCTCACGCCGCCGTCTCTTCGTCCTCGCCCGACGCGGACACCGCCAGATCGTTTGGCCGACACCGACACACGCCAAGGCCCCAGGATGCGGCCAGAAACGATGGCGCGCGGCTAGGGAGATCATCGACTGGTCGCTCAAGGGAAAGTCCATCTTCCGCCGGAAGCGCCCGCTGGCGGCGGCGACCATGCGCAGGATCATCGTAGGACTCGAACGCTTCGGCGGGCCGGAGCTTGAGCCCTTCCTCGTGATCCTCCGCGGCACCGGGACCGCGGCCAGCGTCGACGCGCCTACACCTACGATCACGGCCAGAGGCACCCACATCGGACTCGCGCAGCCCTTCATCCTCCCGCCCGAGGGCATCCATCGCGGCAACGCGCCGCGCAGTATCGGCGACCCGCTTCAGACGATCACCCAGCGCGGCGGCGGACACGTCGTAGACGCCTTCGTGATGGCGACGGGCGGCCCGACCGAGCAGATGGTCCCTCGCAGTCCCAGCGATCCGCTGCCCGTGATCATCCCGAACACTCGGCTTAACGTGTTCAGAGCGTTCATCGTCCCGCAGTTCGGCGAGCGGGACCGCCAGAAGCCGCGCACGCACTCCGTCGAGGACCCGCTACCGGCCGCGACGAGCCACGGCGCCGGCGCGTTGGTCGAGCCGTTCCTCATGCACGTCACGCACGGCGGGCGCGTTCATTCTCAGAACGATCCGCTGCCCACCGTGACTGGCGCGAATCGCGGCGAGCTGGGGGTAGTGGAGCCCTATCTCGTCGGCTACCACGGCCAGGACGGCGCGTTCAGCGTCGGCGATCCCGTACCCACACTCACGACCAAGGATCGCATCGGGCTCGTGCAGCCGGTCGTCGATGGCAGAGTCCTCGACATCCGGTTCAGGATGCTCCAGCCGCACGAGCTGGCCGCCGCGATGGGCTTCGAGGCCGACTACGCCTTCACCGGAAACAAGGGCGAGATCATCCGACAGATCGGGAACGCCGTGGCCGTCAACGTCGCCCGCGCGCTCTGCTTTTCGCTCCTCAGCGGATCGCCGCAGGTACTCTTACGGAAGTGGCAGCCTTGACCACCATCGTCGTCAACATCCGCGACTCCGACTACGACGTGCTGATCGCGCGGCCCGGTCCCTGGGGCAACCCTTTCAAGATCGGCCGCAACGGCGATCGCGCCGCCGTGATTGCGAAGTATCGCACTCACGTCCTCGCGCGGCCCGACCTCCTCGCGCTCCTTCCCCAGCTCCGCGGGAAACGCCTGGGTTGTTACTGTGCGCCGCTCCCATGCCACGGCGATGTCCTCGCCGAACTCGCCGAGGCCACCACACCCAAAGGTACACATACCCAGCAGCGCATCGGGTCGCTGGTGAATCGCTCGGATATCATGCTGACAGACTCATCCGGCCCGGGGACGGCGGGCTCGTCGAGGAGGCGTCCGTCCGCTCGCGCTGAACCGAAGACTACGACGCGGAAGGGATGCGGAACGGGGAGGGGGAAGTCCGTTGCTCCCCTGACGATGGCTTCTCCCTCATTCTTTACCTCTGGAGTGTGAGCCCCACGACCGGCGAACGGCGAACGGTCTGCCCGGTCTGTGGCAACTACGTCTACATTGGCCGCAACCGCGGGATCGAGCGCGAGATCGAGCGCGAGATCGAGCGCGAGATGGCGGCGCTCGACCACCTGAAGAAACACACCTCCGACGACCTCGCACTCCTCGTTCTATTCAAGCTGGTGCCGCGATGAAGCCCCTCCACCAGATCAGCCTCGACGCCGCCGTCTTCCACGTCGATGTCGACGAGGCGCACGACCCCTATGAGTGGGGAGCCGCCGACGGCTGCCGCCTCTGCAAGCGATATCGCCGCGGGATGTGGTTGGGCGAGATCGGCGACTGCGGCCACGGCCTCGGCTTCCGCGGCGACGCGCGCCCGGCTGGCGAGACTGACCTGGTGGTGGAGATCATCATCCAGGTCCTCGACTTCGACGGTGTGTTTTGGGGCGATCAGCTCCACGGCTGGCCCGGCGGCGTGATCGGCTCCGCCGTCTCGAAGCTCGAACGCTGGGGCCTCATCATCAAGACCGGCCAGCGCCGCACTTCCAGGAAGCGCGAGGCGAACGGGCGACCGGCGTTCGAGTACGTGCTGAGGTGAGCATGATCGGCCCAAAACTGATGCGGCGCCTTGAAGCGCTCCAGACCTCGTACCAAGAGGTCTTCTACTACATCATGCGCCACGAGTTCAACCTCGGCAACGATATCTGGCGCGGCCCAAACCGCCGGGCGGACCGCCAGCGGATGATCGACCAGCGACGGCAACTCTGCGATATCGGCGTCGCGCTCTGCGTCTGGGACGAACTCCGCGAACTCCTCGGCATCGAAACCCAGCTTGGGAAGTCTGTGGTAGGTGAGGACCCATGATCGTCGGCCGCTGGAGCCACCCGTCGTTCGCGCGCAAGCTCCACTACTGGAGGGAGAAGTCCACCGTGGCGCTCTGCGGTCGCCCCTCGCTTATCGAGGGACCACCAATCGCCGACGAGGATGGCCGCCCTGCCCGCGACTACTGTGGCACCTGCGTCCGCGCGCTGGACCGATTGAGGAGGATGCACCCATGACCCTCAGTTGTCCCGACTGCGGCGGCGCCGTCAGCGCGCGGAGCAAGACAGGCCGATGTAAGTCGTGCGGCTCGCGACGGAGCGCGAACATCCGCTGGTCGAAGCCCGACCCCGAGCGCGTCCGCGCGCGCCTCCTCGCGATCAAGCTCCGCGGCCGAGGGAAGCCCTGGCGCCGCATCCAGCGCCTCATCTTGCTCCAGGTGGGCATCAGCATCGGCATCGCCACGCTCCACCGCTGGGCCAAGGACGCCAACCCCGACCTCCTCCTCCCGCAGCGCGGCGCTCGCGGCCCATCTCGCCGCAGCCTCCAGAAGCGTCTCGACGCCGCGTTACGCACCATCGCCCGGCAAGACGCGATGAACTCCCACCTGAAAGGCTGTCTCGACATCCTCCTGGAGACTCCCTGTTCGCGCTGCCGCGAAGTCGTCAACCCGCCGCTGCCGCCGGAGATCGTGCTCGTTCGACCGACGGGCGTACTGCTGCCGATGCTGGAGGTTCCATGACGGCCCCACTGACAGAAAAGGAACTTGCGGAAGCGTTGGCGCGAGCGGACGCTGCGACGCCGGGACCGTGGCACTCGTCTCGCGACGGCAACCAGTTCATTGAAACCGGCTACCCGCCGACTGCGAAGTTGGTGGGGGCCTCGCGGGTACTTGGAGTAGTCCGACCGTGGAACCCTCACGCGTTGGTCGCCTTCGGATTCAAACCAAGCGAGTATGAGACAGTTCGACTCCTCGATGCCGATGCGGACTTTGTTGCCGCCACTCGCACCGATGTTCCTCGCCTCATCGCGGACCTGCGCGCGGCGCGGGCGCTTCTCCGAGAATGGCTGAACGAGCATCGCGAAGGGAACTGTGAAGCCTCAATGCTCGCGAGGGTGGAAGCCGCACTCCCGCCGGAGGACCCATGATCCCCGTCGTCCTCGCCCTCGTCCTCCTCGCCGTTCGCGTAGTCCGTGAGGTCCGCTGTCTCCGCTGCGGCAACCGCTGGTTTCCGCGCTCGCCCGATCCTCCGAAAGTGTGTTGGCGCTGCAAGTCCCCGAGCTGGAATGAGCCACGGCTCACCGAGCGCCAGCTCAAGGTCCTCCGCCCGAAGTGGGGCGCCGCAGGCCGCGAGAAGCAGCTGAAGGGCGTGAAGCCGTGACTGGCTACAAGAACGTAGACACGGCATTGGAAGATCAGATGCGCAACGCGCGCAGGGGCATCGAGGAAAACATCCTCCGCGGCCGGTCCCTCAAGGGCGGACTCTGCGTATTCGACGTTCATGCCACGGGGCCGCACGACATCGACGGGGAACAGCGCGGCATCATCGTGTTCACCGTGATGGTCAACGACTTGCCTCTCCACTTCAGCGTCCTCGAAGCTCTCCAGCTCATCATCGACTCGGTCGGTCAGCGGTACGGTGCCCAGCCCACGGTGGTCGTCAACCCCCAGGAAGAGGGACCATGATCGAGCGCGCCGCCGTGTTCGACGAGAGCGAGGCGTACCGCTACTCCCTCATCCGCAAGTGGGGGCCACGACCTGGCCGCGTCGCCTTCGTGATGCTGAACCCGAGCATCGCGGACGAGCGCGTGGACGACCCGACGATCCGCCGCTGCATGGCGTTCGCGGAACGTGAGGGCTACGATCAGCTGGAGATCGTCAACCTCTTCGCGATCCGCTCGAAGGACCCGGCGCGTCTCCGCTCCCACCCCACTCCGGTCGGACCAGAGAACGACGCCCATATCCTCGCCGCGGCCAAGGCGGCCGACCTGGTGATCGCAGCCTGGGGCGTGCATGGCGCCTACGGGCTCCGCGCGCGCATCGTGCAGCGCCTCCTCGCCGGCATCCCCCTCAAGTGTCTCGGCTTCACCAGCATGAACTACCCGCGGCATCCGCTCTACGTGCGTGGCGACGCGCCGCTCGTCGCGCTGAATGGGCGCCGGAACGAAGAAGAGGCGTCGGTGAGATAGGGAGGGGAGGTGGACGAACGCCCAGGCCAGCCCGCATCTTGACCGCGGCCGAGAAGGTCAAGGTCATGGAGTTACTTGCCAAGGGCACATCCGAACGGAAGCTGGCTACATTCCTCGGAGTCAGCCATGCGGGGGTCAAGTTCGTCCTCAGAAGATACCCGGACCTGGTGCGCCGCGCAAGCTTGCCAAAACCGCGAGTGATGGTCGCCACTCCGCAAACGACACTTGCCGGCGAGTTAGCCGTCCGCAGCGATTGGCCGACGTCCGACGAGCCATTCAAGCCCGTCGCGGGCGTCTGTCCGAAGTGCGGTCGACTCCCGGATCCGGGATACGAGGCGCGCGGGAAGGCAGAGAAGGCGGTCGCTCGGACGCTCGAGGAGGCGGAGCGCGGGAAGCGGTGGGGGTTGGTCTTGGCCGCCGCGGCGACGCTCAACCGGATCGCGGACGGCCAGGTGAACGCGCAGCGCGCCGGGCAGCAGATGATGGTGTACCTGGATCAGCGGAAGGTCGTGGCCGGCGGCGACTCCGCGGGCGAACTCGACAAGCTCCTACGCGCAACGCTGAAGAAGGCTCGCGAGATGGTGGACGCGGGCACGGTGAGCGAGGAGGCGTACAGCGTCGTGCTGGCGCTCCTCGCCGAGATCACGGGCTCACAGGCGACAGGTGAACGACATGACGAAAGCGAACTTGCAACGAGGGCTTGACGGGACTGAGGTGGAGAGACGCGAGAGCGCCAAGGTGGTCTATACCTTCATCGCTGGCGGCTACCGGACGCGGCTGAACGAGAACGTCGCCGAGACGCTCGCCGCGCAAGTCGCGAAGATGGAGGAGGACGGTAAGAGCACCCAGGCGGATCTCGACGAGTTCCAGGCGGGCTGGGTGGAGAACGCCGTGCGCGCGATCCCGCGGCGGAAGCGGATGAAGCGCGACCGCGAGATGCTGGAGGAGCTGGTCTGCGGCATCGCCGTGAAGTGCGAGCCGTTCCCGAAGCTCCCACAGGGCGGCGAGATCGACGAGGAGGGATTCGGTATGATCAAGGACACTGGCGGCGGAACGATCCGCTGGCGCCGCGACGTCCGTGAACGGATCACTTGGATCACGAACAAGTGGCGGGTCGGCGTGCCCAAACCGACCTTCCAGAAGAAGAACGACAAATGGCAGAAGCGGCTCACCGAAACGAAAGGCGACGACGCCGCGAGCGTGAAAGAGGAGGTACGCGGGCTCCGCCGCGTCTGGCTCGAACACGGGATGCGTCTCGCTCCGCTGGAGACGGCCGACGCCACGTTCCAATCGCACGCGACCGCGCTGGAGCGCGCCGTGTTCAAGGGCGAGTCGGTGCGCGAGCGGAAGGAGAAGCCCAAGAAGCCAGCCAAGGGCAAGCCGAAGAAGAGCCGGCAGAAGCGGCTCGGGGAGTGATCACATGCCTGACCCACCGCACTCTCCTATCCACGTCGGCCAGCGGATTGTCCGTCTGCTCGCCGCCGTGGACGACCTCGGCGCGCAGACGATGGCGTTGAGGACCGAGCTGGCCGGACTCCCGGGCGCCGAGGACGTGGACCTCCCACTGAGCATCGCGGTGTCGAAGCTTCGCACCGCGAGCGACCTGCTGAGTCTGAAGGCCGAGGACATCATCCGCGAGGGCATCCACATCGAGGCGACGAGTGAGACGAAGGCGAAGCTGGCGTCGTTCACGACGATCCATCCATGTGCTCGCTGTGGTGGATCGACGAGCACGATCAAGGACGACGGCCCGCTCTACTGCCGGAACTGCGGTTCGCTCGTGTCGAGCTGTGTGTGCGCCGCGATGACGGTGGTGACGAAGTGACGCGCCGCCTCGCGCCGTGCGGGCCGCGGCTCGTGCTGTGGTTGAAGTACGCTACCATATGGCATGGCCGCCGGAAAGGCGGCGGCTGGATGCCGGTGGCCGTCGTGCAGACGACGACCTGCGCTTCGACTCCTGCGCAGGAGATGATCGACGAGTGGCTGGAGCACAGCTACGTCGCGACCCACTGGCTCGGGAAGCGCGAGAGTATCGCGCAGTACGTCCGCGTCCTCCCCGTCGGCCGCACGCCCCGCGGCGCTCTCGCGAAGTGGAAAGGGTGGCGGCCGTGACTACTGCGGGCCGGAAGAAAAAACGCGAGGACAAGCGCGCCGCGATCAAGCAGCTGATGAAGGATGCGGAGCGCTCTGACATCGAGGCGGTGTCGAACCGGATGAAGGCGATGGAGGTGGCGCTCCAGGCGTCCTACCAACGGATCGACGCGAAGGACGGCGACGTGATCGCGCTTTTCGTGGACCCGGCGACGACGCCGAAGGAGATACAGGATCGGATCGGTGCCGGCCTCGTGCAATTTCTTCGGTCCCAGGGTCGCCGCGTTCTGGTGATGACGGTGCCAGCGAAAGACGCCATCGCCCACTTACCAGAGGACGCGATGCGGACGCACGGGTGGGTGCGGGCGACGTCCGCGGCTGAGGTGGAGAAGCAGCAGCTCGCGCTACTTGCCGAAGCTCGAGCGAAACGGCGCGCGGAACTCGACGCTGAGGCAGCCGAACGTCCGACGGAATCGGGCGATCGCGCGGACGCGGCAGCTACGGAGCCGACGGCATCCGCCGAGGACGTCGGCCGGCCGGCTGACGGAACGGGAGAGTGACAATGAACGAACGGCGACCGCTCGCGGAAGCGCGCCGAGTCGCGGATGACATCGGGGCCGCGCTGAGTCCTTGGTGCGACAGCTTCCAGATTGCCGGGAGCATCCGCCGCCGCGCCGAGACGGTCAAGGACGTCGAGGCGGTGGCGGTGCCCACTTTCGCTGGCGGCGGGCAGCGCACGCTCGACGGAGGGGGCGCGCGCGTTAGCCAGCTCGACGTCCAGCTGGAGGTAGAGATCAGGAATGGCCGACTGAAGAAGGATGAACAGACGAAGCGGTGGGGCGACAAATACAAACGCCTCGTCCACGTCGACTCGGGGATGGTGCTCGACCTGTTCATCGTCACGCCACCCGCGAGCTGGGGCGTCGTGCTCACGATCCGGACAGGGCCGGCGGAGTTCAGCGAGGCGCTGGTGACGCTTGCGCGACGACTCGGGATGAGGACGCACGAGGGGCAGCTGTGGCAATTCATCGACGAAGGCAACGTTCCCCCGTCAGCCCGGACGCCCGACATGGCACACATCCCATTCTCCAGCAGCTCGAAAGAGCTGCGCCTGGCAGTCCAGGTCCCGACTCCGGAGGAGCTGGACTTCTTCCAGGCGCTCGGGCTGCCGTACTTCCCGCCGGAGCAACGAGGCAACGCGGACAGCATGGGAGAGGTCAGGCGACGGATGCAGGGGCCGACAGCGTGATCGCCGGCGCGCAGATGGCCGCGACCATCGAGGACGAGCGCCGTTGGCTCCGCTGGCGAGGCAAGCCCTGGGTGCTCGCGGTCGAAGCGCTGGAGCTCACGCTCCACCAGGATCAGATCGAGATGCTGAAGATTCTCCGCGACCCGCCCGCGCCCCGCCTGATGATCGAGAAGCCGCCGGGCGTTGGCAAGACCATGGCGATCCGCGTCCACCTCCTCTCGCGCATCTTGGACGATCAGAACTATCGGGGCATCTTCGGCAGCGTGAAGGAGGCGGGCGCGGCGCGGACGGTGCGCTGGGTCGGGAACCAGCTGAAGAACAACAAGATCATTCGCAGCGTGTACGGCGACCTGTGCAGTCTGCCCTGGAGCGACACGCAGATCACGGTGACGCGCACCAACCACCTCCTCGCCGATGCGACGCTCGCGGGCGTCGGCCGCGACACGAACACCGAGGGGATGCGGTGCGACGAGGCCACGCTCGACGACCCGATAGACTGGACCTCGATGTGGAGCGCGACGGAACGGGACAGGTCGACCGAGTACGTGGACTCGACGCTGTTGCGGCGCGTGGATACCAAGGATCATAACCGGCTCGACCCGCGTGGCCGCTCGAACATCGTGGGCGGCGCCTGGGACCCGGAGGACATGTACGTCCACCTCGTCGATAAGCGGGAGTTCCACCTGATCAGGATGCCCGCGCGCACGCCGGAGGGTGCGCCGACGTTCCCGTACTCGCTGCCCGAGGAAGAGTGTGCGCGCCTCGAGCGCGAGGACCCGTTCATCTGGAGACTCAAGTATATGCTCGACCGCGAGGCGCAGCGCGGCGGGTGGAAGTGGAAATGGATCGAGAAGTATTGGGCCGAGATCACCGACCTCCCGCCTGCGGAGGAGGCGATGACGTACATCGGGATCGACCCGGCGCTCTCGCCGGACGGCGACTACTTCGCGCTGGCAGTCTTGACCGTGGACGAGGCGGGCATCATCTTCCTCAAGGATGGATGGGTGGGCCACCTGGACGCGCCCGCGCAGCTCGACCTGATCATCCAGAAGGCGCACGACCTCGCCGCGGTCACGGTAGGGATCGAGGCGGTGCAGTATCAGACCTCGCTCCAGCAGCACATTGTCGCGCGGGCGCCGGACGTCAACGCCGTGCCCATCCCCGTCGGTCGTGGCAGCAAGCAGATCAGGTTGAACACCCTCGCGTCGCTATTCGAGTCAGGGCGGCTCCGGGTACTCAAGACGCTGCCTGGCGTGGACGACGAGCTGGGCGGCCAGAGTTTCCGCGATGAGTTCCGAAAGGAGTATGTCGCGTTCCCCCGCGGGAAGCACGACGATGTCCTCGATGCAATCCTGATAGCCTGGAAGTCCATAGAGGGAGGATTCAGCGTTGGCAAGGTGGACCTCGATGGCCGTGGCCGGTGAGCTGAAGCGGTGCCCAAGGTGCGGCGCGCTCGCAGTCGTGCGGGCTCGCGATCCTGCGAGCCCCTACGCCGGCAACAAGCACGTCTGCCCCAACCACGGCGACCTCGACTTCCGCGATGAGATCGTAGCGGCGGTGAGAACATGACGGACAGCTGGGTACTCGGCGGGAAGAAGGAAGGACAGAAGGCGGCGGAGCGGCGCGTCGAGCAGGACATGGAGATCGCCGAGCGCCTGCGTCGCCACGGGCTCATGAAGCGGCGCGACATCCTCGCCGAGCGCAACCGCCGCATCTCCGTGAACTCACCCGGCTCGAAGTCGTGGACGCCGACCGTGGAGGCGATGGCCGACGGGAGCCGTGGCGTGGTGTGTCATACGATGGGGTCAGTGAAGTGTCTTGCCCAGGTGAGCGCGGACGAATTGAGCCTCCACATATGCCATAATTGTAACCTCGCGATGCCCGGGATCGCCGCCCGCGAGGCGTTCTACATCGAGGAGCGGCAGCGGCTCGCCTTCCAGAAGAAGTGGGCCGCCCTAAAGAACGGGACGCCCGCGACCGCGCCGTTTATGCGGTGAGGCTTGATGATGGGCCTCATGCCGAAAGGCGAGGCACGAAAAGACTGCCGTTGGTGTGGGTGGAGTGGCGATGCTGCCCCGAACTCGATACTATGCGGGCGGTGCGGGAGCCGGAGCTTGGAGTCGCCCTTCAGATACAGGGGCGAGCTTCCGCCGCGACCGCGTCTCCGCGATCCGGTGACAGGGGGATGAGATGGCGCGCCTCGTGGACCTGGAGCCTGCATGGATAACCACCACCGCGTCCGAACGCCGCGGAATGGGCGTCTCGTTCCTCTGCCCCGTCCACGGCGCGACCGGCGGGCCGAGCGGATCGGCGTGCTACCTCGGCGTCTGGTTCGAGAACCCAGTAGACGGCGGCCTACCGTACAAGCCCGGCGACTCCTACCGGCCGCGGCCGAACGAGTCGCGCGGGCCGGAGCCGCTGTGGCACAGGACCGGCGAGACGTTCGACGACCTCACGCTCACGCCGAGCATCGACGCGAAGGACCACTGGCACGGGTTCATTACCGGCGGCCAGGTGCATTAATAATTTGGGAGTAGTATCTTAATAACCTGATATAATGAGTGATCAAGGGGGCTTACCCTCCTCCACACGCATCCCTTCCGGCCCGGCGCTCGCGACGCCGGGCCACTCTTTACTCCTCCGGGTGTGGAATCACTACTCCAGGTAGTGAGCAACCTTCAAGTCCACGGTCACCATCCTGGAGCCCATGACCTTCACGCGGGAGGAGCTGACGGAGATCGCGGACAAGGCGCGGCTGGCGATGCAGGCTTCGCAGGATCAGATGTTCAAGGATGCCTACTACGACCTGATTCGCGTGACCACGTCGCTCGAAGTCCTCATGCGACGCACCGAAGAGACAAGCAAGCCCTCTTAGATGCGACGAGCGATACCCTGCCGCGGGCGCGGCCCCGCCGGCGGCGGCCCGTCCGATTACCTGTCGCCCGGGTCGCCGCCGAGTTCGGAAGCCTTGAAATGCTACCGCTTCCATGTCCCTTGCGTGAAGGTCGCGTTGAGCGAGCGGGTCAGCTGGCGGTTGCGGCTCACCCAGACACGGATCAAGGACTGGTGGGTGGGGCCGCCGCGCAACATCTGGGAAGCGGAGTACCGTGCCGTCCGACGACTCCCACCGTGGGCGCTCCAGTCGATGATGCGTGGCTCCTACAACGACTTCGCGCGCGGCACGCCCAGCGAGCGCCACTACCACGAACCTCCTCCGGTGAACCACGAGACGATGCTGTGGGCGTGGCAGTTCTGCCAACTCCACTGGATGCCGATCACGGCTATCGACAAGGTCGCCTTGGAGAGCACCCGCGTCAAAGGCGGCTTCAAGCCGAACTTCGCCCGGAAGTGTAACACCTGCGGCTCGGAGTCGGAGGAGTCCATCGACAAGTGCGCGAGCTGCGGATCGACCGACCTGCGCGAACCCGACCCGTCGCAGCTCATCTTCATCCGGCAGGTGTTCGAGCGGCCCGATCCCGATGGCAGCCTCTCGATGCGGGCGATGTTCTACCGCTGGGCGCGATACCTGTGGGGGGTCTCCAACTGGTACATGCACCTCCGCTTCCCCGTCTGCCCGAGCGCGCGCGAAGAGGTCGCGCACGATCATGGCGTCTGCATGAAGCCGGTCGCGTTCGACGTACTCCCGAGCGAGTTCACGCTGCCGTACCGCAGCGCGCCGCTCGCGTTCTGTCCGACCTGCTACAAGCCCGACCGGACGAAGCCCGGCGACTTCTACGGGCGCGTCTGCGAGGACTGCCAGCGCGATCGCTACCGGCTCGTCGCGTTCACGCGCTGGAACTGGCAGGGCCGCCCGGTCGCGCGCTACCACCGCGACGAGGTCATTCACGGGCCGATCAACGTCTCCGGCGACGGCGTGACTGGCGTGCCGCGGATCATCTCCATCGGGAATGCCGTGCGCGCGATGTTCTACTCCGAACTCTGGGACGCGGATAGCTACTCGAAGAACTCGATACCGGACTCGATGCTCGTGGTGCCTGGCGTCTCGACTCCGCAGGTGCAGCTCGCGTTCAGGGCGGCGTCTCAGGACAAGTCGCTCGACAAGTCGAAGCGCTCGCTGTGGGCCATCGGGATGCCGGGACAGCAGGCCAAGGAGCCGAAGATACTGCACCTCATCCCGGACAACCAATCCATGCAACGCGAGCAGATGAACCGCCTGCACCGCGGCAACATCGCGGCCTGGGCGGGCGTCTCCGAACAGACGCTCGGGTTCACCACACCTGGCAAGCTCGGCCGCGAGACGGAACTTTTGGAAGTAAGCGAGAACACCGTACAGGCCGTTCAGACGGCGCTCGTCGAGCCGATCAATGCGCGCCTCCTCCCGCTCTACGGCGTGAGCGACTGGCACTACGAACTCGGGTCGCCGAAGAAGGACGACTTGCTGAGAAAAGCCGACATCCAAAACAAGGTCCTCACGAACGCGCAGCTGGTGGAGAGTCTTGGCCGCGAGGCCGAGATCAGCGAGGACGGGCTCACGCTGCACATCGGGCCGCCGCGCCTCGCGCCCGCGCTGGCGCCGCCGGCACAGCAGCCCGCCGCGCCCGCGCCTCCGCAGCTCCCTCCAGGTTCTCAGCTCCCCGCGCTGCCTGCGATGGCTGGACAGCGTCAGGACCCGCGCAATCTTCCGGCCGGTGTGCCGGTCGCCGGCATCGCCGGACTCGAGGAGGACTTCGTCGCCGCGTCGCGCGCCGCACTCGACTCCGAGTTCAGCGAGGCGATCCGCATCCTGAACGGACTCGGTGCGCGCGCGACCCGCGAGGACGTGGAGGAGCAGGTCGACGCTGCGACGCAACGCCTCGCGCCGCGACTCGGCGCGCTGGCCCAAGAGTTCGTCACGAACATGGCGGAGCTGGCGCTTACGGATGCGGGCGGGACGTTCAACAGGCCGGACAGAAACGCGCTCGCCGCGCTCGCCGCTCGACCGGCCGCCTTCTTTTCCGCGATCAGGACGTTCCCGCCGGCGCTCGCGGTACGGATGCGCGAGACGGTACGCGCGCTCTACGAAGCCGGCGTGCCCCAGGACTTGAAGGTGGTCGTGGCGACGCTGCGCACGGCCGCGGGCGGCGAGGTGTGGGAAATCGAGCGGATTGCGCGCAGCGAGTCCACGCGGCTCGCGAACGCTGGCCGCGAACTGGCGTGGCGCCAGGGTCCACCCGAAGAAGCGCAACAGCGAATCTACCGCTGGGTCGCCGCGCGCGACCACCGCCTCGATTCGGTATGCGAGCGCATCGCCGCCGGCAGCCCGTACACGCTCGACGAACTGAAGGGGCTCACCGCCAGCTTCGGCTTCGGCGAATGGTTGCCGCACCCGAACTGCCGGTGTACCGTCGTGCGGGATACTGCGCTCCTGCTCACCGGCGAGGCTGAGGTGCCGTGAGGATCAGGATCAGCGCGGATTCGGAGCGCGCCGAAAGGTTCCTGAACCGCGCGCCCGCGGCGCAGATGAACGCGCTCCTGCGAACGGTGAAAGACGTGATCGACGCGCTGTTCGCGGCGAGCCAGGATGAAGTCAAGGTGGACAAGGGCACGCTGAAGAAGTCCGGCAGCTGGATCGTCGAAGGATTGCGTGGGCTCGTTACCTACGCCGCCAGCCATGCTCCGCACGTCTATTTCGGCACCCGGCCGCACCCCATCGACCCGGTGAAGGGGAAGTTCCTGTCTTTCCCGCCGAGCGGGTCGCGGCCGGTGTTCCGCGGCGGCCAACGCAAGGGCCTCTTCGAGTTCGGCGGCAGGAGCGTGGTGGTGCCGCTGGTGTTCGCGCGGCATGTGGAACATCCGGGGACGAAGCCCGACCCGTGGCTCGACCGCGCCCGCGACCGCATCGAGCCGCTGGTGCCGCAGTTCCTCGAACGCAATCTCCAAGAGGAGTTCGCGAAGGCGGGATCACCATGAGCACCGATGCAGGCTGGCGAGATGTGAAGCCGTGGGACAACGACCGCACGTTCGAGGGCGTGGTGTCGCAGGAGGTCCGCGACTCCTATGGCACGATCCTCCCGCTCGATGAGATCGAGCGCGCGATGCCGGCATACATGGAGTACGGCACGCTGAACGACACGCACACCAACATGATCCGCGGCTATCCGGTCGCGTGGAAGCGCGAGAACGACAAGATCATGGTGCGCTTCGGCGTGATGGCGCGCGGCGTGAACGACGACAAGTTCTGGGGCCGTGTCAAGAGCTGTAAGGGGATGTGCGGGCTCTCGCCCGGGTTCGACTACACCGAGGAGCTGCCGGGCGCTCGACTCGCCGGGTTGACCATCTTCGAGATCAGCCACCTCGCGCCGGGCCACGCGCCGTCGAATCCAGGAGCGTGGGTCACGGGCGTCAACGGCGCGGCGCGCAGCATCCGCGCGAGTCGTCGTGCTGCGGCGGCGAAGTGCCGAGTGGACGGTTGCCCGACCGATGCGGAGTTCGATGTCGAGACTGGTGGCGGCGGACTCGGTGCGTACTGCGGTCAGCATTTCATGGAACTCCTGATGGCGATGGGCGATAGCCACGAGGCCGCCGCTCGCGCCGCTTCCACCGCTCGTGATGCGTGCTGCGGATCGTGCGCATCCGGGCTCGAAGTCTGCGACGACGAACTCGACACCCTGGAGCGGGCGTTCGACTTCGCGGCCACGACCGGCCGGCCGTTCGGCCCGTGGGCTGGCTTCGACGACTGCATGAACGACCCGAAGATGATCGAGCGATATCCTGACGAGGAACGACGGAAGAAAGTGTGCGGTGCCCTCAAGTCGAGGCTGGAGTCACGCGTTCGTCAGCCGGAGTTCGCGATTAGGCTGCCGGGCGTCCGACGTTCGGAGCCTTCAAATATAACACCGCCCATGTCCTTGTCGGACGGGATGCAAGTGGCGGCACCAGCGACGCAAGTGGGACAGGCTCCGGCAGCGGCACCGAACGCAGACGCGAGGATCGCCGCGCTCGAACGCGACATGGCCGAGATCAAGACACTCCTCCAGGGGATGTCGTCTGGCGGTCGCGCCGCAACGCCAGCAGCTCCGACCGCGGCTGCCGCGCCCGCCGCACCTCCGGTCGCTCCTCCGCAGGTGAACGCGAGCGGCGACGCCGCGATGGCGTTGCTGACGCAGACGATCACGCGCATGGATGCGCGCCAGGCGTCTCTCGAAGGCGCAGTCACCGAGATACGATCCGCGCTGGCCCAGCGGCCGGCATCCCAGCCGCCAGCGTCCACTCCGCCGGCGGCGCCCCCGGCCGCGCCAGCGCCGCAGACCCGCGGCACGCCGAGCGAGCCGGGCAACGAGACGGCGGTGCCGTCCTACGGCTTCGTCTCGATGCGGAAGGCGAACCGCAGCCCGCTCAAGACCGTGCTCGGAATCGAGCGGCCGATGGAGCAGACCCCGCAGGGCGCAGCCCCCGCAGGAGGTCGCCCATGATGGCTCGACCTGGCTTCCGCCCCGCGCCGCTCGATGGCGGCATCCCTCTTCGCCACGCCGCGCGCCTCTTCGGCGGGCGTGGTATGCCCGCCGACGTCCGCGACTTCGGGCTCGCGGAGCAGAACCCCTTCTGGAAGGAAGAGTGGTACGAGCGCGAGATGAAGCTCCACGGCGTACCCGGCGATCAGCGACTCGAGCAGGCCGGCGATCCGATGGAACGCCTGATGGTCGCGGCTCGCGCGTCCATCAGCACCTCGACCGCCGGCGCGTTCAATGTGCTGTTCGGCGAAGAGTTCGAGAACATGGTCTCCTCGAACCCCGGTGCGCTCTCCATCCAGGTCGAGGACCCGTGGGACCGCACCGGCTGGCGCGCATGGGCCGCGGGCGCAGGCTCCGGCACGCTCGGAGTCGCGCAAGGCGCCTCGGTCGCGGCCGGCGTCGTGCCCGATCCGCGCGAGATACAGGCACTCCCCAAGACCCTCCAGCTCCCGTTCGAAGCGACCGAGCTGTATGTCGCCCTCGACATGGAGGACCATGTCGCGCTCGCGACGTTCATCGACCGCGTGGGCGTGGACTTCGCCAAGCGGGCGAGCAACGACCTCCTCCGCGACGCGGACGACGTCACCGTACAGGCCACCGCGCTCGAAACCATCGACCGCGGGACCACGAGCGGCGCCGCGGCGGCTGCGCTCTACTCGGCCGTGACGGACGCGAACATCCACGGCATCGACCGCCAGGTGGACACGTACTTCAACAGCCACATCCTGCACAACTCCTCGACCAACCGCCCGTTCAGCATCGCGCTGATTGAGGAACTGCTGGAGCGGATCAGGCCGTTCCTGGACGCGCGCCGGAAGGGCCAGAACATCTGGCTCACCGCCGACAACACCCACCGCGTCTGGCAGGCGACCGAGGAAGGCAAGCAGCGATACACGACCGTTCCCGCCTACACCGACGGCGCGCTCGGGATCAACGGCGCCGCCGGTCAGGACGCGGGCTACAAGCTCGGCGCCTGGAGCGGCGACCTGATCGCGCTCGACGATTCGGTGGTCGTGGACGACTCCGCGCTCGGCCGCATCTACCGCCTCAACAACATGGCGGCTGCGCTCAAGACGCTGAAGCCAACGCAGTCGGTGATGGAGGACAACCCCCACATTGTCGGCCACAACGTCAAGAACGTCATGTGGAAGCTCTGCGAGTGGGTCATCCGCAACCCGAAGAAGTGCGGACAGATCAGGGACCTCTCGACCTGAGCGCGGCTCAGGATCGAGGAGTCGCGGAGGTCGCATGGACGAGTTCTGGCTGAAGATCAGCGGGCGTGGGAAAGGCTCGTTGGTCCTCGACCTCCGCTCGGGCGCGCCGGGCAAGTTCGAGATCGTCGGCGAACGGTGGACGCGCATCTCCGTGGATTCCGTGCTCTCGATGCGCGGGCTCGGCTCGGCCGAATCGCGGAAGCGTCTGAATCCGGATCAGCTCTCTGCGGCGTTCGAGGAAGCGCGGGCGTGCGTGGCGCGCGCGTTCGCCTACGTGCGCTCCCGCGAGAAGGTCGCGGACGATGTTTGGGAAGTCGCACGGTACGGTCCAAAGGAAGAGAAGAAGGAAGGGATGCTCGCGCGAGTCGTGGCTGCGGCTACGGGCTCGAAGCCCGAGCAGCCAGCGGACGAGAAAGAAAACGACGGGGAAGGGATGCCGGAGGAGTCGACGCCGGCTCCTCCGGCTATGAAGCCCGGTGCGCCGCCTCCGGGTCAACGCCTGGAAGCCAAGATCAAGGCGGAGAAGGCGGCCGGCGCGAGTTCGCGCGTCGAAGTGAAGTCAGACTCGAAGTAAGGAGGTTACACCAATGGGAACCACAGCGGTCACGAGCAGGGATGCGACTATCGAAGGCGTGCGCCGTGTCGTCTACGGCAACATCGCTGGCAGCGCCAGCTACGCGACCAACGGCGAGACAGTGTCGCTCGTCTCACTCGGCCTCAGCAGACTCGACCACCTGGCGATCGACTCCGAGACGCCGACGAAACAGCTGAAGTGGAACGGTAGCAAGACCGCGCCGAAGATGTTGGTCGACGTCGCCGACATCGAGGTGGCGAACGCCTCGAACCAGACTACCGCGACCGGGAAGTTCCGGGCCGTCGGCCGCACTTGAGTGCGACCCCACGTTCAGGAGGGGCGCATGACGAAAACCCTGGCAGTAACGGCACCGGACGCGAACGGCGATCCAGTGGCCGTGGCCGTCGGGGTCGCCGAGGTCGTGCTCATCAACTGGATTCGGGTCGCGACCCGAGAGAAGCGTGACAAGTCCTACGAAGTGTACGTAGGCGCTGGTGGCGGCGTGAAGTTCCGCGTCTACCGTGCGAGTCTTGGCCTTCGCAAGCCCGGCTACGCCACAGCCGACTTCACCGCGCTCGATGGCCGTGCCATCCAGGTCGGCCCGGATCAGCTCGTGGCGCTGAACGGTCGCGCCGCGCTCCTGCTTCCCGACGACGCACAGTGGATACGACTCAGCGCGATCCGCGACACCGTGGACTCAACAGCCACCGCCCTCCTAGTGGGTCCGCAGTCGGACGCGACCTACTAGGTGGAACATGCCCGGCACGAACGAAGTGGTGAACCTCGGCGCGTTGTCGCTCGCCGCTGCCGGCTTGATTGAGCGACTCGCCGCACCGGGCGCGAGCCCGGACCTCGGGCAACTCTACACGAAACAGGTGGGCGCCGAGACGGAGCTGTTCTATCTCCAGGCGGACGGCACGGAGATTCAGATCACGAGCGGCACGGGACTGAACGTCACTTCCGGGATCACTGGCAGCGGAGTCAGCGCCCAAGTCGCGTTTTGGACAGGCGCGAGCTCTCTTGGAGGGGACACCGGACTGACCTACGATTCCGCCACTGACACGCTGCAGGTCGGACCGGCAGGGACAGCGGGAACGATTGAAGCCGTCGGTTCGGCTGGAGGCGGCGGTCTAGTGCTGCGGACGCGGAGCACGGGCGGGAATGCGCCGCCGTTGAGCGTCACGTCCGGCGATGGCGCTGGAGGCGGGGTGGGCGGAAACATCGTGGTCACTGTCGG
>Ga0247727_10003464_pt1 | contig 34890 bp, 25 predicted proteins | sample WisWelCaveWW1625_FD_202498 | JGI IMG/M metagenome (GOLD analysis project Ga0247727, IMG submission 202498) | Biofilm microbial communities from Wishing Well Cave, Virginia, United States - WW16-25 | ecosystem: Environmental > Aquatic > Deep subsurface > Groundwater > Cave microbial mat | place...
TCCTAGCTCCTGTGATGCCATTGATCTTTGGCGTGTCTGAAGCGCGCCACCTTGATGGCGCAGGGTGCTTTTCGCTCGGGTTGTCGCTCATTACCATTTTTGCGGTTGGTTTGGCAATCGATCGTGCCGACAGCAAGTTGCTCCGCAGGCTGGCTCACTTCTGTCTTTGCTTCTATTGGTTTTGGTCCTTTTGCGTATTGGGACTCGGGGTCTGATCAGTTTGGACGTATCCGCGGTTTTGGAACTCATCCTGGGTTGATGTTTGGCACGTCCGCAGTCTTGAAGACTGTCCCATGATGCCAGTTTGTGCCGTCATCAGTATTGCAGATCGGCACATGATACACGTTTGTGCAGTCCGCAGTTTTGAAGATCGTCCACTGATGCCAGTTGGTGCCGTCCGCAGTTTTTAAGATCGCTCCGTTGTGTCAGTTGGTGCCGTCCGCAGTTTTGAATATCGTTCTGTGGTGCAGTTTGTTCCATTAGCAGTTTTGAAGATCGCTCTGTGGCGCCAGTTTGTGCCGTCCGCAGTTTTGAAGATCGCTCTGTTGGACACGTTTGTGTCGTCCGCAGTTTTTAATATCATCCAATTATGCCAATTTGTGCCATCCACAGTTTTGAAGATCGTTCTGTGGCACTCGTTTTGGCGTCCGGAAGTTTGGGAAGTCGGTCCGATTCGGCCATTCGATCGGCCCTGAATTACGTAAGTAGTTACAAAGATTTAAGTTCTGACTACGGCGACTCGTTCGCCGACGGATGTTTAACCTGAAGTTCGTCCATGACAAGGAGTTGCGACGATGGCCCACTTGAATTGGAAGTACGCTCAGAACATGTTCCTCCGGGCAACGGATGGGCGGCGGCCACAGATGTTGAGGATCGGGGCGGATCATGTCGCGAAGTTGACGGCGAAGCTGGGGTCGCCGCCGGACCCGGACGTTCAGGTGTGTTTGAATCGGGTGCAGCCGCTGTTCGATGCGTTTCAGTTGGCGATGGTCGTGTTCGACGTGCGGTCGGGTACACGCAAGGGGCAGACGGAGGTGTTGGTCGATTTGCTCAAGGAGTTGACGGCGGTGCGGGTGCCGCAGTGGGACATCACGGTGCAGGGGACGTTCATTGCGGGGACGCCGGAGTACACGCAGATCTTTCCGAACGGTCGCGGGCCGTTTCAGTCGGGGCAGCAGGACTCGCGGATTCTCGCGGTGCATACGCTCGGTCAGCGGCTCGCGGAGCAGGATGTATTCGGCGCCGCCTCCGGCCTCGAGAGTGGCAACCACCGATGCGTCCAGAGACAGACTCATCGTTGCCTCCTCCGGGCCGAACTCCGTCGCTTCCGAGACCGCTTCCGACCAAGGTTCCGGTATTCCCACGCCCGCGTCGAAGGTCACTTTCGCCGTGCCCTTGAGGTGGTATCCTCCCATCTGCATCAGGCAAATGGGCGCGTGACCCACGACGAGCGACGGTCGGCCCAGCGTCTGTGGCTGTCTCTGAAGCACCAAGAGCAACATTCGGGTTGCACGTAACTCAACCTCGAGTCCGGGCTCGAGTCGGAGCACCCCCGGGGCCAACAGCGTCCCGAAATCGAAACCGCCTTTCGCCGTGACCGCGACCCCCTTTTCGCAGTAACCGGTGCTGATGGCACCCTGCGCATCCAATCCGCTGCTGGTAAAACGGTGGAACAAGTCGATTGGAGTAATGGCCGACTCCACCCCATCGGCCGAACCACTCGCTGCAGACTCAGCGTTGAGAGGATCCCGATTGGCCTCGACCTGCGTGCGGAGCAGGTCTGCCAGTCCCGTGGCGGATAGTTTTCGGGCCATTGATTTTGCTGTGGAATTCGATTCGAAAGAGGCTAATTCTTGCTTTGTGGCGCGGGCCACTCAAGGACAATTTCAATTTCTTTGCCGTCGCGTTGGATAGTTACGGTTCGCTTCGGATCGCCGCGCTGAATTTCACGGATTAACTGCTCGCGATTCTCCAGTTTTTTTCCGTCTAGCTTGAGAAACTCGTCGCCTACTTTGAGGCCGGCCTTGACGGCTACAGTCCCTTCGAGGACTTCTTCAATTTTCAGTTCGTCCATTTGAACGCCGATCATTCGGCGGTTACCGAACGCGATCGAGTTGCGCGGTGCGAGCAGCTTGTCGCGCGAAAGCAGGTGATCGAGATTGGCGATTCCGTGGGCGGCCAACGCCATCACGATGGATGAATGCACTTGATATTCGGGGATTGCACCTTCGTAGGTATCAAAGTGAGTGTGATGGATTCGGTTATAGTTTGCTCGGCCGCCGCGCTGGCTGAAATAAAAACCCGGCACGCCGGCGTCGAGAAACGAGTCGTGGTCGCTGCCGATTCCGCGCGGAAGTCCGGTGACCTTTTGGATGTTGAAGGGCATCGCCGGGTCCAGGGTCTTGATCGGGGCGAGTGCCTGCTCGAAATCGCTCAGCATGGCTTCCGTGGCCGCGAGCCCGGATAGGTAATTGGTGCCGCCGTCGTTCACGAGGACCGCCGAGATCTTGCTCATCAATTCGGGGTTCTTTTTTATGTATCCGCGCGAGCCGAGGAGCCCTTGCTCCTCGCCGCTCCAGAGCATGAATCGAATCGTTCGTCGCGGCTTGACCCCAGCCTGCATCAGAATTCGAGCCGCCTCGATGACGGCGGCCGTGCCGGTTCCGTTGTCCATCGCGCCGGTCGCGCCGTCCCACGAGTCGATGTGCCCGCCGATGATCACGTACTCGTCTGGCCACTCGGTGCCGGGCAGGTCGGCCACCACGTTGTACAACCTCACGGGGCCTTTCTTGAAATAGTTTCGCACGTCAAATTCTAGGATTACTTCCTCGCCCTTTGCCGCAAGCTCGGCGATCTCGTCGTACTCCTTCTTGAGCAGGTTGATCTCTGGAATTGTGGGCAGGTTGTCCCACGACTTGGTCGGGCCGCCGCCGGTGTGAATCAGTTGGCCGGCCGAGGGACGAACATTTCCCGCAATCTTCGCCTGTTTCACAGCTTCATCGAAGGCTTTCTGCAATTCCGCCGAAGGCCGAGCATTCGCTTCGGTTCGCCGCGTGAATACCCAAGCCCCATTCAGCAGCGGTCGCACTTTTTCGAGTTCTTCCTCCGACTTGGGCACGAGAACCACTCGGCCGCGCGTCACGCCCTTGGTCCCCGCCGTCCATGCAAAAGTGCCGAAATGCAGCGGTTTTTCCGAGGGTTGAATCATCAGTCCAAACCACGGCCCGCGATTGAAGCCGACGGGGAACTCGCCCCACTGCTCGAGTCGAGCGTTTTCGATCCCGAAACTCTTGAACGTATCCACCGTCCACTCGCTCGCGTTCTGCAGAAAATCCGAACCGGTCAGCCGCGGGCCGAACCGGTTGCACAAGTAATCCAGATGTTCCATGACTCGGCTATCGCTGCGGCCGACCGAAATGATCCGGTCAACGTCGGTCTTTTCGTCCGCCGCTTTCGCCGTGATCGAACTGAAGAAAACCAAACAGACGAACGACGCCGATTTCAGAAATCTCATGCTTTGCTCTCCCAATTGAATTCAAATGACAGGCAAGAGTTTCATGAGACTCGACCAAAACTGCAAGCACAAACAGGCGCGGCTTGCCTCGATGGTTTGATTGCGGTCACAATATGGCTCCCGATTTCAGCCCAGAGCAGGTTTGGAGAAGGAGACGACATGCCAACTGATTTAATTCATGGGAATCAAGGCGGCATGCGGCGCCGCGAGCTTTTTCGGACAGTTCTCGGCGGTGCTGTGGTTGGGTTGACCGGAGCGACGACAACCGTCTCGGCAGCGATGGATGCCGGACTATCGGAGGAAAATTCCCGGCGACTTCCAAAGCACCGAGTGATCGACGTTCACTGTCATCCGCGGTGGATCGGCCACAACGGGGCCAAGATGATCGAGAATATGGACGCGGCGGGCATCGAACGGGCGTGGCTCATCAGTTGGGAATTGCCGGAGCGGGAAATGAGCCCCGGTTATTACGCCACGCTGAACCCGACGGGGACCGGCATTCAGTTCCGCGACGTGATCGATGTGGCCGAACGCTATCCCGATCGATTCATCCCCGGCACGACGGTGGACCCGCGCGACCCGCACGCCCACGAGCGACTCAAGGCGGCGGTTGACATCCACAAGGTCCGCGTGTTCGGCGAATTCAAGTTGCGCATGCGCTACGACGACCCCGACGCGATTCGGTTGTTTCAATACTGCGGTGACCTGGGCCTGCCCGTGCTCTTTCACCTCGACACTACATTTCCGCGGCACGGGGTGCCAAGTTCGCGGCAATGGTGGTACGGCGGAGGCATCGAGTGCGTCGAATCGGCGCTGAAACTCTGCACAAAAACGCAGTTCCTCGGACACGCCCCGGCGTTCTGGCGTGAAATCTCAGGCGACGCCGACAAGGACTCGGCTGCCTATCCGAAAGGCCCAATCGTCGGCCGCGGTCGGCTGCTTGAATTTTTGGACAAGTATCCGAGCCTGAATTGCGACTTGTCGGCCGGTTCCGGTCTGGGGACACTCTCGCGCGACCTTGAGTTCACTCGCAAGTTTCTAATCGATTACCAGAACCGTTGCCTGTTCGGTCGCGATGAATTCTCGAACAAACTCTACGACCTCCTACTCTCGCTGAGTCTGCCGGATGATGTGATGAAGAAGATTCTCGGTGGTAACGCCCTGCGGCTCGTGCCGGTGTAATCGCAAAGCGGACGACTGGCAAGGTCGTAGGTCATCTTGAATGAGGGAGCCGACAATGCCCACGGTTCAACACATGGTGGTCGTGAAGTTCAAACCCGATTTGTCGCGTGAACGAATCGATGGCGTGTTCGATCAGCTACGGGAGTTCTGGAGTCGCATGGCTGGTATCACGCACTATTCCGGCGGGCCGTATTCCAGTCCCGAGAATCTCAACCAGGGCTACACGCACGGGTTTCTGGTGACCTTCGAAAGCCCGGCGGCCCGCGACGCGTATCTATCACACCCCGAACATCAGAAAGTCGTGTCGTGGATCCTCCCACTCCTGGACGGTGTGCTCGCATTCGATTTCGAGGAACCATAGTCAACGATCGACCGCATTAGTCATTGCCCGGCCTTCGCGCGGGCCTCGGCCAGTTTTTTCTGGCAATCCTTGATGTAGCCGTCGATCTTTGTTTTCTCGATCGCCTTTTCGAAGTGTGGGATTGCTAGCTTGGGCTCGTTGGTGGCCATGAAAATTTCACCAAGCTGTCGGTGCCAGAAGTGCTCGAGTTGATCGTTGCGTTTTTCGCCGTCGGTTCCGTCCGAGGCCTTGGCCGCCGCCAGTGCCTTGTCGTTTTCCTTTGCCTTGAGCCATGCCTGGGCTGCTTCCTTCCAATGCCATGCGGCCAGCTTCGGATCGCGGTCGGCGATCTTTTCGTACAGCTCCGCTCCCTCCTTAAATTTACCACTCTTGACGTACTGGCCCGCCAGGCCCGCAGTGGCCCCCAATTCGAGTTCAGTTCCCTGATCCTTCATTACCGCGGCGAGTTTTTCCATTACCTCGGCGCCGCGCTTCGCATTCGGTTTCAGCGTGGCGTAAATTTCCGAAAGGACATAGAGCGCAGTCAAATCTTTGCCGTCCTTTTTCAACCGGTCTTCGTATCGGGTGACGATCACATCCGTCTTTCCTCGCTGGTGAACGAAGCTCAGCAGCGAGCGCCGGGCCAGCGATCGCTTTGCCGCGCTGTCAGATTTGGCGATGAGGAATTCCAGAGCCTCGACTTTCTTGTCGATTTCCGGCAGCAACGTGTACGAAGGAATCAATGCCTCGTAAACTTTGATTCGGTACTTGTCGTCCGGCGCCAACCTCAAGGCTTGTTCCAGTGGCTCCTGACTCTTGGCCTCTTCACCGAGAGATAGGTACGCGACTCCGGCCCTGAACGCCTCTTCGGCTGTGTCGAACTTTTTGCCAGCCTGCGCACGCGCTTCCGATGATGGCATCGTTGCGGCCACGACAAATAGGGAGAAGGCGATCCCACATAATCGCGACCGCGAACTCGTGGATGCGTGATTCTGCGAGTGCTTTCCTTCGTGCGATGTGTTTGGGTACATGTGCGATCTCCTGTAATGAGACAACGGAGTAAGTGCAAGATGAGTCAGTCGCCTCCCGCGGAAAGGTCAACACGAATTGGTCGGCGTAGTGAGCGGCTCGACGAGATCATATCCGGCGTGAACGACAGAATGAATACCGTTCTATCTGGCAAGGTGTAATTGACCAACCCAGTCTGTCGGCAGATTGTTGGCCAGACGAATGAACTCCTGTGGCGGCAGCGACTCGGCACGCGACTGGGGATCGATGCCGAGGCTGGTCAGCAGGGCATCAGCTTCGGCCTTCGAGACATTGCTGAGGCTGTTGTTGATGGCCACTCTTAAGTTTTTGCGACGGTGCAGCAGGACGCCACGTGCGAGCCTGTGAAATGTGCTCAAGTTCCGAATCGCTGCCCGCTTGGCCGGCTGGAGTTTGATACGAACAAATGCCGAGGAGACTTTGGGACGCGGCCAGAATGCGGTGGGGCCCAGCTCGCGCAGCAGTTCCACATCGGCCAGACCCTGCGCCAGGACCGAAAAACTGCCGTAGTCTTTTGTTCCCGGTGCGGCCAGCAATCGGTCGGCCATCTCTTTTTGAATGGTCACGACGAAGCGATCCCACCGACCGTCGTCGAGTAGGAAGAGACTGAGCACCGGCGTCGCCACCGAGTAGGGCAAATTGGCGACGAGTTTGCGACGCAGCTTGCCACCCGGTGGGGCCCGTTCAGCAATTCCAGCCAATACGACTGGGTTGAGCGTGTTCTTGTTTTGAAGCACGTCGGCTTGCATCACGGTGACGTTGGGGAATTCGCTCAGCGATTCGCACGACAGTTTTGACAGGCCGGGGTCGATCTCCACGGAAAGCACACTGCTGGCCCTGGCCGCCAATCTTTGGGTCAGGCTGCCGGTGCCGGTGCCGACTTCGAGCACAAAGTCATCGCCGTCCAGTTCGCCGGCATTGACCAGAATATCGAGTAAGTTCAGGTCCGTGAGGAAGCACTGGCCGAGCGAGGAGCGAGGGGCCAGGCTATGGTCCGACAAAAGCTGACGCAAGTAATTCTGTGTGTGTCCGCGTGAGGGTCGCTGCGCGTTCATGGAATTGATCTGAGATTACGCACGGCTTGGAACACGTACTTCGACAGGATGTCGGTTTCGACGTTCACCACCGCGCCAACTTCCTTCAAGCCCAGTGTTGTGTTTGCCAGTGTGTGGGGAATCAGCATGACGCCAAACTTTCCGAGCGAAACGTGGACTAGCGTCAGGCTGACACCGTCAACGGCCACAGAGCCTTTTGGGACCATCTGATCCGTGATAGCTCGATTCGCGATGAAGTCCATCCATTCCCACTCTCCCTCGTGGCGGCGATCCGCGATTCGAGCCACGTCGTCCACGTGACCCTGCACGAAATGGCCACCCATGCGGGTCGAAGGCAGGAGGGCTCGTTCCAGATTGACGCGGTCGGATGGTTGCAACTCGCCGAGGTTGGTGCGAAGCAATGTTTCGGGTCCGATCTGAAAGGTCAGCAAACCGCGGTCGCAGGTAACCGCGGTCAGGCACACGCCGTTCACTGTGATGGAATCGCCGACGGCCACATCACCGTTCGGCCAGTTTGCCTCAATGACCACGAGCCTGCCCGGCTGCACTGCGGTGATGCTGCGAACCGTTGCCAGGAGTTCAATGAGTCCTGTGAACAAGTCAGTCCAAGGCAATAATGGAGGGCTCTGCACGCGATATTAGGCTGAGTTCGTTATGCCGCCGGGGCCGCCGGCTCGCGGTGCAGGGCTTGCTTCGCCAGAACGATCGCCGGAGTTCCCAGCGCGAAACTCCACACGAGGAGCGGCATTGCCAGCTCGCGAACGAGCACGACCGTCACCACCGTGAATACGAGCTTAACAAGATGCGTGAAACTTCGGCGGCCCCGCAGCGTCTGATTGACCAAATGCGGATATGGCATGTGCGACACCATGAGAATGGACAGCGCCACCGTGGCCAGTGGGAGCCCAAGGTCCAGTGCCTGCTCGATGCTCCGCGGGTCAATGGCCAGCGTGCTCAAGATGTCGGACCAAGGCGCGTCACGCAGTTCGTGCCGTAAGATTGCCGCCGACGCCACCGCACCGGCCGCGGCCGGCGAAGGCAGACCCTTGAACCATAGATGACGTTCCGGCGAGTGATCGTTTTCGACATTGAACCGAGCCAGCCGCATGATCGCACACATGACGTACAGCGTCGCGATCATCCACAGGCCCTTCATCCACAGGTCGTTGACCTCCAGACGATCCGAGTCGCTGCAAAGTTTGAGCAACAAGAACGCCGGGGCCACGCCGAAACTGATCGCGTCGCACAGCGAGTCGAGTTGGGCGCCGAAGTCGCTCGTCCATCGGGCCATGCGTGCCACGCGGCCATCGAGCATGTCGAAGACCATCGCGGCCAGGATCATTAACGCGCTCCACCAGAGCCAGTTGATCTCCTGGACACCGAATTCGACGGCGTTTCCGGCCGTGCCACGTGGAATTCGGGCCGCAAACGTCAGGGACGCGAACCCGCAAACGCCGTTGCCGAGTGTGAAGAGAGTCGGGACGATCGCGATTCGTTTCATGGGGTCGAGTCGTGGTCTGCGTAGCATGCGAGAACGCTTGAACCGCCCCGCACACTCTGGTTGAGTTTCGCTTGGACGCATAGAGCACCCTCCTTGGGCAAGTACAGTTCCGTCCTGGAACCGAATTTGATCATACCGAATTTCTGGCCGCGAGCCAGTGATTCTCCCGGCCGCGCCTCACAAACAATCCGCCGGGCAATTGCCCCAACGATTTGTTTTACCAATATACGCCGGTGCGGCGGATCCGAAGTCTCCAGAGCGATCCAAAGTTGTTCGTTCTCCTTGGCCGTGCTCGGCCGCAATGCATTGCCGAATTTGCCGCGAAAGTACTGAATGTCGATTACGCGGCTTGCTTCGGGGGCTCGGTTTACGTGTACGTTGAACACGGAAAGGAAAATGCCGATCTTGACTGCCGGGCCGTCAACGAATTCGCAATGGTCCAATTCTTCGATGTCGTCCACAGTGCCGTCCGCGGGAGAAACAATTGCTCCGCGGTCTGGTGGAATCTTTCGATCCGGATCGCGAAAGAAGGACACAACAAACAGGGCAAAGGCACCAGGAATGACCGCGGAATAAGTCAGCCAAACGAGGCTCAGCCAGGTTCCCAAGACGACCATACCGCAAGTCAAAAGTGCCAGGCTGCCAGCGAAGACGAGGAGTTCGGCCAAGCCAGCTCGCGCGAGCCGTAGCTGGCCCCGCCAGCGAAATCGGTCGTGTTCCGGTCCAAAATAATAGCCGCAAACGTTTCGGAAGAATTTGAGATCACGAGGATCGATGATGTCGTGCGGACAGTTCGGGCATTGGCCCCGACGCAGCAATTGCATGCGGGCCACGTAGCCAGGCCGAAAGGTGCGAAGCCACCAGCGGCGTAGCCAGCCCCAGGCGAGTTCCAGGCGCATCACAGACCCGCGGCCAGGCTGAATGCAGGTGATGTTCGCAGGCAGTGGATTGGGTTCCTGCCGCGTTTTTGGCGATCGTGTGATTGTAGTGCTCATAGGTCTTGAACCAAGGGGCGTCTATGCTAGCAGAATCAAACGAACCAGACAGGAGAATCCTGGCCCGGCTCAAGCATGCAAACAGCCAGGCCGATAACGTGCGAGAGGTGATCGCGATTCCTTCGCCGCCCTCGATTTACATTCCTGATTCTCCGGCCTGGGTAAACAATCGCAGTTAGTCCTACGATATCGATGACGCCGATCGAGTTGGCACTCATCACCACAATAAATTCCGGTTTGGACTGCTCGCGAAACCGCATCGATTTGATCAAACGCTGATGCTTGCCAATGAACGTGAGTCTGTCGTCGCGACCGCAGAGGATTCCGTTCCGGAACAAATGGAATCCGTCTGGTCGCTGGCGTTTTACTGGCTGGTCGCTTTTGCCGGCGTCGCGCTGTTTGCCGCCGTGTTAATCGCACCCAAATGGGAACGGCGACGAGAATTGGTTAGCCGTGTGTGCTCTCAAGCCGCAGGGTGTAACTATTTGGCGGACATGAACTGCCACTTCAATCGGGTCATCGATGCCCTGAAACATGATGCGGATTTCACAAATGAAATGGCCCGCAACGAACTCGGCTACGTATCACCTAGTGAGCAACGACTGCCAGCGCCCGTACTGAAATGGGAGCGACCCAAGCCGCCGGTCGCTGAAGCAAACGCAGACGAAGTTTGGGCGCCTTTCGTTCGGCTTTTTGCCCACGATAATGTCGTGAGGCAGAGTGTGTTGATCACTGCGGTGGTTTTCGTCGTTGTCAGCCTGACCTTTTTCAATCCGAGCCGTGGCGAACGGCTTGGGGCGGGCTCGCCGACATGCAATTCCTCGAGAGCCTGATCGGAGACGATGCGTGGCCGCTCATTGGGGCCATCGCATTTGCGGCACTCGTCCTGGCCATCACGCTGGTCGCAACGGGGCGAGGTCGGCTCCTTGTCGGGATCATCATTCTCGCGGCGCTCGTGCCACTGGTCTTGATGGTCGAGTGGATTTGGGTGACCGATCGAGAGCGAGTGGACTCGATCATCGATCAGCTCGCAGTGGCCGCGCGCAATGAAGACGCGGCGGAGATGGCGCGATACCTGTCTCCCAAGTGTCGGTTCGGCCCGCTAGGCCGCGATGAAATCCAACATCGAGCGGCCGCCATTTTTCAAAGATTTGTGATCGACAGAGTTTCCATTTCGAGTCGGAAAACAATGGTCTTTCCGCACCGAAAAGAGGCAACCGCCGAATTCCTGGCCGTCGTTCGCGGCAAACAAAACATCGTCGATTTCACTCCGTATCCGACGCGATGGATTCTTGCGTTCACCCAAGATTCAGGTGGAAGTTGGCTCGTTGTCGAGATTCAGCAAATCGCGGCCATGGGTGAAAACCGTCAGCCGCTGTCGCCCACGAATCCGGCAGACATCGGACAGCCATAAGGCGGTATCGCCTACCGGCCCTCAGCAATTTTCTTCTTGTCCGGATACTCCAAGATCACCAGGGCATGTTTGGCCGCGTCATAGCCGTATTCCTGATAGAACGGCAGTTGCGGAAGGCGGATTCGGTAGGCATTAATGATTTCCTTCATGAACTCATTAATGTCCTTGGGGTAGCGTTCGTTCAGCGCATGGAACTTGTTCAGTGCGTCCTGAATCTGAAGTTGTTCCAGGCGTCCGACGATAGCCGCATAGGCACTGCCGCTGACGGAGATGGGGTCCTGACCGGTGATTCTTGGTTTTACTTCCTTGGCTCCTGCGGCCTTTTCCTTTTTTGCATCGCGAACATCTTGAGTAGTCTTTCCCAAGACCTTTCGAGGTTTGGCCGGATCAGAAGCCCCGGGGGCTGGTTCGGCCGGCGCTGCGGGCTCAGGAGTTTCAGGGACCTCGGGCGCTGGTGTCGCTTCAGGAGTCGGTTCGGCCGTTGGATCAACAGCAGGTGCCTGTGCGATGCTGGGAACCACCTGCCGCTGAGGAACCGGAGAACTTGCAACCGGAGTGACGGCGGGTGGCGGGGCACTTGCCGGGGCGGGCGGCGCGACTTCACTACAACCACTTTGAAACAGCATCACGCTCGCAACAATCATGCTGCCGGGTACGGCCACAGCCCGTCCCCCTTTTTTCAAGCTCATTTGGCGAAAAGGGCGACTGCTTGAGATGATTCTCGATTGCATGAGTCAGGGCTCCTACAAGTGCCATTTCCAGTTAGTCATCTGATCTATCATGACACGGTCAGTCAGGTCAAAACGCAAGGGCGTAATCGTAATGTGTCGGGCACCAAGGGCAGTGAGGTCGGTCTCGCCCTCGTGTGGCCGGGGCACGTAATCGATTTTCGACCAGAAATAGATTCTGCCACGCGGATCCACTCGACGTTCAAATCCTTCTTGATAACGCACGACTCCCTGGGGCACGACTCGCACCCCGACCGGCTCACCGTCGGCGAGTTCTGGCAAGTTCACGTTAAAGAGCGAGCCAGGTTTTGGGTCGTGCTCAAGAATTTGCGAAATCACTCGCACACCCAATTCGGCGGCGTGCTCAAAATCCGGGTGCTCGGAATACTCCAGCGAAACAGCGATCGACTTCATTCCGAAGAACGCTCCTTCAACCGCGGCTGCGACCGTGCCGGAATAAAGCACATTGATTCCAGCGTTCGCTCCAAAGTTGATCCCGCTCACGACAATGTCAGGTGGCTCCGGCATCAACTCCAGGCAGGCAAGCTTTACGCAGTCGGCGGGGCTACCCTCAACAAGCCAGCCGATCCTGGTATCGTTTTCATAAACTTCCTCTACGACCAACGGCGTCAATAGTGTGATGGAATGGCCAACGCCACTTTGCTCGGTCGCAGGGGCCACAACGGTTACGGTGCCGAGTTTCAGTAACTGTTTCCGTAGGGCACGCAAACCTGGCGCGTAAATCCCGTCGTCGTTTGTTAGGAGAATTCGCACGCTGCGATCGACGGGGCCTGCCGTCGTCCCGAAGGAGAATACTCGTGGCACGAATCGCACCGCTCAGCGGCGAGTGCAATTGCCGGTGAATCGATAGCAAGTATACAAGTGAGGAGAATTGTGCGTCAATCAGCCGGACAGTATGTCGGACGGCAACGGTTGAATGCTCGGCTTGCGAGTCCATTTCATGGGGCTATACTGGGCTAGGCCGTTTCGGGCCAGCGTAGCTCAGCCGGCAGAGCACCGCTTTCGTAAAGCGGGGGTTGAGGGTTCGAGTCCCTCCGCTGGCTTTCTGATTCTTCCGGGTCATCTCGGTTATTCACATTCCGTTTCGCTTGACTTTGCCTATCGCAGAGTTCAAGCTGAACATTCTCAGTTTCTCAATGCGGTTCAAAAGTTGAGGATTCCTCCCATGGCGAAGGCCGGCAAAGATTTTACCGAGATCCTGGTTAAGAAAGGCATTTTGGGCCGAGACCAGGTCACCGAAGCGGTGAGCATGCAGCAAAGTTCCGGCATCAAGCTGCCGGACGCAATCGTTAGGCTTGGCTATGCCACGATGGAAGAGGTGATGCAATCCATGGCCGAACAGTTCGGCATGGAGTTCATTCACCTGGAGGAGGTCCAAATCCCCAGTGCCATCATTCAGCTTGTTCCCGAATCCGTGGCGCGTGAAAACGTGATCCTTCCTATGTCGCAAGACAACGGTGCGCTCAAGATCATCATGAGCGACCCAATGGATTTCGAAACGGTTGACAAGCTGCGATTCATCCTCAACCGTGATATCGAGATTGCCCTAGCTCCCCGCGAATCGATCCAGGAGGCGATCAACAAACATTACGGCCAAACGGAAACCGAGTCAGTAGATTCCATGCTTCAGGAATTTACCGACACGGCCATTGATTTTACCGAGACTGAGACCACTACGGCTGCCGGAGGGGCTGGTGCGACAGAAAACGATGCCCCGATCGTCAAGCTCGTGAATCTAATTATCCAGGAAGCAGTTAATCTGCGGGCCAGCGACATTCACATCGAACCCTTTACAGATCGCGTACGAGTCCGATACCGCATTGACGGGGTCTGTGTCGAGAGAGACAGTCCGCCACGGCGACTTCTGGCCGCCATGATTTCTCGCATTAAGATCATGGGGAGTATTGACATAGCCGAGAAGCGCCGACCGCAAGATGGCCGCATCAAAATGCAGGTGGCGGGCAAAGACATCGACTTCCGCGTAAGCGTTTTGCCCTCGAATCACGGGCAATCCATCGTGATGCGTATTTTGAACAAAGAGAGCATCATGGTGAGCATCCGAGAGTTAGGCTTCGGCGAGGACGATTACCGAAGGTTCCAAACTATCATCAAGCGGCCCAACGGGATCTTCCTCGTTACCGGGCCGACGGGGAGCGGGAAGACAACTACACTCTACGGGGCACTAAACGAATTGAACCGTCCCGACAAGAAGATCATCACTGCGGAAGAACCTGTGGAATACTACCTTCCAGGAGTAAACCAAACCGAGGTTAAGAGTAACATCGGATTAACTTTTGCTCGAATTATTCGATCCATGCTTCGCCAATCCCCAAACATCATCTTGGTAGGAGAAATCAGAGACAAGGAAACTGCTGACATGGCAATTCAGGCATCTTTGACTGGACACTTAGTTTTCAGTACACTTCACACGAACGACGCGCCCGGAGCGATCACAAGGTTGATTGATATTGGCGTGCAGCCATTCTTGGTTGCATCCAGCGTGATGGCAATCATGGCTCAGCGACTGGTCCGCAAGATTTGTCCAAAGTGCCAAGAACCAGATGAGCCTGATCCGCATGAGTTGAAGGTTTTGGGTCTGACGCCGGAAAAGATTAAGGGCGCCAACTTTATGCGTGGACGAGGGTGCAACTACTGCCACCACACTGGCTACCGCGGAAGGCTTGGTATCTTCGAGATGATGGCGATGAACTCCACATTGCGTGAGATGTCGTTCCGTCGTGAACCGACTCAGAACATTCGTCGCCAAGCGAGACTTTTTGGGATGCGAACATTGCTTGAAGACGGGGTATTGAAAGCACTTAAGGGTGTCACAACGCTCGAAGAAGTTCTCGAATCAACGCACAGTGAAGCCGTAACCCTGTAATGATTGGCTTACGGTTTCAAAGAAAGTCACTTCAAGGATGAAACCTAGAGATTTGTGCGGGTATTTGATGAACTGTTGAGGCAACGCAATAATCGCACAACCGACTGGCAAGGCTGCTGGGCAGGAGTCGTTCGTCACATTCACTGATCTTAAGGGCCGGACGCATGGGCAGTGTACTCATCGACAAGCTTTTGCAGTCGGTAGTGAATCAGGGTGCCAGCGATTTACACATCTCGGTTGGCCAGCCGCCCGTGCTCAGAATGGACGGGCGTATGCGACGCTTGGACACAAAAGTGCTTGAGCCGGAAGACGCAATCGCGCTCATGAAGAGCATTACGCCTGACCGTTGCCAGCAAGAGCTTCAAGAGGTAGGGGGGACCGATTTCGGATTCGCGTTTGGCGAACAGGCTCGATTCCGTGTGTCCGTGTTCAAGCAGCGCGGCTTCATCTCAATGGTTTTGCGGCGAATTCCCAACAAGTTCCTAACATTTGAAGAACTTGGCACGCCACCTGTCATCAGGGAACTGATCACGAGGCCCCGTGGCTTGTTCCTGGTCACAGGCCCCACGGGAAGCGGAAAGACCACGAGTCTCGCAAGCATGATCAATTGGATTAACGACAGCCACGATCGGCACATCATTACGGTCGAAGATCCGATCGAGTACTACCATAAGCACAAGAAGAGCACGGTGAACCAGCGAGAAGTTGGGGTTGACGTCCCTTCTTTTTCCGAAGCCCTTCGCCGCGCGATGCGAATGGACCCGGATGTGATTCTCGTTGGAGAAATGCGAGATCTGGAAACTATTCAGGCTGCGATTACGGCAGCGGAGACCGGCCACGTTGTCTTCGGAACGCTTCATACCACGGGTGCGGAAGGAACGGTTAACCGCATCATTGACGTTTTTCCTACGAACCAGCAGGAACAGATTCGAACTCAGTTATCCGTGGCGATCATCGGGGTCCTTTCACAAGCCCTTTTACCACGCAAGCCCAAGGGAATGGTGGCCGCCTACGAGATGCTGGTCGTGACGCCGGCCATTTCCAACATAATTCGCGAAAACAAGACCTATCGAATTGACTCGTGCATTCAAACCGGTCGCAAACACGGCATGATTCTACTTGACGACAGTCTGTTCAATCTCTGGCAGCGTGGAATGGTCGATGAAGAGGAAGCCATCTCGCGCGGCAAGAAGCCCACAGAATTGAGGTTCAAGATTGAACAGGCCAAAAAGGGAATCGTCGTGGACGATGAAACTTCAGGCAAGGAAGACGAAGCAGAAGAGGATGGAAAGAAGGGGGCACCAGCACAAGCGCGTCCGGCCGCGAAGCCGGGAGGACGGCAGGGCTAAGAATCTCCGATGGCAAGCAGAAAGATAGGCCAAATCCTGGTCGACCTCGGCTATCTGACCGAGGATCAACTTTGGGACGTGCTCAACGAGCAAAAGAGCCGCCCTGAGATGTTGCTCGGGCAAATGGCCGTGACCATGGGTCTCGTCACCGACGGCCAGGTTTCGCAAGCCGTTGCCGAGCAACTTGGAATGCAGGTGGTGAACCTGAATGACTTGACCATTCCCTCGCAAGTGCTCGATATGGTACCCGAGGCAATGGCGACGGTTTACAAAATCGTGCCGATCAGCTTTCGCAACGACGTGCTCACTGTCGCGATGGCAGACCCGCAGAACATCGCCGCCTTGGACGACCTGCGGAACATGTTGAGCATGGAGGTGAAGGGGGCGGTCTCGAACGAGAAGGACGTGCGGGCTGGAATCGAGAAATTTTATTCGGACAAGCAGGCGTCGATCGAGGACGTTGTTGCGGAACTGGAAAAGGATCAGCAATTACAAAAAGCCGCCACGCAGGCCATGGGCGATCACTCGATCGATCTGGAGTCGATCGAAGAGTTGGCCGACGCTGCACCCGTCCGAAAATTGCTCAACATGGTGTTGCTGCTGGCCATCAAGGACAAAGCAAGCGATATCCACTTCGAGCCGTTCGAAGACGAGTTCAAGATGCGTTACCGGGTGGACGGCGTGTTGTACGAAATGGTGCCGCCGCCCCGCCACCTCTCGATGGCGATCGCCACTCGAATCAAGGTTATGGCGAACTTGGACATTGCCGAGCGGCGTTTGCCGCAGGATGGCCGAATCGAATTAAACGTCGGTGGCAACCCGGTAGACATGAGAGTTTCCGTATTGCCCACCATGTTTGGCGAGAGCGTCGTACTCCGCGTGCTCGACCGGACAGTCGTGCAACTCGACTTGAACAAGATCGGCATGCCGCAAGAAACGCTCGGTCGCTTTCGCGAAATCATGCACAAACCCAACGGCATTGTGCTGGTTACGGGGCCCACGGGAAGCGGCAAGACGACAACGCTTTATTCGACACTCAACGAACTCAATGACGTCAGCGTCAAGATAATCACGACCGAGGATCCGGTTGAGTACGATCTGGACGGGATTGTGCAAGTTCAGATCAACGACGAGATCGGTGTGTCGTTCGCCAATTGCCTGCGATCCATTTTGCGCCAGGACCCGGACAAGATTCTGGTGGGTGAAATCCGGGACCTTGAAACGGCTGAGATCGCCGTGCAGGCGTCGCTTACCGGTCACATTGTGTTCAGCACGCTGCACACAAACGACGCACCGAGCACGATCACTCGATTGCGCGACATGGGCATACCGACGTTCCTTATCACCGCCACCGTCGAGGCAATCTTGGCGCAGCGGCTGGTGCGTCGCATCTGCGCCGATTGTCGCACGGCATTCGAACCCAGTCCTGAAATGCTCATGGAACTTGGCCTCAAGCCGTCCGACGTGTCGGGCAAGAGCTTTTTCTACGGCCGCGGCTGCGAACGGTGCAACAACACCGGCTACAAAGGCCGCACGGGTATCTACGAGTTGATGATATTCAACGACGACATCCGCGACCTGATCATGAACAACGCATCGACCGATCAGCTTCGCGTCTCGGCTCGCCGCTCGGGAATGATGACGTTGCGCGAGGCCGGGCTGATGGCCATTTACGAAGGTTCCACAACGATTGACGAAGTCGTGCGCGAGACGGTGGTGGAAGATGAAGCATGACACGGTCTAGGGCTGAAGGTTAAGGGTCAAGGGCCAGAAGAACTGAAGCTGAGTGACGAGAGATATGAGTCGAGAGACGAATGTTGGGAGTCGCCAGGTCCGCATGAGTTGATGATCCAGGAATCATGCCTGGCCCTGGACTTTCGACCCTAGACCCTCGACCAATCTGGGAGTAATTGACATGGCGACGTTTCAGTTTGAAGCGATGGATTCGGCCGGCGCCGAAGTGAAAGACACGGTCGAAGCCGCGAGCGAAGATGAAGCCCAAGCACAAATCCGCAAGATGGGCTACTTCGTCACCAAGCTCAACGAGAAATCGGACAAGAAGAAGCAGGCCAAGGGCAAGGCCAAGAAGATCAAGAAGAAGGGCAAGTCGTTCACAATTGGTGGCGTGAAGTCGAAACTCCTTTGCACGTTCACTCGCCAGTTGTCGGTGCTGCAAGATGCCGGCCTGCCTGTGTTGCGAAGTCTGAAAATCCTCGAAGGCCAGATGAAGCCTGGTGTTCTCAAGAACTCGCTAATCGATGTCGTGGACGACATCGAGGCTGGCTGTACACTCTCCGAAGCGTTTGCCAAACACCCGAAATGCTTCGACCGACTGTACGTGAACATGGTCAAGGCCGGTGAGGCAGGCGGCGCGCTGGAAGTGATCTTACAACGACTCGCGCAGTTCAAGGAAAAGGCCCAGAGCCTGAAACGCCGAGTCACCAGCGCCATGATCTACCCGATCGTGGTCATCCTCGTGGCGGGCACGATCCTTGGTTTCATCCTGTATTTCATCATTCCGAAGTTCAAGAAGATCTTTATGGATTTCGGCGTCGAGCTTCCCAAGATCACGCTTATCTTGCTGGAAGTTTCAGACTGGGTCGTTGATTACTTTTACTTGATCCCGCTGATCCCAATCAGTTTTTGGCTGTTCTGTAAACTGTTACGCAAGAATCGCAGCGGGGCGTATTTTCTGGACCGAATCAAACTCATGCTGCCGGTGATGGGCGGCATCATTGAAAAGAGCATCGTTGCGCGCACGATGCGCACGCTGGGAACGCTTGTCGCCTCCGGCGTGCCGATTTTGGAAGGCCTTTCGATCGTGCGCGAAACCGCAGGCAACGCCGTCTTCGAACGTGCGTTTCAAAAGGTCATCGACTCGATCCGCGAGGGCGACACAATCGCCCAGCCTCTTAAAGAGGCTCGCGTCGTGGATGACATGGTGGTGAATATGATCGACGTCGGCGAGGAAACGGGCGACCTGGACACCATGATGAACAAAGTTGCCGACGTTTACGATGAAGAAGTGGACACGCTGGTCGAAAGCCTCGTAAGCCTGCTCGAGCCGCTCATGATCGTTTTCCTCGGCGGCACCATCGGTTTCATCGTCATTGCTCTGTTTATGCCATTGATCAAGCTGATTACCGAGTTAAGTGGATAAAGGGACGTTGAGAGTGGAGCGTTGAGAAGTTGAGCGACAAAGTAACCGCATAGCTGGGTCGAGGTGGCTCGCTCAACGAACAAGAGAGGCACATCGAGGGGCGCGGGGCTGCACACCCCGAGAAGTTTTCCAAAGTACGAGGAACGGTTCGTCAGGAAACGCCGGGCCAGTTCCAACAAGGGACTATGCGCCGGCTGCGTGGAGATTTCGCGCCTTAAAAGAGGAGTCGACGGCCATGCGTTGCTGCAAGATTCAAAAACAGAATCGCCCGGCTGGGTTCACGTTGATCGAAATGCTCGTCGTCTTTCTAGTCATCGCCATTCTCATCGGCATTCTGGTTCCAGTGATTGCTGGAGCGTTTGCAAGGGGCCGTGAAGCCCAGGAGATCACCGAAATAAATGTGTTGGTAACAAACCTGGAGCAATTGAAGGACCGCTTTCAACATTATCCTCCGAGTCAGCTCATACTGCGTGAGGATGGTGATTATTCAATGGCCACGTTGTCCTCCTATGTGAACGGTGGGGTAGAAAGTCCTGTTCCGCCCGAAGGGGTGATTGCAGTTTATTTGCGGGATATCAGTATTCAGTACCTTAAGCTCTTTTGGCCACAGATTGTGTTGAATGTTTCCACCTCGGCCGGAGACTCAGCGTACGTGGCAGACAGGAATGGTAATGGGCAAATTGACCCGGACGAGTTTTTCGACTGGAATGGCGATGGCGTTTTTCAAGATGGTGCAACGTTCTTTCTAAGCGGTGACGAATGTCTTGTGTTCTTCCTCGGTGGGATCCCGCACGGAAAGAGTCGTGGCACAGCATCCATCTGCAAGTGTTCCAATCAAGGTCCGTCGGACGTTTTTGGTTTTAGCAAGGATCCCCGCAATCCGACGATTCCGCCTATTGCTGGAACTTCAGCAACGAGCCGAGATGGTCCTTATGCCAAATTCGCATCTGAACGTTTGGTGGATTGGGACCTGAACGGTTTCTTTGAATTCCTCCCTGCGAGAAAACCAGGGTTGACGGGTGGCTACGCTTACTTCAGTGCCTATGACGGCACTGGGTATCGGCCCGATGACATGAACATCCAACCCACCCAAACCGAGCCAAGTGGGGTTAACTCGCTGGCCGAACTTGATTCAAACCACGATAACAATCCAGGTCAAATCCCAAACGATTTTATTGCGTTTCGCGTGAATTGGAGACTGCCTACGAATCCGTCCGGCACGAGCATCTTGTACCCTTCTGACTACACATACACAGGAACTGGCGCGGGGCTAACAACGGTCAAGAGTCCGGGCCCTAATCCCTACACAGTCGGAGCACCATTCTCGACGACAATTGCTATTGCACGTTATCACAAGCCCGAGTCGTTTCAGCTCATTTCCCCAGGCTTCGACCAGCAATACGGACAGGGGGGGGCCGCCCCAAGACTTGGCCAGTCCGCCGCCTCAAGTATCCCCCAGTACGACGAGCTGCGTGTGGATGTGGACGATGACAACCTGACGAATCTGTCTGGCGGGAAATTACGGGATTTTGGCAACTAGTTTTGGCGTCGCACAATGCCGGTGAAAACGTCCATGCTCAATGAGCTTCGTTGCTACAAACGAATTGCAACTTCCAGCCGAACTGGACCGTCCGAAGGTCCAGAGGGGCTGAGGCGGCTTGTCTCTCCACTCAGTGTCTCGTCGCGATTCGGCTGCGACCCTTCGTTGCGCGCACGCCTTTTGGTGCGTCGCAGCTTTACTCTGGTGGAGGTCCTCGTCGTCATCGCCATTATTGCTCTGATTGCTACGATTAGCATTGGCGCACTCATGGTCATGCCGCAACGAGCCAAGGTTCGGGCCACGGAAGCCCTCATTGCAAAACTGGATGTGTTAATCACGCAAAAGATCGAGGCGATTCAGAAACGTCAGGCAAACATAGCCGTGACTAGCGTGGACATGTGGTTGGCAGGCAACGATTTGCAGCGTGCCAAGGTGATCGCGATAACCCGAGTCATGCGTCAGGAATTGCCCGAACGATTCGCACTTAGTTACCCGGCTCCACCAAACAAACCATTTCCACTGCACGGCCCCGCGAATAATGCGAACTTCCCGGTGCTTGGAGATTGGAGTCAGATCGACTTGAGCGGCTCGCTGGATTCGGGTGGTCCGGCAATGGCGGGCCCAAGTCAGTTGCCGGTCGAATTACCGACTGCGTCGCGATTATTTGCTGCGGCGATGAAAGAGGTAGTCGCGCAGGGTTCGTTTGCACGTCACGACCCAAAGGCAACACGTGCCGAAGCATTGTACCTCATCATCACCGGTTCGGGTTCCGGTGATGCCGGCGCGGAATTCGGGCCGAATGAAGTCGGCGACACCGACTTCGATGGCCTGAAGGAATTTCTGGATGCGTTTGGCAATCCAATTCAGTTCTTTCTGTTTCCAACGCACTACACATCGGCCGGTGCGAATCGGGTTCCCAAATCCAATTCAAACGATTCCGGCCAACTGCTGACCCAGTTACCTCCGGCAGTTTCCTCGCCGCCCCCGACTTGGTGGTCGAATGTCGGCGCGTTCGACAGGCGAACGCCATTCGAACGGTTGTTCCATTCAGTCAGCCAGCCCTGCGTCCCGTTTCTTGCATGGAGATCTTCGATTCCCACAGGCATGCAGCCGCGGTCCTACGGTTATTTTCCAATGATCATCTCTGCGGGTCCGGACGGCGGCTTCGGGCTTGCGCTCGGACCGGGTGCTGACGGTCAGCCTGGCGGAGCGGGCACAGACGATGACGGCAAGAACGGCACCGACGATATCGGAGAATTGGGATGGCCGGGGACCGATGACAACCAGGACATCGAGTTTGGTGCCGCACTTCGCATCTCCAATCCGGCTGTCGAAGGTTACGGCCAGGATTTGGACAACGTTGATAACCACACCTTGCGAGCACGGTAGTGGGAATTGAATACATGAATCGACCCCAAACAATCAAGAGCCGCGCGATCAAGCGTGAAACTCCATCGACACGAATTCAATCCAGGCCCGGATTCGCTTCTGTGTTCCGCAGTGATGGCGGCTTCACGCTGACCGAAATGATGATTGTGATCGCAATCATTCTCATGATCACAATCGCTTCTATTCCACTACTCATGCCCGCCTTGGCGGATCGAAAGATCAAGGACGCAGCCGGGACGCTACAGGCAGCATTGATCGGAGCAAGAGATCGGGCGACCAGTTCGGGTCAGATTCAAGGACTTCGGCTTTTGCGTGATCCGGCTAAGCCGTTCGAGGTCAGTTCGCTGGCATACATCGGTTCGCCAGAGCCATATTCGGTGGGTGGACCCGTTGACGTCGTCACAGGCACATTGCCGAACACAAGTCTCGTTGTGGTGAATTCGGCAGGGCTATTGACGAATTGGGAAGGGTTCGGAATTGGGCCGGACGGCAAACCGGGGAAAGCTGGCGTAAACGATGACGCTGCTGGACCCGTTGACGATGCGGCGGAACTGGGTTTTCAGGGGAGCGACGACATTCCGATCATCGATCGAACCGGCCAGGCATACATTCGGTTCAACGGAATCGGTCCTTACTATCAGATCATTGCGAATGGCGTGGTGGTCGTTTCCGGCCAACCTGCTCCGGTCCACGTTCGACTTGTGATTTCACCGGTGGCTCCGGTGTTGACAGCGGCTTCCTATCAAATAGTCAATCCACCCGTTCAGTTGCCCAACACCAAGCTGGTGGACCTTCCGGGAGGAATTGTGATTGATGTTCGTTCGAATCTTCCGGCGACGCTCAGCACGCATCCGTTTTACACCGATCCCAAGCTGAATGTTCCGCGAAGTCGATTCATTCCGAATCAGGTGCCAGCGGCTAGTTTCCTGGCGGGTCCGAACGGGACGTTTGGCAATGCGGACGATCCGACGCCGGCCGAGTGGCCGCCTATGGACATTCTGTTTGCCCCGAACGGGCTGGTAGTGGGCCCGGCAGCCTCATCACCCGTGATTCACTTGTGGATTGGCGAATCCGGTGATCCTGGCACGGCCGGTCCCGATGGGATTTTTGGCGATGACCCGGCCACGGCTGGGATCGATGAAAATCAAGACGACGTCGCTCCACAAAAGAACCGCAGGCTCGTCACGCTGCTCACGCGAACCGGCGCGGTTCAAGTTTATGAGGCTCTGGAACACACGGGGACTAGACCGAACTTTCCTGAGATTTACAGCACTGTAGAGAACTTCATAGGCGTCCCTCGTAAGAAGGCGGCTGAATAGCACAAGTTGAGTTGAACTTTCGACCATGCTTCTAAGATCGTTCCAACCTGGCAAGCGAGGTATCTCCCTGACGGAGGTCCTGATTGGGATCATCGTATTGGGAATAGGAGTGATCTCGCTGGCCACACTATTCCCACTCGGCCTGTTACGGATGCGGCGATCGGTAAACGAAACTCGCGGCGCGTACCTCGGCCGATCGGCGCTCGCGGAGACTCGAATCCGAAATCTGCTATCGCCCCCTTATGGGCCCTTGGCGAATGCCTTCCGAGCGGACCCGCTTCTGAGCACGGGCGAACCGGACACGGGGTCACCACCACCCTTGGTGCCGCTCTCCGGATTGGGACTTCCCATCGTGATTGACCCGTTGGGTGTCATGAACAGTCCGGTGATTTCGCAGTATGCAGATTACCCCACTTTTGACCGGACCACGCTTGCCGCTCCGACGTTAAACCAAAAGCGGCTGGGATACTCTTATGACTCGGCATCTTCAACCATTCTGAATTACGGGCTCCCGCGGTATCGCGGCAATATCACAGCGCTGGAACTTGCGCTGCAGATTTACTCGGCGCACGACGATTTGGCCTATTCCAGCGACAACCGTTCTCTGCTCATCCAAACGGGCACGGGGTTATCGCCTCAGTACCTGACGCCCACTCAAGGATTACCGTTTGTTTCGGGGACAGTATTTCGCGAACCGAAATACAGTTGGTTCATCATCGCGCGAAAGGTGGATGCGGGTCAGCGATCGGCGGCGGCAACCGACGGACAGAGCAACGACGACGATGATTTCAATCCTGCCGTACCCAGTAACTCCCCGTTCATTGACGTGACCGACATAGCGGACATCGATGAGCAGAACAACCCCGGACCAGACGGACGCTTCGGATTCCGTAAGGGAAGCCTGGTATCGCAAGATGCCGACGGCAATGGAATTCCGGACGATGCTCAGGACGACACGGCCGTTGGACCGTTCGCCGTTTCCATAGCGGTGTTCTATCAACGTGATTTCGTTAGCGGCGAACGGACCTTTCAATTCGTATACCCGTTCGGTCCGGACGGTGCGCCTGGCAAGGCGTCTTCGTCGCCGGGTAATGCGGATGGCGACGACGATGGCGATGGAGTTCCGGACTTCGATAGCGAAGGGAATCCGGACTGGGACGAATTCCTCGCCCCGGGCACCGATGATGTGCCAACTAACATTCTCCGAATCCCGATCATTGCGGGCACGGCGCTTCCCGATATCGCCAAAGGTGGATTCCTGCTCGACGCCACCTTTGACTTGGATCCAGTCAACCCGCGTGGCCCGCGCTATGGATTCTGGTATCGAGTCGAGAAAAAGGAACGAGTGGTTGATGCGACGGCGACCAATCCACTGCTGCGAGACGTGCTGATGCTCACGCTCGAAAGCGATGTGAGGGCCGCAATGCGCTGGACACGACCCGGCGGGGCCGGAGGACCGTTCGTCCCGAACGGCATTGGGACGGGCGTTGTCATGAAGGGGCTAGTTGGAGTTTACGAAAAGGTAGTTCCCTAAAATGAAAACCAACGATTGCCCAACCATGCTGAAGATGCGGCCAAATGGGCTCACACTCGTCGAGATGCTCGTCGTCGTGGCGCTCACGGTGTTGATCATGAGCATCGTCGTGGAAGTGCTCGTGCTGGCCAGTGCGACGGTGAACCAATTGCGTGCGACCACCTCCGTACACCAGACCGTTCGCGCCATCGAGTCGGTCATTCGATCGGATATCGAAAGTCGGACGATTCGCGAAGTGGCCCCGACGATGTCGCGGGAGGTGCGTAACGATTTTCTGCCGGGGGCGGACGGCAAGCCGGGCAAGGAATCCATCGACGACGACAACAACGGCACCGTCGATGACCTCTCCGAACGCGGTGCGATCGGCAGTGACGACATCCTGGTCGAGTACGAGTACTTCGCACCGCTGGGTATCGATCCGGCCCAGGGGCTGGGCTTCTTCATGCTGGAAGAAAACTCGGTGGCCGACGAGCAAGGTGAAGATTGCGACGATGTGCTCCATTTGACCATTCGATACCCGATGTCTCAGATCAACCAGGTCGGCGGTGTTCCGGTGGGTTACTATGGCCGAGCGGTGCCCGGCAGCGAACCCGATGCGGCGTTCCCGCCGAGTGGCGACGGCATTGCCGGCTCGATGGAAGCGGAAGTGATTTACTTTGTTCGAGGCGGCACCTTGTACCGGCGACAACTTTTGGTCGGCGTGCCGCAGCCGAGCGCGAGCTTCTTCAATGCGAACCGATCTTGGTACGAGCAATACGACATTTCTGCCCGCCCTCCGCTGACCAATTCGGCACTGCCGGACGTCAATTCCTTGGGTGACCTGACCTATCGGAGTGCCCGCTACGGCCAATGTGCCCCACGAAACTATTACGGGCCCGATGATGTTGCATTCAATTCGGACGATCTTGGCTTGGCCGCCGATCGCCCAAACGATGCATACTTTCCCTTTGGACCAATGCCGGTAACCACACCTCAGTTGCCTCATCTCTCCTTCAACGAGAGACTCGCCGATCCGATGAACCGATGGACGATCATTAAGAACGGTTATCACGATGTGATCGATCACCATAATCGTCTCGCCGATGATCCCGAAGGAGACAACCGCACGAGCGGCGGTGGAACGCTGTACCCGATCCCGACTACGGCTCAGCCGCCCAAAGGTGAGCTGTGGTGGGGGCGCCCGACGCTGCGAGAGACGAGTTCGATCTCGTGGGATTACCCGACAAAATTCGATCCTACCCTCGGCCCGTGGTCTTTAAACGTGCGTAACGCACTGACGAACGCACCGCCGGCCAATCAGCCATGGGGCCTGCGGCAATTCGATCCGCCGAATGTGCCAGTTCCACTGGCCACTCGCGTCGCCGAGGACGTTTTGCTTACGGGTGTTCGTTCATTCGACATCAAGGTCTGGGACCCGGATGGCGGTGGAGCGACGCTCGGAAGCATCGGGGCTGGCGCCTTCGTAGATCTCGGTTACGGATTGGAAGACATTTTCGCCGGTACTTCCGGAAACGGGCCGTTTGGCACTTTTGGCCCGCCACCAGGTCCGTATCCGAGCACCGGTTCGATTGGCGGCAAAGGCAACTTCGACGATTTCCTGGCCCTCAGCCCGCTAAATGCGAATCTGATCGCGCTGAACAACTATCTGAATCCTGGAAAGCCAATGGTCGACCTGAATGACATTTCTTGGCCACCCGAACGCGGTCGTACAACACGTGGCTTCGGCACGCCCTGGGGCGGATTTATCAGCTATCCACCCCATTCGCTTGGCATGTCGAGTGCGCCGTCGGTCCTTTGGCGAACCTACGACACATGGTGCTCTGCTTACTCAAAGCCGGACCTGGGTGTGCCCCCCACCTCGTCACCCAACGCGAATATCACTCGCGGGGCTACGGCCCCACCCTATGTGGTCCCGCTCCGTGGAATTCAAATCAAGATTCGATTCACCGAACCGGAAAGCGGACAGACACGAGAGATCACTTTGGTTCAGGAGCTACTGTGATGAAGACCATTAAGCCATCAGCCATCAGCCGTCAGCTTTCAGCCAAAACCGGTGTGGTGCTTCTTGTGATTCTCGGTCTGTTGGCCGTGCTGGCGTTGCTTGGCATCATGTTTACGAGTCTCTCGGGCAGCGAAGAATCTTCGGCCCATAAATACTTCACTGCGTTTGCCAATGAGCGATCCGAACTGCCCGCCGACGCCGTGTTGTACCCAACTCTAGGCCAGATAGTTGCGGATACGAATCTCCCGATTTCCGTGCTGCTTGGCCATTCCCTGCTGCGTGACATGTATGGGAACGACAGCGACTTGGCGGACTTCTTGGGCAATCCAGCCCCAAACGGCCGAATCGATGCTTCCGAGCGATATCGCCGGGCATTCAATGGTCCCGGCGACCGCGGAGCTGATGACATGATCGGTTCGGCCGACGACGCCGACCCCAATTTCGTCTTTAATGGCCGCAGGCCCGAGCGGCCACTACCACTAGTGCCCGGCCAACTCGCCGGAGGGTTCGATGAAGACTTCGACGCCGCAGACCACCAGAACATGTTCCTGGGTGCCATCAGTTGGGCTCAGGCAAGCGGATCTTGGGTACCGGTTGTTCTGGCCCCTTCCTATCATCGCCCGGGCTTGATCAATCCCGCCACTTGGAAACCACCTGGAGGAGGGGCCGTTTGGTTGAGCATCGATGATTGGGGAGACAACTATTTGGAGAGTGGTGTCTTCAAGGTTTTCCCCAAATCTGTTCAGGACACCGCCGGTGGAGCGACAACCTATCCTGCCGCGCGCGGCAAGCGGCTAATCCTGCGTCCCAGGCCGATCGATCATCTGTCTGAATACGACAAGTCGCAGATTCGAAACAAGCGGACGCCCGTTCCCGCCTTTGGATTGGATCAAGCGCCTGGCCGACTCAACGTAGACGATGACGATGACGGGATCATCGACTATGACCGCAACACGGGACTTTGGGACCTTGGCGAACTCGGTTATCCAGGTTCGGACGACCCAGGCTTGCGTCGGCCTCTGGCGGGTACCTACGACGTGGATAACGACGGCGATGGCGTGATCGACAGCGTGTGGCTCGACCCCGGGCTTCCAGTGCAACGCACGTTGGATGGAAAGCGATTCAAGCCGATGGTGGCCATCTTGTGTATCGATATGGACGGCAAACTGAATTTGAATGCCCACGGCGCAATCGGTCACGACAAACTCAGGGCCAATGGCCAGTGGGTATTTCCAGGTTCCGCCGGTGATGGGATTCCAGATAGTCATCCCGACCTAGCATCCTCCGTTCACACTGGAGTTGCCAATCTGGTCGTTGCCCTTGGATCGGGTGCGTCACCGACGGAAATCAATCTTCAAAATCTGTTCTCGCCCGATCCACTACTCTACTCCGGGTTGTATGCTCCCGGCTCTGCCTACTCCGCGCGGGAGTTTCAGTGGATTCTGGAGGGTCGTCGTTGCGGCCGAACGCTGGTACCTGGCAGGTATGGCGAAGAATCGCTGCTGCTCGCATCAACTCCACCGCGACCGGGCATCACCAGCCGCGACAATGACTGGCCCAGGCTGCCTTACAAAGGGTACACCTACTTCGGCGATCAGTATGAAGGTGTTCGATTCGGCACCATGGGGCCGGACAACAAACCTGGAGTTGCCGGAGTTGACGACGATAACAACGGCACAGTTGACGATGCAACCGAGCTAGGCTGGCCGGGCAGCGACGACGGCCAATATCGTCGGCCTGCAGACTTGGACGGCGACGGCGCCACATGGGTCAGTATTCTCGGTCAACACGTTTATGGCCCCTGGTCGGCTAGCTACAGATTCCTCGGCTCGGGCGGCAATCAATTAGGATGGACGAATAACTGGGGAGAAACTGACCCGGCCCGGCCTGAGAACGTCAACGAGGCTGATGAACTCAATCTGTATTCACCCGTTGGAAGCGACCGGCCATTTACGGTCCGCGATCTGGAAGCGCTGTACCGCTTTCATGACATGAACGGACACCTGCTGGCCTCCGGCCTGGTAGGGCCCGATGGTCGGCCGGGTCGAGCGGGCGTCGACGAGGATGGCGTCAATGGAGTCGACGACATCAACGAACTTGGCTGGCCGGGCAGCGACGACATTATCCTGCGTGGGGTTGACGGCAGGCCCGGCGTTGCCGGTACCGATGATGATGGCGTCAATGGCACAGATGACATTGGCGAACTTGGCTGGCCAGGCAGCGATGACGTGGCAAACTCACGACTCGGAGTCCTGGCCCCCTCATTGTTCGACCGCCTAATCGATTCGAGCCTTGCCGCCAAACGCCGCCGGATGTTGACCACCGAAAGTTGGGACTATGCCGGATTCAGCATGTTCCCGCTACTGAAAGACTCGAATGTCGCTCCTGGTGAGGGCATTGAAACAGCCGGAAACTTGAACGTGCCGGAGTCGACTCAGACTGCAGCCAACCCGAAACGATGGCCAGTGCGAGGCAATGGGCAGTTTAACCACAAAGGTTTGCATGCGGTTGCCCCTGGCGGTGTTGGCCCTGTGGTGGTGCAATATTCGGGCGAGCCTGCGGGGCGCGCGGCACGTCTTGCGCCAGGTTTGGTTTGGTTACCAGGTCCGGATGGTCATCCGGGCCGAGCTGCCTATCGCGCGTCAGTGGATGCGGCGTCTGAAGGTCAATGGCAAGGCAACGATGACCATGATCCATCCGCCACGGCCGCGCCTGGTCTTCAAAACGAAGCCGACGAGTTGGGCTGGGACAAGACAGACGATTTTTGGTTGCCCGCATTTCTCGCGATAGGCCGAAGGCTCGATCTCAATCGTCCGTTCCTCAACTTTCCGCCGAGTTCGCCGGGTGGCAAGCCCTATTTCGCATCGACTTCAGTGACGAGTCCAAATGATCCGAGAACGCTCGCACGCGACATCTACATACTGCTTCGCCAACTCAGACCGACAACCGATCCGGATGCGATCGAACGCATGGCCCAGTTTGCCGTCAACGTCGTGGATTTTCGCGACGCAGACGACATCATGACCGGGTTTGAGTACGACAAGGACCTCAGCAACGGTTGGAACGTGGATGGAAACATAACCACCGAGGACGAGACACCCAATCCGGCAGGTGGTGCAACTTCCCTTTCCAAGATCGATCGCGGCGTGGTTTGGGGCGTCGAGGCACCGCGGATCGTGATCAATGAGACTTTTAGCTTTGAAACGGCGGCTAATGGCGTCCAGCTCTGGTTCGAGTTGTACAATCCAGGACTCCCAGCCGGCGATGATCCAAACTCGGCTGTGGATTTGGCACCAAGGGACGCCGCCAACAACAAGCAGCCCGCATATCAGGTGATCTTGTCAAACCGATTCCCTAACGCAACAACGGGCGAGCCGGATTTGGCGGTTGGCCGTAAATTTGCCTTCGAGCCACCCCCCGGAGGGGCCACAATCACAACAACATCGATTCCGGGTAGTTCTTATTACCTGGTCGGCCCCAACGGGATTCAGTACAGCACAGATCCCATGGCCCCGCCGGGCAGTGTGGATTACGACACGCGATCCAATGCGTTTTTCCTCACGCTAACTGACATTGGCGACACCTGGCGTCTCTATCTGCGACGACTTGCGGACCCCAACCTTCCGCCGGACGCAGGGCCAGACGGCACTCTTGACACTTCGGACGACCTGAACCCCTACATTACGGTCGATGCCCTCGATGTGCGGATTTTCTCGCAAATGGCGGCGACGCCGATGACTGGTCTTCCCACCCATGCAAGCTATCAGCGAAAAGACCCTTATTCTGTCGGCCGTGAATTGCACGCGGCAGGCTCAATGGACCCGCACACGCTCAAGGCACAGAACCTACAAGGCCCACTGCCAGGCACGCCGTATACGCCATACACGACACTCACATTCAACGACCGGCCATTCGTCAGTCCGATGGAGTTACTGCTCGTGCCCGGCGTGCGACCGCAATGGCTCACTACCGCGTTTGTTCGACCAAGCACGGACATGAATCCGTTCAATCCCCAGCCTATCCAGGAGGATACGTCGGCCACGTGCTTCAAGACGGGTGAAGCTCGTGATCCCAACAAGCCATTTGCAAAAATCGGTGCTACTCCTCCCGATTACTATTTCGGGCACTTGTTGAACTTCCTTCGAGAAGACAGCACCGGGGGGGCCGTGCCGACACCTGGTTACTATCGGTTGCTGGAGTTTGTTGAGGTCCCCTCCCGCATGAACGGATCGCGCAACGCTTTTCTTAACCCAAACCTATCGGACGACCGGCTTGACCGCGTGCCAGGCAAGCTAAACATCAATACGATCTACGAACCTGAGATACTGCTCGCGCTGCTCAACAATCACCCGGCCGCACTTGTGGACCCAACTGGAGCGCCAATTTCGAGCCCTGGAGGATCGGCGATTTGGCAGTGGCTTAAGGCGAGTCGTGACGGGTGGGATGGAATTCTCGGAAGTGTCGATGACCGCCCATTTCGATCCTTCACTGTTGGGGCAACCAGCAATATCACGAATACCACAACCACCGGCAGTGGCTTTTGGCCGCCAAGCATTCACAGCACGTTGCTCAGGGGCACTGTGGTGCCCGTGCATCCTGATGTAACCGCTACACCGAGCCTGACAACTAAGTCTCCCGATCGACCCTCGTTTCAGGATGATCGTGGCCAGGCTCCGCCAGGGATGCCTTTGGGATCGCTGAGTTCGATGCGGGGGTTCAATTACTTCCAGAATCAACCGCTTTCCAAAATCGGCAATCTGGTAACCACGCGCAGCAATGTCTACGCCGTGTGGATCACAGTTGGCTTTTTTGAGGTACTGGCCGAGCCAGCCGCCAACGAACTGGATGACGATGGCGATGGAATCGTCGATGAACCGGGGGAACTGATGCCACGGCTGGGCCAGGAAGTTGGAATCTTGACCAACCGCACAGTGCGACACCGCGGCTTCTACATCATCGACCGATCACGAGCCAAAGGCTATGCCGGACCGCCGAGATCGCCAAGCGAACTCAAGGATGTTCTCAATGACGTTGTGATTTACAGCCGCATTATCGAGTGAGAAGCAGGGGGTGAGGAGTGAGGGGAATGGGTGGCGAGTGACAAGTGATGAGTGATGATGAGTACCATCGGGCGGGACAAGCGAGCGTCTGAAAGTTAGGGACTGCCTGAAAATAACTTTTACAACTTCTCCCGCGGAAAAGCGTAGGCCGGAACAAGTCTTCGCAGTTCCGGCATCGATTCGCGAGAGATTCGCGAGAGATTCGCGAGAGATTCGCGAGAGATTCGCGAGAGATTCGCGAGAGATTCGATTCGTGAGAGATTCGTGAGAGTTACGTGAGTGGCCGGAACTGCGAAGACTTGTTCCGGCCTACCATTTGTCAAAGTTATTTGCGGGCAATCCCTTAGTGGTGAGTGGCTAGTCCTGAAACAAGCGAGGTTCACGCAACTTTTTGTTCCCCTCTCCCCTGTACTCAGGGGAGAGGGTCAGGGTGAGGGGTCGTCAGGTTGCACTCGAAACGAACCCCTCACCCCAGCCCTCTCCCCTGAGTACAGGGGAGAGGGAGTAACGATCGCTTGTTTGAGGGCTAGTGGTGAGTGTTGGGAAGTGGTTGGCAGGTTCTGAGGGCTGACGGCTGATAGCTGAGTGCTGAGTGCTGAAAGCTAATTGATTGACAGTCCTCACCCATTCAGGGGTTGGAAACGGGAAGCGGGCACGGGTAATTTGGATCGTCCGGGAAAGGGAAGAATGGGCATAATCGTAGTTCCGCCTTTAGCCCAGATTATTCGGGGTAGGGTGGGACGAGGTCGCGGAAACTGTTGGTGGGCCGTCGCAAGCCGCACCGGTGAGAATACACACTGTAGCTTAGATCGCGATTGCGGTAGCGACCGAAGGCCCACCAACTACGAACGGGGAACTGAGCGGTGTAGCTCTTGTTCTGATGGTGGTGTTTTTGAAACATGCTTTTGGAGGGATCAGTCATGAACCGAAGACGCGTTGGTTTCACACTTATTGAGTTGCTGGTGGTCATTGCGATCATCGGCATCCTGGCGGCGTTGTTGCTGCCGGCGATTCAGAGCGCCCGCGAGGCGGCGCGGCGCACACAGTGTTTGAGTAACATCCGCCAGGTCGGCTTGGCCCTGATCAATTTCGATTCGGCCAAGAACCGCCTGCCCAACTCCGGCACCTGGGCCACGGAACTCGATAATCCTACGGCCGCTGCTACAGCTACAACAACCGGTGGCGCTGCCAGCCCACTGCCAGGATGGCCGAGTGCTGTGGCGCCGGGTGGTCTTGGACCGCTCGATGATCCAAGTCGAAACGACATCGTTTGGACCTTCCCGCTGCACAATTGGGTCGTGGACATTCTGCCGTATATGGAACGTGCGGATATCGCCGACCAGTGGAAAGCGACGGAGCGTCGGAACACAAGCGGAGCTGGTGCCAAGCCGTACGCCATGTTCGACGAAAAGGATCACACGAGCGGCGCTGCGTCGAACGGCTATGACAAGAAGTCGGGCGTGATCACGCATTACTCGCTGAGCCAGACGTTTATTGCCCTGCTGGTCTGCCCGGACGACGACAGCATTCAGGGCGGCAAAGGCAATTTGAGTTACGTGGTCAATGGCGGCCCGACGCTGCTGTGGCAGCACCCCAATAACAACAGCTCATCAGCGGCGTGGCTCGCCTTGGCCCAAGGCGGATACATCCCATCCGGTTATTCCGTGGCCGACCAAAAGAAAGATGACCAGACGGCCGCCAAGAACATGGGGCTAATGTATCCGGGCAGCCTGAAGGGAAATTCACCGTGGGATTTGCGTCGCTCGTTGTCGCGAGTACCGGACGGGACCAGCACGACCATTATGGTTGCCGAAAACCTGCGATCGGGCTACGACCCCGCAGCCGCCACGACCTGGTATGACCTCATCCATACGGGCCAACCGGGCACGGCCGGACGCGCCGAGAGCACCTGGGCCAACCCCGATCCGTACTTCTGTGCGTTTCACATGAGCGACGACATTTGCAACAGCACAGGCGACTGCAAGATCGGGGCAAAGGTCAATGTTCTCGTGGGCACGACCTCCACGTCTGTGACGCGGGCCAAGTGGAGCGCGGCCAACAGCAAGGACTCGCGCGATAATTCGAAGAGTGACCCGGAGAGTATCAACGGCTTGTTCGCGGCCAACGAAGGTTGGCCGTACATGTCGAGCTACCATCCGGGCGGCATCAACGTGGTCATGTGCGACGGTTCGGCGCGGTTCGTCAGCCAGGAAATCGACGGCGAAGTGTTCGCCAAGATTTGCTCGCCGGCTGGCACTCGAACGATGAAGGAAACTTGGGCTTCGTTCCAGACCCCGGTGGACGACGCCGAGTTCTAAGCGACGGATAATTCGGTGACCCTGGCCCGCGCGACGTGCTCGGGCCACGGGTCGCCGTACCAGGATTCGCATGAGTTAGGTTCGTTCCAAAAGCATGTTTGTACGGGCCCCTTCCAGGTCGTCGCCCCTAGCCTGGGAGGGGCTCGATAATACAAATCCATTGCCCGCTCGCAGCACGAACTTTCGCTTTGCGAGTATTCTCTCAAGCCGAAAGCCCGTTCTGGATGCGAGATTCTAGCCCGAACTTCTCACGTAGGGTGGGACAAGCTCGCGGAGAGTAATGGTGTGCCGTCGCAAGCCGACATGCTCCCGAATTCACTCTGTTCAAGTTCAAGGCATCCACCCGCGAGCGAAGGCCCACCAGTGTCTCGGCTTGCTCGTCACACCCTACATACCTGTGAGAAATCCGGGCTAGCCGTGATTATTCATCTGGATTTGCGCGGCGTCGATGGCGAGCGGCGGCGGGAGCCGGGGGGCGAGGTGCCGGGGAAAGTGTGAGACGACGCGCACAACTCCCCCTTACCCCCATGCCTCCGGC
>Ga0247727_10003465_pt1 | contig 34890 bp, 37 predicted proteins | sample WisWelCaveWW1625_FD_202498 | JGI IMG/M metagenome (GOLD analysis project Ga0247727, IMG submission 202498) | Biofilm microbial communities from Wishing Well Cave, Virginia, United States - WW16-25 | ecosystem: Environmental > Aquatic > Deep subsurface > Groundwater > Cave microbial mat | place...
GGATCCTGGCACTGGTCCTGCTGTGGGCCGTCGTGTGCGTGTCGCGCACCCGCTTCGCGAAGCGGCGCGGGGCCGCGCTCGTCGCGCTCCTGGCCGGCGCCCTCGCCCTCGCTGGAGGAAGCACTTCCCGCGGGAGCCATGCTGTTTCAGCTGCCGGTGGTCGACTTTCCGGAAGGCCGCCAGGTCCACCAGGCGACCGACTACGAGCACCTGCGGCCGTACCTGCACGCCACACAGCTGCGTTTCAGCTACGGCTCGGACAAGGGCCGGCCGCGCGAGGCGTGGCAGCGCCGCGCCGAGGCGCTCGAGCTCGAGGCGCTCGTGGACGCGCTCGAGCGGATTGGCTTCTCGGGACTGCTCGTCAACCGCAAGGGTTATGCGGACGGCGCTTCGGAGCTGCGGGAACGACTCGCGGCGAGCGGACGCCAGGAGGCCTGGGAGAGTCCCGACCGCGACTTCCTGTTCATCCGGCTCCGGCCCGCCGCCGAGCCTTCTGCGCCGGACGATGTGATCCCGGGAGCGGACCACGCGGGGAACGGGGCGCCGTGACCGGACCCGGCGCGCTGCTGCTGCTCCTCGCGATCGCCCTCGTCGCGCTGCTGGTCGGGCGATTGTTCGTGGGGGCCTTCGGCGGAGGGCTGTTCCGTCGTTTCGGCCCGGCCGGCGCGGCCGCGTCGCTGGCCGTGGGCACGGCCTTCCTGACGCTGCTGAGCGTGTCGCTGTCCGGCGTCGGCTTCCCGACCCGGGACCTCCCGCTGCTGATCGCGGCGCTGCAGCTCGTGCCCTTGGCACTTTGCGCGCGGCGGCGACGCCTGGACGTGCTGCGGCCGCGCGGAGACCCGGTCGAGTGGGCGACGCTCGTCGTTCCGATCCTCGTGACGGCGGTACTGGGCCTGCTGCCGGTGCTCAGCGCCGGCGGTTTCTCGTTCGGCAACGACACCTACACCTACGGCGCGTTTAGCGAGTGGCTGCAGCACCACGGCTTCTCTGAGACCGCCCGCTGGGAGGCACAGTCGCCGGTGACGGGTATCCCGTGGCTCTGGCAGAGCCAGCACTACGACCTGGGGATCGCCCACGCGCTGGCGCTCGTGCAGGCGGCGGTCCGGTCCGAGAGCGTACTGCTGGTGTACCCGTCCGTGTCGGCCTTCGGGCTGGTGCTGCTCGCCGCGACGCTCTGGCTCGCGGTGCGTCAGCTGCTGCGCCTCGGCGTGAAGTGGGCCGGCGCCGTGGCGCTCGTGTGCGCGGCGGTGCCCCACGCGCTCTACTGGGGCCACCACAACGGCTTCCTGCAGCAGGGCTACGCGCTGCCGCTCGTCATTTTCGGCCTCGTGCTGCTCGCGCGCAGCGCCCCGTCCGCCCGCTGGCGACCGTCCACCGCAGCCATGCTGGCGCTGCCCTTCGCGTTTCTCGCTTCCGTCTACTTGCCGCTCGCCCCCCTGCTCGGTTTCGCGGCCGCGGTGGCGCTCGTGCCGGCGCTCCTGCGCGCGCGACGACGCGGCCAGCTACGGAGGCTTGCGCTGTTCGCCGTCGCCGTCGCCGTGTGCGTCGTGCTCTTCGCGACACGCGACGTCGTGAGCGCGCTCTCGCCGCTCCACGGTTTCGCGACGAGCGTCGCGGGCGGGCACGTCCCGTGGAACCCCGTCGACTTCTTTCAGTTCGCGCTCGGCACGCGCGTGCTGGCGCCGGGCTGGGTGAACGTCGAGCTGCGGCCGTGGAGCGCGCTCAACCGTGGTCTCACCCCGCTCTACGGCGTCCTCGTGCTCGTGGGCCTCTGGCACGCCGCACGCCAGCCACGCACACGGCCGCTTCTGGCCGCCGCGGGGCTCGTCGCACTCACGGCCGGCACCTTCGCTCTCGCCGTCAAGGACCCGTGGAGTGGAAGGCTCGGGCACACCTGGAACCTCTTCAAGCTGGCCCAGTGGGGCTGGCCCTTCGCCCTGCTGCTCGCCGCACTGGCCGTCCGACGTCTCGCGCCACGCCGTCCGCCCTGGCGGGTCGCGGCGCTAGGGCTCGTGTTCGCCCTGCCCGTGAGCCAGGTCGGCGTCCACTGGCCCTGGAGCACCCGCTTCGGCGACGCCATGCGCGAGATGCTGCCCGGAGCGACCCTGCGGGAGCTCGCGGGCCTGAAGCAGCGGATCCAGGACCTGCCGCCCGGGACGCTGCTCGTCGTGGGTCGCCCGGTCAATGCGCACCGTTGGCTGGCCACGGCCGTGTCGCTGCTCGCCTGGCCCCGGGCGGTCGTCGCCGACTGGACCGACGGCGCCTCGATCTCCAACCACCCGGTCGGGGGCGACGCCCTCTACGCACGGCTGGTCGAGCGCTGGGACGATCCGCACGTCGTTCCGATCGTGGCCGGCTTCGTCCCGTTCCAGGTGCTTGGTCTCGAGGAGCTCGGAGGCGGCTTTGCCCGCCTGCGGAGTCCGGCGCACCCGCTCATCGTCCACGTCGTCAACCCGTCGGGGCTCGACGAAAACGAAGCCTCGGGGCGGCTGAGCTTCACGCTCGGAAAGGGACGGACCAAGATCGTCGTGTTCTCGCCGACGGACCGATCGGCGGAGCTGGGCCTTACGCTGCGGCCCTACCCCGGGCGGCCGGGGACACGTCTCGTCGCTTTCCAGGCCGGCGGGGACTACAGCCATCGTAGCGTGCGGCTCGCGTCGGAGGGCGCTCCCTTGGCCGTCGTGCCGCTCACCGGCGAGACCTCGCTTCGGATTCCGCTCGCCCTCCCGCGGGGGCTCAGCACGATCGTGCTCGTGGTGGACGAAGGCCGCGGCACCCTCGACGCGCGCGATCCTGTGACGGTCGTCGGACTCACGCTGGAGTGAATCCCCCCGGCCGTCGGCCACCCGCGCAGAATGCGCGAAACAGCTCGTGGCTCGGCAGGCTTGGCCGCTTCCGCGCCCGAAAGGTAGACTGCGGGCCTCATGACCGTGCCGATGGTCGACCTTCGCGCCCAGTACCTGCGGATCCAGGAGGCGGTGGACGCGGGCGTCGCCCGGGTCGTGGCCGGCACCCAGTTCATCGGGGGCGAGGACTGCCGCTTATTCGAGCAGGAGTTCGCGGCTTTCTGCGGCGCGCGCCACGCCGTCGGCGTGGCGAACGGCACCGACGCGCTCGCGATCGCGCTGCGCGCCTACGGGGTGGGGCCGGGCGACGAGGTCGTGACGGTCGCCAATACCTTCATCGCGACCGGGGAAGCGATCCTGCTGAACGGCGCGCGGCCCGTCTTCGTGGACGTGGACGAGGCCTCGTTCACCATGGACCCGGGAGCGCTCGAGCGCGCGATCACGCCGCGCACGAAGGTGATCCTGCCGGTCCACCTGTACGGCCACCCCGCGAACATGGAGCCGATCGGCGCGCTGGCCGCGCGCCATGGCCTGCCCGTGCTCGAGGACGCCGCGCAGGCGCACGGGGCCGAGGTCGCCGGCCGAAGGGCCGGAAGCCTGGGTCACGCCGCCTGCTTCAGCTTCTACCCGGGCAAGAACCTCGGCGCCTACGGCGACGCGGGCATGGTCACGACCAACGACGAAGCGTTCGCCGCGCGCGTGCGCCAGGTCGCCAATCACGGCGGCGGCACGACCAAGTACGACAATGTGGTGCTCGGCACGAACAGCCGCCTCGACACGCTGCAGGCCGCGGTGCTGCGGGCCAAGCTGCCCCAGCTCGGGCGCTGGACGGCGGAGAGGCGCGAGCGGGCGCTCGCGTACAGCCGCCTTCTCGACGGCGTCCCGGGCGTGGTCCTACCGCGCGAGCGGGCCTGGGGCCGCTCGGCCTGGCATCTCTACACGCTGCGGGTCGAGGATCGCGACGGCCTGCAGGCGCACCTTGCGGCGCGCGGGATCGCGACCGCGATCCACTATCCGCGACCGATCCACCTGCAGCCGGCGATGGCAGGCGCCGGGGGCCGCAGCGGCGACCTGCCCGTGTCGGAGCGGCTGTCGCGGGAAGTGATCCAGGTGCCGCTCTACCCCGAGCTGCCGTTCGAGGCCGTCGAGCGGATCGCGGGGGAGATCCGGGCGTTCCGCGGCGCGCGCTGAGCGCGCCGGCGCCCCGGCTATTGCCCGGCCACCTCGAAGCCGAACACGACGCGCTCGCCGGCGCGCCCGCGCAGCCGGAACACGACGGCGTCGGCCGCCACCTGGACCGCTTCCCCGGCAACGATCCGAAGCGATCCCGGCCTGGCGCCAAGCGACGACAGGTCGAAGCGCCAGGTCCCTCCGGAGCGCCGGCCCTCGCCACCCGCTTCCACGAGCGTGGCCTCGAAGCGGTGGAACCCGGGGCCGAGCGGGGTCGCGAAGGACTCCGTCCCGGCGGACGGGAACACGGCCTGGGCGCCATCCACGACCACCTGTCCGCGTCCCGCGGGCACCCGGAGCTCACTCAGCCACGACCCGGCGTCAGCCCGTAGCGCGTCCGCTCGGAAGCAGCCGCGGCCGACCAGGCGCACGTTGACGAATGCGTTGTTGCTGATGTTGGCGCAGTTGTCGACGGACCGCGCGTTGATCTGGAAACGGTCCTCAGGAGCCGCGCTACAACTCGGGAAGGTCCACACCATGGTGTAGGGCGCCGTCGTATCGGTGCCGATGAAGACCTCAGGGGCGCCCACGCACCCGAACGGATCCGGGCAGTACTGGTACCAGAAGCGGACCTCCTTGATCCCCGAGCCGGGAGCGGGATCGGAAGCCGTAGCTCGCACCTCGACCGAGATGCCAGCGAGGGGGCCGGTCGTGGGGAAGACGATGTCGGCGACCGGTCGCTGGTTGGGCGTCTCGCACGGCATCGTGGTGGTCGTCGTGGTGGTGGTGGTCGTGGTGGTCGACGTGGTGGTCGATGTGGTGGTAGTCGACGTAGTGGTGGTGGTCGATGTGGTGGTGGTCGTGGTCGTGGTGGGCGGCGGCGGATCGTTGCCCCCCGCGAGGAGCGCCGCTGCGCCCCCGCCCACGACGATGGCCGCGCCGCCGACGATGAGCGCCGGGGACAGCCCGCTACTGGTCACGAAGCCCAGCGGCGCGCCTCCCGTCGCCCCTCCGATCACCACCCCGCCCGAGTTGGCGATCGGGGCGAGCGGGCCCGCCGGGCAGGTCCCGTCGTCGGTCACCCGCAGCGTCATTTCCCTGGTCCGGCTCTCGGACAAGCGGCGGTCGGTGGACGCGATGTAGTACTCGATGCGGGCGACGTCCTTCTTCGTCCGGGGGAGCACCGCCCGGTGGCACGGCGCGTTCGGCTTCATCTCGACGTAGAGCCAGTCCGAGGTCCCGCCCTTCCGGAAGTAGACGCGGGCCCGCTCGAGGGCGCTCGCGGGCCGGAAGCACGCGTCGAGTCGGGCGTACTGGCCGGCCTGGACGCAGGCGGGCGGCTTGTGCTCGATCTCGATCGAGCCCGGCCCTTCGAGCGGCTCCGCCCCTGCTGCTGGGAGGCTCTGGCCGGGCAGAGGCAGCGCCGCCCACCCCGGAGCTGCCACGGAAACGGCCACACAGCCGGCCAGTAGGCCGGCCCTGACTCGGCGCCGCGGGAGGGAGGACTTCGTCAAGGGCGCTCCACTTCGAAACGAGCGGCGCTCATTCTCTCAGAGAACGCAGGGCGGCGATAGCGGGATTTGGGCCGCCGTGCCCAGGCTACGTTTGCGTGGGCCGCGGCCCTGGTCCTAGAATCGTGCACGGGGGATTCGCGAATGAAGAGTGGTCTGACGAGGTCCATGCGCCTGTGCGCCGCAGGCGCGCTCGTCGGCGCGCTCGCCGGCTGCGGGGGCGATTCGGTGCGCCCGCCGGTCGTCGTCATCACGCCGGAGCCGGTGCGCTCGATCTGGGCCCAGACCACAATCCCGGACTTCCCGCCCGACGTCTGGGTGTCGATCGAGCTGATCCTGTCGAACCGCGGCGTCCTCGACATCACGGTGGACTGGACCTTCCCGGACACCTGGATGTACGTGTACCTGGGCAAGACGAACTGCACGTTGGCGCAGCTCTCCGGGCGCAGCTGCCCCTTCCTGCTCTCCTCCGAGACGCAGAATCCCAAGCCGCGCGTGCTCTTCACCGACACGCTCGAACCGAGCACCTATTACCTCGTCCTCTACAACGTGCCGCGGAACCGGCAGACCGGCATCGGCAGCGACAACACCGAGGCGGTCGCGACCCAGATCGGCCTGACGATCAACCCCGGCGCATTGCAGGCCCCGGGCTCCGTCCAGATCGGCCGGGTGCAGGTCGTCTCGCCCAACCAGTAGCCAACCCTCGGGTTATCGCCGTGTGAGGTGCGTCACGCCCCCCCCGGCGTAAACTGGGGGCCTCCTACCCTCAAGGAGGCGCTTGATGCCGCTTGCCGCCGTGCTGTTGCTCGTCGTGATCGCCCCGCAGGAAGCGCCGCCCCCGGCGCCGCCCCAGGCGGTGGCGTCCTCGGAGATCCAGGCCGCGGGCCCCGCCGCGACGGCGATCGCCGCCGGCCAGGCCGCTTACAAGAAGCGCCGCTTCCGCGCGGCTCTGGCCGACTTCGAGAAGGCCCTCGCGGCCGACCCGCAGAGTGCTTCGGCCGCGTTCTACCTCGGCTACACTTTCTACAAGCTCGGTGAGCCGTCGCGACGGGTGAACGAGAACAAGGAACGAGCCCGCGAGCTGTTCGCGAAGGCGTTCACCTTGGATCCCGGATTCCGCCCCGACTGGGGGCGGTAGCCCGGATCATTCACGAGGCCGCGCGAACTTCTGAGTGAATGATCCGCTCTGGGCCGTCAAAGGGCGCCTTCTAAGCTTGTCAGGAGCCTAGTTCCGCGGCGACAGAGTGAAGTCGGCCCAGCTCCAGCGTGCTGAGCGCATGGAGTTGAGGTGCAACGACATCGGACTATTCATGAGGAAGATCGGTCGGACCTCATGAATCGTCCGGGCTAGTGGCGCCCCCTACTGCAGCAGCCGCTGCACGAAGGCCATCTTGCTGATGTCGGAGTAGAGCACCAGTCCGATCAGCAGGAAGATCACCGCGGCGCCCGCGTTCATGATCCAGCCCTTAACGGTCGGGCTCATGTCGCGGCGCGCCACGCCCTCGACGGCCAGGATCGCGAGGTGGCCTCCGTCGAGCGGAACCAGCGGGAACAGGTTCAGGATCCCGACCTGAAGGCTGATCACCGCCACCAGGAACAGCAGCGAGCCCGCCCCGCCGCGGGCTGCGTCACCCGAGGCCTGTGCGATCCCGAGCGGGCCCATCATCGTCTTCGGCGAGATCTGCCCCGTGACCAGGCGCCCCACCACGTCGAAGGTCTGCCGGGTCATCTCCCAGGTCCAGCGCAACGCCTCGCGGAAGGCGCCCGCCGGGCCGAATTTCTTGACCTCCATCTTGGGCGCGATCCCGACCCGCGGGCCGGAGCCCGTGTCTTTCGGGGTAACCCCGATCTCGAGCGCCTGGCCGTCGCGCAGGATCCGGAACGCCAGCTCCCGCCCGGCGCCCTTGGCCACGAGCGGCGGGATCTCCGAGAAGGAGCGCAGCGACTGGCCGTCGATCGCGAGAATCGCGTCATTGCTGCGCAGGCCCGCCGCTTCGGCTGGCAGGCCCTTCAGCACCTCGCCCACGCGCACCAGCGGATGCACGCCGATCGAGCCGGTCCTCTCGGCCGAGCTGGCCAGCGAGACCAGCGTCACTTCCTTCTCGCCGGACGCGCCGCGCACGCGCAGCAGCAGCGACGCCTCCGGGCGCAGCAGGATGTGGTAGAGCGCTTCCTCCCAGGACTGAAGCGGCGTGCCGTCGATCGACAGGATCTCGTCCCCGGGCACGAGGCCCGCCGTGTGCGCCGGCGAGCCCGGGTCGAGGGCGCCGATGATGGGGCGGTCGAAGCGGCTCGCGTCGACCGCGAAGCCGACCATGTAGAAGCCGGTCAACAACGTGATCGTGAGCAGGGCATTCATGGCGGGCCCGGCGAGGTACACGAGGAAGCGCTGCCAGCGCGGCCGCGAGAGGAAGTCGCGTCCGTCGCCGAGGCTCGCCGTGTCCTCGCTGACGTGGTCGCCGGGCTCGCCCTCGAGCTTGACGTAGCCGCCGAGCGGGATCGCGGAGACGCGGCAGTCGGTGTCCCCCCACTGGAAGCCGAAGAGCCGCTTGCCGAACCCGAACGAGAAGATGAAGACGCGCATCCCGAACGCCTTCGCCGTGATCAGGTGCCCGAACTCGTGCACGAAGATGATGATCCCGAGCACGGCGACGAAGGCGAGGGGGGTCGTGAGAAAGCCCATTGTGATCGTGATCCGTTTCCGGTAGCGAGGCGCCTGGCTAGTGAATGGGGGCGAAAGACCGCCGCGCGAGGGCCTTCTGGGCGCGCTCGCGCGCGCGGCGGTCGGCCTCGAGCACGTCCTCGAGCGCGGACGCGGGCGTGCGCGGCTCCGTGTCGAGGACCTCCTGGATCGATTCGGGGATGGCGGGGAACGCCACCCTGCCGTCGAGGAAAGCGGCCACGGCTTCCTCGTTGGCGGCATTGAGCGCCGCCGGCAGAGTACCCCCGGCCTCGAGCGCCCGGTAGGCGAGCGAGAGGCACGGGAAGCGCTCGCGGTCGGGCGGCGCGAAGTCGAGCTCGATCGGCTGCGTGAAGTCCATCCCGGGGATGGGAGCCGGCCATTTCTCGGGATAGCTGAGCGCGTACTGGATCGGCATGCGCATGTCGGTGACCCCGAGCTGCGCCAGCACCGTGCCGTCGACGAGCTCCACCATCGAGTGCACGACCGACTGCGGGTGGATCAGCACGTCGATCTTCGCGGCCGGCACCCCGAACAGCCAGCGCGCCTCGATCACCTCGAGGCCCTTGTTCATGAGCGTGGCCGAGTCGATCGTGATCTTGGGACCCATGCGCCAGGTCGGGTGCGCGAGCGCCTCCTCGCGCGTGATGCCGGGGAAGCTCTCGCGCGGCCGGTTCCGGAACGGCCCCCCGGAGGCCGTGAGCAGCAGGCGCCGCACGTCCTCGGGCCGGCGCCCCTCGAGGCACTCGTGCAGCGCGCAGTGCTCGCTGTCGATCGGCAAGAGCCGCGCGCCCGTCTCGCGGGCGCGCGCCAGCATCAGCTCCCCGGCCATCACCAGCGTTTCCTTGTTCGCGAGCGCCACGTCCTTGCCGGCCTCGAGCGCGCGGCACGTGGGCACCAGCCCGATAGCACCCACCGCGGACGCGACCAGCATGCGCGCCCCTTCGTGCGTCGCCACCTCGACCATCCCCGAAGCGCCGCTCGCGGTGCTCTGGCCCCGCAGGTCCACGAGGCGCGAGAGCCGCTCGAGCGCGGCTTCGTCCTTGACCGAGACGAGCTTCGGCCGGTAACGCGCGATCTGAGCCGCGAGAACCTCGACGTTGCCGCCCGCGGCCAGGGCCGTGACCTCGAAACGCCCCGGGAAGGCGTCGACCACGCGCAGCACGTTCGTGCCGATCGAGCCGGTCGAGCCGAGAATCGCGAGGCCTTTCATGGGGGGCTTTCGTGCGCGCGCGGCGGCCGGTTGCAGCTGTGAGGGAACGCTCAGCGCACGAACTGAAAATAATAGTACAGGACCGGCGCGCCGAACAGCAAGCTGTCGAGCCGGTCCAGCATCCCTCCGTGGCCGGGGAACAGCGCTCCCGAGTCCTTCACGCCCGCCCAGCGCTTGAGCCGGCTCTCGGCGAGGTCGCCCACGATCCCCATCGCGGCGACGGCGAGCCCCAGGCCCGCGGTGTGCAAAAAGGGGAGCTCGGGCAGGCCGAGCTGGCGCACGACGAATGCACCGGCGACGCCGCCCACCAGGCCGCCGAGGGCCCCCTCCACCGTCTTGCCGGGCGAGATGGCAGGTGCCAGCCGCCGCCGGCCCAGGGCGTGCCCGACGAAGAACGCAAAGCTGTCGGCGAAGACCAGGACGCCGAGCAGGAGCACGAGACGAAGGCCGCCCTCGCCAACCGGCGCCAGCAGCCGAAGCGCCGCGATCGTCCCCCCGAGAGCGCCCAGGTACACGGCCCCGAGCAGCGTCAAGGCCGAAGCACTCACCGAGTCGAGCTCGGTCCCCCGCGAGAGCGTGAGGGTCAGCAGCAGCAGCGCCCCGAGCGGCACGAGCGGAAACGGCAGCCAGCCCGGCATCACGACGTCGAGGTAGAGGGCGGCAGCCAACAGCACGCCGGCGTGACGCATCGGCCGGATTCCGCGGGCCCCGAGCAGCGTGAAGAACTCAGCGAGCCCCACCGCGAGCGCCAGGGTCACGATCGCGACGCCGAGCCAGGGGGGTCCGAGCAGCAGAGCCGCGAGAAGGACGGGCAGCGCCACGAGCGCCGTCCCCACGCGGCGAGCCAGGTTCGCCCCGAAGCCGGGGGCGCCCGTCCCCCACGAGGGCGGCGGCTCAGGCCGGGACGATTCCGCCGTAGCGCCGCTCACGCTTCTGGAAGTCCAGGGTCGCCTGGAGCAGGTGCCGGCGCCGGAAGTCGGGCCACAGCACGTCGGTGACCCAGATCTCCGAGTAGGCGATCTGCCAGAGCAGGAAGTTGGAGACGCGCAGCTCGCCGCTCGTGCGGATCAGCAGGTCGGGATCCGGCTGTCCGGCGGTGTAGAGATGGCGGGCGATGTCTGCCTCGTCGAGTGCTTCGGGGTTCGTCCCCAGCAGCTGGACCTCGGCGTAGAGCCGCTTCACGGCGTCGACGATCTCGGCTCGCCCGCCGTAGTTGAGCGCGATGTTGAACTGCAGGCCGGTGTTCGGCGCCGTGCGCTCCTCAGCCCGCCCGAGCTCGCCGCGGACGTCCGGATCGAGCTCCTGCCCGCGGCCCACCACCCGGAAGCGGATGTTGTTGCGCAGCAGCATGTCGAGCTCGCTGCGCAGGTAGTGCTTGAGCAGGCCCATCAGCGTCGCGACCTCGCTCTCCGGCCGCTTCCAGTTCTCGATCGAGAAAGCGTAGAGCGTGAGCACCTCGAGCCCCAGCCGTGCCGCCGTCTCGACCGTGTCGCGCACCGCGTGAATCCCCTCGCGGTGACCCTCGACGCGGTGCTTGTGCCGGAGCTGGGCCCAGCGTCCGTTGCCGTCCATGATGATCGCGACGTGGCGCGGGAGCCGCTCGAAGTCGATCGCGCGCAGCAGATCTTCCTCGCTGGTCCCGGCGGGCACGACCTCGAGCAGGTCCTGGAGCGACATGGCGGCGGTGGCCTATCCTAGCTCCGCCCCGAAGCCGGCGGGTAGTCGACGCGCACGAGCGTGAGCCCGCGGGCGGCCGCCGGCGCGGGCCAGGCGCGCCGGTCGCGGGCCGCGAGAGCGCGCGCGAGCTCTTCCGCGGGGATAGCACCGCGGCCCGCCGTGACGAGGCCGCCCACCATGTTGCGCACCATCTTGCGCAGGAAGCCAGAGGCCTCGGTCTCGTAGACGAGCGTGCCTGCGTCGAAGACCGCTTCCGAGCGCGTCACCGTGCGCACGGTCGTGGTGGCGGAGGAGCCTGACGAGGCGAGCGAGGCGAAATCGTGGCGGCCGACGTACAGCGCGGCGGCGGCGCGGACCGCGGTTTCGTCGAGCAGGCTCGGGCAGAAGCCCGCGTAGCGCGCGCGCTGCGGGAGCTGCACCCCCCCACAGTCGAGAACGTAGCGGTAGAGCTTGGAGCCGGCGCTCTTGCGAGGATGGAAGTCCGGCGAAGCCCACCCGGCGTCGAGCACGCGCACGTCGGCTGGCAGCAGGCCGTTGAGCGCCCGCTGCAGCGCGCCAGGCTCGATCTCGCGGGCGAGCTCGAAGGCGGCGACCTGCCCGAGCGCGTGAACCCCGGCGTCGGTGCGTCCCGCGCCCGCCACCGCGACCCGCGACCCGCCCGAGAGCCGGGCGAGCCCCTCCTCGAGGACGCCCTGCACCGTCCGGCCGCCGCGGCGCTGCAGCTGGAAGCCGCTGAAGTCGGTGCCGTCGTAGGCGAGCGTGACGCGGTAGAGGGGCAAGCGGCCCTCGCTCCCTCAGCGCGCCGCGCGCGAGCCGGGCTTCTCGGGCTTCGAGCCTTGTGCGCAGAGCGGGCAGGCGTCGGCCGGGTAGGCCTCGACCGCGAGCTCGAGCAGGCTGCGCTGCGGAACGCCGAGCTCGACCTCTCCCCCGCTGCGATCGACCAGGCTCCCCACGGCCAGCACCCGCGCGCCTCGCGCCCGAACGGCCTCCAGCACCTCGCGCGTCGACCCGCCGGTCGTGATCACGTCCTCGACGACGACGACGGGGTCGCCGTCGGCGAGCGCGAACCCACGCCGCAGCGTCATCGCGCCGTCCTGCCGCTCGCTGAACAGGCCGACGCAGCCGAGGGCGCGGGCCACCTCGTGCGCCACGAGCACCCCGCCGAGCGCCGGGGCCACGACCGCGCGCGGGTGCGTCTCGCCGCAGATCGGCCGCAGCCGACGGGCGAGCGCCGCGCCCAGGCTGGTGGCGAGCGTCGGATCCATCAAAACGCGCGCGCATTGCAAGTAGCGCGCCGAGTGGAGCCCGGACGAGAGCAGGAAGTGCCCTCGCAGCAGCGCCTGGCGCTCCTCGAAGAGCCGCAGCAACGAATCCTGTGTGAAGCCGTCCTGGTGCACGAGCCGCATCCTACCCCGCCAGCAAGCTCACAACCCAACAGACACGAGGCAGTCAACGGGGGGCCCTGGGGGGGGCCTCCACCTCTCACCCGAGTTGTTGCCGTCGCTCCCTGCTATCCCGGTCCTCCCTCGTATACTGCGAGACGAATGGTGCCGCTTTCCGCCGTCCTGATCGCGCACAACGAGGAGAAGACGATCGGCGACGCGCTCGGCAGCGTGGCGTTCTGCGACGAGATCGTGCTCGTCGACTCGGGCTCGAGCGACAGGACACGCGAGATCGGCGAGCAGGCGGGGGCCCGCGTGATCGTCAACGCGCCTTGGCCCGGATTCGTGGCCCAGCGCGATCTCGCCGTGCGCGCGGCCCGCCACGACTGGGTGTTGGCACTCGACGCCGACGAGCGCGTCTCGGCCGCGCTGCGCTCGGAGATCGAAGCGCTTCGCGCGCGAGGCTGCGAGGCCGCGGGCTACCGCATTCCCAGGGTCGCGTTCTACCTGGGCCGCTCGATCCGCGGCACCGACTGGTATCCCGACTGGCAGATGCGACTCTTCGATCGCACGCGCGCCGCGTGGCAGGGCGGCTTGGTGCACGAATCGGTGGCGGTGCGCGGCCCGGTCGCGCGCCTGCGCGGCGAGCTCGAGCACCACCCCTACGCGGACATCTCGGACCACCTGCGCAAGATCGACTCGTATACGACGCTCTGGGCTCGCCAGGCGCATGCGGCCGGCCGAACCTCGAACGTCGTGCAGGTGTCGGCCGGGGCGGCCTGGGCCTTCTTCCGCAACTACGTCCTGAAGCGCGGCTTCCTGCTGGGCAGCGCGGGGTTGCTGATCTCGGTGCTCAACACGCACTACACCTTCGCCAAGCTGGCCAAGCTGCGCGAGCTCGGGCTCGCGCCGCCCGCGCCCCGATGAACCGGCTCGTCGTCCATGTCGATACCGCGGCCACGTGGCGTGGCGGTCAGAACCAGGTCCTGTTGAGCGCGCAGGGCATGGCGGCGCGCGGGGTGCGGACCGAGATCGCCTGCCGCGCGGGAGGCGAGCTCGAGAGTCGGGCGCGCGCCGCCGGCCTCGCGGTGCGGCCGGTGTCCTTCCGCGGCGACCTGTGGCCGCCGGGGATTCTGGCGCTCGCACGCCGACTCCGGCAGGAGCCCGACGGCGTACTGCTGCTGCACGACCCTCACGCCGTCTCGGTGGGGCTCGTCGCGGCCCGCCTCGGCCGGCGCGCGCCGCTCGTGGCGGTGCGCCGGGTCGACTTCCCGCTCCGCGGCCTTCTGTCCCGGGCGAAGTACGCCGCCTGCGGTCGCGTGATCGTGGTGAGTCGCGCGATCGGCTCGCTCATGGAAGCGGCGGGCCTCGGGAGCGACCGGTTGCATCTCGTCTACGAAGGGGTCCCGGACCGCAAGCCCTTGCCCGGGGGTCGGGAGGCGCTCGCGGAGCTCGGCGTGCCCGCGGGCGTGCCCGTCGTGGGCAACGTGGCGGCGCTCACGGGTCACAAGGACCACGCGACCTTGCTCGAGGCCATGGCGCTGCTGCACGCGCAGCTGCCGGAGGCGCGGCTCGTGATCGCGGGCGACGGCGAGCTGCGGGGCGCGCTCGAGGCGCGCGCGCGCGCGCTCGACCTCGGGGGTCGCGTGGTCTTCGCCGGCTTCCGCCGCGACCTCGACCGCCTACTGCCGGCCTTCTCGGTGTTCTGCCTGTCGTCGGAGCTCGAGGGCCTCGGTACGAGCCTGCTCGACGCCATGGCGTTTGGCTTGCCGGTCGTGGCCACCGCGGCCGGCGGCATCCCCGAGGCCGTGGAGGACGGTGTCAGCGGCCGGCTCGTCGCCCCACGCGATCCGCGCGCGCTCGCAGGTGCGCTCGCCGAGGTGGTGGGCGACGAGCGGCTGCGGGTCGCCTGGGGCGCGGCCGGGCGCCGGCGCTATCTCGAGCGCTTCACGAGCGACCGCATGGTCGAGGAGACGCTGCGCGTGATCGGGGAGGCGGCGTGAAGGTCCGCGCCATCTTGAACCCGCGAGCCGGCGTGTCGCCCGACGAGGCGCGCCGCGCGGCCGAACGCGGCCATCCGGGCTGGCACGACTTCGACCTCGTCCTCACCGAGGGACCCGGCCACGCGACGGAGCTCGCGCGCGCAGCCGCCGTGGCGGGCGCCGAGCTGGTGCTGGCCGTGGGCGGCGACGGAACCGCGAACGAGGTGGCCCGCGGGCTGATCGGGACGAAAGCGGCGCTCGGCATCGTTCCGGCGGGCTCGGGCAACGGCCTCGCGCGCGCGCTGCGCATCCCGTTGCGGCCGGCGCCCGCGCTCCACGCTCTCGAAACCGGCGTCAGGCGCCTGATCGACGTGGGATTGCTGAACGGACAGCTCTTCCTGAACGTGGCCGGCGTCGGCTTCGACGCGGTCGTGAGCCGCGCCTTCCACGACAGCGGGCGGCGCGGCGGACGACGGGGCCTCTTCGGCTACGTGCGCCTGAGCCTGCGCGAGATGCTCCGCTATCGCGCGCCACGCCTCGTGATCGACACCGGCAAGGAGCGGCACGCGGTTCGGCCCTTCGTGCTCACGTTCGCGAACGGCCCGCAGTACGGCTCGGGCGCCGTGATCAACCCCGGCGGCAAGCTGGACGACGGCGAGCTCGAGCTGGTGATCCTCGACGACCGATCGCTTCCGGCCTTGCTGGCCGCCGCGCCCCGGCTGTTCCTCGGCGGCCTCGAGCGGGTCAAAGGCTATCGCCGGCTCCGCGCGTCCCGGGTCACCGTCACGGCCGAGACGGAGATCGTGGTACACCGCGATGGCGATCCCGAGACCGAGACCGACCGAATCGAGGTCAGGGTCGAGCCGCGCTCGCTCGCGATCGTCGCGCCGGCCGCGACGGCGTCCGATCCCGCTGGCCCGTTCTCGGCCTCTGGTGCCCCTGGCTCAAGGGGCCGGGACGGCTGCTAGGAAACCGCTTCCGCACGCTCCAGCAGCGGGCGGATCTCGTCGAGCAGGCCGGGGGCGCACGGCAGGAGCGGGGCGCGCACGCTGCCGCCGCGCAGGCCGGCGAGCCCCATCGTGAGCTTGAGGCCGGCGACGCCATGGGTCGCGGTCACGGCGGTTGCGAGCGGCGCGAGCGCCGCCTGGATGCGGCGCGCGGTCGCGTGGTCGCCCGCACCGAAGGCGCGGAAGAGCTGGAGCGTCGCGCGAGGCGCGCAGTTGGCGACGGCGAGGACCCCGCCCACGGCGCCCACGCACAGCGCCGGATAGAAGACCGGGGCGTTGCCGCAGGCGACTTCGAAGCCGGGAGGCACCGAGGCCAGCGTCCGGGCCAGGAGCCCCACGTCGCCGCTCGACTCCTTGAGCCCATGGATCCGGGGGTGGGCAGCGAGCGTCGCGGCCAGCCCTGCCGGCCAGGCGAGGCCCGTGAAGGCCGGGACCGAATAGAGGTAGACCGGCACCGGCGAGGCGTCGGCCACCGCCTCGAAGTGGCGGCGCAGCGCCTCGGGCGTCACGCGGTCCTTGTAGTAGCTGGGGGTCAGGACCAGGACCGCGTCCGCCCCGAGATCGGCGGCCTTGAGAGAGAGCGCGATCGTCCCGCGTGTCGACTCGAGACCCGTGCCGACCAGGAGGAAACGGCCCGGAACGGTGCGCCGAGCCGAGGCGACCAGCAGCAGCTTCTCGTCCTCGTCGAGGCTCGCGGCCTCCCCGTTCGAGCCGAGCACGAGGAAACCCGCGAAGTCGTGGAGGGCGAGCGCCTCGAGGCTCGCGCTGAACGCCTCGAGGTCGAGCCCGCCGTCCGGGTGAAACGGCGTCACGAGCGGCGGGATGACGCCGCGAAGCGACACCTTCGTCAGGCCGCCGGGGTCTTCCTGGCGAGCGCCTGCGCCACACGCCCGAGCAGCTTGACGTCCTGCGGCGCGAAGGCGGCGCGGAAGTCGCTCCAGACCTCGAGGATCGCCCAGAGTCCCGCGTCGGTTCTCACCGGGGCGACCATCGCGCTGCCGGTCTCGAGCCCCACCTGTGCCCAGGCCGGGCTGGCCGAGAGATCCGAGAATACCGTCGGGCCTTGTCCCTGCGCCGCGTCGGCCAGCGGCCCGCCGCCGGATGCCACGCGCTCGGGCCCCTGCGGCCGCTCGAGCGCCGTGTGCACGGCCAGCCCCTCGCCGTCGGCCACGTACGCGGTCACCGACGAATAGCGCGCGAAGCGCTTCTTCATCAGCTCCACGGCCTGGCGCAGCGCTTCCTCGAAGGAAGTCGCCTTCTTGATCACGTCCTCGAGCTCCAAGCCGACCTGCTCGCGGCGTTGCGCGGCCTTGCGCGCCAGGTCCGTCTTCCAGGGCTTGTCGTCCTCACGCGTCACCGTCATGTTCACCTCGATGCTACTCCTTCCTGATTCGTATGGGTCCGGTTCGTGATTGAAATCTGACAGCCACTCCGCTCACGCCAGGCTGCGTCCTCCGTCGACGCGGACGACCTCGCCCGTCGTGTATCCGCCGCCCGCCAGCAGGAACATCACCGCCTCGACCGCCTCGGCATGCGTCCCGAAGCGTCCCGCGGGCACGCGGCGCCTGAGCGTCTCCTCGCCTCCCGGTGGCTCGAGGATGCCCGGGGCCACGGCGTTCACGCGAATCTCGGGGGCGAGCGCCAGCGCCAGGCACTGGGTCGCCATCACGAGAGCCGCCTTCGACGCGCAGTAGGGGAGATGCGCCGGCCACGGCCGCAGCCCACCCAGGCTCGCAACGTTGACAATCGCCCCCGCGCCGCGCCGCCGCATGTGCGGAGCCGCCGCGCGCGAGGCCATCACCGCGGCCTTGACGTTCACGTCGAAGGCCTCGTCGAGGACCTCCTCGCTCATCTCTTCGAGCGGGATGCGCCGGAAGACGCCCACGTTATTGACCAGGAAGTCACAGCCGCCCAGCGCGGCCACCGCCTCGTCCACGAAGGCCGCAATCTCGCCCGGGACCCGCGCATCCGCGGGAGCCGCGAACGCCCGTCGCCCCAGGCGCCGGACCGCCTCGGCCTCCTCGAGGGCGCCGCGACGGCTCTCCCGGTACGAGAAAGCCACATCGGCCCCCTCCCCGGCCAGGGCGTGGACGAGTGCGCGCCCCAGGCCCCGCCCCCCGCCGGTGACCACGGCGACGCGACCGAGAAGCCGCGGGTCACCCATGGGACGCGGAACGGAGCATCATACCATCTCTTCGGGCGCTTCCTCGCGGAGGAAGCGGGCACCGATGCGGGCCGCCTCCCCGAGCGAGCCGGAGAAACGCTCCACCCGGCACACGACCGCGCGGGCCCGGTACACGTCCTTGTCGCCGAAGTGGCGCCGCAGGTTGACCGGCAGCTCGATCGAGAGCTGCAGCCGGGCGCCGACGGCGACCTGGCGATGGCTCTCGAAGCAGATTCCGCCGCCGCTGACGTTGACGGAGCGAGTGAGCTCGGTGAAGGGCACGCCGGCCACGTCCTCGCCCCGCACTTCGACCGGCAGGTGCAAAACTACGCGCTTCTCGCGCTCGACCAGGCTCATGGGAATCGCCCCGCGGGCGCTCAGGCCGGCTGCCGGAGCAGCACCACCGTCACGTTGTCGCGTCCACCCGCCTCGTTGGCCGCCTCGATCAGCCGCTCGCTCGCGTCCTCGAGCGGCCCCGAGCCGTCGGCCAGGATGCGGCCGATCTCCTGGTCGTTGATCATGCCGTGAAGCCCGTCGGAGCACAGCAGCACGAGGTCGCCCGCCTCGAGCTCGTGCTCGACCACGTCGAGGTCGATCGTGTCGCGTGCCCCCACCGCCTTGGTGATCACGTTGCGCAGCGGGTGGTGCTCCACGTCGTCGGAGTTCAGGATGCCTTCGCCGAGCGCGGCCGAGACCCACGAGTCGTCGCGCGTGAGCTGCCTGAGCTCGCTGCCGCGCACCAGGTAGCAACGGCTGTCGCCTGCCGAGGCGATCGTCACCGCCTTGCCCGTCACCACCAGGGCCACGACGGTGGTGCCCATGCCGGTGAGCTCCTCGCGGTTGTCGGCGGCCTGGAACACTTTCGCGTTGGCGAGACGGACGGCGGTCTTCAGCCGGTTGCCGTCGAAGGAGAGGTTGGCGTCGAGGCCCCAGGGCCAGGTGATCTCCTTCTCGACGCCGCTGCGCTCGACGAAGGCGGCGATCGTCTCGATCGCCATTTTCGAGGCCACTTCGCCGGCGTTGTGGCCGCCCATGCCGTCGCAGACGGCGTAGAGACTCGCCTCCGGGGACACCAGATAGCTGTCCTCGTTGATCTTCCGGCGCCGGCCGACGTCGGTACGCCCGAACGCCTCGATCATGGAAGTGGGCAAAGCATAGGGGGTTTCCAGAATAGCGTCAAACCCGCCCAGAGCGGCCCGCGCGCATGGCTTCGGCCATCTCGCGCACCGCGCGTTCCATGCCGACGAGCACGGCGCGCGCCACGATGGCGTGGCCGATGTTGAGCTCGCTGATCTCGCTCATCGACGCGATCTCGTCCACGTTGTGGTAGTCGAGACCGTGCCCGGCGTGGACCGAAAGCCCGAGCTTGCGCCCGAAGCGGGCCGCGTCGGTGAGTCTCCGGAGCGCCGTCTCGCGTGCCCGCGCGCTCGCAGCCTCGGACCAGGCCGCCGTGTTGAGCTCGACAGCGTGAGCGTCGAGCTTGTGGGCCTCCTTCACCTGCTCGAGCTCGGGGTCCACGAACAGGCTGACGTCGATCCCCGCGTCCTGCAGCGTTTTGACCATCGGCCGGACCTGGACGCTGTTGAGCACGACGTCGAGGCCGCCCTCCGTCGTGACCTCCTCGCGCCGCTCGGGAACCAGCGTCACCTGGTTCGGCTTGACGGTGAGAGCGATCCTCGTCATCTCCTGGGTCACGGCCGCCTCCAGGTTGAGCCGCGTCTGCACCGTCTGCCGCAGCACCTCGAGATCGCGGTCCTGGATGTGGCGCCGGTCGCCGCGCAGGTGGACGGTGATGCCGTCGGCTCCGCCCATCTCCGCGAGCACCGCCGCGTGCACCGGATCCGGCTGCTTCGCCCGCCGCGCCTGGCGCACGGTCGCCACATGGTCGATGTTCACGCCGAGCCGCAGCATCAGCCGACGTCTTTTCTCGCCGCGTCCACGAGCTCGCGCGCCAGAATGCCGATGCGGCCCTGGTCGGGGCCCTCGACCATCACCCGCAGCTTGGGCTCGGTGCCGCTCCAGCGCACGAGCACCCGGCCGTCCTTGCCCAGGCTCGCCTTCACCCGCTCGACGAGCTGCTGCAGCGCCGCCATGTCCTCGAGCGGCTTCCGGGTCGCGAGTGTCACGCTCTCGAGCACCTGCGGCACGCGCTCCATCGCGTCGCGTGCGAGCTCGGACAGCGGCCGGCCGGTGCGGATCATGAGCGCGAGCACCTGCAACGCGCCGATCAGCCCGTCGCCGGTGGAGCTGTGGTCCAGGAAGATCAGGTGCCCCGACTGCTCGCCGCCGAGGTTGTAGCCGCCCTTGCGCATCGCATCGACCACGTAGCGGTCGCCGACCGGGGTGCGCACCAGGGCGATCCCCTGCGCCTCGAGCGCGCGCTCGAGGCCGAGGTTGCTCATCACGGTCGCGACCACGGTATCGCGCCGCAGCTCGCCGTCGCGCTTCATGCGCGTCGCGCACATCGCCATCACGGCATCGCCGTCGACGATCTCGCCCTTCTCGTCGATCACGATCACGCGGTCGGCGTCGCCGTCGAGGGCGATGCCGATGCGGGCTCCGCGCCGCAGCACCTCGGCGCGCACGTGATCGGGATGCAGCGCGCCCGAGTCGCGGTTGATGTTGGTGCCGTTCGGCCGCACGCCGAGCGGGAACACGCGCGCGCCCAGCTCCGAGAAGACGAGCGGCGCCACCACGTACGCGGCTCCGTGCGCGGCATCCACCACCACGCGCACGCCGTCGAGCGTCAGGTCGCGCGGGAAGGTGTTCTTGACGAAGGCGACGTAGCGGCCGCGCGAGTCCTCGAGCTTCGCGGCGCGGCCGATCGCCGGGCCGGTCTGGCGCTCGCCGATGCGCTCCGGCTCGCGGATCAGCGTCTCGATCTCGGCTTCGGCGGCGTCGGGGAGCTTGAAGCCGTCGCGGCCGAAGATCTTGATGCCGTTGTCGTCGTACGGGTTGTGGCTCGCGCTGATGACGATCCCGGCGTCGGCGCGCATGCTGACGGTGAGGTGCGCCACGGCCGGGGTCGGGATCGGGCCGCACAGCAGCACGCGGCCGCCCATCGAGGTGACCCCCGCCGCGAGGGCGGTCTCGAGCATGTAGCCGGAGAGGCGCGTGTCCTTGCCGATCAGCACGCGCGGCGCGTGGCGCTGCCCGCGACCCGCGACGAAGGTGACGGCCCGGCCGAGTGCTAAGGCCAGCTCGGGCGTCATCGGGTAGACGTTGGCGACACCGCGAATGCCGTCAGTGCCGAAGAGCGAGCGGGCGTGCGTCCGGGACTGCGTCAAGGGCTGAGGCTCCCCGGCCCCGAGGGCCGTATCGCGACCTCGGAGGGCCGCGTCTCCACCACGCTGACACCAGGATGACCAGAGCCGATCTCGACCGCCACCTTTAGCCGCGCCGGAGCCGCCCCTTGGCTCGGCACGGTCACGAACGCGCGCACGTCCGAGGCCGTGAGCGCGCGCACCTGCGACGCCGGTCCCGTGACGGCCACGCTGACGCGGCCCGGCCTCGTGCTGGCCGCCCGACCGCGCGCCTCGATCCTGAGCCCTTCGAAGGTGCGCGTCTCCTGCCTCTCGCGCACGCTTGCGGTCACGCGCACGCGGCTGCCGCCCTCGAGCCGCAACAGCGGGTCCTCGAGGCCGACACCCACCGACTCCGACACGCTGGCGCTGGCTCCTTCTACCGAGACGGGCTCCGTGAAGGCGCTCTCGATCTCGCGCACGCGGCTGCGCGGGCCCGCCACGCGCACCTCGGCCGGATCGCTCGCGATTCCGGCGATCTCGCAGCCGGCCGCGGGGCGGCCGATCACCCGCGGGCGCACCGGGATCGTCTTGCGCTCGGTGCGCTCGAGGTTCAGGGTGAGCAGCGACGGCGTGATCTTCACCACGCGGAACCCGAAGGGAACCTGGATCACGTCGGGCGTCAGCTGGACGATGCGCTCGCCCTCGCTGGCGCCCGCGAGGTCGATCGTGGCGAGCAGCTTGCCGGCCTCCAGGCTGTTGATGAGCCCGGGCGAGGCCCGCACGCGCACGTCGACGGCGTTCACCGGATCGCCGGTGAGCTCGAGGTCGCGCGGCACGTTGCGCAGCTCGACGGGCACGGACACGCCGCGCTCCGCGGTTTGCCGGCCCGCGATCACGAACCACAGGCCGGCGGCGAGCGCGAGGCTCGCGAGCCGCAGCGACCAGTCCCGCTCGAACGGTTTCACCGCTCGGCCTCGCTCGCGGCCGCGGGCTCCGCGGCACCGACCGGGGCTTCCCGCAGACCGAGCGAGGCGAGCAGCGCCTGGCGCAGCGCGGGACCGTCGAGACCGCGGCGGATGCGGCCGTCCTCGACCAGCGAGATCGTCCCGGTCTCTTCCGAGACGACGATCGCGACCGCGTCGGTGTCCTCGGAGAGCCCGATCGCGGCGCGGTGGCGGCTGCCGAGCGTGCGGCTGAGCTCCGGGTGCACGGTCAGCGGCAGGAAGCAGGCTGCGGCCGCGATGCGGTTGCCCTGGATCACCACCGCCCCGTCGTGGAGCGGCGTCGCCGGGTGGAACAGGCTCACCAGCAGGTCGTAGGTCACGACGGCGTCGAGGGCGATCCCCGTCTCGATATAGCTTCGCAGGCCCATCTCGCGCTCGAGCGCCACGATCGCTCCAGTGCGCTCCGAGGCGAGCCGCGTGGCGGCGAGCACGATCTCGTCGACCACCTCCTCTTGTCGGCGCCGCGTGGCGCCGCCGAGGAACGGCGCGCGCCCGAGGTGCGCGAGGCCCTTCCGGATCTCGGCCTGGAACACCACGATGATGCCGAAGACCAGGAACGGCAGAAACGTGCGCAGCAGCCAGTTGACGCTCTGCAGGTTGAACAGGATCGAGGCCCAGTAGAGCAGCACCAGCACGACGCCACCGAGCGCGATCTGGACCGCGTGCGTGCCGCGCAGGAAGCGCAGCAGCTCGTACACCAGGAACGCCACGATCAGGATGTCGAGCGCGTCCCACCAGCCCAGCTCGATGCCGGCGACGAAAGCCGCGACGCGCTCGCTGATCACGCGGCGCTCCCCTCGGCGGGGCCGCGGATCGCGTCGCACACCCGCACCACCTCGACCATCTCTCGCACGTCGTGGACGCGTACCACGTGGGCCCCGAGCATCACGCACGCGGCGACCGCCGCGGCGGTGCCCAGCAGGCGCTCGTCGACGGGCAGCTCGAGCACCCGCCCGATGAAGCTCTTGCGCGACGGGCCGACCAGCACCGGACGATCGAGCGCCTGTAGCTCCGGCAGCCGCCGCAGCGCTTCCAGGCTTTGCGCGGCGTCCTTCGAGAAACCGATCCCCGGATCGACGAGCGTGTGCTCCCGCGGCACGCCCGCGCGCGCGGAGCGATCGAGGGCTGCGGCGAGCTCCGAGGTCACCTCGGCCATCACGTCGCCGTAGGCCGGCGCGCGGTGGACCTCGGAGAAACAGCCGCGCAGGTGCATCAGCACCGCGGGCACGCCCCGCTCAGCCACCAGCCCCGCCATCGTGGGATCGTACCCGAAGCCGCTCACGTCGTTCACGAGATCGGCACCCGCGTCGAGCGCCGCCCGCGCCACGTCGGCCTTGGTGGTGTCGATCGAGATCGGCCCGGCGCCGCGGCGGCGCAGCGCCTCCACGACCGGCACCACGCGGCGGATCTCCTCGGCGGCCGCGACCGGCTGGGCGCCCGGCCGCGTCGACTCGCCACCCACGTCCAGCCAGTCGGCGCCGGCCTCGAACAGGCGGAGGCCGTGCGCAAGTGCTCTGTCAAGGCCCGGGTCGCGGCCGCCGGCGAACGAATCGGGCGTGGCGTTGAGGATGCCCATGACGAACGTGCGCTCGCCGAGAACCACGGGGGAGCCTCGAAGCGGGATGCGGTAGAGGCGCCGCCCCGAGATCAAGCTCGCACCCTCCGCGACGGCCCTAGGACGTCGGCCGAGGATCCGCGACCGGCGGTGGAAGAATCCCGGCCGGGCGGCCCTCCTCCGGTGCACGCGGCTCACGGGCCGGCGCCGGTGCGACCGGGGCCGGGGCCGGGGCCGGGACCTTGACCGCCAGCGGCTCGCCCGCGATCAGCTGCTTGAGCTGCGGCGCGTCGAGCACCTCGTGCTCGAGCAGGGCCTCGGCGATGCGCACCAGCACCGGCCGCTGCTCGGTGAGCAGCTTGGCCGCGCGCTCGTACTGCTCGGTCACGATGCGCTTGATCTCGGAGTCGATCCGAAGCGCCGTGGCCTCGGAGTAGTCCTGGTGCCGGTTGAACTCCTTGCCCAGGAAGATGGCCTCTTCCTTCTTGCCGTAGGTGAGCGGGCCGAGCGTCTCGCTCATGCCCCACTCGCAGACCATCTTGCGCGCCAGCTCGGTCGCCTGCTCGATGTCGTTCTGGGCCCCGGTCGTGATCTGCGAGAAGGTGGCCTCCTCGGCGATCCGGCCGCCCATGCACACGGCGATGCGCGCCTCGAGCTGCTCTTTCGACCAGTTGTGCTTCTCCTCGCTCGGCAGCTGCTGGGTGAGGCCGAGCGCCATGCCGCGTGGGATGATCGTCACCTTGTGGAGCGGGTCCGAGTGCGGCACGAGCGCGGCGAGGAGCGCGTGGCCGGCCTCGTGGTAGGCGGTGATCTTCTTCTCCTCGTCGGTGATGATCATGCTCTTGCGCTCGGCCCCCATCAGGACCTTGTCCTTCGAGGACTCGAAGTCGCTCATCGAGACGAACTTCTGGCTCTGGCGCGCGGCGGCGAGAGCGGCCTCGTTCACCAGGTTGGCGAGGTCGGCGCCCGAGAAGCCCGGCGTCGCGCGCGCGAGCACTGAGAGGTCGACGTCCTCGGCGAGCGGGATCTTGCGCGTATGGACCTGCAGTATGCCCTCGCGCCCGCGCACGTCGGGCCGCGAGACCACCACGCGGCGATCGAAGCGTCCGGGCCGCAAGAGCGCCGGGTCGAGCACGTCGGGTCGGTTGGTGGCCGCAATCAGGATCACGCCGTCGTTCGACTCGAAGCCGTCCATCTCGACCAAGAGCGCGTTGAGCGTCTGCTCGCGTTCGTCGTGCCCGCCGCCGAGGCCGGCGCCGCGATGGCGGCCGACCGCGTCGATCTCGTCGATGAAGATGATGCAGGGGGCGTTCTTCTTGCCCTGCTCGAAGAGGTCGCGCACGCGCGAGGCGCCCACGCCCACGAACATCTCCACGAAGTCTGAGCCCGAGATCGAGAAGAACGGCACGTTGGCCTCGCCGGCGATCGCGCGCGCGAGCAGCGTCTTGCCGGACCCCGGGGGGCCCATCAGCAGGACACCCTTGGGGATGCGGCCGCCGAGCTTCTGGAACTTCTGCGGCTCGCGCAGGAACTCGATGATCTCCTGCAGCTCCTCCTTGGCCTCGTCGACGCCGGCCACGTCCTTGAAGGTCGCCTTCTTCTGCTGGCTCGCGAGCAGCTTCGCCTTCGACTTGCCGAACGAGAGCGCCTTGTTGCCGCCGCTCTGCATCTGGCGCATGAAGAAGACCCAGAAGCCGATCAGGAGCAGGAACGGCGCCCACGAGATCAGCATGTTGGCCCAGGTGGGGGTCGTGTCGGGCTGGTAGGTGACGACGACGCTCTTGGCGAGCAGCCGGTCCATCAGCTTGTCGTAGCCGAGCGGGGCGAAGGTGCGGAACGGCTCGCGGCCCGCCGTCCGGCCCTTGATCTCGTTGCCGGTGACGGTGACCTCGACCACCTGCCCGGCCTCGACCTGGGCCATGAACTCGCTGAACTTCATCGGCGTCTCGCGCTTCTGGAACTGTGCGAAGTGCCAGGCCAGAAACACGACGACCAGCAGCGACATCCACAGCATCGCGGTCTTGAACGTGGCGTTCACGAGATCTGCCTCCGGACGGTGCCCCGACCGCCCCTCTCCCTCCGGCCGGGCCGGAGGGAACCATAGGTCCTAGCTTACTCCTGCGGCGGCCCCGAGCGCGCGGGGCGGGGGATCGTGCCAATGTAGGGCAGGCCGCGGAAGCGCTCCATCCAGTCGAGCCCGTAGCCCACCATGAATCGGTCGGCCAGCGGCTCGTGGACCGGAAACGCGGTCCAGTCCGGGTGGACGGCGATCTTGCGCGCCTCGGGCTTGTCGATCAGCGAGCAAACCTTGAGGCTGCTCGGGCCGTGCTCGTGGATGTGCCCGAGCAGGTAGCTGAGGGTGATGCCGGTGTCCACGATGTCATCCACCAGCAGCACGTCGCGACCATCGAGCGGCACCGCGGTCGAGTACACGATCTCGGTCTGGATGCGGCCCTTGGCCTGCTCGCGGTGGGAGGTGACACGGACGAGATGAACGGTCATGTCGAGCGGGATCTTGCGGATCAGGTCGGCCATGAAGACCAGGCTTCCCTTCATCAGGCCGAGCACGCAGATCTCGCGCCCCGCGAAGGCGTGGCTGATCTCCTCCCCCAGCTCGGCGACGCGCCGGGCAATCTGCTCCTCCGTGAACAGAACGGAGATCTGGTTCTTCATGGCCCCTGCCGGGACGATGATACGGCTTTCGTGGCGCCGGCGGCACGTTTTTCGAGCCGAACGGCGTGGTGAGTGAATCGCACTTCGCGCCCGCCGGGAAGCAGGAGGCGCCGTCCCGACGGCGCCTCCGAGCGGCATAGCTGCAGGACCCGCTCTACGTGTCCACGGTCGACCCCGGTGAGCCCCCCCGTCTCCTGGAGGGCCTGCCGGAGGGCCGCCCGGGCCAGCGCCACGGGGGCGGCCGCGAGCAGGAGGCGGTCCAGGACGAGCGCGCCGCCTTCCCGGCTCCCGATCGTCTGGACGAGCAGCTCCGCCTGACGGCCGATGTGGCTCGCTTCATCGGCGAGGAGCGCCGCGGTGCGGGCGAGGGCCTCCCGGATCCGCGGGTTGAAGCGCTGCTCCAAATAGGGAAGCAGCTCGTGACGGACGCGGTTGCGCAGGTGCGTCGGGTCGGCGTTCGACGGGTCTTCACGCCAGCCGAGCCCGCGCTCGCGCAGATGCTCGAGGACCCTGGCGCGGGAGACGCCGAGCAAGGGTCGCAGCAGATCGCCGCTCCTGGGTCGCATCGCCGCGAGGCCGCTCGCGCCGGCGCCGCGCAGCAGCCGCAGCAGCAGCGTCTCGGCCTGGTCGTCCTCCGTGTGCGCGACGGCGATGGCGACCGCGGCCTCGTCGTCCCGCACCCGGCGCAGGAACGCATACCGCTCGCCACGCGCGGCCTGCTCGAGGCCGCCCGTCTCGCGGCGGGCACGGGCACGAACCGGGGCGGTTCCCCCTCGGAAGGGCACCGCGAGCGCGTCGCAGAGGACGTGGCAGAAGGCCGCGTCGTCCGCTGACCCCGGCCTCAAGCCATGGTCGAGGTGCGCCGCCACCAACCGGAAGCCGCGCCGGCGACGCAGCGAGGCGAGCGCGTCGGCGAGCGCGATCGAGTCCGCGCCGCCCGAGAGACCCACCACGATCGTCTCGCCGCGCGCGGGCAGCCCGGCGCTCTGGAGCGCCCGATCGACGGCCGCGGCGAGGAACGGCATCCTCATGCGATCGGGCCTCCGCGAGAGGCAGGTTGGTGGCGGTGCAGGGATTCGAACCCCGGACGCCGCGGATATGAGCCGCGTGCTCTAACCAACTGAGCTACACCGCCACGGGTGCCCGGGAGGCAGGAACGCCTCCGGGGTTGGACAGCATACTACGGAACCGGCTCGCGCGAAGGCCGAGTGCTATACTTTCGCCCGCATCCGTGGCTACGATCTGCGTCAACTGCCAGAAGAGCGAGGAAGAGGCAAGCCTGCAGAAGTGCCCGATCTGCTTCAAGTGGGTCTGCCTGGACTGCGGGCGGCGCGAGTACGGCCGGGTCTTCTGCAGCCAGCGCTGCGCACACCTGTTCTTCTTCGGCGACGACGACGAATAACGCTCCGGGGGGCGCGGGAGGGCGGGATGCCCCCCCGATAGCCGGTCAACCTGGCTGTTGGCTCCGTCGTCCTTCTTCGTGTTGCTGTAGGTCGTTGCCGACGCCATAGAATGGCATCGGCATGAGCTATCCCTTGGAACGTCCGCGGCGGTTGCGGCGCGGCGAGCGGCTGCGCGCGATGGTGCGCGAGACGACGCTCTCGCCCGCCAGCCTGATCTACCCGCTGTTCGTGGCTCCCGGCGAGGGGCTGCGGCGGGAGATCGCGTCGCTGCCCGGCTGCTTCCACCTGTCGGTCGACCAGGTGGCGCGCGAGGCCGAAGCGGTCGAGAAGCTCGGGATAGGCGGCGTCATCCTCTTCGGGCTGCCCAAGGCGAAGGACCCCGTGGGCTCCGAGGGCTACGCCGACGACGGCGTCGTGCAGCAGGCGGTCCGCGCGATCCGGGCGGCTTGCAAGGACCTGCTGGTCGTGACGGACGTCTGCTTGTGCGAGTACACCTCGCACGGCCACTGCGGCGTCGTCGAGAACGGCGAAGTGCAGAACGACCCCACACTGGAGCTGCTCGCCCGCATGGCGGTCTCGCACGCGAGGGCCGGCGCCCACGTGATCGCGCCCTCCGACATGATGGACGGCCGCGTGGGCGCGATCCGCCACGCCCTCGACGGCGCCGATTTCACATCGCTGCCGATCCTCTCGTACGCGGCCAAGTACGCCTCGGCCTTCTACGGCCCGTTCCGCGAGGCGGCCGACTCGGCCCCGCAGGTCGGCGACCGCCGCGGCTACCAGATGGACCCGGCGAACGTGCGCGAGGCGCTGCGCGAGGTGCGGCTCGACGTCGAGGAAGGCGCGGACATCGTCATGGTCAAGCCCGCGCTCCCCTATCTCGACGTGATCCGCGCGGTCGCCGAGAGCTTCGACCGCCCGGTTGCGGCGTACAACGTCTCGGGCGAGTACGCGATGGTGAAGGCCGCGGCCGCGAAGGGCTGGGTCGACGAAGAGCGGATGATGCGCGAGATCCTGACCTCGATCCGCCGCGCCGGCGCCGATGTGATCCTCACCTACCACGCCAAGGACTTCGCGCGCCGGGCGTGACGCCTCACCGCTCGCGGTGGTGGCTCCTCTGGCGCAGCCAGATCGCGAGCGCCTCCGCGTTCACCTCGCCGCGGGCGACCGAGAGCGTGATCGCAACCAGATCGTCGTCGTCCGCCTCGAGCTCCACCCCGTTCAGATTCAGGAACAACTCGGCGACGGCCACGCCCGTCCGCTTGTTGCCGTCCACGAACGGATGGTTCATCACCAGCGAGTGCATGAGCGCAGCCGCCTTGCTTTCGACGTCCGGGTACAGGTCCTCGCCGGCGAACGTCATCTGCGGCCGCCCGAGGGCAGCCTCGAGACCGCCTCGCTCGCGCAGCCCGGCCGAGCCTCCGAAGCGCTGGATCTGCAGGCGGTGCAGCTCGAGCACCTGCTCCAGCGCCAGGTAGACGGTCACTTCGCGAGTTCGCGGTAGACCCGCGAACGACGCTGGAGGATCGCCTCCGCGAGCTTCTTGAAGCGTGGGGTCAACTTGCCGCCCTCGAAGTAGCGCACGCCTGGGCGGATCGTGACGGCGCCCGTCTGCGGGTGTACGCTGACATCGACCTCGGCGCCCTTCTTGAGCTTGAACGCCTTGACGACCTCCATCGGCAACGTCACGGCGAGCGAGCTCCCGGCCTGAACCAGTTTCCTCGTCATGTCAGTACTATATATGTACAAGCATAGTCAGTCAAGAACTGCGGGCATGACGCGATCCGACGAGCTGTTCTCCCGCGCGAAGGCCGTGATCCCCGGGGGCGTCTCCAGCCCCGTGCGAGCCTTCAAGGCCGTGGGCGGATCGCCGCTCTTCGTGGCCCGCGCCGAGGGAGCGCGCTTCTGGGACGAGGACGGGCGCGCGTTCATCGACTACGTCGGCTCGTGGGGCCCGATGATCCTGGGGCACGCCCACCCGGCCGTGGTCGAGGCCGTGCGCGAGGCGGCCGCGCGCGGGACCTCGTACGGCGCGCCCTGCGCTGCGGAAGTGGCGCTCGCCGAGCGGATCGTGCGACTCGTCCCATTCGTCGAGAAGCTGCGATTCGTGTCGTCCGGCACGGAAGCCACGATGAGCGCGCTGCGTGTGGCCAGGGGCTTCACCGGTCGCCGCAAGATCCTGAAGTTCGACGGCTGCTACCACGGCCACGCCGACTCGCTGCTGGTCTCGGCAGGATCAGGGGTCGCCACGCTCGGCATCCCCGGCTCCCCGGGCGTGCCCGAGGGCACCGTCGCCGACACGCTCGTCGCTCCCTTCAACGACGCCTCCTCGGTCGAGGCCGTCGTCGCCGCCCACGGCCCCGACCTCGCCGCGATCATCGTCGAGCCGGTCTGCGGCAACATGGGCACGGTGGCGCCGCAGCCGGGCTATCTCGAAGCCCTGCGCGAGATCACCCGGAACAGCGGCACGGTCCTGATCTTCGACGAGGTGATGACCGGCTTCCGTGTCTCGTCGGGCGGCGCGCAGCAGCTCTACGGCATCCGGCCCGACATGACCTGCCTCGGCAAGATCATGGGCGGCGGGTTGCCGGCCGCGGCATACGGCGGCCGAGCCGACATCATGGCAACGGTCGCGCCTGAGGGGCCGGTCTACCAGGCCGGCACGCTCTCGGGAAACCCGCTGGCGATGGCCGCGGGTGCCGTGGTCCTGGACCTCCTGGCTCGGCCGGGCACCTACGAGACGCTCGAGGCGACGAGCGCGCGCCTCGAGCAGGGCCTGCGACGGGCGGCGAGCGATGCGGGCGTGACCGTCACGATCAACCGGGTCGGCTCGATGATGACCGTCTTCTTCTGTGCGGGTCCGGTCACGGATTACGCGACCGCGAAGGCCTCCGACACGAAACGGTTCGGGCGCTTCTTCCACGCCATGCTGGATCGGGGCGTCTACCTTCCGCCCGCCCAGTTCGAGGCTGCCTTCGTGTCGCTCGCCCACGGCGACGCCGAGATCGACGCGACGCTCGAAGCGGCGGCCGGGGCGTTCAAAGCTTCGGCCTGACGTCCGCTCTCAGGGAGCGATACCGCGCTCGCGGTCGAGCATCTTGCGGTACTCGCGCTTCTTCTGGACCTCCGCCACGGGGTCGCTCGTGGCGAAGTTGGCGCCGAGCATGACCTCGCCGGGCGCCCGCAACGAAAAGAGCCCGCCGAACGTGAACGCCTCCGCGGGCAGATAGCGGTAGCTCGCGATTCGGCGGTAGCGGGGGTCGACGCGGAAGGAAGCGTCCTCGGCCGGGGTCGCGAGCAGCAGGAAGGGCTCGCGCGAGCCGGCAAGGCTCCAAAGGTCGCACTCCACCTCGGCCGCGAGGCGGACGTCGAGCAGGATGTCGCGGCGGACGCGCGTCGGATCGGAGCAGAAGGCCATGCGCAGGTCGGGTCGGTAACGTCGCTCGCGGGCGACGTCCTCCACGATCGCGTGGTTCGGCTGGCTCTCTGCGAAAGCCGGCAAGAAGAACACGACCAGGCAGAGCCAACTCGCGGCCACGACGACAGCGAGCGCTCCGAGCACCCGCGATGGAGTCGGACGCGAGGCCAGCGCGACGAGCGCCAGCGCGCCAAGCCCGAGCACCGCCACCAGCAGACCTCGCCCGATGGCACCCGGCAGCCACTCGGCCGGCACCTGCGGCGGTCGCGCCAGGACGAGCACGAGCCCCGCCGCCTGGGCTATGAGCACGACCCGGGCCCAGGCCCGGTCGACGCTGTTCCACCGTATCGCCACGAGGTAGCGGCCGAGCAGCAGCGAGACCGCGGGGTAGAGCGGCAGCAGGTAGTAGTCGATCTTGCCGCGCGACAGGCTCAGCGAGACGAGCATGACGAGCGGCCACAGCCACAGCAGGCGGGCGCTCGCCTTCGCCTGCGGGTCGGCCGAGCCGAGCAGCCGAGTGAGTGCTATCGGCAGGAACGGCGACCACGGCAGGCCCACCGCGAAATAGGCGGGCACGTAGAACCAGACCGGGCGGCCGATGTCGTAAGTCGGGGCGGCGAAGCGCTCCACGTTCTCGCGCAGGAAGAAATAGACGAGCGGATCCACGCCGAGCCGGCCGTACACCAGGACGAACCAGCCGAGCCCCAGCGCAGCGAAGGCGAGCGTGCCGGCCACGATCCCCCGCGCGCCTCCCGGGCCCGGACGCCTTCGCTTCTCGGAGAGCAGCAGCAGGATCGCCACCCCCGGCACCAGCACCGCGATCGGTCCCTTGGTGGCGAAGCCGAGCCCCGCGACGGCGCCGAGCAGTGGCACCACGAAGCCCGGGGCTCGCGGCCGATACGCGAGCACGGCGAGCGCGACCGTGAGCGTCGACAGCGACGCGAGCAGCATGTCCGACATGGCCACGCGGGCGAACGAAAGGAAGGCCAGCGTCGTCGCGAGCACCAGCGCCCCGGCGAGCGCCGAGCGGCGGTCGAAGAGCAAGGCGCCGAGCCAGGCCGTCGCGAGGACGAGCCCCACGGACGCCAGGACAGCGACGAGCCGCGCCGCCGCAGCGGTCGTGCCGAGCCCCGTCATGGCGACGGCCATCAGCCAGTAGCTCAGGATCGGCTTGTCGAAGAAGGGCTCGCCCTCGTAGCGTGGGATCAGCCAATCCCCCGACTCGACCATCCCGCGCGCCGCGTCGAGGAAGTAGATCTCCGCGCGCGCGAGCGGGCCGAGCCCGAGGTTGGGCAACAGGAGCGTGAAGAGCCCCCCGGCCAGCAGCGCGAGGCCGGCTGCGAAGCGCTTTGCGGAAAGGGGTGCCTGAGTCAGGGGTGTGCGGGAACGGGCGTCGCGACGCCCTTCTTGAGGTGGAGCTGGCCGCAGGCGGCCAGGATGTCGAGCCCGCGAGGCCGGCGTACCGACACCGTGACCCCCGCCTCCGCGAGCGCCGCGCAGAACCCGTCGACGGCCGTCTGGGTCGGCGCCAGGAACGGGATCTCGGGGGCGGGGTTGAGCGGGATCAGGTTCACCTTGGCGTGCTTGCCGCCGAGCCTCTGAGCCAGCTCCCGAGCGTGGGCGACCGTGTCGTTGACCCCGCCGAGCAGCACGTACTCGAACGTGACCTTGCCCCCGCGCGGGATCGGGTAGCGGAGCGCGGCTTCGATCACCTCGTCCATCGCGTACTTCGCCTCGATCGGCATGAGCGCTCGGCGCAGCCCCGGATCGGGGGCGTGCAGGCTGATGGCCAGGTTCGGGCGGACCTTTTCCTTAGCGAGCTTCTCGAGCGCCGGCAGGATCCCCACGGTCGAGAGCGTGAGCTTGCGCGGTGCTATACCGAAGCCGTCCTTGTCCATCAGCACGCGCAGAGCCGCGACCGTGGCCTCGTAGTTGAGCAGCGGCTCCCCCATGCCCATCACGACGATGTTCCAGGGAAACGGATCCTCGCCGCGGCGCTGGGGATGCGTCGAGTCCACCGGGTGCTCCGCCATCACGGTCGCCACCTGGCCCAGGATCTCGCCGACCTTCAGGTTGCGCTGGTATCCGGCGATCCCGGTGAGGCAAAACGCGCACCTCAGCGGACATCCCGCTTGCGTCGAGATGCAGATCGTGCGGCGGCTGTCCTCGGGAATGTAGACGGCCTCGATCGTGGCCCCGCCGTCGAGCCGGAACAGGTACTTGCGCGTCCCGTCGAAGGAAAGCGTGCGCTCCTGCACCTCGGGCCAGCGCAGCTCGAAGCCGGATGCGAGCGACGCCCGCAGCGCTTGCGGCAGGCTGGTCATTGCCGCGACCTCGCGCACACGGCGCTCGTAGAGCCAGCCGTAGATCTGCCGGCCGCGGAAAGCGGGCTCGCCGCGCTCAGCGGCGAGCGCGGCGAGGGCGTCCTTTCCCATGCCGAAGAGATTGGGGCGCGGCATCCCGCGATCATAACCCGCGCCTTGCGTGGGTTCGGCCGCCGCCAGGCAGGCCTCTGGTCCCGAAGCCGACGGCGTGAGCCGGTGCTAGCATCACGCGCTGTCGCCTTGTGTCAGCGAGGAACGAAACGATGGTCCAGAGAGACGACGCACGGCTCCCGGTCTCGGTCTGCATCGGCCCCGGGGGCGCGCTGCCCGAGTACTCGACACCGGGCGCGGCTGGCGCCGACCTGCGGGCGAGCGAAGCGGCGGTGATCGCGCCCGGCGGTCGCGCCGCGGTCCCGACCGCGCTGCGCCTGCAGCTCCCGCCCGGCCACGTCGCGCTCGTCTGGCCGCGCAGCGGCCTCGCGGTGCGTCACGGCATCGACACGCTCGCCGGCGTGATCGACAGCGACTACCGCGGCGAGCTCAAGGTGGTCCTGGTCAACCACGGCGACCAGCCGTTCACCATCGCCGCGGGTGACCGCGTCGCCCAGCTTCTGGTGCAGCTCGTCGAGCGCGCGCGCCTCGTCCCCGTGCCCAGCGTCGAGGACACGGACCGCGGACGGGCCGGCTTCGGCTCGACGGGCCGCTAGTCCGTCGAGGGGTCAGGTCTCGAGATGAAGCATCAAGCGCCCTCGCGTGCTCGGCGCGCGCTCCGTCCGCACCAGGTCCTCCCGCTCGTCGCCGCCTTTACCCTCGTCCTGCTCCACGGGGCGTGCGGCTCGAATCCCGCGGCGCCCACGCCGCCTTCGACACCGCCGCCCTTGCTCCCGCCCGTGCCGATCATGGGGGCGTCCCGCCTCTCCGCCCCACAGATCGTGGCCTGGTTCAACGGCCGCCAGCCCCAGCCGCCCGGCGTCTACGCCGCGACGGAGCCGGTGGAGGCGCTGGCCTTTTACTTCGTGGAAGAAGGCGCCATGGAGGGCGTGAGCGGGGACATCGCCTTCGTCCAGGGTGTCATCGAAACAGGATGGTTCCGCTTCCTTGGAGCGGTGCCGGCCTCCAAGAACAACTTCGCCGGGATCGGCGCGGTCGACGCCAACCCGGGGGAGGCCGCCGCGTTCCCGGACGCCCGCACCGGAGTGCGGGCCCAGATCCAGCACCTGCCCGACCCTGCAGCCGTCGCGTGCAGCGTGCCTCCCCTCCGCCATCCCTGCGTCGATCCCCGTTTCCACCTGGTCGTGCCGAAGGGGCGTGCGCCGCATTGGAACCAGCTCGGAAACGGCAACTGGGCGACCTCGCCGACCTACGGGACCGACATCCTCACCCGCTATCAGGAGGCGCTCGCGTACCACCGGCTCCCGTTGTAGCGGCTCGATCGCCCACCGCCGCGGCCGCTCCAGCTCCGAGATCGGAGTCCTATGGGGCGCTCGACCGGGCGGAAGGGCAGCGCTAAGCGCAGGCGCAAGAATAGAGCACCACGTCCGCATCGGACCTCTAACACAACGCCACCACCCCGGCGGCGTGCTGCCTAGTCGGTGATGGTGGTGGACACCCTAGCAGATACGGGCCATCGTGGGTT
>Ga0247727_10003466_pt1 | contig 34875 bp, 29 predicted proteins | sample WisWelCaveWW1625_FD_202498 | JGI IMG/M metagenome (GOLD analysis project Ga0247727, IMG submission 202498) | Biofilm microbial communities from Wishing Well Cave, Virginia, United States - WW16-25 | ecosystem: Environmental > Aquatic > Deep subsurface > Groundwater > Cave microbial mat | place...
CTTGCGGGGATGGGTACGATTAAACGCTATTAGGAGAACGATCTCTTGATGGTTCGATGGTTAAGGTGCCAAACGATGTCTTGATGGTTTAATTCTTGAATACCAAACGATGTCTTGATGTATCACACTTATATGTTGAATCAGACCCAGTCCCGACGTAGATAAAACTAGATAGGATTGCCGTCCTCGTGATGGATAATGGAGACAGTTCATTCTACCTGAGTTGCCCATCTTACTTTCTGGAGGAAGTCATGGTATTTCAAAATTTCATCGGGATTGATATTGCCTCACAAACCTTTGTGGCGACAGTTTTAGCGCACTCGCTGCAAACCGTGCTGGCTGCCAAAGAGTTTTCCAATGACCCGGAGGGCTGTGCGGCTTTGGAAGTTTGGCTGACCACCGCCAAGGTTACCCAGCCGACCGCCATCATTTGCATGGAGGCCACCGGGGTGTATGCCGAAGCCCTGTGCTACCAACTGCATGCCCAGGGCTGGTGGCTGGCCGTCCACCCCCCGCTGGAAATCAAGCGGGCCTTTGCGCCTGTCGGCCACAAGACGGATGCGGTGGACAGCCGCCAGATTGCCGAGTATGCCGTGCGTTTCACCGATAAACTGCGCCGCTGGCAACCCAAAAAGGACCTGCTGGAGCAAATCAAGGTGCTTTTGAACACCCGGGAGCAGTTTGTGGGCCAGCACACGGCCCATAAAAACACCTTGCAAGCCCTGCGCCGCAAGCCGGTGTGCACGCCCCTGGCTGAACAACTCCACCAGGATAACATCGAACGCCTCACCCAAAACATCCAGTCGCTGGAAGCTGAAATCAAGCATTTGCTGCGACAGGATGAAGACTTGCACCAGCAACTCCGGTTGCTCCTGAGTGTGCCGGGGGTCGGCCTGCTGTTGGCCGCACATACCATCACCATGACCGCCAGCCTGCACGTTCCGCACGACCCCAAAGTGGTGGCCGCCTGGCTGGGCATCAGTCCCTATGAAACCCGCAGCGGCACGTCTGTGTATGCCAAGGCGACTTCGCGCCATTATGGGCCAGCCACCATGCGCAAATTGCTGCATCTGGCGGCCCGCTCCGTGCGAACGCATCACCCGGTTTTTCGCCAGTATTTCGAGCGCAAGGTGGCGCAAGGCAAACCCAAAAAACTCGTGCTCAACAATATTGCCAACAAACTGGTCAAAATCATCTGTGCGGTACTGAGGAACCAACAACCCTACATCCCGAACTATGTTTCGGTCAATCCTGCCATTTTAGCTTGACACGGTCATAGGATTCAACATGACATCATTACCTTGCTACCAATCGCCGCAAGGTGATAATGAGACATATGCAAGAGGTCTAATAAAAATGCTTCCAGAAAAACCTGATGGCATTATATTAGCTGCGATTTTCCAGCAAATCGCACGTTTGGGGGCTATTCATCCGACATATCAGCCAGTTACAAGCCAGTGATTGGCGCAGGTATTGCTTAAGATAATAATAGCCCTCATCGGAAACTTCGATATACTCAACATAAATTCTTTTTAATTCATCGTACTTTTTTTCGAGTTCTAGAAGTGCAGCGTACAACTCATCTTCAGTGACATTTCTAAGTATCAACAGGTAATTTGCATTACTCGAGATTTCCATGAAGCGGTCAGCTGCGTAAAATATTTTCACGAATTCTTCTGGGTTACAAAAATGTTTTTGAAGGACACCTATTACGGACACTATAACAGATAGGACTAGTACAAAAATATTTACGTAAGTTGAGCTAACTAATCCGGACACAAAGGCACCCATTACGCCCGTAACAACTATCATAATTATTGAGGTAATACTATCAAGTAACTTGTTCATTCGAGAACGTTTTAGAGCCATGCGTGAGTATCTAACTCGATAATATTCCGCGCCTGCATATACTTGATTAATAAGCCGTTTGGCACCCTCAAAAGTATTTTTTATCTTTGTTTTTTTGGTCATGTGATAGTTGAGACTTACCTTCCTCGATAATACGCCCATAGAGTTTCAATAATGATGTCCAAAAATTACAAACTGTCCACCCTAGCAGCCTGTCGGAGAGAAATCTTTCAGACCACTTTTGCTCTATTACTTGCGCCTTTGATAGTGGTTTTTACGCGGATTCGGCCCAACTAACGGGCCAAAACAGGGCATTTTGGCAACAGAATCGCCCTCTCCGACAAGCTGCTAGGCCAAACACCCTCCAACCGGAGGGTGTTTTTGTGGGCGGAACAGGGCTCGAACCTGCGACCCCTTCTGTGTAAGAGAAGTGCTCTGACCAACTGAGCTACCCGCCCAAAATGGGACGAAGGGGATTTTACCGCGTTTGGGGCGAAGAGGAAGCAAGGAGCAGGAAGCAAGAAGCGGGGGCGTTGGCATGTATCCGTACGGGCGGGTCTCCAGGCTGGGCAAGGCAGTCTGGCTGTCCGCCCTCATGCTGGGCAAAACACCTTTGCAAAGCTGGAGACCCGCCCCTACAATCGGTGCGCACTCATCCGCGCCGCCGCGCCCCCGCGCAAAACTCCCCCCGTTGACCAGACTCCGCCCCCCGTGTATAACATCGCAGTCCACAGTCCGCAATCTCCAACGTCCAATCCCTTCCCTCTCCCCCCCATCCCCCGTCTCCCTCCCCCCCATGCCCCCCTGGATCACCTACACCCTCCTCACCCTCCTCGTCAGCGCCCCCTTCTATTTCTTCCTCCGTAACGCGGGCAGGTTGGAAGACGCCACCGCCCGGAAAGCGGGCCTTGAGCGTGCCTTTCGCCAGCTCATGTGGATACCGGGCATTGTCGCCGTGGGCTACCGCGCCTCCACCGGCCTCGGTTTCGCCGATCTCAACTTCGGGCCGGGCGTCAATCCGTGGCTCCTGCTCATCGCCTTCCTGTTCCCACTGGCGATGGAATTCCTGCTCATCTTTACCACCCTGCGCCTGAAGCTTGGTTTTCTCGATGGCAACATCTATGGCGTCAAGGACGGCTGGGTCTACCTCAGCCAGGAAATCCGGCTCGTCCTGGGCACGGCCAAACAGACGCCGCTCAAATTCATCACCAACCTGATCGCCACCGTCGCCGTCGCCGCGGCGTTCAGCCTGATCTTCTCCTTTGCCGAAGAATTCGGCTGGCGCGGCACCCTCCAGAACGACCTCATCAGCCGCTTCACCCTCACCTGGGGCATGGTCATCGGCGGGCTGATCTGGGGTGTCTGGCACATCCCCGCCGTCCTCAGCGGCTACAAATTCCCGGACTATCCCCGCCTCGGCGCGTACGTTTTCATGCCCATCTTCACCATCGCCGCGGGCATCATCACCGGCTACCTCTACTGGCTGTCCGGCAGTTTGTGGGTGCCCGCCATCTTCAACGCCAGCCTCAAAGTGACCGGCCTCATCTCGGAAGCCGCCCTCGGCGAAGGCGGCACCTCGCCCCGCGTCCGCATCCTCTGGCTCTGGCTGTGGTCTGCCGTCGCCGGGTTGGCGCTCACCTTGTGGTATGCCGGGCTATGACCCACGCCCTCGCCGGTATCTACGCCGCCGCCCTCACCCCGCTTGGCCCCGACGGGAACTTTGACCCCGACGGCATGCTCCGCCTGCTCGACTTCCTCGCCGGGCGTGGCTGTCATGGGGCGTTGATTTTGGGGACCACGGGGGAAGGCCCGTCTTTTTCCATCCATGAACGCACCGAAATTTTGCGCGTATCCCGCGAGATTCGCCTGACCCACCCAGCGTTCCGGCTCGTGGCCGGCGTGGGGACGCCCTCCCAGGGGGATACCGGCGCCCTCACAAGGGTTGCCTTCGACCTCGGCTACGATGCGGCGCTCGCGCTCCCGCCCTACTATTTTCGCAACGCCAGCCCCGAGGGTCTGTACGCTTGGTTCGCCGGGATTCTAAAATGGGACGTCCCCGAGGGTGGGGTATTCCTCGGGTATCACATCCCCCCCGTGACAGGCGTCCCCCTCCCGTTGGATATGCTGGCCCGTTTGCGGGATGCGTTCCCCACCCGGTTTCATGGGATCAAGGATTCCTCCGCGGACGCGGCTTTTGCCGAGGCAGCGGGTGCGCGCTTTGGCAGCGAGTTGCTGATCCTCAACGGGACCGACCGCTTGCTGACCCAGGCGCTGGGCTGGGGCGCGCAGGGGGCGATCACGGCGCTGGCCAACCTGGTCTCGCCGGATTTGCGGGCGGTCTGGGATGCGCACCAATCCGGCAAACGCAACCCCGCGGCGCAAGCGCGGCTGGATGCGGCGCGGGCTGTCTCCGAGAAATTCCCGCCCGCCCCGTCTTTATTGAAATTCCTACTCGCTGAGTTTTTTGAATTTCCCCATTGGCCGGTTAAACTGCCCTTGCTCCCGCTGAACGACTCCGTGATGAAACGGGCGCGTTCGGCGTGGCAGGCGCGCGGGAAAATGGCACAGGAATGAGAAAGAAGTTGGCTGCTTACTTGCTTGGAACTCATGGGAACTCATGGGAGCTCGTGGGAATCCCTATGAGTTCCTGCGGGTTCCCACGATCACCTATGAGAAACGGAGTTCCCCATGACAACTGAAACCCCAAAACGTCGTGCGCTTACCCCGGCCCAAGCCATCCCGGCGGCGGCCATACTTGTGGTGGCGGCCTACATCGCCGCCCAAATGCTGGCCGACATTGCCAGCCTGAAAATCGGCGTGGTTGCCAAACTGGCCGTGGATATGGGGACGTTTATTTACCCGATCACGTTTACCCTGCGCGACCTGGTGCATAAGACGCTGGGGAAGAAGAACGCCCAATTGCTGATCGTGACGGCGGGCGTGATCAACTTCCTGATGGTGATCTACCTGATGTGGGCGGCGTGGGTCCCCAGTAATCCGGGATCCTTTGGGGGTGCGGAATTCTCGATGGTTTTCGCCCCCCTCTGGCGGATCGTGGTCGCCTCGATTTTGGCGGAGATCGCCAGCGAGCTGACCGATACGGAGGTGTATCACCTCTTCGTGACGCGCGTGACGACCAAATATCAATGGCTAAGGGTGCTGGTCAGCAACTCGGTCAGCGTGCCGGTGGATAACCTGATCTTCGTCCTGCTGGCTTTTGGCCCGTTTGTGTTTTTGGGTGATCAATTGGTGGGTTCGTGGGCGGATATGTGGGAAATCTTTATCGTGAATATCATCGTCAAATACGGCGTTACGCTGGTCAGCCTGCCGCTGATCTACCTGATGCCGGACAAGGATTGGGAAAGCGAAGAATAGTTTGCAGCATAGGGGCTTGTCCCCGTTGCAACGCCCACAAGGGGCTATGCTACAGGGAAATCCCTGACAGGAAGAGAGTGGGTAAAAAAAAAGAAGCCCTCCAATTGGAGAGCTTCTTTTTGTATTCAGGATACCCCGCCATACCGTGTGCAGCATAGTTTTGAACCTGCCTTCGCAGGTGTGGGCCTCGTCCCGAATGTTCCGCCTTGACCGAAGCCTAACGCGTCGCATTCGAAAGTTGAGACCCATTCAAATACGTGTTGGCTCAAAACCGAGGGAGGCGGCAGCACGCATACAGTAGGGTATGGGGGGTTTATACCATAATTTCAAAGTGGGCAAGGAAATTTTAGATTAGAGGAAAGCTACGCTTGGCTTAATAACCTGATGCGTCCAGCTTTGCCAGTTGTCGCTCTGCAAACAGGGAGAGGAACAGGACGTTCTGGTTTTCGTCAAAACCAACCATATCCATGCCCATGATGACGATGGCGCGCCCCTGCCGGAAATACACCGTGTAGCGCTCGCCGGGCTTGGAGGAACTCTCCACGATCCAGGCTTCGGCGGGGAGGGTGGAAATTTCGGGGATGGGTATTTCCCTGAGGCTGGCGCGCCCCAGTGAATTGCGGATTTCGCCCAGCAGGGTGACGGCATCATCGCGGGAGGGGATGACGAATATCTGGATCTGGAGATGAGAAACCTGGTCGTTGCCGATCCAGGTACTTGAGATGCAATCCTCCAGGCAGAGGGCTTCGCTGGTCGAGCGGATGGCTTCGGTGGGGAGCGGTACCCAGTTGTTGAAAACTTCGTTCAATTCGTCGCCGGACAGGACAGCCAGGATGATGGGAAGGATGCCCGGCGTGGGCGTCACGGTTGAGGCAACCGCGGTTTGCCCGGCGAAAGCAGTGGCGGTACCAGCAACTACCGTGGCAACCTGTGCGCTGATGGCCTCCCTGGTTTGGGTGGCGGCCAGATCAACCGCAGGCGGCTGTCCAACCACATTGCAAGCAGTCAGCACGGAGAAGATGGAGAGAATGGCAATTTTCTTGAACATCGGAATCCTTGAGGGGGATAAAAAATGGAGGCGCAGGTGTGTGCGCCTCCATGATAACTTGTTTTCAAGCCATTAATTTTCCCGCGGTAGTCCTATTCTTTCTTTTTCTTCAGCGTAATGTGCAGTTCGTCCAGTTGCCGGGTTTCGGCCGGGGAAGGCGCGCCAGCCATCACATCGCGGGCGATCTGGTTTTTGGGGAAAGCGATGACCTCGCGAATGTTGGGCGCATCAGCGATGAGCATGGCGAGCCGGTCAATGCCAGGGGCAATGCCCCCGTGGGGCGGGGTGCCGTACTCGAAGGCCTCCAGCATGTGCCCGAAGCGCTCCTGGGCCACGTCGTGCGGCAAGCCGATCAGGCCAAATACACGTTCCTGCAAGCTGCGGTCATGGATGCGGATCGAGCCGCCGGCAATCTCGTAGTTATTGCAGACCATGTCGTACTGTGCGCCGCGCACCCGGCCCGGATCTTCCGCCAGCAGGGCAATGTCCTCCGGCATGGGGGAGGTGAACAGGTGATGATTGGGGTCCCAGCGTTTTTCCTCCTCGCTCCAGGTGAAGAGGGGGAAATCAATCACCCAGCAGAATGCGAGCACCTCCGGGTCTTTCAAGTTGAGCCGCTCACCGAAATGCGTGCGCAGGCGGCTGAGGACACCGGCCACAATGGCGGGGTTATCGGCCACAAAGAGCGCCAGGTCGCCGGGTTTTGCCCCGACGCGTTCCAGCAGGGCGGCCATGCGCTCCGGGGAGATCAGTTTGCCAAACGAGGAGCGCACCTCACCCTCTGCGCTGAGGACGGCCCAGGCCAACCCCCTGGCCCCAAAGGTTTTTGCGTATTCCGTCAACTCGTCCAGTTCCTTCCGGCTGTATTCGCCACAACCGGGCGGGACGATGGCCTTGACCTGCCCGGCCTGCTCAAACACTTTGAAGCCGCAATCGCGCGTCAGGTCGGTCACATCCTGCAACTCGATCCCGAAGCGCAGATCGAACTTGTCGTCACCAAAGCGCGCCATGGCTTCAGCGTAGCTCAGGCGGGGCCAGGGTTTGGCGAGCAATTTCTTGCTGCCCACGCTTTCCACCAGCGTTGTCATCAATTCTTCGGCCAGGTTCATCACGTCGTCGCGTTCAACGAAGGACATCTCCAGATCGAGCTGGGTGAATTCCGGCTGGCGGTCGCCGCGGGTATCCTCATCGCGGAAACAGCGGGCGATTTGGAAATAGCGCTCGATCCCACCGACCATGAGCAACTGCTTGAGTTGTTGGGGCGACTGTGGCAGTGCATAGAATTCGCCGGGATGGACGCGCGAAGGCACGAGATAATCGCGTGCCCCCTCCGGCGTCGTCTTGAAGAGGATGGGCGTCTCGATTTCCATAAAGCCCTTTTCCGAGAGGAAATTGCGGATATAGCGCACGATCCGATGGCGTGTCATCAGGTTGTACTGCATCTTCTCGCGCCGCAGGTCAAGGTAACGGTATTGCAGGCGGCGGTTCTCATCCACCACTTCATCCTTGTTGATCTGGAAGGGGGGCGACTTGGCCGGGTTGAGCACGACGATCTGGCGCGCTTCGATTTCGATCTCGCCGGTCTCCATGGACGGGTTTTCCAGCCCGGCGGGGCGGCGGCGCACCACGCCTTTCACCTGGAGCACCCATTCATTTCGCACCGGGTCAAGCGCGGCCAGCGCCTCGGGCGAGGTGTCCGGGTTCGCCACCACCTGCACCAGCCCGAACCGGTCGCGCAAGTCAATAAAAGCCAGCCCGCCATGATCGCGGCGGCGATGCACCCAGCCCGCCAGCGTCACCTCCTGCCCGGCCTGGGTGGCACGCAATTCGCCGCATGTGTGAGTTTTATACATATCTGACTCCTAAAATATTAGGACTTACGCAAATACACCAAATGTGCATTCGATCTGCCGGTCGAGTAGCCGTATGCGCCGGTTTCGATACGCAATAACCGCTACTCAACCAGCGCATACGGCGTATCGAGACCAGTTTAGCGTAAGTCCTAAATATAAATCGCCCGAGGCTTGCGCATCGGGCGATTGAATTCAAAATTCCTGCAAAACTAAGCCGGCAACCTGAACCCTGTCTCCCGATGCACATTTGCATCGCTGGTATTGGCGTTATCGTTCAGGTTCACGTTCCGGGTTGCCATGATGGTTGCGATTATACCGTAACAAATCGAGTGAGGCGGGAGGGTCTCGAACCCACATGGTGTTTCCACCGGCGGATTTTAAGTCCGCAGCGTCTGCCAATTCCGCCACCGCCCCGGTGACGGCGTGATTTTAACCGCGCTTGCCAATGTTGGGGCGAAGCATTTTGGACATGCTCAAACGGCATGAGGACTATATCCGTCCAAAATGCTTCGCCCTTACGAGGACGGCATACCGCGACGCCAACCGGACCCACAGGGGGGCGCGTTTCAGGTGGTATTCTGCCTCCGGCAGGCTAAGGCGCAGCCCCTCCGCGTCCTCAAAGGGGGGCAAGAGCATTGTGGCGGTACCAATCTCAAAGGCGGTATGCGCATCCGAACCCGCGGTGCCTGCCAGCCCGTGCGAGCGGGCAAAGGCTTGCGCCCGCTTATTGAACCAATTGGGAATACAGCGCGCGTTGAAAATTTCAATCGCATCCACCAGCGGCGTAATTGCCAGTAAGTCCGGGAGTTTCCAGTGGCCGGAGCGGGTGAGATCAAAGGGATGGGAAACGCTGATGAGGGCACGCTGGTTCCGCAAAGCCCGGATCACTTCGAGGGCCGGTAACCCCTTCGGGATTTCCTCGGTCACATAGGCTGCGAGAATCTCCCCCTGTTGGGTCATGATCTCCTCACCGATGATGACGAGATCAGGTGCGAGCGACTGCACAGCGCGCGCACCGCGGGTGGTATTGTGGTCGGTAATCACCACCCGATCCACGCCTTTGCGGCGGCAGGCGGCCACGAATTGCGCCGGTGTCGTCAAACTGTCCTTGGACGCGTTCGTGTGGGAATGAAACTCAACCCGCAGGCGGGAATCCATAAAGGTATTGTAATGGTCAGGTGTGGCGTTTGCCAGTTTTGCAGTGGATCGTATAGAATAACTGTATGGGTATTCGCTCACTGCTTCGTGACCCCAAAAAACAAATTGGGCTGGTCACGTTTGGATTTTTGATTTGGTATCTCATCCTCGTTAATAAAACCGGCGGACTGCGCTTCGCTGATTTCTTGAGCCTGCTGCTGGCAACCGTCGCATGGATCTATCGGGTGATCGGGGTGCCCGGTCCCGACCCGGCGGAATTAATGCCTGCCAGCATCTCCGCAATTATTGGTGATCTTTGGGTCTTCGGCTTTATCTTTGCGCTTGGCGCGGCATTCTTCGCCCAGTTTGTCCTGCCCTTGCGTAATGTCCCTGAGCGGATGCGCGCCGTCACGCGCTTGTTCGCTTACGTTATGCGCCGGCATGGCCCGGCTATTTCGATCGCAAATGGGATTGCCAAGTTGCATACGCGGGAAATTGATAAGGTTGGCCCTGGCGTCATCTTGCTTGATACGGCCAGCGCCGCCGTCTTGCGGATTCCAACCAAGTTCACCCGTGCCGTCGGCCCTGGGATTGTTTTCACCCGCCGGCGCGAAACCATCGCCAACGCGTTCAGCTTATACCGGCAAGCCAAGTTGCTTGGCCCCCGTTTCGAGGAAGACCCCTTTGCCGTGCAGGAAGAGCACGAGACGGCACAGGAATTCCAGCAGCGCCGGGCACGCAGGTTTGAGACGAGCGGTACCACCCGCGATGGGGTTGAAGTTGTCCCAACGCTCATCACCATTTTCCGGCTGAACAACAAACCCGATGCGGTTCTTGATCCTGCTGAGGCGGCTCAGCCGGTATACACCCGGTTCGGCCTCAACCGCGCCACATTGTGGAAGGCCAACGGGAAAGAGGGGATTGACCCCAAAAAGGGCAATGACACCCAACAACGCAATGTGCGCTGGGATTGGCTGCCAGCCTTTATGTCTGCCGAACTCTGGCGGGAATACCTGGAAAAGTTCAAGCTGGAACAATTATTTGCCCGCCCCGGCGAACAGGTAGATGAAACCGCCCTGCAAAGCATAGAAAGCTACATGAACCTGCGGCTGAAAAATGCGCGTGTTGAGCACCTCAATGAGTTTGGTAAGCCATCCGGGCGCGGCAAGGAAATCAGCCAGGAATATATGCGCTTGCAGGAGCGCGGGCTGGAAGTGATCATCACCTTTGTCGCCGCCATGCATTTCCCCCATGAGGTGGAGACCTCTTTTGTGGAGCAATGGCGCGACCGCTGGAAAGACCAGGCCAATGACCAATACCTGAAAGCCCTTGATAAGCGCAGCGGCAAGCGTCTGGAAGGAGAGGAATTGGCCCTGCGCCAGTTTGCAGAAAATGCAAGTTCCGAGCTGGGGACCTACCTCCTTGAAAATGCTCCCACCCCGGATAAAGCCCCCACCCTGACGGCGAGCCTGGAATTGTTGGTGCAGGGAACCCGCAACCAAATTTTGACCGATGTCTATCTCCGCCCGCGTATTACCAACGAGAACCAGGACTTGCTGGATTTAATCGAGTGGATCCGGAGAAGCGAATGACGCAACAGCAGACGACTATCCCGACAACAGAAGCCCCTCGCAAGGATACCCGGCGGGAGTTGTACCATCAATTGTTGGGTGTACGCCGATTCCTCCGCAAGGCTTTTGAAACGCTCTCTGAAACCCTGGAGCCGGTCGCCAAGCCCCTCTTTGCCATCAACCGCTTTAGTTCCCTGATCCGGAGCCTGATCTTTTTTGCGGCGCTCATCCTCTGGATTGGATATGCTTATATCCAGACCGCGCCCAATATGGCGCCCGATATCGGCCCGCGTGGTGGGGATATCGCGGCGCAGATGTTGTACCAATTGCGCTTTATGGTTGCATTGATGATCGAACTGGCGCGCCCGTTGTTTGTCCCCGCAGTATTTCGCAAGGTGCTGGTAATCGCGTTTGCATTCTGGCTTGCGTATCGGATTGCGGCCATTTATCTGGCCGACATCTTTGAACTGTCGGATATCGCTGTTGCCTCAAAGTTCATCAGGCAGGCCGCGTTCTATACCGTCAATTGGCGAAAATTCAACTGGCTGGTTATTCGCGATGGCCGCGTCGCCCCGGAGTTTGAAGATTCGCCGATTGTCCAAATCGGCGGCCCCGGCCTGGTCACTGTCCAACTTGAGAACGTGGCCGTATTTGAAAAGGTGGATGGGGAACCGCACATCATCCGGCCTTCACGCTGGCCCGTCCAGATCGAAGGCTTTGAGCGTCTCCGTAAAATCATCGACTTGCGCGACCAGTTTATTGAAGGCGAAGAGGTTGCCGGGCGCACCAAGGATGGCATCCGGGTCAAGGCCAAAGGTGTTCGCTTCAACTTCAGTATCAAGCGGAATACCGGGGTCGTGCAGGAGGATGAGGAACTCTCGCTCGACGATACGCGCCTCCCCCAGCCGCTTTCTTTTACCGACGAGGCCATCCTCAATATCGTTTATAACAAGCCCGATCGTCTATTCCCCGATCTTGCCACTGGCGACGTAAAGGCGGAGATCTACCGCTTCATCGCGCGCAACACCCTCAACGAATTCTTTGCCGACTCCCGCAAAGAGACGGGGCAACCCGAAGGACAGCCATCCGATCCCACCATCCCGCTTAGTCTAGCACCCCAGGAATTCAAGGCCCGGGATTCCATCAACCACGCCGTCATTGATTTCTTCCGGCAGTCTCCCACCCCAACCATCGATCTGCACTGGCTGAGTGTGGGAACCTGGGAGCCTCCCGCCGAAATCCAGAAGAAAATGATGGGCGCCTGGGAAACCGCAGTAAAAAGCCAGATGGACAGCAACGAAAAGGCCCTCACCAAGCACTTCCGCATCACGCGCCTCAACGAACTCCTCCGGCTCGTCCAGGATGTGCCCATCAACGCCTTCGGCCACATCGCCCGCCGTGAACCCAACCCGGAGGTGATCAAGCGGCAGTTGATGCTGGCCTACCGGGAAAAAATCAAGAACGCCTACGACCTACGCAAAAAAGCCGGCTGGACTCCCTCTGCCAATCTGATCGCCACCCTGAAGCACCTCCAGCGCCTTTAGTGCAAGAACAAGGGACATTTTAGGATAAGCTCAGGTGACAGTCACCTGCAAAACTGCTCAGAATGACTAATTTCAAGCAAGGTGACTGTCACCTCATCCGAATATGTTGTTTGGAATTGCATTAGGCCCTCGCCTTTATGGGTACCTCCTCCCCCAACTTTATCCTGACCCCTGAAATCGCGCGCGCCCAACAGCAGGGCCGCCCCATCGTCGTCCTCGAGTCCACGGTCATCACCCACGGCCTGCCGTACCCTGAGAACCTGGCTCTGGCGCGCGACATGGAAGCCCGGGTTACAGCCACTGGCGCTGTCCCTGCAACCATCGCGCTGATTGGAGGCCAAATCCATATCGGCCTGTCCCCCGAACAACTTGAATTGCTGGCGACTGCGCCCACACCTCGCAAGATCAGTACCCGCGATTTCGCCACGGCGAAGATATTTCGAGAACACGGCGGTACCACCGTGGCTGGCACGCTCTACATAGCCCACCTGGCGGGGCTGAAAGTCTTCGCCACCGGCGGGATTGGCGGTGTGCATCACGAGCCGCGGCTCGACATTTCTACCGATCTGCCGGAGCTGGCCCGCACCCCGCTCGTCGTCGTCTGCGCCGGGGCCAAGGCAATTCTTGATCTCCCGGCCACCCTGGAATACCTGGAAACTGCGGGCGTTCCCGTCCTCGGTTTCCAGACCAGCGAGTTCCCCGCTTTCTATTCGCGTGAGAGCGGCCTGGCCGTCAGCGCCCGCGTTGAGTCCGCGAGGGACGTCGTTGATTTTGCGGACGCACATTGGGGGCTGGGTTTTCGCAGCGCCATCCTTGTCACCGTGCCGCCTCCCGCAGAGGCGGCACTGCCGCCAGGCGAAGTGAATGCGGCGATTGAACAGGCTATTGGCGAGGCCAGGGCGCACGGCATCCGCGGGCAGGCCGTTTCGCCATTTTTATTGTCGAGGGTGAGTGCGTTGAGCGGGCACAAGAGCATGGATGCCAACCTGGCGCTCCTCAAGAATAATGCTGGTGTGGCCGCTGAGATTGCGGTGGAGATGGCCGCCCGCCGGGGCAGGGGTGCAAGGCTGTAGCCGGGTTGATAAAAAAAGAGCGGCGCTCCATCTTCGGAGCGCCGCTCTTTTTATTTGTGCCGCTGTTTTTCTCCCGGAGGGCCGGGCGTGATCGGCGCTACCGGGTTGGTGGCGGTGGGCCAGCGGGTTAATGTCGGGGTTGGGGTCTGGGTTGGGATGTAGGTCGGCCTGGGGGTCCAGGTGGCTGTGGGGGGCGCGGGGGTTTTGGTCGGGGTGCGTGTCGGGGTGTGGGTCACTGTCGGGGTCACGGAAGGCGTGGGGGTCACGGTGCGGGTCTGCGTTGGCCAGGGGGTGATCGTTGGCGTACGCGTGGGCGTCGCCGTGGGGGTGGGCCGCACAGTTTCGGTGGCAGTAGGTGTCAGCGTCTGCGTGGGCGTGGGCGGATTCCCTTCCACCAGGAAACTCCCGAGGACTTTTAGCTCGTACGCCAGGAAAATCTGCACCTGGTAATTGCCAGGCAGCCAGTCGCCTGCGGGCGGGTCCCAATCTGTATAACCAATCCCGCCGGAGCCGCCGTCCCAGACAAGGGTCTCGAAAAAGACCAGCGCGCCGTCGCGCAGCCAGAGCGCCGTCCACTGGACGCCATCCACCATCCGGTCATAGGAGAAGACGGCATACAGGTGTCCCACCGGGTTCACAAAGATTTCGTTGGGATTGAGGGGCGTGTAATCGTCGTCAATCCCCTGGGTGAAAATCAGGGCTGAGAAAACCGCATCGGGCGGAGGGGTGGCCGTGCTTTCAAACAGGGACGCCACCCCTTCGGGGATATGGGGCGTGCTGGTGGGCGTGGGAGTTTCGCTCTCGGACGGGGTCGGTGAGATGGTGGGCGTCAGGGTGATCGTTGGCGTGGGGGTGATGGTTGGTGTCAGGGTAATCGTGGAGGTCACCGTTGGGCTGGGCGAAGGCGGGAATACCTGGTACGCCAGCGGCTCGCCATAACGATTTGCGAGGAAACCCACCCCGGCCAGCACGAGCGAGGTGAACAGCATCCGCCAGCCGCGCACCATGCCATCGTGCTTCTTGCGATAAAAGGGGATGTTGCGCGCGGCGCGGATGGTGCGGATACCGGACAGGATGAGCCAGAGCACACCCAGCGCGGCTAAAATGACGAACGTGAGAACGCCCGTTTGAATATCCAGATTCAAATTCATGATGAATCAGCGATGACGGGGTTTGAGAGGTTCCCGATCCCCTCAATTGTAACCTCGACCAGATCGCCGGACGAGAGGGGGCTGACCCCCGCCGGAGTGCCGGTCATCAAAATATCCCCCGGCTCCAGCGTCATCACCGACGAGGTAAAAGCAATCAGATGCGGGATGCTGAAGACCATGTCGCGCGTGGAGGCCATCTGGCGCATTTGCCCGTTGAGGTGGCAGGACAGGATGGCATCCGCCGGGTCAAACTCCGTCTCGATCCACGGGCCGATGGGGCAAAACGTGTCAAAGCCCTTGCTGCGCGTCCACTGGCCATCCGTACGCTGTAAATCCCGCGCGGTGATGTCATTCCCAATGGTGTAGCCAAAGATATGGTCAGCCGCGTCCTCGGGCTTGATCCAGCGCCCGGTTTTCCCGATGACGACAACCAGCTCCCCTTCATGCTCCACCTGTTTGGATTGCGGCGGCAGGTGGATGGGCTGGTTGGGGGCCAGCAGGGAGGACGGAGGTTTGAAAAACAGGAGGGGAAGGGCGGGCACGTCTGCGCCATGCTCACGGGCATGCGCGGCGTAGTTGCGGCCCACGCAGATGATCTTGCTGGGCTGGACAGGCGGGAGCAACTCCACCTGTTCAATCGGGATGGTCGCGTCGATCCGGCGAAATTCGCGGAAAACGTTCCCTTCAATACTGCCGACACGGTTTTCATGAACCCAGCCGTAGGTAGGCGGCTGGCTGGCCGTTTTGTAGCGAATGATGCGCATGGATTTTCCTTGCTCAGGATTAGTGGGTGAAATTTTGGAGTCGGCTGGTGAGGTCGAGGATATTCTGGTCCGCGCCCTGGAAGCGCTCCGGGGATTGCCACCGCAAAGCCCGGCCAATGACGTAGGCAATGGCGTTCATCAACATGACACCCGTTTCGAGGGTGGGCTGGGCCTGGGCAAACAATACCAGATCGGCGGACTGGGCGCAAGGCAGGGAGGCCGCGCCGAGGATGGCGGCGGTGGACATGCCGGCGAGCCGGGCCTCGTGGAGAGCCGCAGCGATGTGGCTGGTCTCTGCGCCCGTTTCAAAGGCGATCAGAAGCGCCCGATCATTGGCGAGACGCAGGGCGCGCGCCAGGTCGAGGGCGGTGGGGGTCACACGGGTGACCGGGTACTGGCCGCGCTCAAGGATGTTGAACAGGTTATAGGCAGCGGGTTGGGCGTGGGTGTCCGGGATCAGGAAAATCTTTTCGGCCGCGTTTATTTTCTGGATCAGCTGGCTCAGAATCCCCGAGTCCAGTAGTTTGCGGGTTTGTTCAAAGAGATTTTCCAGTTCATGCATGGCGGCATGCACCACGGTGTCAATGTTGTCCCCCTGGCTGGTGTTACCGGGCTGGACGAGGATCTGGGATTTGATCTTGTCCCGGATTTCGCGTAACAGTTCCGGGTAGCCGGTATAGCCGAGTTGCTGGGAGAAACGCACGACCGTGGTGGCGTCCACGTTCACTGCATGTCCCAATTCGGTCGCGGTCATAAACGCGGCTTCGATATAGGAATCGAGCAGGAAATCAGCCAGACGGGCAAAACTCTTGGAAAATTCGGGGGAGGCGTGTCGGATCCTTTCTTCGTAATTCATAGGCGTTTGCCGATTGCTGTAGTCCGCAATTTATTTTGCATTTTTATCAGGGGATGTCAACTGGTTTGGCTGGTCAAAAGTAGGGGGCCCCCTCCCGGCCTCCCCCAAATTCCAAAAGCGGGAATTTGGGGGAGGAGAAATGATAGCCCCTTCCCTCACATCATCCTTACGATTTGGGGGAAGGTTGGGATGGGGGCGTTTGCGATAACTGCTAAAGTGTGTAGAATCGTGGGATGTGGGCGTACCCCACCCTGTGATATGTTCCGTTCCCTGCAAAAAAAACGAACACCGCATTTTGTCGCACCGGACGCTGGCGAATTCTCCCTCCGGCGGTTGTTGCGCGAGGCTGATGCGCCCATCTCCATCCAGGCGGTCAACAACCTGCCCGAAGGGGCGCAGCGGCGTCTCTACCAGATTCTGCTCCCGCCGGATTTGCTCGCCCGCTTTGATGTCCGTCCGGTATCCTTGCAGGGAGCGGGAGGGGAGGGCTGTGTTGATTTCTTCGCACAGGAAAAGCCGGGGTTGATCCGGATTACCGCCTGTCACGAGCCAGCCGCGCCCGACCCATTCCTGACGCTGGAACTGGCGGATAACAGCCTGAACGGGATCGACCTGAACCTGCTCTGGCTGACCGACCCGGCCGCACCCCGTTTCGATACCGATGTAAACGAGTCCGGCCACGCGACGCAATTTGGGACGCTCTCCCGCAACCTGCCCGCCGAGCAGGCGGCCATGCAGGCGGGCCTTGCCCCCGGCCAGGTGCGGGCGGGCCTGCATGCTTCGCAAATCGTTTTCCACGCGCTGGATACCTTCCTCACCATGCTTGCCCATCGCGCCGTTTTCCTTGAACCCTTGACCTATGCCTCGGCCTGGCTGTTTGAACGGCGCGGTTTTGCCTACGTGCGCGGCCACAAACTGATGGATGATATTCACACTGAATTCCAGCCGGGCGGGCGGCTGTATCGTGCGCTGGATGGTTCGCCCTTTCGCCAGCCTGCACAGGCGGCCACCGTCCGCGGGCGCGCCTGGGCCATCCATGACGGCATCCTGGAGGCCATCGGGGAACGCTGGGATGGCTTGCGCATGGTGCGGCAGGTGGGCCAGCGGGCGGCGGCCAGTACCTTCCCGGATGCGCCGTATTAATCGCGGTTACTCGACTGACTGGAGAATGGCAGCATGTATAAAAAATACTTGACCACCCACGCCGCCGAGTTGGAATCCCTCGAGAAATTCCGGGAGTTTGTGGCCGCGGCGTGCCGGGAGAACGGCGTGGGCGACGAAATCAACTGGGCCTTGCAACTCTCCGTTGACGAGGCGGCCGCCAACGTCATCCAGCATGGCTACGCCGGTAACCCCGGCTCGCTCTCCCTTGAAGTGCGCGTCTACCCGGATCGGATGAACCTCCGCCTGACGGATTTCGGCCACCCCTTTGAACCCGGTTCCGCCCCTGTCCCGGATGTCAACGCCCCGCTGGAATTGCGCGAACCCGGCGGGTTCGGCTTGTTTTTCATCTACTCCATCATGGACGAAGTGGATTACCAGGCCACCGAAGATGGCAACGTCCTCAGCCTGACGAAGAGGCTGCAATCGTGATGCATGATTAATCCCCTTCGCCCGGCTATACTTGGAACTCAAGGGAACTCATGGGAAATCCGCCGAGTTCCCACGAGTTCCTACGAGTTCCTACGAGCTCACAAACTGAGCAAATTATTCGACTAATCGACTCGAGCAACGCCCATGTGGCAATCCAGCCCGTACATCCTGCCCCTCCTCATCTCCGCCGCCATCCCCATCTTTCTCTCCTTTGAGACGTGGCGCCGCCGCCCCGCGCTCGGCGCGGGCTATATCACCATCGTCCTGCTCGGCATGGCGCAATGGTCGCTTTCCAGCGCGCTCCAGTGGGCCAGCGCCACGCCCGCGGCGCAGGTCTTTTGGGCGCAAGCGCGTTTTATTGGCACGGAAACCATCAGCATCTTTTTCCTGTTTTTTGCGCAGGAATATATCCACCAGGAAAAGTGGAACCGCCGCTGGATGCCCCTGCTCCTTGCCATCCCTGTCATTTCCATAGTGGCCGTTTTCACCAACGATCTCCATCACCTGTTTTGGACGGATGTCAAACCCGTTACCGAAAATGGCATCCTGGCTCTGGAAGTGGTCAACGGCCCGCTGTTTTGGCTCCACACCCTCTATGATTATTTCCTCCTTTCCTGGGCGATCCTGGTATTCCTCCGGGGGTTTCTCGGCGCCCCGGGGGTGTACCGCTCGCAGATCGGCGCGGTTGTCTTCGCCGCGGTGGTTCCCCTGTTCTCCAGCATCCTCTATAACACCAAGCTCAGCCCTTTCCCGCACCTTGACCTGACCCCGTTTGGGTTCAGCATCTCTGGAATCGCCCTGTACGCCGGGTTTTTCCGGTACAAAATGCTCGACCTCGTTCCGGCGGCGCGCGATGCCATCCTCCAGCACATGAGCGATGGCGTCATTGTTTTGGATGCCCGGCGGCGGATCGTGGACATCAACCACGCCGCCGAGCTGGCTTTCCAGCACATTGCTGGTGGGTTTATTGGCCGCGCTATCACCGAGGTTCTGCCTCAATGGGAGAGCATTTACCCGCAGGACATCGCCGACCATTTCGACAGCGAAGTAACCATTTTCGGAGATTCCGGGGGGACGCCGAAAATTTTCGAGATCAGGATTTCCCCCGTTTCCGGGGACGGGAACGCCTCACAGGCGCGGCTCATGTTAATGCGCGATGTCACCGACCGGCGGAAAACCGAGCACACCCTGCGCGACAGCCTCCTTCGCTTTGAGGAGATGATCGAAAATATTGAAGACTCGTACTACGAGACCGATCTCCTCGGCAAGATCACCCTCGCCAACAGCGCCTTTGCGCAAGCCATCCAGTATAGCAAGGAAGAGCTGGTCGGCATGCACTTCCGCCGCCTGACCGATAACGAAAATGCCCGCGCCATCCTGCGCGCGTTCGGGCAGGTTTTTGAAACCGGCGTTTCGATCCGCGAGACATTCTTCAAATTCCTGAAAAGCGACAAAACGCCCGTTTTCGCCGAACTCTCCATTACCCTCCGCCGCGATATGCAGGGCAACCGGATTGGCTTCCGCGGGCTGATGCGCGATGTTACCGAACGTCTCGCGGCCGAGGAAGCCCTGCGCCAGAGCGAGGAAAAATACCGCACCATTCTCACGGATATCCGGGAAGGCTATTACGAAATTGACCTCGAAGGCAAATTCCTGGAGATCAACGACGTATTGTGCGAGATCACGAACACCGACCGCGCCGAAGTCCTGAATCGCAATTTCGCCAGCTTCACCAACAGTTCCGGCGCGCGCCGCCTGACGATGACCTTCAACCAGGTCTACCGCACCCGCCAGCCCGCCAAGAATGTCCTCTATCACATCCGCAACCCCGCCGGGGAAGCCAAAACGATGGAGGTCTCCGTCACCCTGATCCAGGATTCCACTGGCGTCGCCACCGGCTTTCGCGGCATTGTTCGCGACATCACCGAGCGCGTCCGCTCTGCGCAGGAGCTTGAGCAGGCCCGCGAAGCCGCCGAGCAGGCCCGCGCCGCCGCCGAAGCCGCCAACCAGGCCAAAAGCACCTTCCTCGCCAACATGAGCCACGAGTTGCGCACCCCGCTCAACGCCATCATTGGCTACAGCGAACTCCTCATGGAAGACGCCGCCGACGCCGGGCAGGACGGGGCAATCGCCGACCTGGACAAAATCCGCGCCGCGGGCCGCCACCTGCTGGAGTTGATCAACGGCGTCCTCGACCTCTCCAAAATCGAAGCGGGCAAAATGGAAATTTACCTGGAGACGTTTGATCTGGACAAGGTCATCCGCGATGTCGTGGGCACGATTCAGCCCCTTGTCGAGCAGAACCAGAATCGGCTCGAGTTGCGCCTGCCCGCGCAGCCCGGCCAGATGCGCGCCGACGTAACCAAAGTCCGCCAGTCGCTCTTCAACCTGCTCAGCAACGCCTCCAAATTCACGATGAACGGCACAATCACGCTCGAAGTCAGCCGCCCAACCGGGTGGGTTTTTTTCCGGGTCTCCGACACCGGCATCGGCATGACGCCCGAACAATCCGCCCGGCTGTTCGAGCCATTCACGCAGGCCGACGCCTCCACCACCCGCAAATTTGGCGGTACCGGGCTGGGCCTCTCCATCACGCGCCGCTTCTGCGAAATGATGGGCGGGACAATTTCGGTTGAAAGCCAGCCCGGCGAGGGGACGGTCTTTACGATTGGATTGCCGGAAGATGTCGGGGCCGCGCTGGACCCTCCGGGGGCTGTGACCCCGGTGGCCGGGATTCCGCCCGTGGCGTTCCCGGAGCAAACATCCACCTGCATCCTCGTGATCGATGATGACCCCTCGGTGCGCGACCTCATCGAGCGCACCCTTTCCCGCAACGGATTTGTGGTTGCCACCGCCGCCAGCGGGGAGGAGGGGCTGGAGAAGGCCCGCGCGCTCCAGCCCGCCGTGATTACGCTGGACGTACTGATGCCGGGGATGGACGGCTGGGCCGTGCTGGGCGCGCTCAAAAGCGACCCATTACTCGCCAAAATCCCCGTCATCGTCCTGTCCATGCTGGATGAGAAGAACCTGGGGTTTGCGCTGGGCGCGTCTGAATTCCTGGCGAAGCCGCTGGATCGGGAACGGCTGATCAGACTGATCGAAAAATATCGCCTCCGGGAGGGGCAGCTTGTCCTGCTCGTGGAAGACGATGCGCCGTCGCGGGAGATGATGTCCCGCACGCTGGAAAAAGAAGGCTGGCAGGTGATACTCGCCGGGAATGGCCGGGACGGCCTGCGCCAAATGGCAACCGCGGCCCCCGATTTGATCCTGCTCGATTTGATGATGCCAGAGATGGACGGTTTTGAGTTCCTCGTGGAACTGCGCCAGACCCCGGCGTGGGAGGCGATCCCCGTGATCGTCGTGACGGCGAAGGAACTGACCGCGGATGACCGCGCCCGGCTGAACGGCCAGGTGCTGAAAATCCTGCAAAAGACGGCATTCAGCCGCGAAGAATTACTGGCCGAATTGCCGCGGCAGGTCGCCCTGAGACTGGAGCGTTAGATGCCCGCACAGAATACCCCGTACATCATTGCGCTCCTGATCACGTCCGCCATCTGCGCGGCGGTCGTGGTTGGGGCGTGGCAGAGGCGGTCATCGATGGCCGCGCTGGCCTTTTCCGGGGTGATGGAGAGCGTATTTATCTGGAGCCTCGGGTACGCCTTGCAACTGGCAACCGCCAGCGTGCGCGGCCAGGTGTTGTGGACCTATGCCTACTTCATCGGCGTCGTGCTGGTCGCCCCGTTATGGTTCGTGTTCGCGGTGCAATACACCGGTTACACGCGCTGGCTCACCCGGCAGAATTACATCCTGTTGTCCATCGTCCCCTCCATTACGCTGGCGCTCATTTTCACCAACGAGCGGCATCACCTCATGTGGCAGCCTTTTGCGCTGGCGGACACGGCCCAATTGTTTTCCGTGGAGGGGGAACGGGTTGGCTGGTTCTGGGTGCATACCGCATATTCGTATGCCCTCCTATTGGCCGGGACAGGATTGCTGCTGTGGGCTGCCTTCGGGCGGAACCAGTTTTTTCGCGGGCAGATGGCCGCCCTGCTGGTTGCCGTCGGCGCACCGTTCCTCGCCAATGCCGTGTACCTGTTGGGCTGGAGTCCCTGGCCGATTGATCTGACCCCGTTTGCTTTCACCATCACCGGGCTGGCATTGTTATGGGGGCTGTTCCGGGTGCAATTGTTTGACGTGCTGCCCGCGGCCCGCGACGCCGTGCTGGAGAGTATGACCGATGGCGTGATCGTGCTGGATGTGCGCAACCGTGTCATCGACATCAACCGGGCAGGGGAGCAATTTATCCGGCTGACCCACCCGCGCCTGGAAAAAATCATCGGAGAGGATGTGCGCACCGTGCTTGCCGCCTGGCCCGATCTCGTGGAGAAATATCTGAAGGTCAGTGCCGGCCAGTTCAGTGTGGAAATTCCGTCCCCGCGCGGCAATATGTTCCTTGAGATGCGCCTGTCTTCGTTGAAGGATCGGCAGGGCAGGATTACCGGGCGTGTCCTGGTGAGCAGCGATGTGACCGCGTCGCGGCGCGCCGAGCGGATGCAGCAAGCCAAGGAAGCCGCCGAGGCCTCCAGCCAGGCCAAGAGCGCGTTCCTCGCCAACATGAGCCACGAGTTGCGCACGCCGCTCAACCACATCCTCGGTTTTAGTGAGTTGTTGCGCGAGGACGCGCTGGCCGATGGGAATGCGGCGCAGGCCGCCGACCTGGAGAAAATCACGGACGCCGGGAAGCGCCTGCTCAACCTGATTTCCAGCGTGCTGGAAATTTCCCGGCTGGACGCGGGCATGGTGCAATTGCAGGTGGAACGGTTTGACCCGGCCATGCTGGCGCGCGAAGCCGCCGAAGCCGCCCGCCCCGGCATTGAGGGGAACGGGAATACTTTTGAGGTGGCGATTTCTTCCGGGATCGGTGAAATGGTTTCGGATTCAGCGAGGCTGCGCCAATGCCTGTTCAACGTGCTGGAGAACGCGGGGAAATTCACCCGCGCGGGGGCGGTGACCCTCCAGGTGGAACGCGCCCCCGGCGGCCCGCAGGCTGAGCCTGTCGAAGCCCTCCTGTTCACCGTGTCCGATACCGGGAAGGGGATGACCCCAGCGCAGGTGGAGCGCCTCTTCACACCATTTGAGTTGGGCGATGCTTCGTATACCCGGTCAGAGGAAGGGGCCGGGCTGGGGCTGGCGACCACGGAACGGCTGTGCCGGCTGCTAGGCGGTGAAATTCGGGTGGAAAGCGAAGCGGGCCGCGGGACGACCGTTTCCATGCGCCTGCCCGCCGTGGTAAAGTTAGCGGAGGCGGCAGCGTAATGGCGACGATCCTGATCGTGGAAGATAACGAGATGAACCGGGACATGCTCTCCCGGCGGCTGGAGCGCAAGGGGTACGCGGTGCGGCTGGCGGGGGATGGCGCGCAAGGCGTGGAACTTGCCACGTCGCACCCGCCGGATTTGATCCTGCTCGATATGAGCCTGCCCGTGATGGATGGCTGGGAGGCGGCCCGCAAACTCAAATCCAACCCGGAAACGGCGCGCATCCCGATCATCGCCCTGACTGCCCACGTTTTCTCGCAGGACCGCGAGCGCGCGCTGGAAGCGGGCTGTGATGATTACGATACGAAGCCGATTGAGCTGCCCCGGCTGCTGGAAAAAATTGAGGCGCTGATTAGTGGGGCAGGGTTACGACCGTAGTGCAAGTCATCTTGCACAACCCAAATTTCGAGATTTCGCTACGTGCTGGTCTCAGTTGGCTGTCGCTCTAACACTCATGTCATTCAGAGAGTTTATGAAAAATCGCGAATGGTTTCGCAAAACAACATGGACAGAGAGTGACAGGGAAGATTTTTTTGCTCATCTTGAACGAAGTAGAAAAACAAGTCGGGCACAATACCTGAGAATTCAAGCTCTTTATCTTTATGAAACAAAATCTCTCAATGAGATTGAAGTGGCGCTTGAGTTATGTAATTTGGCGCTGGTGGATTATTCGGAACAAGTTGAATTGGCATCAGTCCTGGGACAAAAGGCCATGTGCTTTAACAAGCTGGGCAAGCTGCAAGAAGCAGAAGAAACCTTCTTTTTAGCAATTGGTGCAATGAGAGCTTTCCGGCATATGAGACCGCAAGTCCCGTTTTCTTTCGGATTATTCGTAATCGAACATAAAATTAGCAGGTTATACCAGGAAGTCCTGATGATTTTGGATGAATTTGAAAGCATTACGGACGGGATTGTTTTTCCAAGTACTGTGTACTATTTTTGCGGAATTAAGGCGATAATTTTGTATAGGGAGAACTATCCGAAAGAAGCCAGGTTATATGCCACAGAGGCAATAAAAGCGTCAGAAAAACAGTATTCAGGTCTTTCAAGACATCCGAAGTTTGGCTTGGTAACGACACGCGGTGATGCGTTTTATAAGGAATTGACTGAGATCGCTGAACTCTGCTAATGTTTCGAGAAAAGGAATTACTCTGTAGGTTAAACGGCTCGTTTGCCCATGTGCAAGCCAGCGGCTTGCGCTACAGTCTGCAAGAAAAGGAGTACTCGCAAAAATGGAAACATCATCAACCATGCAAGGCAATATCGCCGTGGTCAGCGTTTCGGGCAGTGTGGACGCGCTGACGGCGGAGGGGCTGGTGGCCGCCCTGCTGGCCGAGATCAACGCGGGGCATACGCGGCTCGTGGCCGATCTGTCCTCCGTGGATTATGCCAGCAGCGCTGGTCTGCGCGCCATCCTGACGGCGTTGAAAGCGGCGCGCTCGCAGGGCGGCGATTTCCGCCTGGCCGGGGTGCAGAAGAACGTCAACAAGGTGCTGGAGTTGAGCGGTTTTACCAGCATCCTCAAGGTGTACCCGGATACGGCCGCGGCGGTGGCCAGCTTTGCTTGAGGCCGTGTTTCTTAAAGGCTATTTTCACCACGGAGCACACGGAGATCACAGAGAAAACCCCAGGACCTCTGTGGTTCTCTTTGTACCTCCGTGTAACTCCGTGGTAAATGCTCTTTCCTGCATACTCAAGAAACACCTGTTGAGGGCGCACGCATGAATACGAAACCAGGAAGCGTGGACAGTGTCGCGCTCGTGATCGGGTCGGGGAGCGTGAAGTGCGCGGCGGCGCTGGGCGTCATGCGTGTGCTCAAGCGGGCCGGGATCGGGATCGATCTGGTGGTTGGGTGCAGCGGCGGGAGCATTTATGCGGCGTTCATCGCGCTGGGACGGGACGTTGAGGAAAGCGTCGAGATGACCCTGCGGATGTGGACGCGCGACATCACGAGCAAACGCAAGCCCGGCGTCCTGCTCAAAATCCTATTCCCGCGCCTATTTAAATTCGACGAAACCTTTGGGATGGTGGATGACCGGATGGTGCTGGCGCGCTTCCGCGAAGCCTATGGGGACGCACGCATTGAAGGGACGCGCATCCCCCTGTTTATCACAGCCACCGATTTTTATAACGGGGAGCAGGTGGTCCTGCGGGAAGGCAGTATTGTGGATGCCATCCGCGGGAGTATCGCCATGCCCTATATTTTCAGCCCGCACCGCGTTGGGGATCGCCTCGTGACCGACGGCTATCTCTCCGATCCCATGCCGGTGGGCGTGGCGATGAAGGAGGGCGCGAACGCCATTGTGGCCGTCGGTTTTGAAAGCCCATACCAGACGCACATCTCCTCCGTCCTGCGCTTCTCCTTCCAGTTGAGCAGCATCGCCTCCAACAACCTGCTCAAATCAAATTTTGCCTTCCACAATCTGGCGCATCATGGGGAGGTCTTCCCAATCATCCCCCAATTTGCCGACCAAATTCGCCTGTTTGATACGGATAAACTGCCCGCCGTGATCGCCGCCGGGGAACGCGCGGCCGAGGAACAGTTACCCTTCCTCGCCCGCGCGGGCCAACGGGGGGAGCTGACCCCATGAGCGAGTCCACATCCCCCAAGCTGGCCCTCGTCATCGGCTCAGGCAGTGTCAAGTGCGCCGCCGCGCTCGGCCTCTGGAAAGTCTTCCAGCGGGAAGGGATCGAGTTGGATATGGTGGTCGGGTGCAGCGGGGGCAGTCTCTACGCCGCCGCCATCGCACTTGGCTACGACATGGATCACACCCGGCAGATGACGCTCGATTTCTGGACGGGCGACCTGATGTCCGGGTACGCCTCCAACCTCAAGGCTACCATGTCCGGCGAGGCCCGTTATAACGAACATTCCGGGTTGGTGAATGGTGAGCCGTTGCTTGAGGTCCTCACGCGCGCCTTTGGCGGAAAGACCTTCGCCGACGCCAAACTCCCGCTTTACATCGTCGCCACGGATTTCCTGACCGGCGAAAAAGTCGTCCTTTCAGAAGGGCGCATCCTCGATGCTGTCCGTGCCAGCGCCGCCATCCCCATGATCTTCCCGCCCTGGGAGGTCAACGGCCAATTGCTGACCGACGGGGCGGTGTCCGACCCGCTCCCCGTGGACGTGGCGATCCGCGAGGGGGGCAACATCATCCTGGCGATGGGGTTTGAACTGACCCTGCGGAAACGCCTGCGCAGTTTCAACGCCGTCCAAACACACCTGAACGCCATCTACATGAACAACATCCTGCGCGCCACCTACGCTTTTTACAACCTCGCCCACCACGCCGAGATCATCCCCGTCATCCCCGATTTCGATGAGTCGGTATCCAACTTCGATACCGATTCCCTGCCGGGTATCATCGAGTTGGGCGAGGCCGTGACTGAGGAACAGTTGCCGTATATCAAACGGCTGTTGATGGCGGGTGCGGCCCCCATCCCCCGCCTTCCCCCAAAATGAAAGGCGTATTTTGGGGGAAGGGGCTGCCATGCTCCCAATACACCTCCCCCAAATTCAGCCTTACCGAATTTGGGGGTGGCCGGGAGGGGGCCGCCGAAATAAATCAGCACCTGGAAACCTCATGAACCCCGAACACGCAAAAATCCTGATCGTTGACGATAACCAGATGAACCGCGATATGCTCGCCCGCCGGCTGGTGCGGCTGGGGCATGAGGTCACGGAAGCGGAGAGCGGCCAGCAATGCCTCGATGTGCTCGCCGAAACCAGCTACGACCTCGTCCTGCTCGACATCATGATGCCCGGCATGAATGGCTACGACGTACTCGAAGCGATCAAAGCCAGCGACCAACTCAAACACATCCCCGTCATCATGATCTCCGCCGTGGATGAGATCCAAAGCGTCGTCAAATGCATCGAAATGGGGGCCGAGGAATATCTCCCCAAACCCTTCAACGCCGTCCTGCTCAAAGCGCGCGTCGCCGCCAGCCTCGAAAAGAAATCCCTCCGCGACAAGGAACAACTCTACGCCAAAAGCCTGCTCCGTGAAATGGAAATTGGCCGCGAAATCCAGGCTGGCTTCTTCCCGGATGCCCTGCCCCAGCTTCCCGGCTGGGAACTCGCCGCTTATTTTGAGGCCGCCCGCCAGGTCGCCGGGGATTTCTATGACGCCTTCACCCTCCCCGGTGGCCGTCTCGCCCTCGTGATTGGCGATGTCTGCGATAAGGGCGTCGGGGCGGCATTGTTTATGGCCCTCTTCCGCAGCCTGTTGCGTGCTTATGCGGAACAACAATACCAGGGCGGCGCGGTTTCTGATGAAACCCGGCTCGCCAACATCTTTGACCAGACGAATAATTACATTGCCCGGACACACTCGCGGGCCAATATGTTTGCCACCGTCTTCTTTGGCGTCCTTGACCCGCAAACCGGGGAACTGACGTACGTCAATGGGGGGCATGAATCCCCCTTGGTGGTGCGCCCCCCTTCGGCTCCGCTCAGGGCAGGCCCAGCGAACCCCGTTCCCCTCCAGCCCACTGGCCCGGCGGTCGGCCTGCTCCCCGGGCTGGAATTCGGCACCCAAAAAATCGTCCTGAACCCCGGCGATCTGCTGGTGGCCTTTACCGATGGCGTCACCGAAGCCCGCTCCATGACGGGGGATTTCTTCACGGAAGAGCGACTCCTGGGCGTGCTGGACACGGCCTCCGACACAGCCGTGGAAACCCTGGCCGCCATCGCCGCCGCCCTGCGCAGTTTCAGCGGGGAAGCCCAACAGGCTGATGACATCACCATGCTGGCGGTCAAACGGTGCAGGAAATTGAATTGAATAACCAACTCACCTTGTAATCGCAGGAACTCATGAGAACTCGTGGGAATGCGAGCGCTCCAAGTTCCAATGAGTTCCCATGAGGCCCCATGAGGTCTTCCTCTTCCCAAAATGGCAAAAACTTGTAACGAAGATCAGTCCGTGGGATAATCCGGTACCTGGGTACCCCAAGCCGGATGAACGACCAGCTCAAGACCGCCACCAAACTAACCGCCGAAGAAATCAAAACCGTTGTCCGATCCAACGAACTGGCCGGCCTGGGCGAACTATCCCCGCCGGAGGTGGATGCGGTCGTTGAACGCGTCTCGCAGGTGATCCCGGCCGGCAACGTACCGGGCATGATCCTAAGCGGGCTGGCGCGCCTGCAGGGCCGCAAACTCCCCGAGGGGGCCTCTGAACGGGATGTCAACCTGCTCTTCAAGGGGCTGGAGCAAACCCTCGAAAAAGCCGCCTATATGGGGCTGTTTGCCGGGCCGGCCACCGTCATCTGGGCGTACCAGAATCTCCTCAAGCTGGCCGGGGTGGATGCGCGCGACGCCTTTCCCGAAGGGATGTGGCAGTTCTACGTGGCCTACGCCTTGCGTGAAGATACAGCCCGGCATACCAACGAGACGCACGGGTTTGACACCATCCTCGAACAGCACCAAATTTACCCGGATCGCGCCGAGCGGTTGACCTCGTGGGTGATGGCCGCGGTCACCTGCCTGCACCAATACAATGATCTGCTCGTCAACGTCTGGCGTGAGCGTGTGTATGCCTTCGAGCTGCGCCAGGCCACCCGCAACGCCCAGGACGCCGAGTATTACGCCGACCTCTATAACCAGTGGGTGACCATCCGGCCCTACGCCCGCGGCCCGGAAGCCGCCAGCGACGAGAGCTTCCCACAGTACCGGCTCAACAAGTTCCTCGAATTTATGACGCAGGCCACGCTCGACCTCCCGGAATCCGTTCACAAGAATTGGATTGACCGGATCGAGAAACGCGAGGAAAACGAACTGGGGGCCTACCTCAGACAGATGACCATCCTGACCTATCTCGATCCGGGGGCCTACGGGGAGACGCGCGTCCCCTTGGCGGTCGAGCACACACGGGTTGGCGTGATTTATCAGGGGCGGTATTTCCTGATCCCGATCTGCGAACCGGGGAGCGACGAACCGATCAAGGTGGGGACCGTCGCCAATTTTATCGCCGGGATCCTCGCGGGATCGCCAGCCCCCGGGGTCTCCCTGGTCCCCTTGACCCGGATGAAGCGCGCTTCCTGGACTTCGGCGCGGCGCAAGCTGGACAAAATATCCCGTCTCGCCCTGGAACATCTCCGGCAGGCGCCCATCCTGCTGAATTTTGACCTGCGGCCCCGCCACCTCCCGCTGGCCCGCCTGCGCCAGACCGAGCGCGGCGTGGGCGACCATGCGCTGACGATTTTTGATACCGGCGAGACGCTCGTCTTTGACCAGTCGCACATTTTCTTTGACGGCGCCTGGGGCGCGGCCTTTGCCGAGGTGATGACCAACGAAGCCCTTTCCTGGGCGGTTTACCTGCACCAGTTCCCGCCGGAGCGATATGCGCCAGCCCAGCCGGAAATGCTGGAGTTCGGGATGGCCCCGGAAGACCTGCTTCAATTTGGCGACCCGGAACGCTCCAACGCCGAGGCCTGGGCCGAATCGAACGAAGTGGTCGTGCGCGGCATCTTTTTCCTGCGCAAACTTTTCAAGCGCCGCAGTGATCTCCTTAAGCTCACGGTCAATGATCTACTCGTCCTCTACCGCGCCATCCACGCCGTCACCTACCAGCCCTCCCCGCCGCTGGCGCGCAAACTCAAGCAATTGCTCGACAATCCGAAGACGCAGGCCGCCGCCGAGGCCGCCATCCGCGGTATCCAGGCTTCGCAGCGCGTTAACCCATCGATCCTGATCCCGGTGGATGCCAGCCTGGGCTACCCCCGGGAACGCATCCATCCCATGAGTTTTGAGGTGCCCCTCCAGGGCCTCGATCTCCTCCAGTTGCACGATCAGGCGCTCGACACGCTCTCCGCTTATGAACGCGGATCGGGCGACCGCAGCGAAGCCTATGCCCGCTTCGATGAAGTCCAGCGCACGTACATGCTCGCCCTCGCCGGGTTTGGCGAAGTCCTCGACCGGGTGAAGGTCATCGCGGTTGATGGGGAGACGGATACCATGAGTTCGCTCAAACTCCTCGCGCACCTGCCGCCCCCGCTCCAGCGCTTGCTTGACCGCTATTCCGGCTCATTTGAATGGATGAATGACATGATCAAGGGGCGTGAGGTCTTTTCGAATATCGGCAGGGTCGCGCATACCAGCACGCTCACGCGCTTTATGACCGCCAAGGATGACAACGATAAGAAGGACCTGGCCTGGGGGATCCTCACCGATAAGGATGAGCAGATGCACATCACCCTGCGCGATTTCCGCCCCCATGTGGCGGTCCTGGCCGCCCAGGGCGAAAAGTATCTTGCCGATGAAATGGCGCAGGATTACCTCGACGCCTACGCCCGCGGCCTCAATCAGTACATCGCCGAACTCCACCGCATCACCGTCGCCAGCCGCGAAACCAGCATCTCCAAAAAAGAAGCCGATGCCGCCGATTCGGACGCTCCCGACTCCCCCGTGGAGAGCGGCGTCAATGGGCGCGTCCCCACCATTTAGGCCCTCCCCATTATGCCCAGCGATCCCCTGATTGGCGCACAGCTTGCCAACTTCCGCATTGAGCGCCTGATCGGTAGCGGCGGGATGGCGAGCGTCTATTACGGCACGGACATCACCCTGCAAAGGCCGGTTGCCATCAAGGTGATTGACGAGAAACAGCGCAAAACCTCTCATTACGCCGAGCGCTTCCTGAGCGAAGCCCGCATCGTCGCCTCCTGGCGGCACCCGAACATCTGCCAGATTTATTACGCCGATGACCAGAACGGCCTGCTCTACTATGTGATGGAATATATTGACGGGATGAACCTGAGCGAACTGCTCGGCAATTACATCTCCGGGGGCGAACTCATCCCGCATGAAGACGTGCTCATGGTCGGGCGCGGCATCGCCAAGGCGCTCGACTATGCCCATGAGCGCGGCGTCATTCATCGCGATGTAAAACCTGCCAACGTGATCATTGACCGCGAAGGGCAGATTTACCTCACCGATTTTGGGCTGGCGAAAGACATCCACCGCGATTCCCTCGGGGATGTGTTTGGCACCGCTCATTACATCGCCCCCGAACAGGCCAGATCATCCAACGATGTCCAGCCGCAGTCCGATGTCTACGCGCTGGGCGTCATCCTCTACGAAATGCTGACCGGTGTCGTCCCGTTCGACGATCCCTCCCCCGTGGTCGTCGCCCTCCAGCACGTCAACCGCGCACCGCCCAAGCCGCGCGCCATCAATTCCAACATCACGCCGACCACGGAGGCCATCCTGCTCAAAGCGCTCGCCAAGGACCCGGCGGACCGCTTCCCGACCGCCTCAAAATTGATGGACAACCTCGAGCGCGCCTTCGAGCCGGGCCTGTCCGCCACTGCAAACTTTATGCCGCTCCCGCCGCTCCCCGCGGGTGCGCGCGCCAGCGGGGCACTCCCGCTCTCCCATACCTCCGTCATCCACCGCCTCTCCGCCCGCCCGCACTCCACCACCCGCCAAAAAACCCTGCCGCTCAGCCAGTTCCTGATGAGCCGCACCCCCGTCGCCGGGGAACTGCCCTCCCGCAAAAACCGCCTCCTCCCCTGGCTGATCGGCCTCATCGGCGTAATCATCCTTGGCGGGCTGGCCTGGGCGGGCATCAACGCCGTCCGCCCGCGCCCAACCCAGGCCGCGGAAATCCCCACCGTCACGGTCGCACTCGCTGCCGTCCTCCCGCCCACGGCCACGGAGACGCCGCCATCCACCGCCACCCCGGTCCCCACCACCAATACCGCCGTCCCCTCGCCCACACCCAACCTCACCCCGACCATCCTCTTTCCCAACGGGCGCTTCTTCCGTCTTTTCTACGACCAGACCAGCTTCCAGCTCCTCAACAGTTCCGGTGAGCGTGTGGAAATCCGCCCCATCACCTTCCAGCGCTTTGACGAGACCGGCGCGCTCGTGACCGAATTCAGCGGCGCTGAATGGGCGCGCTACAACCTCACCATCCGCCATGACACCTGCATGCGCATCGTCATCACCACCTTCCCCTCCGACCAGCAATACAACCCGCCGGAATGCAGCAACATCTACGAAGCCATCCGCAACGCCCTGCGCCCCGACCACGAACTCGTCTTCTGGACGGACGGCCGCGGCGCGCCCCAATTCATCGTCTTGTGGGAAGGCGTGGAAATTGCCCGTTGTGAAGTCGCCGCCCATTATTGTGAAATTTACCTGCCCCCAGGAGAATCATGATCCCCCGGAAAATTTTCGTCCCCTTGATCGCCCTGTTCCTCGCGGCGCAGGCCTGCACCCTTCCCGGAGCCTCCGTGACCCCTGAGGGAACCGCGCCTCCCTTCGACCCTGCTCAGGGCGAGCCCGTTGAACCCAGCGCGCCCCCTCCGCCCGCAGAGACCGCCGCGCCCCCCACGGATTTGCCAACCGAGGAACCCGCCCCGGAAGCCACCGCGCTCCCCGCGGCCCCACCCGCCCTGCGCGTCGCCTACATCAGCGGGGATCGCAATATCTGGCTGTATGACCATAACCGGCGCACCGCCATCCCGCTGACCACGGCTGCTGACGCCATCCAGTTGGCGATTTCCAGCGATGGGCAGTGGATCGCCTACACTCGTTCAGCGGTTGCCCCGCAAGTGGAACTCTGGCTCGTCGCCGCCGAAGCCATTGAAGGCCAGCCCCCCGAAAACCGGGCGCTCCTTACCGCGGCTGACCTCAGCGCATTTGACCCCGCCGCCTTTGCGGTCGTCCCTTATCTCTTTGACTGGATACCGGGGACGCACAAAATCGTGTTCACCACCCGCCAGGAATTTGAGGAAGGCCTGGGATTGATTCTCTACGACGACCTGCGCACGGTGGACACCGACACCGGCGAAATCGGGGCACTGCTTCCGGCGGGGGAGGGCGGCAACCCGTTCGTCTCACTCGATGGCCTTCAAATCGCCTTCACCACTCCCCAGGGCGTGCATCTGGTCAACATGGACGGGACCAACCTCCGCCGCGACCTCGTCGTTTTCCCGCAAGTGGTCACCTACAGCGAATACCAGTATTACCCGCGCGTTTCCTGGGGTACGGATTCATCCGAGATTGTCGTCATCATCCCGCCCTCCGACCCGCTGGCGATCCCCGTTCTCCCGACGATGGTCTGGCGCATCTCGGCGGTGAGCGCGGCGGGCGAGCTGGTGGGCCAGTTGACGGATGCCTCCTTCTTCGGCGGCGACTCCTCCCCGGCGGGCGATTTCAGTAAACTGGCCTACCTGCGCCTGTTCGGGGATTTGCAGGACAACCAGCAAACGCTCGTGATTGCCAACCTGGACGGCACGGGCGCGCATGAGGTGACGACCGCCGGGACCGGCACTCTCCAATGGGCGTGGTCCCCCGGTGGGCACGGGCTGGTTTTCTGGCAGGTGGAACCTGGCGGTTTGTATCAGGCTTTTATTGATGGGGATATCGTTCAGACCATCATCATCCGGGAATCAAATATTCTTGGCCCGGTGCAATGGCTGGACGAGACCCGCATCCTGTTTTGGGAACGGGAGGGGGAGTTGTACCGGCTGGTGCTTTTGGAGATTGGCGGGGGGCTGGAAGTGCTGGCGGAATCGCCGGACTTGCCGGGCGGGTTTGATTTCGCGCCATGAGTCAGGTGCCACGCACTTTAGAAGTGCGTCGCACCTGGGCAGACGACGGGCCGCCCCGCATCCGTAATCCACTCGCTCCACGACCCCGCATAAAGTTTGGCACCGGTCAGCCCGGCGTGTTCCATTGCCAGGATATTGCGGCAGGCGGTGACGCCGGAGCCGCAGTAGAAGATGGCGTTTTCCGGGCGGGCTGAGCCCAATATCGCTTGGAAATAGGAACGGAGTTCTTCCGGGGAGCGGGAGGTGCCCGCCGGGGTCGCGGTATCCCCAAAAAAGGCGGTGGCCGCCCCGGGGATGTGTCCTCCCACGGGGTCGAGCGTTTCATTCTCGCCGCGGAAGCGGTCGGGGGAACGTGAGTCCAGCAGGCGTTCTTCGTTGCGCATAGCCAGTATTTGGGAAGCATCCACCAACATTTCCGGGCGAGGCCGCGGCTTGAAGATTTTTGGTTTTGCTGAACACTTTTCACTGCTTACTGGATACTGCCCCGCCACCCACGCCTGCCAGCCGCCATCCAGTACGGCCACGGCATCATGCCCCAGCCAGCGGAGCAGCCACCACAACCGGGCGGCAATTGCCCCGCCGGCGTCATCATAAGCAACGACCTGCACGCCATCGGTAACGCCCCACTGGCCGAGTTTTTCCGCAAAGACGGCGATGTCCGGCAGGGGATGTCGCCCGGTAACACCGGAGATGACCGGCCCGGAGAGGTCCTGATCCAGGTGGGCATACTGCGCCCCGGGGAGGTGCGCTTCGGCAAACGCCCGCCGCCCGCGCTCTGGTTCTGCGAGCGAGAAGCGGGTGTCGAGGATAACGAGGGGCAAGACTTCCGAGTTCTTAAAGAACTCGGAAGTCTGTTGCGGGGAGATTAGGGTGGTGTGCATGGGGGGTGTCGGGTGATCCGGTGTCAGGTGTCAGATTAAACGAGACGCGTTGCTTGCGGTGGAAAACCCCGGTTTCTTGCTTCTCCCCTGAATTCGTGCCTTAACCTGCTCATCCCCTCTACAATAGGCCAATTAATTCAGGCTCTTTGGGATATTGCGTGGTGACACCAGCTAGGGGCAATACTGTTTAGATAAGGGAAAAAGAGATGACGCCAGCCAGGATATGTGGCATCCTTTGGGTATCAGACCAAGGAACAAGGAGCCATCTCATGGAACGAAGTTTACGGCAAATCCTACCCAGTG
>Ga0247727_10003467_pt1 | contig 34871 bp, 31 predicted proteins | sample WisWelCaveWW1625_FD_202498 | JGI IMG/M metagenome (GOLD analysis project Ga0247727, IMG submission 202498) | Biofilm microbial communities from Wishing Well Cave, Virginia, United States - WW16-25 | ecosystem: Environmental > Aquatic > Deep subsurface > Groundwater > Cave microbial mat | place...
CTCCGGAGCCAGGCCCGGCTCATCGACGCGGAGAGCCAGCAGGCGGCGAAGGCCCCGCGGAAGCGGAAGGCGTTCGGGTTCCGCGGGACGCCGGTGGCGGACCCCCGGACGCTGCGCGGTCGGGAGAAGCCGGGGCTCGGTCCCCCCCGCCGCCGACCGACGAAGAAGCCCTGATGGGAGGTCCCCGCCTCCGCGCCCTCGCGAAGGACGAGGTGGACCCCTCGCTCCACGCGGACTTCGAGGCCTTCGAGAGGGCGCGCGGGAAGGTCCCGAACCTCTTCGCTACGCTGGCCCGGCGCCCGGGGTTCATGCGGGCGGCCGCCGCCCTGCTGCGGGAGACGCTCGCCCCGGGCGAGGTGTCCGGGCGCCTCAAGGAGATGGTGGGCGTCCGCGTCTCGCGGTTCAACGGCTGCGAGTACTGAATCGCGTCCCACACGAAGCTCGCCCGTGCGGCGGGCGCCTCGGAGGACGACCTCCTGGCGGTCTCCGACCCCGGCTGCGGCGCTCTCCCCCCCGCGGAGGCCGCGGCGCTGCGCTTCGCCGACGCCATGGCCGCCCCGGGCGGTCGGGTCCCGGAGCCCCTCTGGGCCGAGGTCCGCGCCCACTGGTCGGAGACCGCCGTCGTCGAGTTGGCCGCCGTCGCCGCCGCCTTCTCCCTCTTCAACCGCCTCGCCAACGCGCTGGAGGTGGAGGTCACGCGGTAGGCCCGTGCGCGGGGCCCCATGACGGGCGACCCCCGCGCCTGGCCCTGGCTCGCCTCGGGGATCCTCGTCGGCGCGGCGGCCATCGGGACCGCCCTCGCCTTCGGCGCGCGTCCCGGGGGCCGCCGTTCGGACCTCCTGCTCGGCGCCGCCGGCTGGGGCGGGACCGTGGCGCTCAAGCTCGCGGCGACCGTCCCCGTCGGGCTCGCCCTCTGGCTCCTCTGGGGCGAGGAGTCCCCCCTCGCCGCGAGGATGCTCGCCTCGGGGCTCCTCACGGGAGTGTTCGAGGTCGGGGGCGCCTGGCTCCTCGTGCGGTGGACGAGCCTGCGAGAGGCGCCCTGGAACGGCGCGCTCGCCTTCGGTGTCGCCTTCGGGTGCGCCGAGGCCGCCGTCCTCGCCCTCCTCGTCGGCCTGGTGGGGGTCGCAGGCCTCGCGGGAACCCCCGGGATGTCCCCCGAGGACGCGAAGGCCCTGGCCGAGACCCTTGCGGACGCCGCGCGCCCCTGGACCTTCGCCTTCGAACGGGCCATCGCCGTGCCCGTCCACGCCCTCTCCTGCGTCCTCGTCGTGCTGGCCGTCCGCGGCCGCCTTTGGGCCCCGCTGGCGGCATCCTTCCTCCTCAAGACCGCCATCGACGCCGTCCCCGCGGAGGGGGAGATCCCGGAAGCGGCCCTGCAGGCGGTCTACGGGGCCTCCGGCGCCGCCTCGGCCCTGATCCTCCTCCGCCTCCGGCCACGGTTCGAGGCCCTCCCGGCCGCGGCCGAGCCGCCGCCGGCCGCCTGACGGCGGAACCGGGGGGAGGGGACGGGCCCAGATGGCAGGGTTTGCCATAGTCTGGCACCCATGCTATCTTCCCCGCCGAGGTGCCGTCATGGCCACGAGCCTCAACATCTCGCTCCCGAAGGAGCTTCGGGACTTCGTCGTCCGCGAGGTCGCCCGGGGCGGCTACGGGAGCACAAGCGAGTACGTCCGGGAGGTCCTCCGCGAGACGATCGCACGACGTGCTCAGGAGGAGCTGGAACGCAAGCTCCTCGAGGGCCTCGCCAGCCCCTCCATCGAGATGACACGGGCCGAGTGGAAGAAGCTCCGCGCCGAGGTGCACTCCCGGATCCGCGAGCGACGCCGGAAGTCGTGACTCGCAGTGTCCGGTTCCGGGTCCTTGCAAGGGAGGACGTCGCCGAGGAGGCCCAGTTCCTCGCTGCGTCCGGCGCCGCGGTTGCTGACCGATTCCTGGAAGCCGTGGACCGGGGCTCGGAGAGGATTGCCTCGTTCCCTCAACTCGGAAGAAAGGTCTCACCCCCGGGGCGCTTCCTCGCTGGCGTCCGCTCCTGGCCGGTCCCTGGGTTCGAGAACGTGATCATCTACTGCCGCCCCATCGCGCGGAGAATCGACGTGCTGCGCGTCATCCACGGGGCGCGGGATCTCTCTCGACTTCCCTGCGCCGAGGAGGAGTAGCCGCGATGGAGTCCTTGCGCCCTGCCTGCCGGAGCACCCCTACGCCTTCTCCACCCGCACCGCGCAGAACTTGTACCCGGGGATCTTGCCGGTGGGGTCGAGCGCGTCGTTGGTGAGGACGTTGGCCGGGGCCTCGCGGAAGTGGAAAGGGATGAAGACGCTCCCGGGCAGGGTGCGGGCGCCGACGCGGACGGAGGTCTCGATGCTGCCGCGGCGGGTGGTGACCTTGACGCGGTCTCCATCGGCCAGGCCCAGGCGCGCGCAGTCCTCGGGATGGATCTCGATGAAGGCCGCGGGCTCGATAGTGTCCAGCGCCTTCGACCGCCGGGTCATGGACCCGCCGTGCCAGTGCTCGAGCACCCGGCCGGTGTTCAGGATGAGCGGGTACTCCGCGTCCGGGAGCTCCGCCGCGGGCTTCCACTCCGCCGGGACGAACTTCCCCCGCCCGTCGGGGGTGGGGAAGTCCTCCTCGAACAGCACGTTGATCCCGTCCGTGGAGGGGTCGGGGCAGGGCCAGAGCTTCCCCGTCTCCCCCAGCACCTCGTAGGAGAGCCCCTTCAGCGAGGGCGCCAGCGACGCCAGCTCGTCGAAGACCTCCGACGGTCCCGCGTACCTCATCGGGTAGCCCATGCGCGTGGCGATCTCGCAGGTGATCCACCAGTCGGGCTTCGCCTGGCCCGGCGGGTCCACGACCTTCCGCCCGATCTGAACGCGCCGGTCGGTGTTCGTGTAGGTCCCGTCCTTCTCCAGCGCCGTCGTGGCCGGGAGGATGACGTCGGCGAACTCCGTCGTCTCCGTGAGGAAGATCTCCTGCACGACGAGGAAATCGAGGTGCGCCAACGCCTTGCGCACCTTGTTCATGTTCGGGTCCGACATGAAGGGGTTCTCCCCCATCATGTACATCCCCTTGACCGTGCCTGCGAGCGCGCCCTTCATGATCTCCACCACCGTGAGCCCCCGGTTCGGGTCGAGGGGGACACCCCAGGCCCGCTCGAAGGTCGAGCGGACCTCCGGGCTCTCCACGGGCTGGTAGTCCGGGTACACCATGGGGATGAGCCCCGCGTCGGAGGCGCCCTGGACGTTGTTCTGGCCGCGCAGCGGGTGGAGGCCCGTCCCCGGCCGCCCGATGTTCCCCGTGGCGAGGCAGAGCGCGATGAGGCAGCGCGCGTTGTCCGTTCCCGTCACGTGCTGGGAGATGCCCATCCCCCAGAACATGATGGCGCTCTTCGCGCTGCCGTAGCAGCGGGCCACCTCCCGGATCTGCTCCGCCGAGATGCCGCAGATGCCCGCGGCGAACTCCGGCGTGTACCTCGCCACCGTCGCCCGGAGGGCCTCGAAGCCCGAGGTCCTCTTCCGGACGAACTCCTCGTCCACCATCCCCTCCGCGATGACCACGTGGAGGAGGGCGTTGAAAAACGCCACGTCGGTGCCGGGCCGGAACCGCACGTAGTGCGTCGCGAAGTCCGCCGTGTCCGGCCGCCGCGGGTCCACGCAGATGAGCTTCGTCCCGCGCTTGGCCGCCTCCTTGAAGAAGGTCGCGGCCACGGGGTGGTTCTCGGTGGTGTTCGTGCCGATGAGCATCGCCACGTCGGCGAACTGCACGTCCGCGAAGACGTTCGACACGGCGCCCGAGCCGATCCCCTCGAGCAGGGCCGCCACCGAGGAGGCGTGGCACAGGCGCGTGCAGTGGTCCACGTTGTTCGTGCCGAAGGCGACGCGGATCAGCTTCTGGAAGAGGTAGGCCTCCTCGTTGGAGCACTTGGCCGACCCGAAGCCCGCCAGCGACCCGGACCCGTGCCCGTCGCGCAGCGCCTTCAGCCGCGACGCCGCCAGGTCCAGCGCCTCGTCCCACGTCGCCTCGCGGAAATGGGGCAGGATGGTACGGTAGTCCACGGCCCCGCCGCGGCGCCGCCGTCCGCTCCCGTCCCCCTCCGTGGACGCCACGTCGGCGGTGAGTGCACCCTTGGGGTAGGTCTTCCGGATCAGCGGCCTCGTCAGCCGCTGGGGGTGGAGGGAGTAGTCGAAGCCGTAGCGGCCCTTCACGCAGAGCCGCCCGTGGTTGACGGGGCTCTCGCGACCCTCGGCCCTCACCACGGCCTTCCCGTCGGTGAAGTAGGTGAGCGCGCAGCCGACGCCGCAGTAGGGGCAGACGGACTTCACTGCCGTGAGCGACTTCGCCGGGACGGGGGACGGGGCGACGGGGCGGCTCACGAGCGCGCCCGTCGGGCAGACCGCCGCGCACTCCCCGCAGGAGACGCAGGTGGATGCGCCCATGGGGCGGTCGTCGTCGAAGCCGATCCGCGAGAGGAAGCCCTTCCCGTTGCGGCCGATGACCTCGTTGGACTGGATGTCGTCGCAACCGCGGATGCACTTGTCGCAGAGGATGCAGGAGTCGTGGTCCACGCCGATGACGGGGGAGGAGGCATCCTGCGCCTTGGTTCCAGCCTGGCGGTGCCATCGCTGGCTCTCCAGGACCCCGTAGCGGCGGCCGAGCGCCTCGAGGTCGCATCCCCCCGTCGTCCTCTCCTTCTCGCAGGGGGACGGGTGATCCGCGAGCAGCAGCTCCACGAGCACCTTGCGGCGCCGCTCCACGTCCGGCGTGGCCGTGCGGACCTCCATCCCGGGGTCGCACTCGCGGACGCAGGAGGCGGGGTTCACCCGCTGGCCCTTCGCGTCCACCACGCAGAGGCGGCAGACGCCCACGGGCCGGAGCCGAGGGTCGTGGCAGAGGACGGGGATGTCGATGCCGAGGCGGCGCGCCGCGTCCCAGATCGAAGTGCCCGCGGGCACGGTGACGGACCTCCCGTCGATGGCCAGCGTCACCATGCGGGTGGCGGCCTTCGCCTCGGGCGCGGCGGGCGCGGAGACCGGCGTCACGCGATCGCCTCCTTCCCGGCGGGCGCGAACTCCCCGAGCCCGAGCCGCCGGAGGGTGCCCGGGGCCGGCACGCCGTCCTCGCTCCACCCCCGGGCGGAGTAGTAGGCCGCCATCATAGCGGCGAAGGACTCCCGCCCCAACCCGCCCTCGCCGTCGAGGAACCGGGCCGGAAGCGTGTCCTCCGCGCGCGTCATCCCCTCGCGGAGGTTGTAGAGCCGGCGGAGGTTCACGACGCGCTCGCCCACCTCCTCCAGCCCCGGCCCGTCGATGTCCCAGCCCGTGACGAGGCGCAGGAGGGCCGCCGTCTCGCCCGGGAGGTCCTCGAACACCCCGCGGAGGAACTTGCAGAGGACCAGCGAGTCGAGCACCGCCGCCTTCACCTCGGCGCGGGCCGCGAGCAGGCCCTTGCCCGGATCGGAGACCCCGCGGTCGGTCGCCTCGGAGAGGTCGGCCTCGTAGGCGCTGGAGCGGTTGTGGTCGGCGCCGCGGGCCGCGACGGCGAGCCCGAGCGCCATGGTGCGCATGGCCGAGGGGTGGTAGCCCGGGATCTCGAGGCCCTTCACCTGCGGCGCGAAGTCCATCGAGCCCCCGCCGATCCGCTCCGCGGCCCGCCGGGACCCCATGGCCACCAGTTCACCCAACGGGCCCCGCCGGGCCGCCCCGCGGCGCAGCGCCTCCAGGAGCGCGTCCGCGTTCCCGAACCGCAGGTCCACGCCGTCGAGGTCGGGCTCCCGGAGGAGGCCCCGCTCGCGGCACTCCATGAGGAAGGCGACCGTGCCCCCCGCGGAGATGGTGTCGATGCCGACCTCATCGCAGAGCCTCCCCGCGCGGAGCACGGCGTCGCGGTCGGACACGCCGCAGAGCGGGCCCAGCGCGAAGAGGGACTCGTACTCCATCCGCCCCTCGGCGCCGGAGGCGTCGGTGAAGTAGTGCTCGCACCCGATGGTGCAGGAGGCGCAGGAGGCGCGGCGGGTCTTCCCGGAGGAGGCCAGGGCCTCGCCGGAGATCCGCTCCGCCTCGGCGAACTCCCCCGCCTGGAAGTTGCGGCTCGGGAGCGCCCGGAGCCGGTTGAGGACGAGCACGTTGGCGACCGTGCCCAGCTCCCGGTACTTGAGGGTCGCCGGGCCGAAGGAACGCCGGGAGAGGTCGCGGGCCGCGGCCACGACGCCGTCGGGGTCCGCCACGGGGACGCTGCCGGTCCCCCGCACCGCCACCGCCTTGAGGTTCTTCGAGGCGAGGACGGCGCCGAGCCCTCCGCGACCGGCGTGCCGCCCGTCGTTCCCGAGGTTCGCGAGGGGTACGCCCGCCTCCCCCGCCGGGCCGCAGGCCACGGCGCGCACCCCGGGGTCCCCCAGCGCCGCGCGGATCCGGTCCTCGGCCTCCTGCGCCGGGAGACCGGCGAGCTCCGGGCAGGGCCGCACCTCGGCCCTCCCGTCGCGGACGAGGAGGACCGACAGCCGCGGCGCGCGGCCGCGGACGACGAGCGCGTCCATCCCGGCCCGCTTCAACTCGATGGCGAAGTGGCTCGAGGAGAGCGAATCGGAGATCCGCCCCGTGAGCGGGCTCTTCGCCACGACCGCGAACTTGGCGCTCGTCGTGAGCGGGGTGCCGACGAGCGGCGACCCCGCGAAGACGAGCGGCGCCTCCGGCGCCAGAGGGTCCAGGCCCGCGCGGGACTCCCTCCAGAGCAGCAGCGACCCGAGCCCGACCCCCCCGACGAAGGCGCGGAGGTCCCCCGCGGCGAGCGGCACCGCCTCCGCGGCGCCGGTGCCGGCGTCCGCGCGGAGGAACCGCCCGTGGGTGCCCGGGGTCGCCACGGTCAGCCCCCCGCCGAGGCGGGGAGGAGGAGGAGCGGCTTCCCCGCGACGAGCGGCTCCGCCGGGTCCCGGGTGAACCTCTTCCCGTCGAGCGAGACGATGGACCCCGCCGCAAGGCTCCGGCGGTCCGCGCCGAGCACGGGGCCCACGAGCTCCGGAAGGGCCGCCGCGATGCGGACCAGCGCGTCCGCCAGCGTCGCCCCCGCCGGGACCGCGATGACCACGGCGTCCCGGCCCGTGCGGGAGCGGGCCACGCCGAACAACTCCACGCGGAGGGGGAGGGCGTCGGTCACCCCGCCCACCCGGCGTCCCGGAGCGCCGCGGCGTACTCCTCCGGCGTGTTGCAGTTGCGGTAGGAGGCGAGGTCGGGGTCGGCCTCCCGGACCGCCGCCTCGGGGACCATCGAGACCGTCTCCCCCTCGATGAGGTACACGACGCGGCGCCGCCCCCCGCGCACGAGCGCCGCCGCCTTGGGGGCGAGCGCCGTCCGGTAGACGGCCAGGAGCGGCTGGGCCACGCCCTCCACGACCCCCTGCGCCGCCGCGGCCTCCCCGAGGGCGTCGAACATCCGCTCCACCAGCGCGGCGCGGAGGAAGGGAACGTCGCAGGAGGTGCAGAAGGCGGCCGGTGCCGCGACGACCGCGAGTCCGACGGCGAGCCCTTCCAGCGGACCCTGGCCCGGGAGGCTGTCCCGCACGACCTTCGTGCCGGCCGGAAGCCCCGGGAGGTCCTGCTCCGGGGCCGCGACCACCACCACCTCCCCGCAGACCTCGGCGCAGACCCTGAGGACGCGCGCCAGCAGCGTCTCCGGCCCGAAGGGCAGCAGCGCCTTCGGCCGCCCCATGCGGGTGGATTCCCCCCCGCAGAGCACGACGGCGGCCCGGTCGGGGCGGGGAGTCGGCATAGACCGTCGATCCTACGCCGTCAGGCCGGGAACCCCGCCTCCCGGAGCATGCGGCGGGCGGCGGTGTCGCGCAGCAGGGCGAGGAAGGCCGCCACGGCGGGCCGCTCCGCCCGGTCCGCGGGGAGGACGAAGTCGAAGCGCTCCTCGCGGAGGAAGGCGAACCCGAGCCCGGCCGCGCGGGCCGCCGTCTCCTCGGCCACGCCCCCGTCGGCCTTCCCGTGGAGGACCGCGGCGCAGACCGCGGCGTGGGTGCGCAGCTCGGCGTCGCCGCCGCGCAGCGACGCGGAATCGCCTCCGAACAGGCCGTCCACGAGGATCCGGGTGCCGGAGCCGCGGTTGCGCTGGGCGAGGAGGAATCTGGGGTCGTGCCGTGCCTTCCGTCCGCAATCTGCGGCGTCCTTCCCCGAGAATCGCTCGTCCGCCATTCTGAATACGAACCCCTGCCTGCGCCTGTAGCCCTCGACTAGCCGGACCGACTCATCGCCCCGCACGAAGGGCTCGTTGTAAGAATTCGTCTGCTCGTCCAGCAGGTGCACGCCCGCGAGGTCGCAGGCTCCGCGCCGCGCCGCCTCCAGCCCGGCGGTGGACCCGACGGCGATGACCTTGGCGGCGAACCCCGTCCTCTCCCTCAGGAGGCCGAGGAGCAGGTCGAGCCCCCGGCAGTGGCTCCCGACGACCGCGAGGTCGGCCGGAGGGCGGCCGGGCGCCAGCGGGACCACCTCGACCTCCTCGCCGGCCTCGATCTGCTCGCGGTCCTCGGGCACCGCGACGAACCCGTCGCTCCGGGCGTAGGTCGTGATGGATCCTGAGCCTTTCCCCACCGGATAGGCGAGGAGCCCCTCGCGTCCGCGCACGAGGTCCACCAGCGTGAAATCGAGGAACCCCTTCTTGCTCCGCAGGCGCACGGCGAGCCTCGCCCGCAGCGTCTCTCCGGCCGGGTGCTCCGGGAGGCCCGCCATGGCGCGGAGGACCGGCGCCACGAACTCGTGGAAGGTGAAGATGGCGCTCGTAGGGAAGCCCGGGAGGACGGCCACGGGTTTGCCCAGGACGACCGCGAGGAGGAGGGGCTTCCCGGGCTTGAGCGCCACCCCGTGGACGACGATCCTCCCCTGGTCCGCCTTCTCCATCATCTCGAGGCCCTGGACCGCGAGGTCGCCCTCCCCCTTGCTCGTCCCTCCGGAGAGGATCACCATGTCGCAGCGTCCGGCCTCGGCGGTGATCGCAGAGGTCAGGCCGAGCAGGTCGTCGCGCACGAGGGTCAGTCCCGTCACCTCCCCGCCCATGGTCGCCACCGCATCGCGGATGGCCGGGCCGTTGATGTCCCGCACCTTTCCCTCGCGCATCCGGTCCTCGGACCGGACAAGCTCGTCCCCCGTGGAGACGACCGCGACGCGGGGCCGCGGAAGGACGGGGAAACACGCGATCCCGCAGGCCGCGAGCACCGCCGTCTCCCTCGGCGTGAGGAGGTCGCCCCGCCGCCCCACGGTCTCCCCGCGGGCGAGGTCGGTCCCGGCCTGCGTCAGGTTCTCCCCGGGGACGACGGGGCGGAGCACCCGCACCCGGTCACCCTCCTCGACGGTGTCCTCGACCATGAGGACCGCGTCGGCGCCGCGCGGGACGACGGCGCCCGTCGCCACGGGCGTCGCACCGCCCGCCGGGTGCTCCTCCTTCGCCTCCATCCCCGGGGTGAGGCCGGGGCCGGCGAGACGCAGGTCGAGCGGCGCCTCCTCACGGGCCCCGAAGGTGTCGGAGGCGCGCACGGCGAAGCCGTCCCGGTCGGCGCGGCGGAAGGAGGGCACGTCTTCGGGCGAGACGAGGTCGCGGGCCAGCACGCGGCCGTGCGCCAAGGCGAGGAAGACCTCCTCCTCGCCCCGAGGCGCGAAGCCGCAGGCCTCCCGCCAGAGGCGCTTCGCCTCGGCCGCGGAGACCACCCTCAGGAACCCCGTCCTCTTCGCCATGGGAGGGCGATGATAGGGCCGGGAGGAGGCGAATCAGTACAGGTGGACCTCGACAACCTCGCCCTCGTCCCATCCCTCGACCGCGGACGGGACGACGACGAACCCGTCGGCGCGGGTCGCGGTGGTGAGGACGGAGGCGCCCGAGACCGAGATGGGCTCCGCGCCCTTCTCCCCGAGCGAGACGCGGGCGTAGTCGGTCCGCCCGGCGACCGACGACAGGCGGCGGGCGAGCGGCACCCGGGCCCGGGCGTAAGGCGGTAGGGCGGGAAGCCCCTGGAGCCTGCGGAGGCAGGGCCCCGCGAGGAGATCGAAGCCGCACAGGCAGGAGACCGGGTTCCCCGGGAGGAGGAAGACCGGCTTCCCCCCGGCGACCCCGAACCCCGTCGGGCCCGCGGGCCGGAGCGCCACCCCGTGGAAGATCAGCCTCCCGAGGTCGGCCAGCAGCCCCGGCATCTGGTCCTCGGCGCCCACGGAAGTCCCCCCGGTCACGAGCACGAGGTCCACCGAGGGGGAGGCGAGGATGCGCCCCAGCGCGCGGCGCAGGCGCGGCCCCTCGTCGGGCTGGAGCGTGGAGGAGGCGAGCGTCCCGCCCCACCGGTCGACGAGGCCCGTGAGCATGGGCGTGTTCGCGTCGAAGACCTGGAAGGGCTCGAGCGTGGCCCCGGCGCGGACGATCTCGTCACCGGTGGCGAGGACGCCGACGCGGGGCCGGGGTGCGACGCGGACCCGGCCGAGGCCGATGGAGGCCAGGAGCCCCAGGTCCTGCGGCCGCAGCACCCTCCCCTCGGGGAGCGCGACCGCGCCCTCGGCCAAGTCCTCCCCGGCGCCGCTCACGTTCTTCCCGGGGGCGACGGGACCGGAGAGGCGGACGAACCCCCGATCCTCCTCGGCGAACTCCGCGGGGACGACGGCGTCGGCGCCCGCCGGGAGCGGCGCCCCGGTCATGATGCGGACCGCCCGCGCCCCCGAGAGCCGCCCCTCGAAGGGGGCCGCCGGGAGGCTCTCCCCGGCCACCTCCAGCACGACGGGGTCGTAGGAGGTGGCGGGGAAGGTGCGCTCGGCCTTCACCGCGTAGCCGTCCATGGCCGAGCGGTCGAAGGCGGGCACCGGCCGCGGCGCCCGCGCGTCGGAGGCGAGCAGCCGCCCCGCCGCCGCGGAGACCGCCACCTCCTCCGCCTTCCCCAGCGGCGCCGTCGCGTCCACGATGCGCGAGAGCGCCTCCTCCAGAGGGATCCGGGAGTGGAAGCCGCGCATCCGGACGTCGTCGGGAGGCCCGGTCACCCCGCGCCCCCTCCCACCTCGCCCGGGAAGTGCTTCATCGCCGAGAGCGCGGGGTTGAGCGCCGCCTGCCCCAGGCCGCAGATGCTCGTCATGGCCATGGCGTCGTGGAGTTCGGGGAGGAGCGCCGTGCCGGCCCCGTCCTTCCCCGCGGCCGCGTCCTCGAGGATCTTCACCGCCTTCTCGGAGCCCACGCGGCAGGGCACGCACTTCCCGCAGGACTCGTTGCGGAAGAAGCGCACGACGTTCAGCGCCAGCGGGAGCATGGGGGTCCCCTCGGCAACGACGAACAGGGCGCCTGAGCCGAGCATGGAGCCCGCGTCCCCCATGGCCTTGAAGTCCATGGGCGTGTCGGCCGCGGAGGCCGGGAGGAAGTTCGAGGAGGCGCCGCCCGGGGAGAAGGCCTTGAGCCGCTTCCTCCGCGACACCCCGCCGCAGAGGTCGATGACCTCGCGCGCCGTCGTCCCCATGGGGACCTCGACGGTCTGCGGGAGCCGCACGTGGCCCGAGACGGAGATGAACTTGAGCCCCGCCCCGCCGCGCACGCCCAGCGCCTTCCAGGCGGCGCCTCCGTTCAAGGCGATCCACGGGGCGAAGGCGAAGGTCTCCACGTTGTTGATGAGCGTGGGCTTGCCGTGGAGGCCGTGGGTGCCGGGGAAGGGGGGCTTGTTGCGGGGCTCGGCGCGCTTCCCCTCGAGCGCCTCCAGCAGCGCCGTCTCCTCCCCGCAGATGTAGCCGCCCGGGGAGACGAAGACCTCGACCTCGCAGGACCACCCGGAGCCGAGGATATCCTTCCCCACCGCGCCGGCCTTCCGCGCCTCCCGGAGAGCGTCGCGGAAGCGCCGCTCCTCGGGCCCGTACTCGTGGCGGATGTAGAGGATGGCGCGGTCCGCGCCGACCGCCCGGGCGCCCAGCAGCATCCCCTCCAGCACGAGGTGCGGCAGCCGCGCCAGCACCTCGCGGTCCTTGAAGGTCCCGGGCTCGCTCTCGTCGGCGTTGCAGACGACGAACTTGGGGGCGCCCGCGGCCTTCCGCACGAGGTCCCATTTCGTCCCCGTCGGGAACCCGGCCCCGCCCATGCCGCGGAGCCCGGAGTCCTTCAGGTCCTGGATCGCCTTCTCCTCGGCGGCAACGCCGCCGGAGAGGACCTTGCGAAGCGCTCCCCAGCGCTGGTCGGCCGAGGGGTAGGGATCGCAGCGGAACGACCGGCCGCCCCGGACCACGGCCGAGGAGCGCCGGGGGGGCTTGGCGAGAAGCGCCTCGATCCTCATGCCGTCGCTTCCCCCCCGCGGGACCCCGTTCACCGCGAAGGCGGGCGCCCGGTCGCAGCGGCCGAGGCAGGAGACCTCCTCGACGTGGACCGTGGAGTCCTTCGCGGCCGCCTCCCGCGCCCGGGCGGCGAGCGCCTCGCCCCCGGAGAGGAAGCAGGCCGAATCCCGGCAGACCTGCACCTCGCAGCGCGGAGGCGGCGCGGAGCGGAAGTGCGGGAAGAAGGAGGCGACCCCGTGGATGCGGTACATCGGGGTCGAGGTGCGCTCGGCGTAGGACTTCAGCGCCGCCGGCTCCAGCCACCCGTGCTCCTCCTGGATGGCACGCAGCGCCTCGACCACGCTCCGCGGCGGGAGGAACTCGGTGTCGGAGGGCATGGGACGAGTGTACCGAACCCGACCCGAACTACCCACCGGAGCCCGGATCCTCCTGTGGGACTACTCGCCCATGCGCCTCTCGTGACCAGCGCCCCCGTCCGGGGCACCTCCTGCGGGCGGGCATTGCGGGTCGGGTACGGTAAACAGCGTCAGCTGCGGGTCGGCGGGCGCGGGGTCGCTCGGGGCGTCGGCGAGGCCCGTCGCGCGGCGGATCCGGGCGACGCGCCGGGCGAGCCTGCGGCGCAGGTCCTCCTCGGCGTAGCAGCCCGACGCGAACCAGCGCCGGTACCGCGGGAGGAGGGCCGGCCACTGGTCCCTCAGCCGCTCGAACCAGAAGGAGCGGGCGGGCTCCCGCAGGAAGGCGCACTGGTGGACGAGGAACCGGGCCCCCGCCCGGGCCGCCTCGCGGGCGACCTCCTCGAGCGCGCCGGGGCCGTCGGTGAGGCCCGGGAGGACCGGCATGAGGAAGAGCCCCGTCTCGATCCCCTCGGCGGAGAGCGTCCGCAGAGCCTGGAGTCGCCTCTGCGGGGTCGGGGCGACCGGCTCCAGCGCCCGGGCGAGCCGCCGGTCCAGGGTGGTCACCGAGAAGTTCACGTGGAGGGAGTTCCGCGCGGCGACGACCCGGAGCAGGTCGAGGTCCCGGACCACGAGGTCGGACTTGGTGGTGATGGAGAGGCGAAGCCCCTCCCGCCGGGCGAAGACCCGGAGGCACCCCCGCGTGATCTCCTTCGCGCGCTCCAGCGGCTGGTAGGGGTCGGTGGCCGTCCCCACCGCGATCCGCTGGCCCGGGTAGACGCGCTTCTCGAGGTCCCGCGCAAGGAGGCGGGGAAGGTCCTCCTTCCAGAATAGCCTCCGTTCGAAGTCCCGCGGGTCGTCGAGCCCGAGGTACCCGTGGGTGTACCGGGCGTAGCAGTAGCCGCAGCCGATCTCGCAGCCGCGGTAGGGGTTGAGCGTCCACTCGAAGGGCATCCCCCCGCCGCACCGGGAGAGCGCCCCGGCCCGGGGAGACATCGGAGCGGCCGTGGCGCCCCGGACCTCGGTCCCGGGTCGGGGAGCGGTCGCCAATGGTGCGTCCGGCGGCCTCGTCGTCCGATCGAAGAGCCTCCCGACCATACTAATGAAAGACTACTGCAGGGGTCCGACAGGTGCGCCGGGCGTCCCGCTACTTCCCCTGGGCCCCCAGGCGCTCCGCGGCCGCCCGCTCCGCGGGGGGCGCCCCCGGACCGAGGAGGTTGCGCTCCTCGCCGGGGTCCGAGCGGAGGTCGTAGAGCTCCTCCCGCTCCGGCCTCACCTCCCCCCAGGGGAGATGGCGGACGACCCGGACGTACTTCCGCGGCTCCGGGGCGTCCAGGGGGTCCCGCACCGCGAGCCACTCCAGCCGGTGGCGGTCCACGACCTCCGGGGGAATGTCGGGCCTGAGGGCCCGCACCGCTTCCAGGACGGCGATGGGCGGCCCGTACTCCGCCACGAGGGTGCGGGACCGCAGCGGCGCTTCGAGCAGCGTCCGCGCGTCCTTCCCGCAGGGCGCCGGGACCGCCACCCCGGCGGCCTCCAGCAGCGTGGGGTAGAGGTCCTGCAGGCGCACCTGGGCGTCTTCCACCCTCCCCCCTTCGAACCTCCCGGGCCACGAGACCACGAGCGGGACGTGGAGGACGGTCTCGTGGACCGAGAGGAGATGGTCGAGGAGCCCGTGCTCGCCGAGGTTCTCCCCGTGGTCCCCCGTCACCACGACGACGGCGTTTTCGAGCAGGCCCGCGGCCTTCAGCGCGTCCAGGATCTTCCCGGTCGATCGGTCGTCCGTGCGCACGGCCCCGTCGTAGGCGGGGTCGAGCCCCCGGACGAGGTCCGGATCCACGGGTTTCACCCCGGCGAGGTGCTGGTGGGCGGCCTGGGGCGTCACCGCGCGCGACGCGTTCCGCGCCGCGTTCACCGCCCCGTCCCCGCGCACCTCAGCCACGATCCCCTCCTCGAACCGGTAGGGGAGGTGGCAGTCCATGAGATTGACGAAGAGGAAGTAGGGCTTCCGGTCTGCGGAGCGGGCCCCGGTCTTCCCCCGGATCCAGCCCTCCACCGCGTTCCGGACCTCGGTGGCCGTGCCGTGGGTGTTGTCCTCGTTCCAGCAGCCCACCGCCTGGTCGAAGCCCTCCAGGAGCCCCGCGAACCAGGAGAGGAAGGGGTTGGCCACGACCGCCTCGGTTTCGTAGCCCGCGTCGGAAAGGGTCTGCGCGAGGAGGGGAATGCCCGCGGACACCCGGTCCCCCACCCCCTCGCGGAGGCCATGGCGGCGCGGCAGCAGGCCCGTGAACAGGGAGGCGTGGGCCGGGGGCGTCCAGGGGCTCGGGGTGAAGCAGTTTCGGAAGGTCACGCCGCGCGCTGCCAGGTCGGCCAGGCGCGGGGTCGTCGGCCTGGGGTACCCGTTGACCGTGACCCTGTCCGCGCGGCAGGTGTCCCAGACGATGAGGACGATGTCGGGGGGCGCGGGCCCCGGCCGGAGGAAGGCCACGGCGGCGGCTGCGGCGGCGATGCCGAGGGTCCCGGCCAGGAGGAGGGCCCGCCTGCGGTTCACGCTGGGGCCTTGGAGGAGGGGCTGCTAGATGTAGCCCAGCGCCCGTATCGCGCTCTTGTCGTCCGCGCCCTCGGCAGGGATCCCGTCCAGCGACGGCACCCCGCGGTGGCGCAGGAGAATCCCCCGGAACTCCTCCAGCCAGGGGGCGGCGGCAGGGGCGGGGGACCTGGAGTCCTTCGCGGAGCCGCGGGTCCAGGTCCTCTCCACCCTCCAGAAGGCGTCGAAGGTGTAGGAGTGGGTGCCGTGCTCGACGGTGTAGACCGTCCCCGCCTTGGCGAGGCGGGGAACGGCAGGGAAGGCGCGGGCGATGCCCGCGGAGGCGAGGCCGACGAAGATCAGGGCGGCCACAGCCGAGGCCACAACCCTGATGGTTCTCCGGGTTGCCGGCATGGTACTCTCTCTTCTGCTTGCCCCCGCGGGCGGTTGATTCCCGACTTGCAGGCACACTAAGGCAAACTCCGTACCGCCCGTGCACTGCCCGCCCGTGAGAACTGGGGCGTAAGAGGCCATCCACAATGTAAGATTGCTTTTACGGTGCGGGCCAGGAGGGGGCACATGCCACCGGGGCCCTAGAATGGGCCCCGTGCCCTCCCCCGCCCTCTGCTACGGGACGAATGTGCATCCCGCCGAGGACCTCGCCGCGATCCACCGGATGATCGAGGGCCCGGCCGCCGCCGTGCGCGCCGCCGTCGCGCCGGGGGGGATGCTGGGCCTGGGGCTCTGGCTCCCGGCGGGCGCCGCCTCGGCCATCGCCTCCTCCCGCGACGCCGCGGCGGAGACCCGGTCCCGGCTCGCCGCGGCGGGCCTCACCATCGCCACCCTGAACGCCTTCCCCGCGGGGGGCTTCCACGGCCCGCGGGTGAAGGAGCGGGCCTACCTCCCCGACTGGGGGGATCCGGCGCGCCTGGAGTACACGCGGGAGGTCGGCCGGACGGCGGCCCGCCTGCTGGAGCCCGGCACTACCTGCGTCGCGAGCACGCTCCCGGGGACCTGGAAGGCCTGGCGGGACGGCCCGGCCGAAGTTCGGACGCTCGCGCGGGGGCTGGCCGAGGCCGCGCGGTACCTCGCGGACCTGGCCGACGGGACCGGAGTCCGCGTCGTGCTGGCGCCGGAGCCGGAACCCGGGTGCACGCTGGAGACGGTCGAGGAGACCGTGGACTTCTGGAAGCGGGACCTCCTCCCGGAACTCGGCGCTGGAGAGGCGGCAGACCGCCTGCTCGGCCACCTCGGGATCTGCGTGGACCTCTGCCACCACGCGGTGGCGGGCGAGGACCCTGCCGACTCGATCCGGCGCCTGCGGCGGGCGGGCGTCCCGGTGGCGAAGGTGCAGGTCTCGGCGGCGCTGGAGGTGGAGCGGCCCGCCGAGGACCCCCGGGCGGTGGAGGCGCTGCGCCTGTTCGACGAGCCGCGCTGGCTCCACCAGGCGGGGGCGCGGGACCGCCTGGGAGTCCTCCGCCGGGCCGCGGACCTCCCGGAGGTCTTCGGGGACCTCGGGACCTGGCTCCGCCGCTCGCCCTGGCGCGTCCACTTCCACGCCCCGATCCACAGGGAGGAGGTGGCGGGCGTGCGGACGACGAGTGCGCTCGTCCCCCCGGCCATCCGGGAGGCGCTCTCCGGCGGGGATCCGCCCCCCGTGCTGGAGGTGGAGACCTACACCTGGAGCGCGGTCCCGGGCTGGAGGGGATCCCGCGAGGAGCTCGCCGCGGGGATCGCCGAGGAGCTGCGCTTCGCGCGTCGGGCGATGGAGTCGTCGTCTCCCGCGGCGGTGCCGGGGGACAATCCGGGCGCCCCATGACCGGGACCGCCCCCGCCTCCGCCGCCCCCGCGACGGGGATCGTGGCGCTCGGCCGGAGGCTGTTCAAGGTGCGCGGCTGGATCTACCTTCCCTTCGCCGCGGCGGCGCTCGTGCTCCGCTGGAACGAGTGGGACCGGCCCGAGGTGACCTGGCCCGCCGGGGGCGCGCTCATCCTCGCCGGCGTGGGGCTCCGGTTCTCCTGCATCCGCCGGATGGGCGGCGCCGCCCGCACCCACAAGCACAAGGCGAAGCGCCTCGTGGATTCGGGGCCCTACGCATGGGTCCGCAACCCGCTCTACATCGCCAACACCGGGGCGTTCCTCGGCTTCGTCCTGCTCTGCGGGCTCCCCTGGCTCGCCGCGGCCTCCTGGGTCCTGCTCTGGGCCTACTACCACGCCATCGCGCGCTACGAGGAGACGGTGCTCTCCGAGACCTTCGGGGGGGACTTCGACGCCTACCGCGCGCGGACCCCGCTCTGGATCCCGCGCCCGCCGAAGGACCCGCCGCCCGAGGACCCGGCCGACTTCTACCCGGTGATGAAGATCCTCAAGCGCGAGCGCGGGGCGCTGCTGAACGTGGCCGCGATGGTGGCGCTCGCCGCGTGCAGGCAGTGGTGGTGGCGGCAGGCGCCGTGACGGGCCCGGCCCGGAGGCTCCTGGCGGCCCTCCTCCTCTGTTCGGCGGCCGGTTGTGCATCCGCGGGATCGCCCGCACCGGATCCCGCCGCGGAGGCCGCCCGTGTCCTGGACTCCCTCCACGAGGCGGCCGCGGCGGCCGACGGCGCCCGCTACTTCTCCCTCTTCGCCCCGGACGCGGTCTTCCTCGGGACCGACGCGACGGAGCGCTGGACCCTGGAGGAGTTCCGGGCCTACGCGGAGCCCTTCTTCTCGCGGGGGAAGGGCTGGACCTACCGCCCGCGCGACCGGCACGTCTCCCTCTCCGGGGACCGCCGCACCGCCTGGTTCGACGAGCGCCTGGACCACGAGCGCTACGGGGAACTGCGGGGGACCGGGGTACTCCGCCTCCTGGACGGCGGGTGGCGCGTCGCCCAGTACAACCTCGCCTTCCCCATGCCGAACGAGAAGGTCCTGGAATTCCTGGAGAGGACCCTCGGGAGGTAGGCGGGGACGCGGGCTCGGCCCCGACGCCGACAAGTCAACGCCGCCTCCCGCTCCGGCGATGCCGGGCGCGGGCTTCGGGGGTTCCGCGGACGCCCTCAGGCCGAACCATGGGCCGGACGATGCGCTCGACAGCGGCCTTCTCGGCTCGCTCCGATTCGCTCTCCGTGCATGCCGTGGGCCAGGATCTCCCCGGGACCGTCCGGAGAGGCCGAAACCGGCTGACTGGACGGCGTTGGCTCTCAGAACCAGTGCCGTTCGAGGCGGGCGCGCCAGGCGCCGACCGCCTCGCGCTCCCCGGAGAGGGTCGCGTCCGGGGGAGCGGAGGGCGGGGGCTCCTCGAACCGGACGAGCGCGCCGAGCGCGGCGGCCCGGACCTCGCGGTCGGGCTCCTGGAGCAGGTGCCACAGCGTGAGCGTGTCCCGCGCCCTCGCCGCCTTCCCGGCCAGCGCGCGCGCGGCGTCCGCCCTCCCGTCTCCGCGCGCCGCGTCGAAGGCCGCGGCGGCCGAGGCGAACTCCTTCGGGGCGTCCCGGAACAGGGGCGTCCCGGCGCCGCGACCCGGCTCGGCCGAGCACTCCGCCGCCGCCGGCACGTAGACCTCGCGGGTCCCGTCCTCGAAGGCGACGCGGCCGAAGTCCACGCGCAGGACGGATCGCCCCTTCCCGTCCACGGAGAGGGTGTAGGAGCAGCCGAGGTCGACGCAGGTGGCGGCCGGCGTCTCCACCTGGAAGAAGCGGGGCCGTACGCTCGCGGCGATCCGGGCGTGGAGGGTCCCGAAATCCAGCCGGAGGCGGTGCTCGTCCTCCCGGATACGAACCACCCGGACGCGCGCCCCGGCCTCGGCCCGGACCTCCCCGGCGCTCCCGAGGCGGATGACGCGCTCCGTCTCCGCCCCGCCCACCCAGGCGCCCTCGGCAACCGTGAACGTCCCGTCCCCCGACTCCACGACGATGCCCTCCGCGGGGGCCCGCTCCCGCAGGAGAGCCGCCGCCGCGAGGACGGCCGCCGCCGCCAGCGGGATCCACAGGGCCCGCCTCCACCGCCTCCGCGGGAGCGCCGGCGCGCGCCCCTCCGCGTCGAAAGCGAGCGGCCGGAGCGCGCGCTCCAGGCGCTCCACCTCCGGATCGGACCCGGTCTTCTCCCAGAGGTAGTCGTCGCTCACGGTCCCTCCTCCCCGAGGCTCTGCCTCAGGAGAGCCATGCCGCGGTGCAGGTTCACGCGGACCGAGCCGTGCGTGAGGCCGGTCGCCGCGGCGATCTCGGGCCCCGTCATCCCCTCGACGAGCCGCATGACGAGCGTCTCCCGGTAGGCCTCGGGCAGGACGCGCACCGCGTCGAGGACCCGCCGGCGGAGATCTCCGTCCTCCCCGTCCTTCCCGCCCGGCGCCGGGGTCGCGTCCTCCGGGAGCGGCTCCTCGGCCGGGCGGGTGGAGCGGCGGCGGTGGAGGTCCGCGGCGGCGTTCCGCGCGATGGCGTGGACCCAGGGGCCGAACCGTTCGGCCTCGCGGAGGGACGACAGGCCCCGGTAGGCGGCGAGGAAGACCTCCTGGACGAGGTCCTCGGCCTCCCGCGGTCCCGCCCGCGCGATCGCCACCGCGTGGACCGACGGGGCGAAGCGGCGGTAGAGGAGGCGGAAGGCCTCGTCGTCCCCGGCCCTCGCGGCCTCGACCCAGGCCACGACCTCGCTCCCCTCCTCCATTCACTCACTTCACCAGGGTCGCCCCCGCGGACCGGGCGTCCGACCGGAGGACGAGCCGCAATCCCCCGGGCACCGCGCGGAACGTGGCGCGGACCTCCGCCGTGGCCTCCTCGACTTCGGACGTGAACCGGACCGAGAGCCGCGGGAGTTCCTTCCGCGGCTCCTTCTCCTCGTGCTCCCGCCAGTAGGCCGGCCACGGGACGGTGACGGGCACGGAGATCTCCGGGCCGGGGCAGGCCGCCTTCGGGAAGGCGAGGACGAGGCGTACCGACTTGGCGACGCCGAGGACCCGGGCCCCCTCCTCCCGCTCCTCCTGGAATGCCTGGATCGAGCGCACGCCGCGCTGCTCCTCGACGCTCGCGGGGAACTCCTTCCCGTCGATCACGAGCGAGGCCTTCGGCTGCCCGGCGCCCGAGGGGAGACCATCGAACTGCGCCAGGAACCACCCGCAGGCCGCGTCCCTCACGGCGAGATCGTAGACGATCCGCACTTCCGCGGCGTCCCCGGAGCGGCGGACCTCCACCTCGGCGCCGCGCACCTCGAACGACGCGGGCGCCCCGGCCGCGGCGAACAGCGAGCAGACGAGCCCTCCCAGAGCGGCGATCTTCACGATCTTCATGGCGCACCTCCCACCCTCCAGGACGGTCCTGCCGGCCCATGTGTTAGCTCCGACGCCGTCAAGTGAACGCCGCTTCTCGCTCCTGCGATGCCAGGCGCGAACTTCGGGGGGTCCGCGGGCGCCCTCAAGCCGAACCATGGCCAGGCGATGCGCTCGCCAGCGGCCTTCTCGGCTCGCTCCGATTCGCACTTCGTGCGCACCATGGGCCAGGATCTCCCCGGGACCGTCCGGAGAGGCCGAAACCGGCTGGCCTGACGGCGTTGGGGCTCAGTCCCCGAGGACGATCCTCCGGGACTCCGAGAAGACCCCGCGGCCGAGGGCGTCCACGAAGCGGACGCTCCAGGAGACGTCCTCCCCGGCGGCGCCGGCGACGACCTTCCTCCAGGTCCGGGCGGAGGGGAACACCGCGACGGCGACCCCCGGGCTGACGGACACCCCGACGGGAAGGCGGGCGAGGACCCGGTCCTCCGGTCCCCCCCGGATCTCGATGGAGTACCGGCCCCTCTCCGGGGGCAGGAACGAGAACTCCGGGGGATCGTCGGGGGTCGCGGTGGCCCCGTCCGGCGGGTCGAGGGGCTCCGGCGCCTGCGACTCGCAGACGTCCACCGCGAGGACCCCGCCCTGGACCCGCTCGCCGAGCGGGATCCGCGCGTTCACCCGGGCGTAGAGGGGCCGCACGCCGTCCCCCGCCGCGGCGCGGAGCACGCGGAGCCACGACCGGCGGGAGGGCGTCACGGTCAGGGAGCCGCGGGGCACGCGGACCACCACGCGCGCGGCGCCTGGGCCGGTGAGGAAGTCGGGCTGGGTCCCCAGTTCGAGCTCGAAGCCCCCCGGCGGCTCCCCGTCGGCATCGAAGACGAACTCCGGAGGGTCCTCACCGGAGCAGACCCCGGTCCCCGGGATCGGGACGACGATGCGCGGGCCCTCCGGCGGGGGGAGGATGGCGACGAAGGTCCGCGCCGGGCCGCAGGCCGGGTCGGGCTGGGGGTGGACGGCTCCCCCGGCGGGGTCGAGAGGGAGGGCCACGGTCGCCGCGACCTGGTGGGCCGTCGGCGAGGCCGGGTTCCCGTCCACGACGGCGAGCGACGAAGTCCCGGTGCCCGCCAGCTCGCTCCCGTCCCCGAAGACGCGCAGCGAGTTCACCCCCGCGGCGTCCTCCACCTGCGCCACGGCAACGGGCGCCGCCCCGCGGTCCGTTGCCACCGAGAGGACCGTCCATCCGCCGGTGTTGCGCCGCGCGTAGAAGAGGCCCGTGGTGTCGTTGAAGGCCAGCGAGGAGGGCGGCCCCGTCCCCGGGATCGTCGCCCTCGCCCCGGCGCTCCCCGTGGCCGGGTTCCACGCCACGACGCTCGCCCCCGAGGCCGGCACCGCCACGAGGCTCTGCCCGTCGGGGTGCGGCCAGGCCTGGCGGTTCTGCAGGTCGAGCGAAGGGATCGCCTGGAAGAAGCGCATGGGAAGGGTCACGAGCCCCCGCGGCAGGAGGGCCCCCGCGGAGACCCGGAGGATGGAGTAGGCGGTGTCCTTCGGGGCGAAGGAGGACGGGGGGGCGAGGGTGAAGTCGGTCGTCTGGACGAAGACGAGATCGTCCGCGAAGGGGGAGGGGATGGAGACCGAGGCCTGGATCGTCTCCCCCTCCGGGACCCCGGCGTCGAGGGGGTCCGCGGCCGAGAGGTCCGCGAGGTCCACGACCGTGAGCGTGTGGGAGCCCGCGTTGGTGACGACGCAGAGCCCGTTCCTCGACTGGACGAGTCCCGGGAAGGACGCGTTGGTTCCCCAGCGGCGGTAGGCGGAGGAATCGAAGGTGAGCACCGGGAGGATGCCCACGGTGAGGGGCGCTCCCCGGATCGCCGGGGCCGCGGGGTCCGTCACGTCGTAGGCGCGGAAGGACCCGTTGGGGAGGAGGACGGCGGAGCCCTTCCAGGAGCCCCCGTCGGCCACGAAGAGCGTCCCGTGATCGGCGGAGAGCGCGATCTGGTAGGGGTTCCCCAGGGTATCGATGGAGGCGACGATGGGGTTCCCCTCCTCGGCGCCGAGCGCGAGGGCGGTCTTCACGACGAAGATCCTCCGGGAATCCAGCCTCCCGGGCGTGCCGGCCGTGGCGAGGTAGGCCCAGTCGCCCGAGGGGTGGAAGAGGACCTGCGTCACGCGCCAGTCGTCGTCGGTCGGGAGGAGCGCGTCCGCGGCGTTCAGGTCGAGACTCGCCTCGACCACGCGGTTCGCGCCGTCCACGATCGTGACGTCGAGCCCGCCCGGGTTCCCACCCGTGGCCGAGCCCGGCGCCCGCGGGACCCAGAGCCGGCAGGGCGGCGGGACGAAGGTGAAGGAGGCGGCCCCGGGGGCCGAGGAGGCCGGGGGCGGCGGCGCGGTCCGGGTGACGACCACGTCCGCGGGGCCCCGGGCGTGGGGCGGGGTGGTGGCCTGGATCTCGGTGGCCGAGACGAAGGTGACCGCGGGGACGGGCGTCCCTCCGAAGGTCACCGTCATGGGGTCCGTGAATCCCGTCCCCGTGATGGTCACGGTCGTTCCGCCGGCCGTGGGGCCGCTCGAGGGGAGGACGCTTTCGACAGTCGGATCGGGGTCCTGCGCCGGCGCCGCCGGCGCGGCGGCGAGCAGGAGCGCGGCGGCGAGCCACGGCGCGCGGTTCACGGGAATCTCCGGGCGAAGTTCCGAGTCCCCTTCTTGGACGCCCCTACCCTACCGCATCCCGCGTCACAGGTTGGTGTACCTCGGCCCGTCGCCGCCCTCGGGGGGGACCCAGTCGATGACCTGGTAGGGGTCCATGATGTCGCAGGTCTTGCAGTGGACGCAGTTCTCGAAGTTGATCTGGAGCCTCTTCCCGCCCCCCGCGTCCACCATCTCGTAGACCGCCGCCGGGCAGAAGCGGGTGCAGGGGTTCCCGTACTCGCGGGCGCACCTCGTCGCGCAGATGTTGGTGTCGGCCACGCGCAGGTGCGGCGGCTGGTCCGGTTCGTGGACGGTGCCCGAGGCGAAGACGTCGGTCACGCGGTCGAAGGTCGCGGCCCCGTCGACCTGCTCGCGCCGGAACTCGGGGACGGCCTTCCCGAACTGCGCCTCGAGCGTCCGCATCCGCTCGTGGCCGGCCTTGACCCCCGTCCGCTCGCCGAAGCCCTTCCCGCCGTTCACCTGCGCGAGGCCGGCGTTCAGGATCCCCCGCCAGAAGCCCTTCTCGAAGCCCCCGTGGAAGTTCCGCGAGGCCTTGAGCTCCTCGCCCACCCAGGACTCCTTCACCCGCCGCTCGTAGCGGGAGAGGAAGTCGTCGGTGAACTCGCCCTGGAGGAGCGCCTCCAGCGCCACCTCGGCGGCGATCATCCCGGACTTCATCCCGGTGTGGATGCCCTTGAGGCGCATGGGGTTCAGCAGCGAGGCCGAGTCCCCGACGATCATGCACCCGCCGAGGGTGGCCTTCGGGATGGCGTACCAGCCGCCCTCGGGCAGCGCCTTCGCCCCGTAGTGGACCATCTTCCCGCCGCGGAGCAGTTCCGCGACCGCCGGGTGGGTCTTCAGCCTCTGGAAGAGCCCGTGGGGGTCGAGGTGGGGATTGCGGTAGTCGAGCCCCACCACGAGCCCGAGGTCCAGCATGTCCCCGCCCATGGCGTAGAGGAAGGCCCCCCCGAAGGTCTCCCGGTCGAGCGGCCAGCCCATGGTGTGGACGACCCGGCCCGGCTCCACCGTGCCGGCCGGCATCTGCCAGACCTCCTTGATGCCGATGGAGTAGACCTGCGGGTTGCGGCCCTCGTCGAGGCGGAACTGCCGGTTGAGGATCTTCGCGACCGTGCCCCGCGGCCCCTCGCCGAGGATCGTCACCTTCGCCCGGATGTCCACGCCGGGCTCGAAGGTGTCCTTGCGCCTGCCGTCCTTCCCTATCCCCTTGTCCCCGCAGCGCACGCCGACCACCTTCCCGTCCTCGACGAGCGGCTCCGCCGCCCCGAAGCCGGGGAAGAGGTCCACCCCGCCCCGGGCCTCCACCTGCACCGACATCCAGCGGACGAGCCTCCCCAGCGACGCGACGTAGTTCCCGTGGTTGCGCAGCGGCGGAGGGATCCAGGGGGCCCGGAAGCGCCTGCGCTCCGTGAGGAACCAGACCTCGTCCGCGGAGACGGGGGCCTCGAGCGGGCAGCCGTCCCCCTCGAAGTCCGGCCACAGCTCCCGGAGCGCCCGCGGGTCGAGCACCGCCCCGGAGAGCGCGTGGAAGCCGATCTCGCTCGCCTTCTCGATGAGGAGGATGGAGGGCTGGATCGGGGGCTTCCCCTCCTTCGCGAGGCGCTCGTTCTCCGCCCGGACGAGCCCCGCGAGGTGGTAGGCCCCGGCCAGGCACGCGGGCCCGCCGCCCACGAAGAGGACGTCCGCCTCCAGGGTCTCGCGATCCGCCATGGGGGAGAGCCTACCGGCTCCCCTTGCCCTTCGGGTGGAACCGCGGCACCGCGGGGGCCGCATCGGGCGGCAGGCTCGCGGGCTCCAGCCTCTCGCGCAGGAAGAGGACCGCGCGGCGCCAGGCGTCCTTCGCCTCCTCGGGGCGGTAGGTCGGCCTGGTGTCGTTCATGAAGGCGTGGCCCGCCCGGGGGTAGGCGATGACGGAGCCGCGGCCGCCGAGCGACTCCTTCAGGGCGAGCACGTCCCGGAGCGGGATGAGGTCGTCCAGGGCCCCGAAGATCCCGAGCAGCGGGCAGCGGAGGTCCCGGACGCGCTCGAGGTTCCCGCGGGGCTTCTCCGGGGTGACGCGGTCGTACCGGAGCCTCCCGTAGAAGTCCACGCAGGCCCGCACCGGCGTCCCCTCCTCGCAGGCGAGGTGGAAGGCGTAGATGCCGCCCATGCAGAAGCCGGCGGTGCCGACGGCCTCGCGCCGGACCTCGGGGCGGGCCTGGAGGAAGCGCGCCGCGGCGGCGAGGTCTCCGACGATGCGCTCGTCGGGCACGGTGCCGACGAAGTCGCGCAGCACCTTCAGGTCCTCGGTCCCCACGGGGAAGCCGCGGCCGCGGTCCCGCTCCCAGAGGTCCGGGACGAGGGCGACGAATCCCTCGGAGGCGAAGCGCCGGGCCAGGTCCCGGATGTGGTCCGTCATCCCCCAGATCTCGTGGACGACGACGACCGCCGGCCAGGGGCCCGCCCCCGCCGGCCGGGAGAGGTACCCCCCGACCGCGTCGCCCCCGTGCCGGGGGAGCCGGACTTCCGCCTCCAGCGTTGCCGCCATGGCGTGTATCATCCCCCGGGAACCCGGGAGGAAGCACCGTGATCAAGACCCTCATCAACCCCCAGACCCTCGCCCAGCCCCGAGGCTACAACCACGCCGTCCGCGCCTGGCCCGTCGGCCGCATGCTCTTCCTCTCCGGCCAGGTCGGCTGGACCGCCACCGAGCAGTTCGTCTCCAAGGAGTTGCTCGGGCAGTTCTCCCAGGCGCTGGCCAACCTCCAGATCGCGGTCAAGGCCGGCGGAGGGCGCATGGACGACATCGTCCAGATGCGCATCTACGTGACCGACATGGCGGCCTACAAGAAGGCGAAGGCCGACCTCGGCAAGGTCTGGAACGAGTTCTTCGGCGGCTACTACCCGGCCATGACGCTGGTCGAGGTGAGCCGGCTCTACGACGAGAAGGCCAAGGTCGAGATTGAAGGCATCGCCGTCCTCCCCCTCCCCCACGACCCCGACGACAAGGCCGTCGACGAGGAGTTCCCCGAGAAGCCGGCGCCGAAGCCCGCCGGCCCGCCCCGGCCCTTCACGAAGAAGCCCCCACCCCCGCCTCCGCCGAAGCGGTGACGGGACGTCCCTACTCCAGGTCCACCGTCGCCTCGAAGGGCGACTGATCGGGGATCTCGACGTCGCCGTGGAAGACCTCCCACGATCCGTCCTTCGTCAGCCGCGCCGGGACATCGAAGGAACGACGCCCGGGGGGGAAGAGGAGGAAGAGGCCGTCCTCGGACGGGTACGGCCGGATCCCGTACTCGACCGCACCCCACTGCGCCGGGACCCTCCCCCTCACCGTGAAGCGAAGGTGACACTCCGTGAGCCTCGGCGGGATCCGAAGTTCCACGGTGGTTAGGACTCCGCTCTCGGTGGGTGTGACCGCGTCGGCCCAGGCGCAGGGATGCTCCGGCGATGCGACGCGGAAACGGGTCGCCGGGGCGAGGTTGGGGATTTCGAACCACCCCTCCGGGTCCCACTCCTTCCCCGAGGGCTGGACCTCGGCGGCACGATGATCGAAGCGGAACCGGAGTTCGTCCCAGGACACGGCGAGGAGGGTCCCGGCCCTGGGCGAGGGCTCGTCCAGCATCACGGCCCAGAACACGGTCCGGGCCACGGGGGCTCCGGCCGCATCGAGCAGGCGGACGCGGAACCCCGAACCGGCCAGGAGCTCGACCCGGCCGAGATCCACGGTGGCCCCGCTCTTCTGGAACTCCCGCCGGGCCCAGCGGAGTCCCTCGGACCCCCGGGCCACGGCGAGGAGCGTCCACTCCCCGTCAGGGATGTCGTAGAGGCGGAACGGACCGTTGCGGAAGGGCGGCCATTTCATCTTTGGCGCGTCCCCGAACAGGGGTCTTCCGCGCGGCCACAGGGAAACGCCCACGCTCCACGGGGTCTGTTCCGGCCCCAAGACGACGATATCCCCGACGACCGATGGGGTCTTGGGCTGCAGGTAGAGGGGCCCGGACCCGCGGAACGAGGCCAGCGGCAGGCAGGCCGTCTCGTGGCCTTCGGCTTCGACCTCGAGCACCCTCTCGTCGGCGGCATGGGGGGAGGGGCGCGGCAGGAAGGGCTGCTCGACCTGGATCCGGACGGCGGCGGACTTGAGGTAGCCCCCTCCGCCTGGCCTCGCCGTACCGTCAGAGAGCCGCACCCGCATCTCCCACCGCCGTTCGAGGACGGGGTCCCCGGTCCCTGCGTCGAGGAGGAGGACGCTCCCGATCCCGGCTCGCGGCCGCATCGTGAGACGCAGCGGCCCGGGCCCCGGGGCAGCTGCAACGACTTCGCCCGAGGTGTCGGGGCTGAGCAGCGTCCCGCTCCCCACGGCGACAACCTCGTCCCTCCTGCCAATGACGAGGAGGAGGATCTCCTCCGGGCGCTCCTTCCAGCGGAGCGTTGACCTCCCCTCGGTGTCCGTCCCCTCCATGGAGAGGGCGTCCGCACCGACTCCCACGTCGAGGCCCCCACCGTCGCCGCGCTCCATCCCGAGGAAGGTGACGCCCTGCACCGGGGTCCCGTCCTCCAGCGTCGCGACCACCTCGAGGGAGAGGGGCTCCTGCTTCCTCTTCCCCGGGGACCGGGAGGGAGCGGCCGCGGCGGGCGTCAGGCCGGCCCGTGGCCGCGGAGCCGGCGGGGCGGCACCCCCGGGAGCGGCCGCCGGCGCTACCGCGGGCTCCGCCCCGGGAGCCGTCCCGTCCTGGCGGCCCGGGAGCAGCAGGAGACCGAGGGCCAGCGCGACGAGGAGGGCGCCCGCCAGCGCCGCGAGGATCCCCGTCCGCCGCCGGCCGCTCACGGCTCCCTCCGGAGTTCCAGCCGGGTCTCGAAGGACTCGCCCGCGGGGACGGTGACCTCCCCGGCGAAGAGCGCGAGCCCGGTCCCCTCCTTCGGCGTCGCGTAGGCGCTGAAGCGGTAGGTCCCGGGGACGAGGGACGCCTCGAAGGTCCCGTCGGCGCCCCAGGAGCCCCGGTCGCGAGGGAGCGGCGAATCGTGGACCGAGGCTGGGATCGTCCGGCTCCCGTCGGGGTTGGCGACCACGCGGCCGTCCACGACGAGCGTGATCCGGCAGGGAACCGCCTTCTCGGGCCAGCGGAACTCGACGTCTTTCGCCTCCGAGGCCGGGACCGCCCGCACCGTCTGCTCCAGGAAGCGCGGGAGCCCCCGCACCTGCACCCGGTGATCCGCCCCGGGCTCGAGGTCGGCGACGACCACGCTGCCCACCGCATTGGGGAAGAAGGGCCGCCCTTGGTCGGGGTCCTCCTCGGTCCGTACCACGACGACGAAAGCCTGGGGCATGGCCTTGCCCGCGGCGTCCACCACCTCCAACCGGACGGTTCCGCCCTCCTTCAGCTCGATGTTCCCGATCTCGGCGGTGGCGCCGCGCTTCTCGAAGGACTTCTTCCCGCGCACGACTCGGCCCTGCACCGGACCGCCCGAGATCTTCCAGATGTCTGGGTCGCCGACCTCTGCCAGGACCTCGATCTCCCAGGAGCCGTCGGGGAGCCCGTAGAGGGCGAAGGGGCCCTCCTTCCATGGCAGGCCCAGGAGGTCCGGGGGGACCGGCTTCGGCACCGCGTCGGTCGAGCGGAGGTGCGCCGTGAGCGAGTAGACGGCCACCTGCTTCGGTTCCCCCGTGGTCGCCTCGGGGCCGGTGGGGGCGACGACGACGCCCCGCGCGTCCGGCTCCATGGGGTTCACACGGACCTCGCGGCGGCCGCGCACCTCCGGGAGCGGGAGCCTTGCCGGCTCGTAGCCCGGGAGCGCCAGCACGAGCGTCACCTTCTCCGGGTCCACGCGGATGGTGGCCGGGTCCACGCCTCCGGCCTCCGGAAGCCTCCCCTCGAGGACGGGGATCCAGCCGCCGAGGCCCGGATCCTCGGGCTGGCCGATGGCCAGCAATCCGCCGCGGAACTCCCAGGACATCCTCAGGCCCGAGGTGTCCGTGACCGGGGTCCCCGTGGACGCGTCGACGAGCCGGACGTGCGCCGTCCCGGGGCGGTCGCGGAACACGAGACGGAGCCCATCGGACTCGGGACGGACCTGGGCGCGGATGCCGTCCTCGGTGGGGACGACCGTTCCTCCTGCCGCCGCCACAAGGTCGACCCAGGGATGCCAGACCTTCACTAGGCCCCCGTAGACCGGGAGATCGACCTCCCCCGAGGGGCCCGTCGTCACCTTCGGCAGGTCGGGGCCAAAGAGGTTCCTCTCCGTCAGCCAGACTCCCGGGAGCGGCGTCCCGTCCTCGAGGACGGTCGTGCAGTGGACCATGTCCACCGGCTTCGGAGATTCCCCCTGGCCCGCGCTTTCCTCGTCGGGAGCGGCCGCCACCGGCACGGGAGCCCCTGCGGGCGTCCCGGGGGCCGTGGACTCCGCCGGTCCCGGGAATTCACCCTCCGCGCGAGGCGCCGGGACAGCGGCGCCGCGGCCGGGCCGGCTCTCCCTCTCCGCACGCGGCGCTCCCGGCCCCGTCCCGAGGAGCCACCAGAGCACGCCCCCGACCACCGCGACCGCCGCCGCCGCCGCGAGCCGGATCCGGGACATTGGTTCATTGTAGGGGTGCAGGGGGCCGGCCCGGACTCCGGGAGCCCGGGCAGCGGGCCGGCCGGCCGTCGCGCCTACCGCTCCTCCACGTCGACGACCTTCTCGGCCCCATGAAGGTCCACCGTCGCGTCCCAGGCGGGCCGGTCGGGGACCGTGAACCTGGTGTACACGTGCTGGAGGGAATCCGCGCCGACGGGCCGGGCGAGAACCTCGATCTCATAGGCGCCAGGGACCATGTCGCATTCGAGCGTTCCGTCCTTCCTCCACGCGCCGTCCTCGAGGAAGGGGCCCCGGAACACGTCCCCCCACTCCAGCGGATCCCGGCCGTCCACGGTGAACCGGATCCGGCAGCGCACGACCCGGACATCCTTGCGGATCTCCACGGAGAGGATCGGCGCCCCCGCACCGGGCGCCCGGACGGTCTGCTCCACCCCGAGCGCGAACGAGAACACGCGGTACTCCGCCCCGGGCTCGAGCCCGCGGTACTCGACCCAGCCCTGCGCCTCCAGCGGCTCGCCCTGCGTGCTGTTCCCGGGACTGTCGGTCCTCTCCAACGAGATCTCCCGATCGAAGATCACCGTCCCGTCCGCGGCCACCACCCGGGCACGGATCGCGACCGGGGCGGCGACCTCCAGAGTCCCGAGGTCTGCGGTGGCGCCCGCCTTCTCGAACTCCCTCGAGGAGTGGGCCATCGTCCGGTCGGGCTGTTTGACCCGGACGTCCAGCCGCCAGGACCCGTCCGGGAGGTCGTAGATGGCGAAGGGCCCGAGCGCCCGGGGAAGCCGCGGAACCCGGACCCCCTGCCCGAGGATGAAGGGCCGCCCGTCCGCGGGGCGGATCTCGGCCCGGACGGGGCCTGGCACGAGGCCCGGGCCCGCGGCGAGGATCCCCATGGCCGAGGGCGCCACCGGGTCGAGCGCGATCTCGCGCTCTCCCTCGAGGTCCTTCCTCGCGAACCCTCCCCGGGCCGCGTAGCCGTAGGCGGCGACCTCGTAGCGGGCCGATCCCGCCTGCTCGTCGGTGAGGAAGGTGGGCGCCCCCGGCCGGTCGGCCTCCCCGAAATACACCGCCACGCCGAGCGTGCCGTCCTCCTGCGGGAAGACCCTCTGGGGGAGCCGGAGCGCGCGGCCGCCGCGGGATGTCAGGAGGGTGACCGCGGGATCCGCGTCGGCGGGCACCGGACTTCCCGTGCCCGACTCGACGAGCCGGAGCCGGGCCCACGGCGTGAGGCCCTTCGCCGGGGCGGGAGGCGGCTCGTCGGCCGGCTCGGAGGCGGACACGGCTCTCGGCGGTGCTCCCGCCGTCCTCGCGTTGGGGGCCGCGGCCCCGCGCTTCGCCGGACCCTTCCCGGGCGCGGGTTCCGGGGACCGGATCGGAGGGGGCGGCGGAGTCACTCCTTGAACCGCGGGAGGCGCAGGCTCCTCCCCGCGCAGGAGCCACCAGGCCGCCAGGAGCGCCGCCGCCCCGGCGAGCGCGGCGAGCAGCCCCGCGGCGCGCCGGCCCGTCATCCCGCGGAGGGAACGGCCCCCGAGCCCGCCTGGAAGGCCCGGAGCTCCGCCTGGACCTCGGCCATGGTGCCGTAGCGCTCGACCTGCATGCGGGCGATCATCCGGCGCACGATCTCCCACAGCGCGGGAGGGAGTCCCGGCTTCACCTCCAGGAGCGAACGCGGCGGGGTCGTCAGGATGGCGAAGACGATCTGCATCGAGGTCTTCCCCTCGTAGGGGAACTGCCCCGACACCAGGTAGTAGAGGGTGACGCCGAGGCCGTAGATGTCCGTGCGCCGGTCCATCCCCTTCCCCTCGAACTGCTCCGGCGCCATGAAGTGCGGCGTCCCCATCACCTTGGTCGTCTTCATCTCCTTGCTGATCTGCCGCGCGAGCCCGAGGTCGGTCACCTTCACCACGTTGTCCCCGCCGACCATGAGGTTGTCCGGCTTCACGTCGCGGTGGATGACCGACTTCTCGTGCCCCGCGTGGAGCCCCTCGGCGGCCTGGAGGACCCAGGGGATCGCCTCCTCGGCGGGGATGGGGCCGCGCTCCTCCAGGATGGACTGGAGCGTGCGGCCGCGCAGGTGCTCCATGACGATGTAGTGGAGCTTGAACTTCTCGTCGCGGCCGATCCGGTAGATGCCCACCACGTTGGGGTGCTCGATCTGCGCCGCCGCGATGGCCCCGCGGAGGAACTTCCGGACGGCGTCCTCGTTCCCCGCGCGCTCGGGCTTGACGATCTTGATGGCCACGCCCTTCTTCTTCAGCTCGTCGTGGGCCCGGTAGACCGTCCCGAACCCCCCCTCCCCCAGGCGCGCCACGATGGTGCAGTTGCCGACCATGCGGCCGATGAAGGGGTCGGGCGCCGGCGCCTCGGGCGGCGCGGCCGCAGCGGCCGGGGCGGACGGGTTCTCGGGTTCCTTCAAGGGACGGCCCGCGAGGTTACGGTCGTGCTGGGCCGCTGGGACCATTCTGCCCTCCACTACACCCTACCGCACGGGAGAAGCCCCGGTCGGCCCGGGGCGTCACTCCCGCGGCGGGGAGGGGGGCACGGAGGGAAGGAGGGTCCCGGGCTCCTCGCCCGGACGGCAGACGTTCTTCCCGGGCCTCGCCGGACGGTAGAGCAGGCGCTCCACGGGCCGGCCGCCGCGGAGGTCGACCTCGGCGATCTCCGCCGCGTCCTCGACCCGGACCGCCGCGTACCAGCGCCCCTCGGGCCAGACGGCGATCATGGGCCCGTGGCCGCACTGCGCGAAGCAGCCCGACCTGTTCACGCGCACCTGGTCGCCGAGCCCCGCCGCGAAGGAGGCCTCCTTCAGCGCCGCGTGGACCGCCTCGGAGCCCTGCGTCGGGCAGGTCTTCCCCCCCGTGCAGACGAAGAACTGGCGGCGGTAGGGGGTGTTCATGGCTTCCATCCGTCCCGAGCGGGTGAAGGCCGGTGCTCAGGGGGCGAAGCCAGGAGATCCGGAGCGAGATCGGCGAAGGACAGGTCATGGGATTGCGGACTCCCTCCTCGGGCATTCCGCAGACGGCTTCCGGCCTTCACCCGCTCGGGATTGAGGAGGACCGGAATCACCGTTCGGCCTCCTTCCCCAGGATCTCCCGGGCGAGGATGATCCGCTGGACGAGGCTCGTCCCCTCGTAGATGCGCAGCCCCTGCGCGTCCCGGTGGTGGCGCTCCACGGGGCGCTCGCTGGAGTAGCCGCGGGAGCCGAGGAGGAGGACCGACTCCGACGAGGCGCGCAGCGCCGCCTCCGTGGCGAAGAGCTTCGCCGCGGCCACCTCCGCGGTGTTCCTCCGGCCCTCCATGCGCGCCAGCGCCGCCCGCCAGACGAGCAGCCGCGCCGCCTCCAGGTCCACCGCCATGTCGGCGATGCGCTCCTGCACCATCTGGAAGTCGCCGATGCGCTTCCCGAACTGCCTGCGGGTCCTGGCGAACTCGACCACCGCCTCGAGGCAGGCGCGGTGGAGCCCCACCGCCCCGGCCGCGACGCCGAGGCGCCCGTGGTCGAGCGCCCCCATGGCCACCTTGAAGCCTCCGCCGACCGGACCGAGCACGCCCCCCTTCGGCACCTTCGCCCCCCGCAGCAGGAGCCGTGCGTGGTCGGCCCCGCGGTGGCCGAGCGGGACCCCCTCCATGGGGCGGCGCTCGAGCCCCCCGGTCCCGGGCTCCAGCACGAAGGCCGTGATCCCCTCGTGCCGCTTCGACGGATCCACCGTGGCGTAGACAAGCACGAGGTCCGCCACGCTCCCGTTGGTGATCCAGACCTTCTCGCCGTCGAGCACCCAGCCGTCCGGGGTCTCCCGCGCGGTCGTGGCGATGGCGGCGGCGTCCGAGCCGGCCCCCTCCTCGGTGAGCGCGTAGGCCCCGAGCCACGCCCCCGTCGCCAGGCGCGGGAGCCAGCGGGCCCTCTGCTCCGGCGTCCCGTGGTCGAGGACGCACCGGGCCACGAGACCCACGTGGACGCAGACGAGCCCCCGGACCGAGGCGTCCACCGCGCCCAGCTCCTCGCAGCAGAGCGCGAAGGAGAGGTCGTCCCACCCCCCGCCGCCGTGCTCCCGGGGGAGCGGCCCGCCGAGAAGGCCCTCGCGCCCCAGCGCCCGGACCACCTCGCGGTCGAAGCGGCACTGCTCGTCCGCACGCCGCGCCGCCGGGGCGACGACCTCCAGGGCCACCCGGCGCGCGAGCGCCCGGACCTCCTCCTGCGCCGGGGTCAGCGAGAGGTCCATGCCCTCACGCCTTCCCCTTCCGGAAGTCGGGCTTGCGCTTCTCGTTGAACGCCCTGTGGTACTCGCGGTGGTCGGGGCCGCCGAGCAGCAGGGCCTGCCCCGCCGCCTCGGCCTCGAGCGCGGCCATGAATCCCACCTCCTGCTCCGCCTGGAGGAGGATCTTGGTCTCCCGGATCCCCGCCGCCGCCCCGTCGGCGAGCCGCCGGACGAGCGCGGCGGTCTCCTCGGCGAGGCGCTCGTCGGGGACGACGCGGTTCACGAGCCCGATGCGCCCCGCCTCCTCGGCCTCCACCGCGTCCCCCAGGAGCAGGATCTCGCTCGCCCTCCCGAGGCCGACGATGCGGGGCAGCAGCCACGCCGCCCCCATGTCCGCCCCCGTGAGCCCCACATTCGTGAAGAGGAAGGAGATCCTCGTCGAGGCCGCCGCCACGCGGAGGTCGCAGGCCAGCGCGATGACCGCCCCCGCCCCGGCCACCGCACCGTGGAGCGAGGCGACGACCGGCACGGGGCAGAGCCGGATGTTCCGGACGAGAGCGCAGGTCATCCGCGTGAAGGCAAGGCGGTCCGCGAGCGGCCGGTCGAGCAGGTTCCCGATGATCTCGTTCACGTCCCCGCCGGAGCAGAAGGCGCGCCCCTCTCCGCGCAGCACGACGGCGCGGACCGCCGGGTCGTCGCCGACCTCGGCGAAGAGCCGCACGAGCTCGTCGTAGATCCCGAAGGTCAGCGCGTTCAGCTTCTCGGGGCGGGAGAGCGTTGCCGTGCCGACGCCGTCGGCGACCTCCCAGCGGAACCCGGCGTAGGACGCGCCCATCCTCAACCCCCGATCACGATGGCCTGGCCGTTCACGCCGGTCGTCTCCTCCCGCGCGAGCCAGGAGACGGCGTCGGCCACCTCCTCCGGCCGCAGGAACCGGCCGGACGGGTTCATGTCCTCGAGCGATTTCCGGGCCTCCTCGGGAGACCGCCCCGTCCTCTCCGCGATCCGC
>Ga0247727_10003468_pt1 | contig 34868 bp, 39 predicted proteins | sample WisWelCaveWW1625_FD_202498 | JGI IMG/M metagenome (GOLD analysis project Ga0247727, IMG submission 202498) | Biofilm microbial communities from Wishing Well Cave, Virginia, United States - WW16-25 | ecosystem: Environmental > Aquatic > Deep subsurface > Groundwater > Cave microbial mat | place...
CGCCGTCGCCCGTCAGGTTCCAGGCGCACTCCATTCGCTGAAGGAGATCCTGTCGATGCCAGCACGCCGCACCTCAGGAAAGCGACCGTCGGGGCCGATTAGTCAGACGGGCTCCTAGGTTGCGTGGATTGCTCCACAACCCTCAGGTTGCCATCTGCGTCCACGGGGTTCGTTATTGCCACGGGGGTAACGCGAGTCGACAGCGGAAGCTCGGCGCTGTCGGCGGTCGTGAGGGTGGCCTTCCGCTCCTCGGCGGGGGCGAGGGAAACCGCGAGGGCGAGGGCGAGCGCGAGACTGGGAACATTTGCAAGCATGGACTCTTCCTCCATTCCTTCACTCGACGCGGCGGAAGTCATCTACCAGACCGTTGCAGTCGTTGTCCTTGCGATCGTATCTGTTACTTATTGGGTTGTTTTCACTCGCCCCGGGATTTACGGACGCGTCGCGGTCGTTGCAGTCGCCACAAGGGTGCCCGTACGGATGGCAAGTCGGATTGGTCACGCAGTTCGCCCAAGCGTCTCCATCTGCGTCGGAGCAAGCGGGGATCAGTGGACCGGGAGGTCCTTGCGGTCCTGGTGGTCCCGGCGGCCCTGGGGGTCCCGGGGGGCCCTGGGGGAGATGATCCGCGATCACGTCTACCAGTTTCGGGAACCCGCTTAGCGTCATCAACCTGGTGGGTCCAGACCCAAGCCCAATGCAATATTGATCCTCTCTGACGCAGGTTGTAATCAAGAATTTCATCCGCCCTTCGACCTGATCGAAGAGGATTGGGCGGAGAACAGTGAAGTTCGAAGATAGCCAGTGATTGAAATCGTCGAGAGTACCCCCCACGGTGCAGCGTGCAGAGAGCTGCGCGACAATCGTTGCGGTTCCGTTGTCTTCCAAGCGGCTGAGTGAGAGCTTGTGCTGCCAGAGATGAGGCCCCGTTGGGCACGTCATCGGCCCATCGCCACCACGCAGGGAATCCTGGAGTGAGTACGCCCGGCCGGCTGCATCTACGGCAAGGTGGTTGCCAGGCGGATTCTGATCACGCTGAATATCCTCAAGAAGCTCGTACCAGGTCTGGTACAACTCATACGACCCTGACCAAGTCTCTCCTTCTGCGCACGAATAGCCGGGCTCGAAGAACACCCAATCGCTGCAATCCAACGGCTGCCCCGGCTCGCTTGCGCGGACCCGCACTGCGGCGAGTAGTAGGAACACGGACGCGATCGCCTTGCTGTTCATTGTTTCCCCTCCCACGGGAACTGTGGCGGCCGCATTCTACCCCTGAGGGAAGCGAACGAGCCCAACTCGCTTCTTCGTCGTGGTAGCCTGATCCGGGCCCGCGCCGGTCTGCAGCCGGGGCGGCTCCCACCCGCCAGCGGGCCCGCTTTTCTCTCGTGGGACCGATGTGTGGGAGGTCGGAATGGGGAAGACTGGCAAGAACCAAGAGGCGTGGCTGCGTGAGCTTCGTGTTGCGCTCGAGGAATCGGTCCAGCGCCGCCTTCGTGAGCTCAGGCGGGCGGGCATGGTGCACGCCGAGGACTATCCGAATGACGAGGACTTCCGTCTAGCCCGGCTAGCTTTGGCGGAACACGTCATCCGCGAGATCGACAAGTTTCGGTTCACTTTGCAATCGGGGGTCGAGATCGGCTTCCGAGCCGCCATTACTAGAGGGCAGCTCGCCGAGGGACTCTGTCACATTCCCGGTGGTGCCCTTGTCCTCATGCCGGACTTCGGCACGCGTATGGCACAGGCCAAGCGGGGCGACCTGGTGGCGGAACAAGCTCGCCGGGAAGCCGCGGCCTATCGACACGCTGCTGAAGGATTCGAAGCTGTCGACCCTGTTGCGGCGCAGCACTTTCACGAACAGGCGAACGAGGCCGAGAAGCGGCGATGGCGGCACGCGGCGCAGGGCCGCTCTGACCGGCGCGGGCGATTTCCGAAGTTCGGCGCACAGGTGTTCGGCTTGTTCTTGGAAGAGGCAACGGAGTGGATCGATGAGGACTGGGGGCGACTGAGCGAAGCCGGCTCGCGGCGACGAGCGGTGCGCAAGTTCATCGGGACTCGGCTTGAACCCTTCCGAACCCGGATGGGCCTTCTCAAGCTGCCCGGAGATCTTGAGGCTGTAAGCGAAGCTCTGTTTTCCCGAGGCACTCTCGAGCACAAGGCGAGACGTCTTGCGGAGGTCGTGTTCGGGATCTCCAAGGCAACGGCCTATCGCTATCTGTCTCAGAAGAACCAGCAGAAGAGCTACCTCATTTGAGACACTGACGGCCGAATCCCCAGAATATCGTCTGGCCCGTGAAGCGGGTCACCTACCTTCGAGTCCTGCGGCTGGCAAAAGGCCTGACGCTCGCCGATCTGGCGGACACCGTCGGCGTGTATCCAGAGCACCTTCGTTTGGTCGAGGTGGGCGAAACGAACGCCGGCAAGGGACTGGCCCAAAGGCTTGCGAGGGTACTGGGCGTGCCCATGGAGGTGTTGTTCGAATGAGTCGCCTACATGCTCGTCCGATTGCCCTTGACACGCTCTGCAGGGTCATGACCACCGCTGCTTCGCTGCAGGAAGTGCAGGGCCAAGTGGACGGCGACCACACCGACAGCAGCGGAGCGAGACCGCCGGGTGTCGTCGGAGCTGGACCAACGACAATGGAATCCTGCCAGGGCTGCCCGAGCTGCGGCGGGGAGCGCGCGTCCTCGTGATGTTTGAGCGCGACCCCGAGGAGCTTCCCTCGTGAACGGGCTCGATGTGTTCCGAGATGCGGCCGCTGCCCCCGCGATCGGACCTTCGCGCGCGGGCGAGATCGAGCGGCAGATGTCCCGTCTCCTCGTCCCGGGCGACGTGCACGAGCTTCGCGCCCTCGGAGTGACGCTTCCGGGGGAGCATCCGAGGACCTCGCTCTCGGGCTACTTCGACAACGTTGAGGACCTCGCCCGGGCGGCCGCCAAGATCGACGGCTACGCCAGGGGCGTCTATTACACGTTGAATCCTCTCCGGCCCGAGCTGTTGAGCCGGGCGCCGAACCGGATCGAGATGGGGATCGACTGCGCAACCGATGGCGACGTGATCCGGCGCCGATGGCTCCCTCTCGACTTCGATCCCGTTCGGCCGAAGGACAGCAACGCCACGGACGACGAGCTGGGCACCGCGATCGAGCGAGCCGATCTGGCGTGGCGGCAACTACGGCGGCGCGGCTGGCCGGAGCCCGTGGCGGCGCTGTCGGGGAACGGCGTCCATCTGCTCTATCCGATCGACCTCGCACCCGAGGACACGCTCGTTCGTGACGTGCTCCGGAAGCTCGCCCGCGATCTCTCCGACGCCCGCGTCAAGCTCGACGCCGCGGTGCACAACCCGTCCAGGATCTGGAAGGTCTACGGCACGACCCCGCGCAAGGGGTCGGCAACTTCAGACCGCCCGCTCCGGCCAGCCGTCCTCCTCCGCGGTGGGTTGGCGAGCGCCGGAGGCCTTGGGGACGTGCTATGAGCAGCCCGATCCTCGATCCCTCGACGATGACGGCGCTACTTCGCGAGTCGGCCGAACACGACGACTCCCGACCGAGAGGCGAGCCCCCGCGCTGGAGCCTCGACCGCCCTCCGGACGGCGAACGACACGACCGCCTACGCGACCTCGCCTTCATGCTGGCCACCAAGGGCGTTCCGGAGCCCGTGCTCCGCCACCTCGTTCAGGAGCGAGCAGGCGCTTGGGACATGCTCCCAGGCCGGGCGGGCGAGGTGGAGAACATCGTAGTCTCAGCTTTGCGGAAGGTGGGAGAGGAAAGGCTTCACGACGACGACCAAGGGACGGAGGTTTGGGAGCCGTCGACGCTCCGGGGCGTCTGTGATCCGAACGCCGGCAAGGTCGATTATTGGATCGAGGGGCTCGTGGCAAAGAGCGAGGCAGTCGTCCTCGCCGCGACCTGGAAGACCGGAAAGACGCTCCTGATCGATAGCCTCCTCCTGGCAGCGGTCCAAGGGCGCGCTGTCTGGGGGCACTTCCGTGTATCCGAGCCGCTCCGCGTGCTCCTGTTCCAACTCGAAATGCCGTCCCGCGAGGACGACCGCCGCTTCCGCAGGTTGGCACTCGGGATGGGGAGACGTCCGGAGGAGATTCCGGGATACGTCGAGGCCGGCACCCTCGCAGTCTATCATCGGGTGCCGCTGCACTTGGACGACAGGCGGGGGCTCTACATGTTCCACAAAACCGTGGAACGCCACGACCCCCACTTGATCGTGATCGACTCGGCCGGAGCCGCCTTCGCCGGGATCGACCTCAGTGACAACTCGGCGGTACGGCGCACGTTCTCCAGAGCGTTCAACCCGGTAACCTCCGCCGGAAAGTCGGTCATCCTCGCCCACCACCGCCGCAAGCGCCTCCAGGCCGCCCGGGAGGACGACGACCATAGCGCCATCCTTGGAGCCCAAGCCTGGGGAGCCTGTGCCTCTCGCGTGTACACGTTGGAGCGGATCCCCGACCGAGATGGAAAGGACACGTCCCGCGACTTCAAGTGCCGCTTCGCATTCAACGGCGGATGGACCCCTGAAGACTTCAAGGAAACCGTCCTGCGGGTCCGCGACCCAAGCGAGGAGGCAACACTCGTGAGCGTCCTGGACGAACGGGCGCAGCTCGAACAGGGGGGCATCACCGCCAAGCAACGGGCCGCCCTGGCTCTTAAGAAACTCGTCGGGGTGCGAAGGGGGGTCGAGCGAAAAGCCGCACTCGCGGAAATTCGGACAGACCTCGAAATCGGTGAAACCGCCGCTAAGGACGGGCTCGCGCTGGCCAAGACCAAAGGGTGGCTCGCTGTACGGCCGATCGCAGGCTCCAAGAATAAGCAGGAGCTGATCCCGGGGGAGGAGTCATGACCCCCCAAGTCCAGGAAGTTGGTCGTGTCGGTCGGGATCTTGGTCGGATCTGGCGCGACGAACTCGAAAACCAAGTTGGTCAGTTGGTCGCCCCTATAGGGGTATCACTGGCGCGACCAACTTCCATCCAAGGCGAGAATGGCATGTTGGTCGTGAGTTGGTCGCCGTCGGACCACAACCCGCTCTCAGGGGCTAGCGCCGCTTTCGGGGCGGCGCGTCGCCCCGTCGAGTCACGCCGGTCCACGGACCCGACTCTCATAGGGCCCCGCTTCGGGACGGCGGGGCTGGGCGATATGGCTACATCTCGCGAGATCGGCGGAAACCGACCAAGGTCGTTCACTCATTCCGCCCCGCGGGCGCTTTGTATTGAATAGGTGCAGGCCGTGACTCCTGACACCAGCGCCGTGAACGCTCATGGAGACGCGCTTGAGGTCGGCGCGAGGGAAGACCTGCCCCGTTGCATCGGCATGCCCCAGATCGCCACAGCGCGAGCCTGGGCGCCAATCCCAGACCCGCGACGGGCCGGCTTGCTCCCAACCGGGAAGGCGTCATGACCCCCGACGTGACGGCTCCCCTCGAGGCCCTGCGTCGAGCGATCCGGGACGGCCGGCCCGCCGACCTCCCACAGCTCGCAGCGGCGCTGTCCGCTCTGACCACGGAGGCCACCCTCGCGGCGGCAGGGAGGGCGTCCCAGCGCGACGGCGCCTCTCCCCTACCCGATGAGAACCTCTCGACGCAGGAGGCAGCTCGGCGTCTCGGGGTCTCGGGCCACTGGCTCTACCGCAACGCGAAGCGGCTTCCTTTCGCGGTGCGGATCGGCCGGAGGCTCCTCTTCTCGGCGCGGGGTCTGGAGCGGTGGAACCAGCAGCGGCAGGGCAGATGATAGGTATTGACAGCATAGAGGCATTACCGTATACTCCTTGCAGAAAGGAGGACGGAATGCCACTGACCAAGGAACCAGGTGACACCGTAAAGACGACCATCCGCGTCCCCCGCGCCCTCTGGAAAGCGCTTCGCATCCGGGCCGTCGAGGACGAGACCTCGGCGGAAGCCCTCGTCGTGAAAGCCTTGGAGGCTTACCTCTCGAAGAAAGGGAGCCCACGATGAGAGGCGACGGCAGCGTGTACGAGAAGCGGCCGGGGTGCTGGTGGATCAAGTACTACTTCCGAGGACAGCCGATCCGGGAACCTGGCGGACTGGACGGCCGCGCGGCGAAGACGGAGAAGCTCGCTGAGAAGAAGCTCCGGAAGCGGCTGAAGGCGATCCACGGAGACCGGTTCGTGGGGGTCCAGGAAGAGAAGCTCACCGTGGAGGACGTGCTCGACGCCTACGTGCTCCACCTGGAGCAGAAGCAGGCCAAGAGCGTGGCTCAGGTGCGATCCCACCTGAAGCCCGTGCGGGAGTTCTTCTCCCTCAGCCGGGCCGTGGACGTGACCACCACCAGGATTCGCACCTTCGTCGCGGATCGGTCGAAGGAGGTCAAGGCCGAGACGGTGAACCGGAGCCTCCAGGACTTCCGCGCCGCCCTCAACCTGGCCCGGAAGGAGGAGAAGCTCTCACGGATCCCGTACTTCCCGATCCATCGCGAGGACAACGCCCGGCGCGGCTTCTTCGAGCGGGACGAGCACGAGGCGATCCTCCCCCACCTGCCGGACCCGCACTGCGACATCGCCGAGTTCGGCTACCGCACGGGTTGGCGGCGCGGCGAGATCGAGCCCCTCGAGTGGAAGAACGTCGACCGGGACGGCGGCACGGTGTTCCTCATGGACTCCAAGAACGGCGAGCCGCGAACCTTCCCCCTCCGGGACGAGGCGGGGAACCTGACGGAGCTCGGGGAGCTGATCGAGAAGCGATGGAAGATGCGCGTCTACCAGACGAAAGAGGGACCCAAGATCTCGGCCTACGTGTTCCACCACCGCGGCCGGAGGGTCTGGACGTTCGACGAGAAGTGGCGGAAGGCAACCGAGGCGGCTCGGGTGCCATGCCGCCTGTTCCACGACTACCGGCGGACCGCGGTCCGGGACCTGGTACGGGCGGGCGTTCCCCAGGCCGTCGCCATGTCCATCACCGGGCACAAGACCGACTCGGTGTTCCGGAGGTACAACATCACCTCCGACGCGGACAAGCAGGAAGCGATCCGCAAGCTCACCTCCTACCGCGCTGCGAAGCAGTCGAAGAGCAACGTGGTCCCGATGACGTCGCGAAACGAGGCCTCCCGATGAGTTTGGGCACCGAACGGGCACCGCATCAGGCGGAGGACGCGGAACGCCGCTGCGGCGTATCCGTTTCTCCTTGTCTTTCTTTGTGTTTTTGGTAGCGGGGGCAGGATTTGAACCTGCGACCTTTGGGTTATGAGCCCAACGAGCTACCGGACTGCTCCACCCCGCGACAGATGACCAACGGACTCCACAAGAGCCTCGTCCCTCGAGCGGCGCGTAGTATAGCAGACGTTCGGGACCCATCAACCGGGGCCCGGACGCCCCTCCGGATCCGCGCCCTTCTCGGTCCCCGTAGCATCCGGGGCGTCGTCCAGGATCGAGCGCTGTGTGGGAGCGAACACGGGGGAGTCCTCCCGCGGAAGCAGGAAGATCACCTCCCCCGGCCTCGCGTACCCGAGCTGCTCGCGGGCGATCCCCTCCATGCTCGTGGGATCGTCGCGCAGCCGCTGTGTGGCGCGCCGGAGCGCCACCACCTTCTCCTGCTGCGCCTCGACGCGAGCGCGAAGATCCTCGTACTCCCGGTGGCTCCAGCGCACGTCCTGGAACCCTCGGGCTCCGAAGATCGAGATCAGCGCCCCGAACGCGAAGACCGCGAGAAGCCCGACCGCGATGCTTCCCGTCCGGACCCTCTCGCGGATGTCCCCGGGCTGGGATTCCTTCTGGCCCCGGTGAAGATGCTCGGCGGGCCTCGCGTCCGTGAGAAAACGGACCGCGCGCCGCGCGTCCGCCCTCCGGGGCCGCCGCCTGAAGGACAGGCGCTTGCCCCGCCCTCCCCACGAGAAGCGGACGCTCAGGCGCACCGGCCCTTTCGCGCCGAGGAAGCGAAGGATTCCGCCCTTGCGCGTCCTTCCCCGATCCGGAGAATCGGCCATGCCTCGCTTCCCGGAAACGCTCGACGGCGTCAGCGAGAGGAAAACCTCGGATACATGGCGCGCCCGGGATACCGGGCGTCCTCCCCCAGCTCCTCCTCGATCCGGAGGAGCTGGTTGTACTTCGCGGTGCGCTCGCCCCGGCACGGGGCTCCGGTCTTGATCTGACCCAGGTTGAGCGCCACCGCGAGGTCCGCGATGATCGAATCCTCGGTCTCTCCGGACCGGTGGGAGACGACACAGCTGTAGCTCGCGCGCAAGGCCACATCGATGCAGTCGAGGGTCTCGGTCACGGTCCCGATCTGGTTGAGCTTGATGAGAACGCTGTTGGCGACCCCGCGATCGATCCCCTGGCGGAGGATCTTCGGGTTCGTGACGAACAGGTCGTCGCCCACGAGCTGCGTGCGCGACCCCAGGGCCTGTGTGAGAAGCGCCCAGCCCTCCCAATCGCTGTCGGCCATGCCGTCCTCGATGGAGACGATCGGGTACTTTCCGATCCAATCGGCGTAGAGCCGAACCAGCGCGTCCCGGCTCTTGTCCGGCTTCTTCTCGGCCCCCAGGCGGTATTTCCCCTTCCTGTAGAACTCGGAGGCGGCGCAATCGAGCGCGAGGGCGACATCCTTCCCGGGCCTGTATCCGGCGCGGACGATCCCCTCCTGCAGGGATTCCAGCGCCTCCTCGTTGCTCTTCAAGTTCGGAGCGAACCCTCCCTCGTCTCCGACCCCCGTGCCCGCCCCCCTCTTCTTCAGGACGGTCTTGAGCGCGTGGTAGCACTCGACCCCCCAGCGGACCGCCTCGGAGAAGGTCCTAGCGCCGATCGGCACGATCATGAACTCCTGGATGTCCACGTTGTTGTCCGCGTGCGCACCGCCGTTCAGGACGTTCATCATCGGAACGGGGAGGTCCTTGGTGTTCACCCCGCCGAGATAGCGGTAGAGCGGAACCTCGAGCCACTCCGCCGCCGCCCGGGCGACCGCCATGGAGACCCCCAGGGTGGCGTTCGCGCCCAGCTTGGACTTGTTCTCTGTCCCGTCCATCTCCACGAGGGCGTTGTCGATGAAGACCTGATTCACGACCTCGAGCCCCGCGATCGCGGGACCGATCACCCGGTCCACGTGCTCCACGCACCTCCGCACACCCTTGCCGCCGTAGCGCTTCGGATCGGCGTCCCTCAGCTCGAGCGCCTCGCGGGCGCCGGTCGACGCGCCGGACGGGACCGCGGCGCGCCCAAGGACGCCGTTCTCGAGGACCACGTCCACCTCGAGCGTCGGGTTTCCGCGCGAGTCCAGGATCTCCCGGGCGTTGATCTCCCGGATGACGCCCGTGTCTCGTGGCAGGGACATCGCTCCCTCTCTCCTCGCTCGCGCATCGCCGCGCGCATGTGCCGGCTCGGGATGATAACAACGCACCGCCTGGCGCTCAACAGGGAAAACGGACCCGGGCGCCGTCGCGGGAGTACAATCGACCGGTCGCGAGCGCGGGAGGAGGCGTGATGGCCGATGGAGCAAGCGAGTACGCCGTCGTCCTGACGACCGCCGGCTCCAGGGAGCAGGCGGGGACGCTGGCGCGCTCGCTCGTCGAGCGCCGCCTCGCGGCGTGCGTGAGCATCGTCGGTCCCGTACGCTCCGTCTACCGCTGGAAGGGGGCGATCGCGGACGACGAGGAGCATCTGCTCATCGTCAAGACGCGGTGGGACCTCGCGGGCGAGCTCGCCAGGGCCGTTCGCACGCTCCACTCCTACGAGCTTCCCGAGATCCTCGTCCTCCCCGTGGTGGGCGGCGACGCTGACTACCTGGCGTGGCTCGGCGGCGCGGTCGGACGAGAAGCGGCCGACTGACTCATCGGCGGGTCTTCCCGAGGGCGGCGAGGCCCTGCTCCAGATCCGCCAGGAGATCCTTGGGGTCCTCGATCCCGACGGAGATCCGTACCAGGCCGTCCGTCACGCCGATCCGCCGCCGCTCGGCGGGCGGCACGGACCCATGGGTCATGGAGGCGGGGTGGGAGATGAGGGTCTCGACCCCTCCCAGGCTCTCGGCGAGCGCGCATAGCCGGAGCCGGCCGAGGAATTTCCGCGCCGCGGCGAAGCTCCCGACGTCGAACGAGATCATCCCTCCAAACCCCGACATCTGTCGTCGTGCCAGCGCGTGCTGCGGGTGGCTCCTGAGCCCCGGGTAGTGCACCTTCCGCACCCGGGGGTGGCGCTTGAGCCACGACGCGATCCTGAGGGCGCTCTCCTGGTGCCGCTCCATCCGGAGGGCGAGGGTCTTGATCCCCCGGAGCACCAGGAAAGAATCCACGGGGGACAGCACGGCGCCCACCGCGTTCTGAAGCCACGCGATCCGCTCGGCGTCTCGCTTGCGGGTCGTCACCACGCAGCCACCGACGCTGTCGCTGTGGCCGTTCAGGTACTTGGTCGTCGAGTGAACCACGACGTGCGCGCCGAGCTCGATGGGACGCTGGAAGTACGGGCTCAGGAACGTGTTGTCGACCACCAGGGTGAGTCCGCGGGCCCTCGCGATCCTCGCGGCGGCCCGAAGGTCGGTGATCCCCAGCACGGGGTTCGTCGGGGTCTCGACGAAGAGCATGCGCGTCGTCGGGCGGATCGCGGCCAGGACGGCGCCCGGGCTCGAGGTGTCCACCCACGAGAAGTCGAGGCCGAAGCTCCGGAGCAAACCCTCGAACAGGCGGTAGGTTCCGCCGTAGACGTTCTGGGAGACGACGACGTGGTCGCCGGATCGAAGGAGGTCGAGAACGGCGCGGATGGCCGACATTCCCGAGGCGAAACAGCGCGCCTCGAGGCCCCCTTCGAGAGCGGCGAGGTTCCTCTCGAGGGCCGATCGCGTCGGGTTGATGGTCCGGGCATAGTCGTACGGCCATCCGCTTCCCAGCGCCGGCTGGCGGTAGGTCGACGTCTGGTAGATCGGCTGCATCACCGCGCCTGTCGTCGGGTCGGGCTCCTGTCCGGCGTGAATCGAGCGCGTCGCGAACCCCAGCGGGGAGCGGGCGCTTCGTCCGGCGGAAAGAGCTCGTCGGGTCTTGGTCTTCATGATGCGGTTCCTCTCTGGAAAGGAAGTGCGAGAAGATAGAACGGGCACGCGGGGCGGGTCAAACGCGGCCGCGTGATAGCCTCCCCGAATGAGAACGCTGCTGGTCGGCGGCCTCTGCTCCGGCGTGGGGAAGACCACCCTGGTCTGCCGTCTCCTCGAGACCCTTCCCGGCTGGGGCGCCCTCAAGATCACGCCCGTCCGGACTCATCCATGCGAGGGCCATCCGGGCTGTCGCGAATGCCATGGTCTGCGTGGAGACTACGAGATCTCTCTCGATCCCGGGGACGGGAAAGAAACGGGGACCGATCTCTACGCCCGCGCCGGGGCCGCCCGCGCTCTCTGGCTGCTCGGCCGAGAGCTTGGGCTCGGCCCGGCGATCGGGGCCGCGCTGCGGCGGATGGGGGATCTTCCCGGGCTCGTGGTGGAGGGGAACTCGTTCGCACGGCACGGCGCCCCCGACGCGATCGTGCTCGTCGCGCGGGAGGGGCTCCCGGGCGTGAAACCTCGGGCGCTCGACCTGATCCCCACGGCCGACTGGGTGGTCCTCAACCGGGCGCCGGGAGCGGGAGCGGAACCGAAAACGGTCGAGCGGCTTCTCCGCGAGCGCGGCGCGACACGGGTTCTCACGCTCGACGCGGGCTCCCCGGTCGACACCAGGACGGTGGCTTTCCTCGCCGAGATCAGGGCTTGGGCTCGACGCTGATCTGGAACTTCGTCGCTCTCGGGATCTCCGCGTTCACATCCTCGAACGTGAGGGAGTAGGTCCCCTGCCGGCCCGGCTTGAGGGGGAACAGCCCCACGCCGCCGCTCGCGACTCCCAGGAGTCGGCTCTCGTCGTCGTAGAGGGCGACGGCGATCGCTACCCTCCTCGACGCCTCTCCCGTGTTGGACACCGCCACGTGGGCCGTGGCGAACCCTCCCGTGCGCACGATCTTCCCGTCGACCGTGGACGGGAGCGTGAACCGGATCCCGTCCAGCCGCAGCCCCGCGTCGATCTCGACGCCGACCTCGAGCATCGTGTCGACCTGGAACACGTAGGTCTTGGAGAATACCGCGGCCTCGGTCGTCGAGGCGGGTGGTACGACCAGGAGGAGTGCGAAGAGAACGGCGGCCCGAGGGTGCGGCATGGATCGTCTCCTTGGGGAGCCCGGAGTATATCCCCCGTCCCGGCGGGCCTCAAAGCGCACCCCGGCGCCTCCAGGTTCCGGACTTGCCTCCGCTCTTCTCCAGGAGTCCCACGCCCGCCACGGTCACGCCTCGCTCCACCGCCTTGGTCATGTCGTACAGGGCAAGACACGCGGCCGCGACCGCCACCAGCGCCTCCATCTCGACCCCCGTGCTCCACCGCGCGCGCGCCGTGGCCGTGACCACCGCTTCACGGCATGCGTCGACGAGCTCGATGTCGACCTCGAGGGATTCGATCGGGATCGGGTGGCACAGCGGGATCCACTCGGACGCCCTCTTCCCCGCCTGGATCCCCGCCAGACGCGCCACCGCCAGGGCGTCCCCCTTCGCCAAACGGTTCTCCTTCAGAAGCCGGTACGCGGTGCGGCCGAACCGCACTCTTCCCCTGGCGATCGCCTTGCGGCGCGTCACCTTCTTCCGGCCGACGTCCACCATGCGCGCGCGCCCCGCGCGGTCCGCGTGCGTGAGCCTCGCCATCCGCCGCCCTCCCCAAACGCGCCTTGCTCCACGGGAACCGTTCGAGTACCGTGAGCCTCGGACCCGAGGATACAGGAATGACGGACGCTCTTGCACAGCTCGCGCCTCGCTCGCTCTGGGAGCATTTCTCGAACATCGCCCGGATCCCCCGCCCCTCCAAGCACGAGGAGCAGGTTTCTGCCTACGTGCGCGCCGAGGCCGCGCGAGGCGGCCGCGCCGTCAGGACGGACCGGACGGGGAACCTGGTCGTGGATCTTCCGGCGACCCCCGGGAGGGAGAAGGTGCCCCTCGTGATCCTCCAGAGTCATCTCGACATGGTCTGCGAGAAGAACAAGGACATCGAGCACGATTTCCTAAGGGACCCGATCCGTCCCAGACTCTCGGGCGAGTGGGTCACCGCCACCGGAACGACCCTCGGCGCCGACAACGGGATCGGTGTCGCGGCCGCTCTCGCCGTCGCCACGGATCCTACCGTCGAGCACGGACCGCTCGAGCTCCTCTTCACGATCGACGAGGAGACGGGGCTCACGGGCGCGAAGGATCTGGACCCCTCGCTTCTCCACGGAAAGACCCTCCTCAATCTCGACTCCGAGGAAGACGCCGTCCTCTTCGTGGGATGCGCGGGAGGACAGGACACGCATCTCTTTCTCCAGCCGAGGTGGGAAGTGCCGCCGCCGGACCTGTCGACCGTGCTGCTCGAGGTCGCGGGTCTGCGCGGAGGACACTCCGGCCTCAACATCGTCGAGAATCGCGGGAACGCCCTGAAGCTCGTGGCGCGGCTCCTCCACGCCGTCCGGTTGCAGGAGGTCCCCTATCGCCTCGCGAGCGTGCGCGGGGGCTCCAAGTACAACGCCATCCCGCGGGAGGCCGAGGCGAGGCTGGTTCTCGGCGCGACGGCCCGGTCGAAGCTCGACGGGATCGTCGCCTGCATGACCGAAGCCTTCCGGACCGAGCTCCTAGGGATCGACGATGGCCTCCGGATCACCCTCGAGGCAGGCGCGAGGGAGCCGAGAGTTCTCTCCGCGGAAGGCCGTGACCGGCTCTTGGACCTCCTCCTGGCCCTCCCGCACGGCGTCCTCGGGATGAGCCCCGCGATCCCCGGTCTGGTCGAGACCTCGAACAACCTCGCCGTCGTCCGGGAAGAGGGAGATCGGATCCGCGTCGTGACCAGCAGCCGGAGCAGCGTCATGCCGACGCTCCGGGCCGTGGCGGGCTCCGTGGCCGCCGCCGGCTCTCTCGCGGGAGCCCAGGTGGAAATCCACGACGGCTACCCGGGCTGGAAGCCGAACGTTTCGTCCCCGGTCCTGGGCGTGGTTCGCGAGGTGTACCGGCGGCAGTGGGGCCATGAGCCCAAGGTCACGGCGATTCACGCCGGGCTCGAATGCGGCCTTTTGGGAGAGAAAGTGCCCGGGCTCGACATGATCTCCTTCGGGCCGCAGATCGAAGGCGCTCACTCGCCCGACGAGCGGGTGCACGTCCCCTCGGTCCGTCGGTTCTGGGAGGCTCTACGATCCGTGCTCGTCGCGCTGTCCGGCGGTTGACCGCTCATCCCCCCACGTCTCCGGGGACGTTCCAGTTCCCGAGAGCTTGTGCCCAGTCGAGGTCCGGGAGGTCGGCCGCGGCGAGGCGTCTCACCCGCAGATCGCGGAGGACTCCCCGTACCTCGCGGGCGCCCTCCTCGAGAGCGCGGCGCACCGAATCTTCGGCACTGCGCCGCCAGAGACCGACGAGCGGGTGATCTCGTCCCCCCGGATCGGTGGGGATCACCACATCGTGGTCCGCCCCCCCCGCGGCGAGGGCCGCGAGGAGATCCGAGACAACGCGGGGGTAGTCGCAGGCCAGGACCACGAGGTCCGCACTGCCCGTGGCGCGGAATCCGGCCGCGATCCCCGCGAGCGGCCCCCTTCCGGCGGGCGGCTCGTCCTCGACCGTGGGAAAACCGGGCGCCGGATTCGGACGATCGCGCGCCACGCTGATGAACACGCTCCCGCACATGGGCCACAGCGCGCGCGCCGCGCGCGTCGCCAGGGTCGTGCCCTCGAAGATCAGATCGCCCTTCGTCCGGCCCATCCTCCTGCCGGAGCCTCCCGCCAGGACGAGCCCGATGCGCTGCGCCATGCCCGATTGTACCCATAGGGGCCCCTCGGTCCGTCGAGCGGGCGCCTGGACGCGCCCGGAAAGGGCGTGGTATGATCCGCTCGTACCGCCTCAAACGCTCCTCCGACGGGCAGGCCGGATGGCAATTCCACAGGTGAACGCAGGGAGGCTCTATGTCTGAGGGTCGTACGCGCGGCCGACGCGGGCCGAGGGACGAGCGACGCCCGAGCGAAATCGACGGCGACGCGCAGCCGCCCGGCGAGGAGGAGATCCCGGAAACGCCCGGCGACATCGCCGTTGCGCAGGCGGAACGGGGCCAGGACCACCCGATCGACCTGAATTCCCTCTACAAGATGAGCAACACCCAGCTGGGCGAGGCCGCCCGGCGGCTGGGCGTTCCGGGCGCCACCTCCATGCGCAAGCAGGACCTCATCTTCGAGATCATGAAGGCCGAGTCCGAGAAGAGCGGGCTCGTATTCGCGGAAGGCGTCCTCCAGGTGCTCCAGGACGGATACGGCTTCCTGCGCCATCCCGATTACAACTACCTCCCGGGACCCGACGACATCTATGTCTCCCCCTCCCAGATCAAGCGGTTCGGCCTCATCACCGGCGACACCGTCTCCGGACAGGTTCGCCCTCCCAAGGAAGACGAGAACTACTTCGCTCTGATCAAGGTGCTCGCGGTCAACTTCGACGACCCCGAGAGGATCCGGGACCGCATCCTCTTCGACAACCTAACCCCCCTCTACCCCCAGCAGAGGCTCCGACTCGAGACGGCCTCGGAGAACCTCTCCGGGCGCATCATGGACCTTCTCACTCCCATCGGGAAAGGCCAGCGCGGGCTCATCGTCTCTCCTCCGCGAACCGGAAAGACGATGCTCCTCCAGTCGATCGCCAACTCGGTCACGAAGAACCACCCCGAGGTGTTCCTCATCGTGCTCCTGATCGACGAGCGGCCGGAGGAGGTCACCGACATGCAGCGCTCCGTCGCCGGGGAGGTGGTCGCGTCCACGTTCGACGAGCCGGCGCAGCAGCATGTCCATGTGGCCGAGATGGTCATGGAGAAGGCCAAGCGCCTCGTGGAGCACAAGAAGGACGTGGTGATCCTCCTCGACAGCATCACCCGCCTCGCCCGGGCCTACAACACGGTGCAGCCCCCCTCGGGGAAGGTCCTGTCCGGCGGCATCGACGCGAATGCACTCCAGCGCCCGAAGAGATTCTTCGGGGCCGCGCGCAACCTCGAGGAGGGGGGCTCGCTGACCATCATCGCCACCGCCCTCATCGACACGGGGTCCAGGATGGACGACGTGATCTTCGAGGAGTTCAAGGGAACGGGAAACATGGAGCTGCACCTCGATCGGAAGCTCGTCGACCGGCGCGTCTTCCCCGCGATCGACATCGAGCGGTCGGGCACGCGCAAGGAGGAGCTCCTCATGCCCAAGGAGCAGCTGAACAAGGTGTGGATCCTGCGGAAGATCCTCAACCAGATGTCGGTGGTCGAGGCCATGGAGCTCCTGATCGACAAGGTATCGAAGAACAAGACGAACGAAGATTTCCTGATGATGATGCAGAATCCGTCCGCCTGAGCTTTCAGCCCACCTCCGCGAGGCGGATGCGGCGCCGCCACGCTCCCCGCAGCGATCCGAGGATTCGCCGGGCCCGTGCCTGCCCCCCGGGCCCTCCGTGCACGAGATCGTGAGCCTCGGCGCGCGCCGCGTCGAGAAGCGCGGGGTCCTTGAGGACCAGGGCCAGGAACTGCAAGTCCGATAGCCCGTGCTGCTGCGTGCCGAACACCGCCCCGGGACCTCGCAGCTCCAGATCCTTTTCCGCGATCCGGAAGCCGTCCGAGGTCTCCTCCATGATCCGGAGCCTTTCCCGGGCGTCGCGGCCGACCCCGTCCTCCCCCACCATCAGGACGCAGTAGGAGCGCGTCGAGCCGCGCCCCACCCTTCCGCGCAGCTGGTGCAGCTGGGACAGACCGAATCGCTCGGCGTGCTCGACCACCATGACGGTCGCGTTGGCGACGTCCACGCCCACCTCGATCACCGTGGTGGCCACGAGAACGTGGATCCTCCCGTCCGCGAAGGCGCGCATGACCTCGTCCTTCTCCTCGCCACGGAGGCGTCCGTGCACCAGCCCCACGTTCCGGTCGGGGAACACCTCCGCCTGGAGCTTTCCCGCGAACGCGGTCGCCGCCTTCAGGTCCGTCTTCTCCGTCTCCTCCACGAGCGGGACCACGACGTAGGCCTGCTGCCCTCGGGAGATCGCGGTCCGAACCCCCTCGTACACCCTCTTGCGCTCCGCCTCCCCGCGCACCACGGTGCGAATCGGAGTGCGACCCGGAGGGAGCTCGTCGATCACCGACAGTTCGAGGTCGCCGTACACGGTGAGGGCGAGGCTGCGCGGGATCGGAGTCGCGGTCATGACGAGAACGTCGGGGCGCTCCCCCTTCCCGGCCAGGGCGGCACGCTGGAGCACGCCGAAGCGATGCTGCTCGTCCACGACGACGAGTCCGAGGCGATGGAAACGGACCTGGGGCTCGAACAGCGCGTGGGTGCCAAGCACGATCTGCGCGCGGCCCGATCCGATCTCCTCGAGGACCTCCTTCCGCCTCGCGGATCGGAGCGATCCCGAGAGGAGGACCGGGCGGTAGTCGGTCCCCTCGCGCCGGAGGAGCTGCGACAGGCTCCGGAAGTGCTGCTCGGCCAGGATCTCGGTGGGCACCATGAGCGCGGCCTGGTACCCGTTCTCCACGGCCACGAGCATGGCCAGAAGGGCGACGATCGTCTTGCCGGACCCCACGTCGCCCTGGAGGAGCCGGCCCATGGGATGCGGCGATTCGAGATCCTCTCGGATCTCCCGGAGCACGCGCTTCTGGGCCTGGGTCAGGCGAAACGGCAGGACGCGCGCGAGGCGCGTGCGCAGCGCGTCCGGCACGGCGTAGGAGATCCCACGCGCCTCTTCGTGGAAGCCCACGCGCCGCAGGGCGAGGCCGATCTGCAGCAGGAAGATCTCCTCGAACGCGAGGCTTCTCTGCCCGAGCGTGCGACGCTCGGCCAGAGCGTCCAGACCGGCGTGCGCCGGAGGGAAATGCGTCTGGCGCAGCGCCTCGAGCCGGGGCAGAAAGCCGTGGCGGCTCCCGATCTCGTGGGGGACAGGCTCGGGCACGGAGGCCGCAGCCAGCCCCTCGAGCACGCGGAACACGAGGGTTCTCTGCATGCGCGATGTCCACTCGCCGAGCTTCCGGTAGACGGGAACGATCCGGCCGGTATGGATCCCTTCCGCGTCCTGGTCGTCCTGGATCTCGTGATCCGGATTCTCGAGGACCAGATTCGTGCCGTAGCGGTCGACGCTCGCCCTTCCGAAGACCACCGCCCGGCGTCCCGCCGGAAAGACCCTCTGGAGGTACGGCTGGTTGTACCACACGGCGCGAATGCTCCCGCTCTCGTCCTTCAGGCGAGCCTCGAAGATCGTGAAGCCGCGACGTCGTGTGCGGATGAGCCGGCTCGATTCCACGTGCACCGCCAGCGTCATCTCGCGCCCGCCGGGCCGAAGCTCGCCGATCCGCGCGAAGGCGCGCCGGTCCTCGTAGCGGAACGGAAGGACGTAGAGGAGATCCTCGACGGTGCCGACGCCGAGCTTCTCGAGGGCTGCCGCCCGGCGAGGACCCACCCCCGGGACGGAGCAGAGCGCGGAGTCCGCCTTCAGCATCGTGGAAGCGGTCAGGTTCTCAGGTCCGCGCGCACAGGACACCGCCCGAGATCAGGGTGCACACGGCTTCGGCCAGGTCGGCGTCCGGCAGCGGGCTGCTCTCCAGGATGTCCCCGACCGTGGCCTTCCTGCGGGCCCGTGCCAGCACGTCCGCCTCCGCCGGAGAAAGCCGCCTGGGACCCAGCCGCGCCCTGGCGTCCAGGGTGAGCTCGACGGTCGTCCACTCCCCCGGAAGCATCACGCGCCAGCGGTTCCACTCGTCGAGAGAAACGAGGCCGTCCATCAGGACGCTCGTCGCCGGCTGATCGACGGTGCTCGGAAACGCGGTCTCCCCCGGGGCCGTGACTCGAAACGTCGCGCCGTTCCAACCGAGCATGCGAAAGAGCGCCTTCACGCCGACGACGCGCCCGCAGGAGGCGTGGACGAGCTTCCCCCCGCGGAAGACGATGACTCCGCTCTCGACATCCAGCTCCAGGGCCACGACTCCGTCCTGCCCGTTCAACGACAGGATCTGGAGAAGATCCGACAGCGGCAGGTGCGCCACGAGGCCGCTCAGGAGCACCGCCTCCTTCGTGTCCGCCCGCTCGGTGTGCGCGCGGCGCACCAGGATGCGCTCCACACGCGCGTGGAGCTCCTCCACGTGGAACGGCTTCATGACGTAGTCCTCCGCCCCCATGTGGAACCCGCGCAGGCGGTGGGACAGGTCACCCTCCGTCGTCAGGAACACGAAGGGAACGCGTGCCGTGGCCTCCCGCCGCTGCACCGCCTCGATGAGATCCCAGCCGTCGAGCTTCGGCATCAGGATGTCGGCGACGATGATGTCCGGCAGGAACCTCTCGAGGATCGTGAGGGCGGCGACACCATCCTCGGCCTGTTCGACCTCGTAGCCGTGGGGGCCGAAGAAATCGGAAACGACCTCCAAGACCAGACGGTCGTCGTCCACGACGAGGAGCTTGAACCCGACTCTCGCGCCGGACGATTCGATCGCCATGGTCTCGGGAAACACCCCTGCGGCCTGGTCAGCGAATCCCGCGGCAGATCCTAGGCATCGCGCCGGGCGAAGTCAAGAAGCCCCGGACGCGAGAGAATCCATCAGCGCCATGCGTAGAGGACCAGAACGACCGCAGCGACCCACAACAGGACGTTGCCGAGGAGCGGCCGATCGGAGATCACGAGGGCCGCCGGATTCTCGCCCTCGCCTCGCTGGTGGACGAGGTAGAGATACCGGAAGATCCCGAACAGCACGAACGGGATCGTCAGGCCGAGATGGCGGGTGCCGAGCTTCTCCGCCACCTCCGGCGAGAACGCATAGAGGGAGTACGCGAGGACCGTCGACGCCGTGACGACGCCGATCATCTGGTCGAGGAACACCAGGGAGTACTCGCGAAGAATGGGACGCGTTCCGAAGCTTCCCTCCCGCGCGACGATCTCCTGGCGCCGCTTGACAAAACCCAGGAAGAGCGCGATCAGGCCGGTGCAGAGGACGAGCCAGTGGGACATCTCCACGCCCACGGCCAGAGCCCCCCCCCATGCGCGGAGCAGGAAACCCGTGGCCACGAGCATCACGTCCAGGATCACGACCTCCTTCAATCCGAACGAATAGGTCACGTTCAGAAGAAGGTAGGCGCCGACGACGCAGACGAAGCCGACGCCCAGAGTCCACGCGGCCGCCATCGCCAGCGCCGCGAGGACCAGGGCCAGCCCCACACCGGCCGCCGGGCTCAGATCTCCCGAGGCGATGGGCCGACTCCGCTTCACCGGGTGCAACCGGTCCACGTCCCGGTCCGCCACGTCGTTGACGAGGTACGTCGCCGACGAGGCGACACAGAAGACGGCGAAGGCGAGAGCGGCTCGCGAGAGGGCTCCCCTGTCCGCCCCCTTCTGGGCGAAGACGACCGCCGCGAGCACGAACGCGTTCTTGGTCCACTGTTTCGCCCGGAGCGCCGCGATCGCTGCGGCCGCCGGGCTCCTTCTTTCGATCGATGCTTCCGCCATTCTGTTCTTGTGAGGTCTAGCTCCCGGCGGGGCCGCCTTCGGCCTCCTGCTTTCCGTGCCGGATCTGGAGGACCTGGAAGCGGCGTCGGCCGGATGGGATCTCGATCGCGACCTTGTCCCCTTCCTTCTTGTCCTTCAGCCCACGTCCGATCGGCGAGGCGATGGAGATCAGCCCCTGACCGAGGTCCGCCATTTCCGGAAGCACGAGCCCGTAGGTGATCTCCTCCTTGGAGTCCAGGTCGAGCAGGGTGACCCGCGCGCCGAGGCCGACACGATCGGTCGGCACCACCGCGATGCTCATCGCTCCCAGATCGCTCAGTCGCTGCCGGATCTGGACGATCCGGGCGCGAACGAATCCCTGCCGGTCGAGCGCCGCGTGATACTCGGCGTTTTCCCGGAGGTCACCCATGCCGAGAGCGGCCTTGATCTCCTTGGGCAGATCGATCCTGAGCTCGCGGTCGAGCGCCTTGAGCTCCTCCATGAGTTTCTCCCGGACCTCGCGCATCCTGCATACTCCTCGCCAGAGCGCGGTAATCTACCTCGTCGGCCCAGCAGCGGCAAATCGTGACTTTGACAGGGCCCCGGGCGTTCTCGTAGAATTGAGCGTCGCCGGCCCGAGCGGAGGACCCTTGGAGAAGAAGCGGCTGAAGTTCCTCCTGCTGGGCGTCGGCATCGTCGCCACGATGGGATTTCTCCTGGCCGTGGGGATCAAGGGAAGCGGCGGGTTCGCCTACTATGTCACCGTGTCCGAGTTCATGGCGCACGGGGCACGCGGCGGGGACAACTTCCGCATCAACGGCAAGGTGACCGAGGGCTCCATTGACCGTCTTCCCACGGGGCAGGATGTCACGTTCGTGATGAACGACGGAGCGGTGAGCCTTCCGGTTCGCTACCACGGGATCATCCCCGATACCTTCGTGGACCGAGCGGACGTCGTCGTCGAGGGGGCCCTTAGACCCGACGGCGTTTTCGAGGCCACGACGCTCCTGGCAAAATGTCCGTCCAAGTACGAGGCCGCACAGAAAGCGGGCGAGCAGCACCCGGTGTCCGATCCTGCCGCAACCGCACGATGAGGCGCGCTCCTTCCCGTTGACGCGAGAAAGGACACCGATCCATGATGGCCGTGGAACTGGGCTACTACGGACTCTTCGTCGCCCTGCTGGCCTCGGCGTGGGCCACGATCGCCTCGATGCTCGCCACGGTTTCCCGCGAGCGCGGACTCCAGTCGAGCGCCGAGCGTTCTCTCGTGGTCTCCTTCGCTTTCATCGTCGTTGCCGCCGTATGCGTCGAGGTCGGTTTCCTCTCCAACAACTTCCGTCTGGACTACGTGTTCCACTACTCGAGCGTCTCCCAGGCGATCCCCTACAAGATCGGGGCGCTCTGGGGAGGGCAATCGGGCAGCCTCCTGCTCTGGGTGATGATCTTGGGGGCGATGTCCACCGTCGTTCTCTGGACGAACCGCTCCAAGAACCGCGCCCTCATGCCCGTGGTCACGGCAGTGCTCGGGGGTGTCGTCACCTTCTTCCTCGTGCTGGTGAACTTCGTGGAGAGCCCCTTCACCCTCGGCCCGCCGAGGAGCGACGGCGTGGGACTGAATCCCCAGCTCAAGAACTACTGGATGATGATTCACCCTCCCTGCCTCTACCTGGGCTACGTGGGATTCACCGTGCCGTTCGCCTTCGCTCTCTCCGCCCTCGCCAACCGTCGCACCGGCGACGTCTGGTTCCGGACCACACGGCGGTGGACTCTTTTCTCCTGGTTCTTTCTCGGGACCGGGATCCTGATGGGCTCCTACTGGGCCTACATCGAGCTCGGCTGGGGCGGGTACTGGGCGTGGGACCCCGTGGAGAACGCGTCGCTCATGCCGTGGCTCACGGCGACCGCGTTCCTGCACTCGGTCATGATCCAGGAAAAGAAAGGGATGCTCAAGGTCTGGAACGTGCTCCTCGTGATTCTGACCTTTTCCCTGTCGATCTTCGGGACGTTCCTGACGCGCAGCGGCATCATCTCCTCCGTCCACGCGTTCGCCACGTCGAACATCGGCCCTGCGTTCGGCGTGTTCCTGGGGATCGTCTTCTTCGGCTCCCTCGTCCTCGTGATCCTGAGGCTCCCCGACCTCAAGACCGAGGCCCGCCTCGAGTCCTTGGTCTCCCGCGAGGCGAGCTTCGTCTTCAACAACCTGGTTCTCGTGGGGATCGCCGGCACGGTCCTGTTTCTCACGACGTTTCCCATGCTCTCCGAGATGGCCACCGGGCGGAAAGTCACCATGGGGCCGCCGATCTTCAACCTGGTGAACATCCCCTGGGCTCTGTTCCTGCTCTTCTTGATGGGGGTCGGACCGCTGATCGCCTGGCGGAAGGCGTCGGCGAGCAGCCTCAGGAGGAACTTCGTCGTCCCCTGCGCGACGGGAGCGTGGGTCCTGCTGGCGGTGCTCCTCGTGGCCCCGAAGGCCTACCTGGTCGGGCTCGTCGATCTCTTCCGCTCCATCGCCTCCCTGGACGTCGCCGCCGCGTTCGACGGCCTGAAGATCTTCTATCCCGCGCTCACGTTCGCGCTGGGCGCATTCGTGCTCGGAACCGTCGCGCTCGAGTTTCACCGGGGCAGCCGGGCCCGGCGCGCGCAGCTCAAGGAGAGCGCGCCCGTCGCCCTGGGCCGGCTGGTCTGGCGCAACAAGAGACGGTACGGCGGCTACACGGTCCACGTCGGGATCGTGCTGATCTTCATCGGCATCGCGGGGTCGGCGGCCTACCAGAAGGAGACGGTGCAGGAGCTTTCCCCCGGCGGGGTCCTCGAGGTAGACGGATATCAGATGCGCTACGACGGCTACCGCCTCGAGGCCGTGGACGATCACGTCGGCGCCGTCACCCTGGTGTCGCTCTACCAGGACGGACGGCGCGTCGCCGCGCTGGAGGCGGAACAGCGCTTCCACCCCAACATGATGTTCCCCGAGCTGCGAGATGCGTTCCTCCACGCCAAGGCCCTCCATGGCGGGGATCCGAGGGTGTACCAGGACGCGGTGGCCCGGCTTTACCCCCTGATCCGGCACATCGAGCAGGGGGCGGGCCGCGAGGTGAAGACCCCCTCGACCGAGGTCGCGATCCACGCGACGATGTCCCCCCTCGCCCCCACCCGGTTCGGGGAGGATTTCTACGTGATCCCCCTCTGGGTGGATCCGGCGACCGGCAGCGCCAACTTCCGCGTGTTCGTCAATCCCATGGTGAACTTCATCTGGATCGGCGCGTTCGTCGCGTTCCTCGGCGCGCATCTCGCGGTGCTGCCCGATGCGCGGGAGCGAAAGCGCCTGGCCGTCACCATGGCCCTCGAGGAGCGCGCCGTTGCGTAGTCGGGCAGGATCCCTCGTCCTCGCGATCCTGGCCCTGGGCACCTGGGCCCACGGAGACATCGACGACGCCTTCCGGCGGGAGCACGAGTACGCCACGCGCACGATCCTCTGCGATTGTGGCTGCTCTCCGCAGTCGGTCCACGCTTGCGCGTGCGGCCGGGCGGCGGACATGCGGGCGGAGATGGCGACCGCCATCCGCGGGGGGAAGACGGGTGCCGAGGTCGTGGACGGATACGTGGCACGGCACGGCGAGAAGATCCGGATCTGCCCCACCGCGTCGGGGTTCAACCTGCTGGCCTGGCTCGGACCCGGCGTGGCCCTGCTCGCCGGAGCCGTGGGGAGCGTCGTGGTCCTTCGCCGCTGGAAGGATGCCTCCCTGGCCCGCGAGGCCGCGACCCCGTCGTCGCCGCCGGCCGCGGACGATCCGTACGTCGCACGAATCCAGGAGCACCTCCGGGAGTACGAATGACGACGGGGACTCTCCTGATCCTCCTGCTGGCCGCCGCTGCGGCCGTCCTTGTCCTCAGACCCGTGTTCCGCTCCGAGAGCGGCGCCGACGAGCGGATCTCCTCCTCCCTCAGCGAGGAGCAGGATCTCACTTCCCAGCGGGACATGGCACTCTCGGCCCTCAGGGACGTCGAGGACGATCGCGCCACCGGGAAGATCGCAGACCAGGACTACGAAGAGATCAAGGCCCGCCTCACCGCCCGGGCGGTTGCGATCCTGAAGCGACTCGACGAGATCGGCGCCCGGAAACCGTCCCCGGGACCCGCCTTCCCGACGCCACCCAAGAGAACACGCTGAACTGAACGAGGCTCTCGACGGGTGAGCGACGATACGATCATCGAAGCGATCCTCCTCACGAAGCGCTACGGCGCCCGGGTCGCGCTCGACCGCGTGAGCCTGGAGGTGCGCCGCGGCACCTCGCTGGCCGTCTTCGGACCCAACGGCGCCGGCAAGACCACCCTGATCCGGATCCTGGCGTCGAGCCTCAGACCCACCTCCGGAACGCTCCGGATCGCCGGGCGCGACCCCCGCGGGCACGACCTCGAAACCAAGGCGAGGATCGGGCTCATCTCGCACCAGACGTTCCTGTACGACGACCTGACGGCTCGAGAGAATCTCGCCTTCTTCGCCCGGCTCTACGGAACCCCGAACGTGTCCGCGCGCGCCGATTCGCTCCTCGACTCCCTCGACCTCTTCGACCGGGCGGACGACCCCGTCCGGACCTTCTCCCGGGGCATGCAGCAACGGCTCTCCCTGGCGCGCTCGCTCATCCACGACCCCGAGATCATCTTCCTCGACGAGCCGTTCACCGGCCTCGATCCTCACGCCGCCTCGGTGCTGGAGACCACGCTCACGCGTCTGCGCGAGAACGGGCGCACCTTGCTCGTCACGACCCATGACCTCTCGCGCGGACTCGATCTCTCGGACCGCTGGATCATCCTCTCCCGGGGGTCCCTCGTGGCGGAGGGGCTTTCCCGGTCCTCCGACCGGGCCGCGGTCGAGCGCTCCTACTTCGCTCACCTGTCGGCGGCGCACCGGCGCGAAGAACCCGCGTGACTCGCGGTGGGCGCCCTCCGGGTCCGGGCTTCCTGCGCGCATGCTGGATCGTTGCGGCCAAGGACCTTCGGCTCGAGGGGCGCACGCTCGACGCGCTCTCGTCCATGGTGCTGTTCTCGCTGATCGTCCTCACGGTGTTCAGTTTCGCCTTCGACCTCACCACCGTGCCTTCCGCCAGGCTCGTTCCCGGAGTGCTGTGGACGACCTTCGCCTTCTCCGGGGTGATCGCCTTCGCCCGCTCCTTCCAGACGGAGAGGATCCGCGACTCGCTCACCGCCCTCATTCTGTCCCCCGTGGACCGCGGCGCCCTTTTCTCCGGAAAGGCCCTGGCGAACCTCGTCCTCGTCCTCGTCCTCCAGGCGGTTCTCCTCCCGCTCTCGGCGGTCTTCTTCGGCTACGATCTTCCGGCGGTCGCTCCCTCGCTCGTCTTCGTGGTGCTCCTCCACACGGTGGGGATCGCAGAGCTCGGCACCCTGTTTGCCGCGATCGCCGCGCGGGTGGGGCGCGGAGAAGCGCTCCTCGCCACGCTTCTCTTCCCCTTCTCCTCGCCGCTCCTCATCTCGGCCGTGAAGTGCACGAGCGCGGTCCTCGAGGGAAAGCCTCTGGCCGCGGTGAAACCGTGGCTCCTGGTCGCGGGTGGATTCGACGTGCTCTATTTTCTCGTCGCGCTCGTCACGTTCGAGTACGTTCTGGAGGACTGAAGCGTGGACCGCCTCTCCCATCCCGTGACCGTAGCCCTTCTCGTGATCGTGGGCGTGCTCATGCTCGGGGCCAACTTCATGGTCTTCCTCTACGCGCCCGACGAGCGGGTCATGGGGGCCGTCCAGAGGATCTTCTACTTCCACGTTCCGGCGGCGATGGTCGCGTTCGCGTCGACGTTCGTCATGCTCGGCGCGTCCATCGCCTACCTGTGGACCCGCCGCCGGATCTGGGACAATCTGGCCCGCTCCGCGACCGAGCTCGCGCTCCTGTTCTGCGCCCTCGTCCTCGTGACCGGACCGATCTGGGCGAGACCGGCCTGGGGCGTGTGGTGGACCTGGGAGGCCAAGTTGACCACGACGCTCCTCCTCGGCCTCCTCCTCGCCGCGTGCGTCCTGGTCCGCAGCTACGCGGACAGCGCCGAGAAGGGGGCGCGCCTCGCCTCCGTGCTCGGCATCGTGGCCGCGCTCGATGTCCCCATCATCTACCGGGCGGTGGACTGGTGGCGCGGGCAGCATCCGGTGGTGTTCGGTCCGGGGAAAAAGGACCCCCTCGCCCCCGAGATGCGCAACACCCTGTCCTTCTGCCTTCTGGCCTTCCTGTCGCTCTATGCCCTTCTCCTCCTGCTCCGGACCCGGATCGCATGCCACGAGGACCGCGTCCAGGACGCGACGGAGATGCTCGGCGCCCGGGGGGAAAGCGCATGACACATGAAAAAGGAATGAAGCGATGAAGAGCTACTCGTTCCTGTTCTGGGGATACAACGTCGTCTGGATCGGCATCGCCGCCTACGTGGCGATCCTCCTGCGAAAGCTCAAGACCCTCGATCGACGCCTGGATCGGATCGAGCGGCGACTCTCGGGAGAGCGAAAGGACGGCCCCTAGAGCGCCGCGCCGAGGTCCAGCAGCTCGCGGATCCGCCGCTCCAGGACCTCCTTCGGGATCCCCCCAACGTAGGTGTTGGTGATCGTGCCGTCCCGGTCCACCAGGAACGTCGTCGGGAGCCCCACGACCCCGCCGAAGGCGTCGGCGATATCCGGATTCCCCAGGAGGTTCGCGTAGGGGACCTTGTTCCTCCGGACGAACGAGGGCACGACGTCCCCGGGATCGTCGTCCATGGAGATGGCCAGAACTGTGAGACCCCGATCGCCGTAGGCCTCGTGGAGCGCCTTCAAGTCCGGGATCGCCTCGATGCAGGGGGGACACCAGGTCGCCCAAAAATCGACGAGGCGGACCCGCCCTGCGCTGTCGGACAGCCTGACGAGCCGTCCGTGGACGTCCTCGAGCACGAAGTCGGGGGCCGGCCGCGGCGTCGAGGCCCCCGCTCCGCTGCCACGCGGGCTGCCACACGCCGTGACGAGCCACGCCACCGCTCCCGCCGCCAACGCGGAGCACAGGAACTGGGCGAGCGCGCGCGGCGTTCGGACGAACCTCATCATGCTCGTTTCTCCTCCGGGCCACCGGCCCAGGCCCGGGAGCACGGGCCGAGCTCTGATTGTACCAGCGTGGGCCGGCCCCTGTTTTTTGACAGCCCGTTCCGGGGCATGCTATAGGGTCCGTTTCTTCCGGAGAGCCCATGCCGAGATCGATCGCCTTCGCACGCCGCGTTCTCTTCCCGATCGCGCTGCTGTGCGGGTGGGTCGTGGGGTCCGCCTCGATCGCCGCGTCTCCACCGCCGGCCCGGGGCATCCATGGGATGGTCGTGAGCGCCGACGCTCGCGCCAGCCAGGCGGGACTCGACGTCCTGACGCGCGGCGGGAACGCCGTGGACGCGGCCGTCGCGGTGGCGTTCGCCCTCGCCGTCACATTCCCGGAGGCCGGCAACCTCGGCGGCGGCGGGTTCCTGCTCCTGCGGCGCTCCGACGGCGCCTCGTTCGCCCTGGATTTCCGGGAGACCGCCCCGGCCGCGCTCACGCCCGAGATGTTCCTCGACGAGCATCGACACGCGGTGCCCGCGCGCAGCGTCACCGGCGGTCTCGCGGTCGGCGTCCCCGGCTCGGTCGCCGGACTGTGGAAGGCGCACGCGCTGTGGGGAACCGGGCGCTGGGCGGACCTTCTCGACCCTGCCATCCGCATGGCCCGCCAGGGTGTCCGCCTGTCACCCCACGAAGCGAGGGAGATGGCCGAGCGCGTCCTCGACCTCGCACGGGACCCCGCCGCGCGCCTCCTCTTCACCCGGAACGGCGCCCCGCTGCTCGAAGGGGAGATCCTCGTGCAGAGGGACCTGGCGGGGAGCCTGAGGCGAATCGCCGACCTGGGCGCGCCCGGGTTCTACGAGGGTCGCGTGGCCGAAGCGATCGTCCGCACCGTGGCGCGCGCGGGAGGCGTCCTGACGAGAGAGGATCTTGCCGGCTACCGCCCGGTCCTTCGGGAGCCGCTCACGGGGTCCTACCGCGGCCATCGAGTCATCACGTTCCCTCCCCCGTCTGGCGGTGGCGTCGTGCTGCTCCAGATCCTGGGGATGCTGGAGCGCTACGACCTCCGTTCCTCCGGCGCCGGGTCGTCGCTGACCGCTCACGTCATGGTCGAGGCCTGCCGACGCGCCTACGCCGACCGCGCGCGCTGGCTCGGCGACCCCGGGTTCGGGCAGGTTCCGGTGAACGGGCTCCTCTCCTCCGACTATCTCGACGCGCGCGCCCGGAGCATCCGCTCGGATCGGGCCACCCCTTCGGCCGAAATCGCCGCGGGATCTCCCGAGGGCGGGGCCGAGCACACCGAGACGACGCACTTCTCCGTGGCCGACCGACGGGGGAACGTCGTGGCGGTCACCACCACGCTCAACTCCTCCTTCGGCGCCGCCATGGTCGCGGACGGAACGGGGATCCTGCTGAACAACGAGGTGGACGATTTCGCCCTCGCCCCCGGTGTCCCCAACCAGTTCGGCCTGACGGGCAGCGCGGCCAATCGTGTCGACGGGGGCAAGAGGCCGCTCTCCTCCATGTGCCCCACGATCGTCCTGGCGCCAGGAGGAAGGGGGAGGCCGATCCTCGTCCTGGGAAGCCCGGGAGGGGCGACCATCATCACCTCGGTGCTCCAGGTTCTGGTCAACCTCGTCGACCACCAAATGGACCTCCAGGAGGCGGTCGACGCTCCGCGATTCCACCATCAATGGCTTCCCGACCGCATCGACCACGAGGCCCGCGCGTTCCCCGACGACGTGGCGCGCGCCCTCGTCGCACGCGGGCACTCCTTGAACCCGCGTCCGCCGATCGGTCACGTCCTCGCGCTCGGAGCCGCCTCGGATGGCGCGTGGCTCGGCTCCGCAGATCCGCGGCGCGGCGGGCTGGCGGTCGGGTTTTGAGGGACCGGAAGTCGATCGCCGTCTTCGGATCCTCCGAGGCGATCCCCGGAGAACCCCTCTACGAGGACGCTCGCGGCGTCGGACGATCTCTCGCGACGGCGGGCTACCGGGTCGTCACGGGTGGATACTCCGGCGTGATGGAGGCCGCCTCCCGGGGCGCCTTCGAGATCGGTGGACCAACCCTGGGAGTCACGTCGTCGATCTTCCACGACCGCCGGCCCAATCCTTTCCTCTCGGAGATCGTCGAGACGCCGACCCTCCACGATCGAACCCGGACCCTGATCGAGCTCGCTCACGGGTACGTGGTGTTCTGGGGAAAATCCGGAACGCTGGCGGAAGCGGCGCTCGTCTGGGCTCTCAAGCGGGCGGGAAGCTTGGAGGCGAGGCCCGTGCTAGTGTGGGGAGACGCTTGGGCTCGCCTGCTCGGGCAGCTCACGGCGGCGGGGATGCTCGAGGAGCGCGAGCTCCGCGACACGCGAATCGCGAGCTCGCCCGACGAGGTGGTCGAGGCGCTCGCGGGCATGCTCTCGGAAGGGGCGCGGTGATGGGAGCAAGAACGGGGTTTTCCGATGGACGGGATGTCGCGATGGACTTGCCTCCCCCCAAGGGGCTGATCCGCGACTACGTGGAGACGATCCTGGTCTGCGTGATCTTCGTGATCTTCTCCCGGGCGTTCGTCTTCCAGCAGTCGAAGATCCCCAGCGGGTCCATGGAAGATACGCTGCTGATCGGCGACTACATCATGGTGAACCGGTTCGTTTACGCCCCGACCCGATTCGACTGGGAGCGCGCTCTTCTTCCGGCCCGTCCGGTCCGCCGGGGTGACATCGTCGTGTTCAAGTTCCCAAACGAGCCCGAGGTCGACTACATCAAGCGGGTCGTCGGGTTGCCGGGCGACACGGTGGAGATCCGACGCGGCGTCGTCCACGTCAACGGGGAGCGTCTCGTGGAGCCTTTCGTGAACGAAGCCTACCGGGTCCGGGAGGACCGGGAGCCGGTCCGTGTGGAGGAGGGCCACTATTTCGTCATGGGCGACCACCGGGATCGCTCGGCCGACAGCCGGGTGTGGGGACAGGTTCCCCGGGAGCTGATCAAGGGGCGGGCGCTGCTCATCTGGTGGTCGTACGAGGAGCGGGCGGACGACGTGGATCGGAAGGGGCTCGAGCGTGTCAAGTCGATGCTCAGCAAGGCCGCTCACTTCCTGACGAAATCCCGGTGGAGCCGCTGTTTCTCCCTGATCCGCTGATCGAACCCCCCTTCGTGCCCCGCCCGTCCCGGCGACTCTCGAGGCGGAAGGCCCTATACTCACCGGGGGCCGGTCTCGGCGAGTGCCGCTGTGGCGAGAGAAACAGAACAGGGCAAGAGAACCCGCGGGGAGTGGAGGCACATTGCCTCGGGGGGTGGCCTCGTCGCGATCGTGGTGGCGATCCTCCTGATGGGCGCGCTCCACGAAACGGCCCGCACTCCCGATGCCGCCCGGTCGGAGCTTGAGGCGCGCGGGGATGTTCCCCCTCCCGCGCCGGAGCTCGTGCCCGAGAGCCTGATTTCCGCGCCGCCCGAGGCTCCGCAAGACCTCGCTCTCGCGCGCTCGGCTCTCGATCCGCTTTCCAGGAGAACGCTCGAAGATCCCATCCGTCTGGCACGAAGCTCCGGGACCTTCACGCTGCAGATCGCCGTCGCCTGCAGGAAGGAAACGGCGAGCCGCATCCTGAATCGAGCCACGAGCTCCGAGCGCCTCTTCGTTCTCCCCGCCACCGTGCGGGACCAGGAGTGCTTCCGGTTCTGCTGGGGGTCCTACGCGACGCTCCTGGAGGCCAGGAAAGCGGCGGACCTTCCGGCCGCTCTGAGGGCCGGGCTCAACCGGCCGACCGCCCGCAGAATCGACGAGGTCGGCCCTTGACGTTCCGCTGGCCGGGTCCGCCGGCTTTCGCGCTGCTGGCTCTGGCGGCGGTCGGCTCCGACGAGATCCGTGCGGACAGGATCATCCTCTCGAACGGGGGCACGATCCTCGCCGATCGCTGGTGGGTCGACCACGACACCCTCTTCTACGAGGACCGGTGGGGCTCCGTGGGGATTCCCCGCTCCCTCGTGGCCGAGATCGCCCCTTCCCTCGAAGTCTCCGAGCCCCCTCTGCCCGAACGCGCGCGGGAGCCCCTCGCGGCCCCTCCGAGGCCGACCCCCTCTCCTCTTCCCGCGACGGCGAGCGCCGAGGCGCGCGACGTGTTCGACGAGGCGATGGCCGCGCTCTCCCGCAGGGACTTCGAATCCGCCTCCTCCTCGTTCGCGGCGGTCGTCGCTCGCGAGCCGCGATTCAGCGCCGCGCGCGCGGGCTACGCCCTGAGCGAGATGGCGCTGGGGCGGGACGAGAGGGCCCTCCCGGTCGTTCTCCTCGGCCTCGCCCGGGATCCGGGCAGCGCCGACCTCCACGAGCTCCTGGGGGACCTCAAGAACCTGGAGGAGCTCGTGGACGACGCGCTCCGCGCCTGGCGAGACGCGTTTCGCCTGGCGCCGAACGACCGCCTGCGCGAGAAGATCTTGAAGGCGGAGCGGGAGCTCCTGGCGGGCCGCGACTATGCCTTCTCGGCCGCTCCCCACTTCAACCTCCGTTACGACGGCCGGGTGCACGGCGACCTCGCCGCCGAGATCGTGGAGCATCTCGAGATCTCCTACCGGAGACTCTCGGACGAGCTTCGCCACTCCCCTCCCCGCCCGATCACCGTGCTGCTCTATCCCGAGGCCCAGTTCCGCGACGTCACGCAGGCTTCCGACCGCGTGGCCGGCATGTACGACGGGAAGATCCGGGTTCCGCTGGGCGGGATTCGGCGGGTCGAGGAGCCGGCACGAACGGTCCTCGTTCACGAGCTGACCCACGCGGTGATCCACTCCAAGACCCGGGGAAACTGTCCGCGGTGGCTTCACGAGGGGCTGGCCCAGCGCTCCGAGGGGCGGTCCCTCACCGCGGCGGACCTGGCAGGAGTCCTGAAGCTCGTTCCGCTCACGGGCCCCGTGCCGTGGGATGGACAGGCGTTCTCCTACGCCGCCGCGCTCTCGCTGACGCGCTACCTCGAATCGCTGAGGGGATTCGACTCTCTCGTGGAGGTCCTCGATCACCTGGGCGCGGGGGCGGAGATCGACGAGGCGCTGGAGCGCGTCTACGGCGACGGGGCCGCGGCCCTCGGCCAGCGATGGGCACAGGCGCTGCGGGACGAGGGCCGCAGGTGAAGGCCGCCGTTTCCGAGCATCGGCTCGCGACGGTCCTGGCCGAGCGGAGCTTCTCGCGCGATTCGGGGATCGTGCGGGCGACCCGCGGGAAGCTCCGTCGCGTCTTCTGTCTCCTGGAAGGAGATCTGGTCTATGCCGCCTCGAACGTCATCGAGGAGCAGTTCGACCGCTTCCTGGTGAATCGCAAAGCTCTCACCCCGGAGCAGCGAGATCTTTCCTCCGGCGAGGCAACCCGCACGGGGCGGAAGCTGATCCGGGTCCTCCGGCAGGACAGGATCCTGAGCGAGGAGAGCCTGAGGCGTGAGATGGGAGAGTTCGTCCAGCACCTCCTCTTCTCCACGCTCGAATGGCCCGACGGGGCCCACGAGTTCGAGGCGGGGCGGCCGAATCTCGAAGGGGAGATCACGATCCGGCTGTCCCTGGCCCTCCTGGTGCTGAAGCACGCGGGAAGCTACCCCAGATCCCTCGAAGCGGTGCGCACGGGGATCGGCCCTCCGAACCTCGTCCTGCGCAGGGCGGAGGACCGGGCCACGCGGCTGGCCGGGCTCGAGTGCGGCCCCCTGGTCGCGCATCTCCTGGATCGACAGCAGGGCACGCTCGCCGATTTCTTGACCGGGGCGCCGGGAACCGAGGAGGAGGCGCTCCGAGCCGTGAACGGGCTGATCCTTCTCGGGGTCTTCCTCCCCTCCCGCGAGTCCACGACATCCGTCCCCACGGTGAAGGACGCTCCCCTGTCCCGGGACGAGTGCCTCGCCGTCCTGGCCCGCGCCGAGGGAGGGGACTCGTACCGGGTCCTCGCTCTCCCGCGCACGACCACGGCCGACGACATGCGCACCGCCTACTACGCCCTGGCGCGCCGCTACCACCCCGACCGGTTTCGCGCCGGGCCGCTTCAAGACCTTCTCCCCAAGATGGAGGACTATTTCGCCAAGGTCACCGAGGCGTACAACACGCTCTCCAACGCCGCCTTGAGGGCCGAGTACGACCGGAGCCTCGCGAAGGGGACGACGGGAGAGCCCAAGGCGAGCGACTCCTCGCAGCTCGCCCGACAGAACTACCTCCACGGGAAAGCCCTCGCGGAGAAGAAGCGCTACGCGGATGCCACCTCGTTCCTCGAGAATGCGGTGCGCCTCGACCCGATGTACGCCGCGTATCACCTCGAGCTGGGACTCCTCCTCGCCAACCACCCCCGCCGGCGGGCCGACGCGGAGCGCGCTCTGATCCGGGCCGCCGAGCTCGAGCCGACGAGCGTGGAGTCCTATCTGGCCCTCGGGCAGATGTACGAGCGCGCCGGCCACGCGGCCCACGCGGCACGGATGTACCGAGAGGTCCTGCGATGGGAGGCAGACCACGCCGAGGCCCAGGCCCTCCTCGCGGGGATCGGCAAGGCCGCGAGCGCCCAGGAGGTGGCCTTCCTCGAGACGGTCCTCAAGGGCTGATCGCATGCCCCGGATCGTGGACGGAGACAACCTTCTCGGAACGTGGCCCGACCGCAAGCGCTCGGACGCGGAGCGCCGGAGTCTCGTCCACGAGCTGGGGCGGTTCGCCGCTCGCGAGCGTCGTCGCGTCGTCCTCGTGTTCGACGGCGAGAGCCCGACCCCCTATCCGCCCGGCTCCGACGTGATCTTCTCGGGCGCCGGCAAGAGCGCGGATGAGGTGATCCTCTCTTTCCTGCGCAAGCAGGAAGACCGAGCCGGCTGGACCGTCGTGACCAGCGACCGGCGGCTGGGCGATCAGTCGCGCTGGCTCGGCGCGAAGGTCGAGCGGTGCGACCAGTTCCGGCGGCGCCTGGCCGAGATCGGCGAGGAAGAGAAACCACGTCGATCCGAGGATCTGGACGAGTGGCTGCGGATCTTCGGGGCGGATGGCGAGGACGCTACCTGATCCGCACCACCGTCGCGCCGTCGCCTCCCTCGTGCTCCCCGCCGGGACGGTGGCTCTCGGCGTGCGGGTGAGACGAGAGGAAGCGACGGACCGCGGCGCGAAGTCGGCCGGTTCCGTGACCGTGGATCACCCGGATCTCGGCCTTTCCGGCGAGAACGGCATCGTCGAGGAACTTGTCGAGCTCCGACAGGCCCTCCTCGACGGTCTTGCCGATGAGCACGATCTCGCTCGGAGCCCCGCCCAGATCGTCCGCCGGCTCTCGCGCCTGTCTCCCCGTCGCCGCCTTCTTGGGGCCTGTCCTGCGAGTGGCGGCCGGGCCGGCGGCGCCAAGGTCCGACTTGTGGACCGTGAACACCGCCTGGCCGAGCCGAACGTCCACCCGATCCCCGCGTGAGGACACGATCTCCCC